>Ga0007882_10000333_pt1 | contig 27552 bp, 28 predicted proteins | sample CryBogCBH12Aug01_FD_71195 | JGI IMG/M metagenome (GOLD analysis project Ga0007882, IMG submission 71195) | Freshwater microbial communities from Crystal Bog, Wisconsin, USA - CBH12Aug09.1 | ecosystem: Environmental > Aquatic > Freshwater > Lake | place: Crystal Bog, Wisconsin, USA | collected... | reverse complement strand
CTGGGCCGCGAACCAGTCGCTGGCCCTCTGGTGCAGAAGGGGAACCAGCCGGCCGTCCTTCTCAGCCAGGCGGCGTTGCAGGAAACGGGCGAACAAATGATGGTAGCGGAACCAGACGCCGTCGTTATCCAGGGACGAAAGGAACAGGCTTTGGCTTTCCAGACGACGCAGTTCGGCGCCGGCGCCGGTCAATCCGGTGACGTTGTCGCAGAGTTCGGCGCAGAAGCGGGGCAGGATGGAGGTCCGCAACAGGAAGTCGATGGTGCCGGCCGGCTGGTTGTTCAGCACCTCGTCGGCCAGGTATTCTGAAATATGCTGATGGGTCCCCGATAACTGGGACAGCAGGGTGCCGAAATCCTGGCGCTGGCTGAGGGCGATGGAGGCCAGCTGAATGCTGGCGGCCCAGCCTTCGGTCTTGTCGATCAAGGTGTCGATATCGGTCGAGGCGACATTCTCATGCCCGGCGGAGCGGAGAAAATCGGTGGTTTCGGCATGGTCGAACCGTAGCTGCTGGCTGGAAATCTCGGCCAGCAGGCCGCGGGATCGCGGGCTGGACAGCGAGAAGGGCAGGGAATGACGGGTCGCCGCCACCAGATGCAGGTTGGCCGGCGGATGGGAGACGATGCGCGCCAGGGCGGCGACCACATCGGCATCGGTGGCCAGATGCAGGTCGTCGAGAAACAGGAAGACCTCGGCCCGTTCCTGGATCACCCCGTTGAGGAAGGCGGCGCTGACCTCAAGCGCCGTCGGTCTTTTCAGCTGGCTCAGCAGATCCGAGACCTGCCTGCCGAATTTCGGGCTGGTCATCTGGATGGCGGCGATCAGATAAAAAAAGAAGCTCACCAGATCGTCGGGCAACAGTTCCAGGCTGATCCAGCCGGTGATCGCGCCCTGGCCGCGGAGGTCATCGTGCCATTGCGCCAGCAGTGTGGATTTGCCGTAGCCGGCCGGTGCCTTGACTACCGTCAGGGCCTTGCGGCGGATCACCGCCGGCAGGTCCGAGAGGCGTTCCCGGCGCAGTGAGCCGCCGGCCCGCGATGGCGGGAACAGACGGGTGCGGGCCAGCAGCGGCAGGGCCTTCTTCCGGCTGCCGGGAGTGGCGACCGGCGGCTTTCCTGGTGGGCTCCGTCTGATCAGCCTCCGCATCAGGCTTGCCGTTCCGCGCCGGCTCTCACACCCGCCCGACGGTGCGGTACAGGGTCGAGCGGGAAATCCCCAGGGTGCGGGCGGCGGCGGCGATATTGCCGTCGCAGCGCTCGAGCACCCATTCCACATAGGACTGTTCCATCTCGCTCAGCGGGACGATGTCCTTGAACTGGAAGCTGTCGGCCGGGCCGGTCGGCGGCGCCTGGGCGCGGTCGGGCATCAGCAGCGCGGCCACCATCTGGGCGTCGATGACCGGATGGTCGGCGAACATGCACAGGCGGCTGACCACATTGCGCAATTCACGCACATTGCCCGGCCAGGCATAGGACACCAGCAGCCGCATGGCGGCGTCGTCGACGCTCAGCAGCTTTTCGTCGCCGGCCCGGCGCGGCAGGAAATGGTCGACCAGCAGCGGGATATCCACCAGCCGCTCGCGCAGCGGCGGCACCCGGATCGACAGCACGTCGAGGCGGTAATAAAGATCCTGGCGGAAGCGCCCCTCGGCGGTTTCGCGGGCGAGGTCGCGATTGGTGGCGGCGATCACCCGGGCCTGGGTCCGGCGCAGCGCCGTATGGCCCAGCGGGCGGAACTCGCCGGTTTCCAGCACACGCAGCAGCTTGGCCTGGTTGGCCTGGGTCAGTTCGCCGATCTCGTCGAGGAACAGGGTTCCCGAGGAGGCGGTCTGGAACAGCCCTTCCTTGTCGCCGATGGCGCCGGTGAAGGCGCCGCGCCGATGGCCGAACAGTTCGCTTTCGATCAGTTGCTCCGGCAGCGCGCCGCAATCGACCGGCACCAGCGGTTCATGGGCGCGCTCGCTGAGGCGGTGCAGGGCGGTGGCCACCAGTTCCTTGCCGACGCCGCTTTCGCCGGTGATCATCACCGGCAGGTCGAGCCGGGCGGCCTTGGCGACGAGACGCATCACCGCGTCCCAGGCGGGGCTGACGCCGACAATGTCGCCGGCGGTGCGACGGCGGACATGTTCCACCTCGGCGGCGAGGCCGGCGCAGCGGGCCTCGAGCCGGCGCTTTTCCACGGCGCGGTCGATGACGATGTCGAGCTCCGACAGCTTGTAGGGTTTCGACAGATAATCGAACGCCCCCAGCTTCATCGCCTGGATGGCGGTGTCGATATTGGCATGGCCGGTCAGCACCACCACCTGCAGGAAGGGATCGCCCTCCTTCAGCCGCCGCAGCAGTTCCAGCCCGTCCATCCCCGGCATCATGATGTCGACCAGCGCCACATCCACCGGGCGGCCTTCCACCGCCGCCAGGGCCTCGGCACCGTTGCCGGCGGACAAGGTCTCCCAGCCTTTGCGCTGCAGGCGGTCGTTCAACAGTTCGCGGTAATGGGGTTCGTCGTCGACCACCAGCACCCGTGCCGGATCACTCATTGCGCGGCCTCGCTGCCGGCGCTGCACCGCGCCGGGGCGGCGCCGTTGATCGGCAGGCTGACGCGGAACCAGGCGCCGCCTTCCGGGCGGTTGCCGCAGGTGATGCTGCCGCCCAGTGATCTGGCGATGCCGTAGCAGATCGACAGCCCGAGCCCGGTGCCTTTATCGGGATCCTTGGTGGTGAAAAACGGGTCGAACACCTGGTGCATGACGTCGTCGGCCATGCCGGGGCCGCTGTCGGAAACCTGCAGGCGGAGCCGTTCGCGGAAACGCTGCAGGGATACCTTGACGATGCCCTTGCCGCGCATGGCGTCGGCGGCGTTTTTCAGCAGGTTCAGCAGGATCTGGCCGAACAGGATGGGGTCGGTCCACACCCGCGGCAGGTCGGCGCCGATATCCAGTTTGATGACAAGGTTGTCGGCGCGGCCGGCGAAGAATTCCGTCTTGCTGCGGACCAGTTGGGAGAGATCGGTCATCTCCATGGTCACCGTCTGATCACGGGCGAAGGACAGCACGTTCTGGGTGATGTATTTGCAGCGGTAGGCCTGTTGCTGGATGGTGTCGAGCCCGCGGCGCAGCTTGGCGACCTGCGGCGTTTCCGGCATTTCGTTGAGAAAGTCGAGCATTTCCTCGGCATAGCCGGAGATCAACCCCATTGGATTATTGATCTCATGGGCGAGGCCGGAGGCGAACTGCCCCAGCCCGGCCAGGCGGGTGGCCTGGGCCAGGCGGGATTCGAGATTGAGCGCATAGGCGGCCAGCTGACGTTCCCGCGCCTGGCTGGTGGAAATATCCAAGGCCAGACCGCGGAAGCCGGCCAGGCGGCCGCCGTCGATGACCGGGCTGATCTGCAGCTGGGCCGGAAACTCTTCGCCATGGGCGGCCCTGAGCTCGACCTCGAGACGGCCGTCGCGCAGGGTCTCGGCGATCTGCAGGAGAAAACGGCCGATGCGGCGCCGATGCCGTTCGGTCATCAGCCTGGACAGCATCACCGGCTTGCCGGTGGCGGCGATCCCCAGCCGGTCGAGTCCGGCCCGGTTGAGATGCACCAGCCTGCCCTCGGTGTCGAGGCTGAAGACCATTTCCGAAAGGTTGTCCACCAGATCGCGGTAGCGCGATTCCGAAGCCGCCAGGGCGCCGGTGCGTTCCTCGACCTTCTGTTCCAGCAGATTGATCTGGGCCTGCAGATTGAGCGGCATGAACAGGCGGGCGTAGTCTTCTTTCTCGCCCTTGGCCTGGGAGGCGGGGACGAGGCGCCAGCTGCAGACGGCATCGCCGCGGCCGACGCAGCTGTCCTCGATGCAGATCATCGGCGTATTGAAGACCTGCGAGGAAAAGCCCGAGGCATAACCGGCGAGGGTCCAGCACACAGGATCGGTTGATGGTCCGAACAGGCGCAGATGCTGTTCGGCCTCGTAGGAGCCGATCCATTGGCCTTCCATATGGTGGCCGCCGCCGGTGCCATCGACATGCACCGCGGTCGAGCGAACCTGGGCGACGCCTTCGAACATATGCAGGCGCGGACCGGCCATCACCCGTTCGGCATCATTCTCGGCCGCCATATGGGGGCCCAGATGGCGGGCGTCGTCGCTGCCGCAGCTGTAGCCGTAGCGGCTGAGGATGACCTTGGCGATCTCGACGCCGAGGGTGTCGATCAGTTCCTTGCGCAATGCCCCCATGGCGTCAGCCTGGACAAGGATGGCGCGCCGTTCGCAGAATTTGATGACGCCCTGGTCCGGGTCGAATCGGACCAGATCCGAGAAACGTAAATCTTGCGCCAGCATGGCGCGGATCCTCCCTGGGCCCTGATTTTTGCCGACCGGCTGCTGCCGTTGTCGCTTTTTCATACTATGCCCAAGCCGGTTTCCATTGTGCAAGGCGCGAATCGCGACGCCTGTAGCATTTTGCGGCATATCCGTCGGTGAAATGGCGGCGCCATTGCCCGTAACTCAAAAAATGTGCCACTCTCCGGAGCATGGCCGGGATCCTGTTCACCGATGGTTCGATCGAGCGACGCTGCGAATTGCGCGGCGACGGTGCCGGCATCGATGCGCTGATGCGCTCCGCCGAGGCCCGGTTCCTGCAGATGCGCAAGGGCCGGGTGCGGATGACCGGGCAGGTCCTGGCCTGGCTAGGCTGGGAGGAGGCGCGTGGCCTGGTGGAGGCGGGGGCCGAGACGGTCTTTCTCGGCATGCACGGCCGGGGCGGCGCCTTCGCGGTGATCCCTGCCGAGACGCCGCAGTCGATCGAGGTGCGGATCCGCGGGGTGGATGCCGAGGAGGATTTCATCGGCCTGTTCCAGGCCGCCGCCCTGCTGGAGTCGGCGGAGGCGTTGCTGGCCGGCCAGGCCGTGCATCTCGCCAACTGGATCAATCGCAGCCGCTATTGCGGGCGCTGCGGCCGGCCGATGGCCGCTTGCGACGGCGGGCATCGCCGCCAATGCAGTGACGGCGGCTGCGGCTGGCAGGAGTTTCCCCGCACCGATCCGGTGATCCTGGCCCTGGTGGTCGCCGGCGATCGCTGCCTGCTGGCCCGCCAGCCCCGCTTTCCTCCGGATTTCTACTCGGCGCTGGCGGGTTTCGTCGAACCCGCCGAAACCATTGAAGGGGCGGTGCGCCGTGAGGTCATGGAGGAAGTCGGCATCGCCGTCGGCCAGGTGACCTATGTCGCCTCCCAACCCTGGCCGTTTCCCAACTCGCTGATGCTGGGCTTCATCGCCGAAGCGATGAGCGAGACCATCGTCCTCGACCGCGCCGAGTTGGAGGATGCCATCTGGCTCGATCGCGGCGACATGCTGATCCTGGCCGACGGCGGATCGCTGAACGGGCGGTCGCTGCTGTTGCCGCCGTCCAATGTGCTGGCCCGCCAAGTTATCGACCACTGGTTGATAAAACGGCGATAAAAGATGAAAGATTGATGTGGAAATATTAAGGGTAAAGCCTTAAAATACATTCAGCCTCGGGAAAAGTGCGCAAAGAACGCCGGTTCCGTGGTGGTGGCGAATCCAAGTTCGCCGACTCAGAAAATCTTTGGGAATAACCCTGCCGTTTCAGGATGGGGGAGGAAAGCGTAATGGCGAGTGTAGCGCCACGTGTATTCGTAGTTGATGACGAACAATCTGTTCGCGACTCCTTGAAATGGCTGTTCAACTCCATTTCGTTGGAGGTGGATACGTTTGATTCTGCTCAAGCTTTCCTTGATGCCGACATAGACCATGCTTATGGCTGCGTGGTGCTGGATGTCCGCATGCAGAACATGAGCGGGATGCAACTGCAAACTGTGCTCTGCGAGCGCAAGTTTCCCTTGCCGGTGATTTTCCTGTCGGCTTATGGCGATGCCCAGATGGGTGCCCAGGCGATCAAGAACGGCGCCATTGAGTTCCTGCAGAAGCCCTATCGCAATCAGGACCTGGTGGATGCCGTCAATTCCGCCCTGACGCTCAGCAAGGAGCGGATCGAAGCCAAGGTCCAGAAGCAGAAATATGCCACCTGTCTGGAAAATCTGTCGGTTCGCGAAAAAGAAATCCTCGAACTGGTCGTTGCCGGGCAAAGCAGCAAGGAAATTGCCAGGACGCTGAGCATCAGCCCGAAGACGGTGGAAGCCCACCGGGCCCGCCTGATCAGTAAACTGGGGACCAAGGCCGCCAAGGACATGATGCATCTGGCAATGCTGAACAATAACCACTGTTCGGAATGCAAATGGCTGGCCTTGCCGTCGACCAAGGGAACCAAGTCTCAGGCGGCGGATTCCCGCCCCGGAAGAAATACTCATTCGCATGCATAGGGCGATTCCTTAGCCACTAAGGAATCGCACCAATTGTTTGCCAGCGACGGGGGCATCTACAATTTTGACCATGTTGCTGAACCAGGATCATAATCAAGACGCCAGTCATCCGTCGGTCGCTCCGGCCGGATGCGCGTCCTGTGCCGACGCCGAACCGGCGGAACGCACAAAGATCCCGTTGGTCACCGAAATTCAGCGGTTCAGTCTGCAAGATGGGCCGGGGATCCGGACGACGATCTTTTTGAAGGGTTGTCCGCTGCGCTGTCCCTGGTGCCACAATCCGGAAACCCAGAGCGCCAGGCAGGAATTCTACTATTATCAGTCCCGCTGCGTCAGTTGCGGTCGCTGCGCCGAAGTCTGTCCGACCGGTGGCTCCCATCTGATCCGGGGCGACGACGGCAAGCCCCATATGGACCTCGACCGCGGCCGCTGCGAGCGCTGCATGCGCTGCGTCGCCGTCTGTCTGACCGATGCGCGGGCGACCGCCGGCCAGCAGATGTCGATGGAGGAGATTCTGCGCGAGGCGCTGTCCGACAAGCCATTCTACAAGAATAGCGGCGGCGGCGTAACCATCAGCGGCGGCGATCCCCTGACCTATCCGGCCTTCGTGCGGGATCTGGCGGGACGGCTGAAGGCGGAGGAGGTCCATGTCGCCATCGAGACCTCCTGCTTTCCCAAGCGCTGGGAGGTGGTCGAGCCGCTGCTGGAGGTGATCGACCTGTTCATCGTCGATCTGAAGTCGCTGGATCCGGAAAAGCATGAAAAGGTTATCGGCTGGCCGCTGGAACCGATTCTGCGGAATATTGACAATCTCATTAATGCCTCGGCGAACGTAAGGATCCATATCCCTGTCGTTCCCGGTTTTAATGACTCTGCCGCCGATTTTGAAAAGTATATCGAGTTTCTTGGAAAATATACTGACCGGCTGAACGGGGTTGATATTCTGAATTACCACAGCTATGGGCAGTGTAAGTATGATTCCCTTGGCCGTGGTGAGAGCTATACTTACCGTGGTGTCGAGGAAAATCCGCCGGAGGCCGTTGTGCCGCTGGCCAAAGGCCTGCACAAAATGGGCATTCGCAGTGTGACCGTCGGTGGCCTGGTCGGCATCGGCGCCGCCGGCGGCCGTAACGCCCCTTAGGGGCGGGCGGACAAAAAAGGAAACTTTAGGAGGACGTGATGGGTACCTGTCTAGGCTGTCAGTACTTCTTCCCGATTGCGGAAGGAGAAGACGACTATGAAGCTGGTAAAGGAGATTGCGTAACACAGAAAGAGGATGAGAAAGGGAAATATTGGCTTTCCAAGCCGGTCTTCGAGACGAGTGAACGCTGCGCTCTTTACAATAAGAGGTAGTTTCCTTAACCCGGAGAGGGCGTGGCTTGCGGGATTTCCCCTAGCGCAAACACCTCTCATGTCCCCAATATTCGGGAGGTGTCTATGACTGTTCAATCTTTGAATTTCAAGGGCAAGGTCGTCCATTTTACCCCTGAAAACCCCATCGAGGCGGATATCCCCGCCGACGAGTTGCACGAACATCTTGCCAATCCGTCGACGGCGCGGACCAAGCGCCTGAAGGCCCGTTGCCGCTGGAAACATGCCTCGGCCGGTGAATTCTGCGAAAAGGGCGTGACCGCCGGCATCGAGCGGATGCGCCACATCACCGAAGCGCACAAGGCCAGCGAAGGCAAGCCGGAAGTGATCCGTCGCGCGCTCGGCTTGAAGAACATTCTGGAAAAGGGCACGCTTTGCGTGCAGACGGATGAGTTCATCGTCGGCTATCACGCCGAGGATCCGAACATGTTCCCGCTCTATCCGGAACTGGCCTATATGGCGGTGCAGGATTACCTGCAAAGCGATTACGCGCCGCAGCCGGTCGCCGAAGCTGCCGCGATCAAGGACTATTGGGTGCCTCACAGCCTGCAGTCCAAGTGCACTCCCTATTTCGATCCGGTCGATCTGGGCCGCATGTTCCAGGTCAGCTCGATGGAAGCTCCGTCCTTCGCCTCGGGCTACAACAGCATCGTGCCGCCCTATGAGACCGTTCTCGAAGACGGCCTGCTGCATCGTATCAAGCTGGCCGAGGGCCACATCGAAGCCGCCAAGGCGGACATGGCGACGTTCCCGTGGAACGGCACCAAGGGCCTCGACTGGTTGGACAAGATCGACAACTGGCGCGCCATGATCATCGCCTGCAAGGCAGTGATTTCCTGGGCCCGCCGTCATGCCCGCATGTGCAAGATCGTCGCCGAGAATTTCGAGACCGATCCCAAGCGCCAGGCTGAGCTTCTGGAGATCTCCGACATCTGCCGGCGCATTCCGGCCGAGCCCTGCAAGGGTCTGAAGGATGCCTTCCAGGCCAAGTGGTTCACCTATCTGATCTGCCATGCCATCGATCGGTATGCCAGCGGCATGGCTCACAAGGAAGACACCTTGCTGTGGCCCTATTACAAGGCCAGCGTCGTCGACAAGAGCTTCCAGCCGATGACCCATGCCAACGCCGTCGAATGGGTCGAGATGGAGCGTCTCAAGGTTTCCGAACATGGGGCCGGCAAGTCCCGCGCCTATCGTGAAATCTTCCCCGGCTCCAACGATCTGTTCATCCTGACCATCGGCGGCACCCTGGGTGACGGTTCGGATGCCTGCAATGACATGACCGACGCCATCCTGGAAGGCGCCAAGCGGATCCGTACGACGGAGCCGTCCATCGTCTTCCGCTACAACAAGAAGTGCCGTGAAAAGACGTTGCGCTGGGTGTTCGAATGCGTTCGCGACGGGCTCGGCTATCCGTCCATCAAGAACGATGAGATCGGCACCGAACAGCTCCTCGACTACGCCAAGTTCAGCCTGAACGGCAACGGCGCCACCGTTGAGGAAGCCCATAACTGGGTCAACGTGCTGTGCATGTCGCCCGGCCTCGCCGGTCGTCGCAAGACCCAGAAGACCCGTTCGGAAGGCGGCGGCTCGATTTTCCCCGCCAAGCTTCTCGAAATCACGCTGAATGACGGCTACGACTGGTCGTATTCCGATATGCAGCTGGGCATGAACACCGGCGACCCCTCCACGTTCAAAACTTTTGACGATCTGTGGGAAGCCTTCCGCAAGCAGTACCAATACGCCATTTCGCTGTGCATCCGCGCCAAGGACGTGTCCCGTTATTACGAGGCCCGCTTCCTGCAGATGCCCTTCGTTTCGGCCATCGATGACGGCTGCATGGAACTGGGCCGCGATGCCAATGATCTGTCTGAACAGCCCAATGGCTGGCACAACCCGATCACCACCATCGTCGCCGCCAACTCCCTGGTGGCCATCAAGAAGCTCATCTTCGATGAGAAGAAGTACACCATGGAGCAGCTGACCCGGGCGTTGAAAGACAACTGGGAAGGCCACGAGAAGATGCGCCAGGACTTCAAGAACGCGCCGAAATGGGGCAATGACGACGATTATTGCGACGCCATCATTTCGAAGTTCTACGAAGACATCGTCGGCGGCGAAATGCGCAAGATCACCAATTACTCGGGTGGTCCGGTGATGCCGGTGGGTCAGGCGGTCGGTCTTTACATGGAAGTCGGGTCACGCACCGGCCCGACCCCGGACGGCCGCTTCGGCGGCGAGGCTGCCGACGACGGCGGTATCTCGCCCTATATGGGTACCGACAAGAAGGGCCCGACCGCCGTTCTGCGCTCGGTGTCCAAGGTCCAGAAGAATCAGAAGGCCAATCTGCTCAATCAGCGCCTGTCGGTGCCGATCATGCGCAGCACTCATGGCTTCGACATCTGGCACGCCTACATGGACACCTGGCATGATCTGAAGATCGACCATGTGCAGTTCAACGTGGTCAGCACCGATGAAATGCGGGCTGCCCAGCGCGAACCGGAAAAGCATCACGATCTGATCGTCCGCGTCTCGGGCTACAGCGCCCGCTTCGTCGACATTCCGACCTACGGGCAGAACACCATCATTGCCCGCCATGAACAGGACTTCACCTGCGATGACCTGGAGTTCCTGAACGTGGATCTGTAACCGGCGCCGGCCGGGAAGGCTTCGGCCTTCCCGGCCATCGCTCAACAAAAGTCAGGCGAGGAAACCAATGACCACCGCAACGACCGAAGTCACCTCCCAGCTCCAGCCGCATGTGGAGCAGGGCACCAGCAAACCCTGCAAGACCTGCAAATGGCAGACCCCCGATCCCACCGATCCGGTTCGCGGCCAATGCACCGTCAACCGCCATGCCAATGGCGGGGTGTGGAAACGCTGGCTGCGTGATGCCACCAATATGACCTGCGGCCGTCACGAGGAAGGCAAGCTGAGCTTCCGCGATCACGTTTAAGTCTCAAAAGGATATGGGTGAGGGTACGATGAAGTCAGGACATTTGAGCGGCGGTGTCGCCGGGTTCGTTCCCGAGCCTGATCCTTATTACTATGCCAGCGGCGAGACATTGAGCTTTCTGGAAAAGATCAACCGCATCTCGCGCAAGCATCCGGTCAATGTTCTGGTTGTCGGCAAGCAGGGCTGCGGCAAGTCGTCGCTGGTCCGCCAATATGCGGCGGTGCATAAGCTGCCGCTGGCCACCTTTCAGATCGGCATCCTGTCGGAACCGGGCCAGTTGTTCGGCGAATATGCGCTGGAGAACGGCGAGACCAAGTACAAGCAGTTCCTGTTTCCGCAGGCGTTGCAGACACCCAATTGCGTCATCCATCTGGAAGAGATCAATCGTCCGGAACATCCCAAGGCGTTGAACATGCTGTTCTCCATCCTGTCCGACGACCGGCAGGTGTGGATGGACGAGCTGGGTCTGCTGCGGGTGGCCGACGGCGTCACCTTCTTCGCCACCCTGAACGAGGGCGAGGAATTCGTCGGCACCGAGTTGCTGGATCCGGCGCTGCGTGACCGCTTCTATGTCATTTCCATGGATTACCTGCCTAACGAAGTGGAAATCGAGGTCCTGGAAAAGAAGACCGGCGTGACTCGCGCCCAGGCCATCGAGATCATCGATATCGTCAACAATCTGCGCAGCAATGCCGACCTGCTGGTCGACGTGTCGACCCGCAAGGCACTGATGATCGGCGAAATGATCGCCGCCGGCGGATCCTTGCGCGAAGCCATCGGCAGCAGTCTGCAGACCGACCGCGCGACGCTCGAATCGGTGCTGATGTCGCTGCATGTCACCATGGGCAAGGTCGAGAAGGGCAAGACCGAATACCATCTGTTCGGCGAGAATGCGCCAGGAACCGGCCGGAAGGCAAAGTAACCGGCGATGACAGGCGATCGCGCCATCAGGGTCGTCGGCGGCGAGAAGGCCGTCGAGCGCTTTGTCATCCTCGGCGAGGAGGGCTATTCGGAATTCTGGCGGCGCGACAAGTCGCCGGTGGAGCCCCTGGAACTGGCCAAGCTGCTGGTCAGCCTGCGCAAGATGGCGTCCTTCGTCGGTCGCAATGTCGGCTCGATCGTATGGTCGGGGATGGATGTGGAAAACGCCATCGCCCTCGACCCGTCACCGGTCATGGGACAGTATCCGGTCCCCGCAGCCAAGGTCGACCTGATGGTCGGCCTGACAATTCAGGAATCATTCAGGAAAATTGAATGGAGCGCGCAGCTTAGGGAGAAAATAAAGAATACTATTAGCATCATGCCGCAGTATGAATACAAATTTGATATATTCTTTAATTTATGTGAGGACGTCTATTTGGATGGCCTCGCTAATAAAAGTGTCTTTGGTTACTACACCGAGGCGGCGCGTAAATGGCGGATCTTGAAGAACGCCAAGGAATTGATTTCGCCGCCGACCGTCTCCGAGTTGCTGCATATCTGGTGGAAAATGGCCGCCGACCGCGATCCGGCGCTGTATCTCGACGGCTATCGGGACCGCTCGGTGGGCGGGTTGGTGGAGCGCGGCACCCTGGACCGCTTCTATCAGAAACCCATTGATGTGCTGAACAAGATGGTGCTGGCGCTGCGCGAGGAATGCCCGAAGATCCGGGGCGTCGTCGAACGCAATGATTTCCGCCTGGCGCTGTACAGCGAATTCTGGCCGCAAGTGCTGTCCTTCATCAAGTTCTGGCCCGGCGACCGCGGCGACCGTTCGCTGGTCCCGGATGTCTGCGACGAGGACATGGCCAAGGACGAAGAGGCCCGCCGCGCCGTCAAGGCGACCATCGTCAGCTACGCCCAGCTGATTGATCGGGCGCTTCCCAACAAGAGCCGGGATTTTACCGAAGAGCTGAAAAACGCCGTCGGCGATCCGGATTCGGTGGTGCCCATCGAAGGCAGCGACATCGTCATGATGGCCCAGAACAAGGTCGACGGGGTGCTGCTGCGCCATATCGAACGGGTGGTGCGGGCGGCGGCGGAGCGGCGCAGCATCTACAACCGGGGGCTGGAAGCCGGCAAGATCCATCGCCGCAATCTGTACCGCGCCCATACCACCGGCCGCGTGTTCCAGCAAAAGCAGAACGAATTCGAACTGCGCAGCGACATCATCCTGCTGGTCGATGCCACCGGGTCGATGGCCGATCCGGTCAAATGGAACAAGGCGGAAATCGTCTACCAGACCCTGTTCGAGGCCATTCGGTCATTCAACAAATGCGCCCGCCTGTTCGCCTATAACGAGGTCAAGAACACCTGCCGCATCACCGAGCTTTACCGGTCCGGCAAGATGCTGACCATCCTGCCCCATGGGCAGACCGCCTCAGGCGAAGCGATCATCGCCACCGCCATTTCCACCAGGGGCAATAACAAGAAGCGCCTGATGATCCATATCACCGACGGCGCCTCCAACTGGGGCTGCGGCGTCGACCAGGCCATCGGCTACTGCCGGCGCAACAATATCAGCCTGATCACCCTGGGGATCGGCTGCAGTCCGTCGGGCAAGCAGTCGCTGCGCGCCGAATACGGCAAGCTGGTACAGTTCGTCGACGATCTTGAAGTCCTGCCGCGGCTGCTGAGCAAGTTGCTGAACTACGACAAGCGGGGCTGAGCGATGCCGAGCGGGGCCTTGCAGGAGCAGGTTCTCGACCTCGAATGGTCGATGTTCTCGGGCGTCCACAGCGAGCGCTTCGCCCCCTGCCAGCGGGCGCCGGACAATTTCCGCAATATCCGCGGCAGTCTTTTCGACACCTGGTCGCCGGCGCTGCTGGCCTCCTATCGCTCGGATCTGGAAGCGGCGACGGCCACCGGGCGCAATCTGCTGGCGGAAAAATACGCCCGCATGGACGAGCGCATTCCGCCGCTGACCGACGATCCGGTGATCGATTTCATCGTCGATATCGAATGCCGCTGGCAGGCCGATCTCCGCGAGCAGTTTCCCACGCTTTACCAGCGGTGCTGCCGGTCGACGGCGGAGACCGGCGATGGCCGCGAGTTCGCCGTCTATCTGCGGGCCGAGTTGGAAACCTATGGCTACGAAACCCGCCAGCTCTATTTCGTGAATGTCAAAAACGCCGAGCGGGCCCAGCGTAATCTCGGCATCGAGGCCCTGGCCTCGCTGGTCCGGCGCAGCGGTTACCGCGATCCGACACATGCCGAGGAACAATTGCGATGCGTCTGACAGTCACCGTCAATCTTCTGGGCATGCGTCTGTTCGAGGTCAAAAAGGACAAGCTTGATCTTACCGTCGACGGCCAGCCCAGCCTGGGCTCGATCTTCGATCTGGTGGAGGCCGAGAACCCCGGCTTCAAAGCGGCCGTCCTCGACGCCTCCGGCGGACTTTCCAAGCGTATCGCGGTGCTGATCAACGGCGACAACGCCCAATATCGCGGCGGCCTCGAGGTCTCGTTGCAGGCCGACGACGTCATCAACATCATCCCGGCCGTCGCCGGCGGCTGACAGGAGGCATGGATGATCGTCGACCGGCCGTCTTCGCATTTCATTTTCGTCTTGTCGCAGGATCATATCTACCGGCGTTACAATTACATCAATCTCAATGGCAAGCCGCTGACCAACAAGGAATACCTGGAATCCTGGGGCAAGTGGCTGATCTTCGGGCAGGTCGAGGAACTGGCCGACCTGGCGAAACGCATCGATCCCTTCGTCGAAGCCAAGCAGGTGCCGGCGGTGAAATACGACCGCAAGGAAATCGAGGAGTTCGGCCTCGATCGTTGCGTGATGTGCGTCTATTGCCATATGGAGCAACGCGACGGGGTCTGGGCGATCCTCGAATCCCTGGGGGTCACCAGCAAGGCCTGGGCCTATGAGCGGGAAACCCTGGAACGCTGGATGCCGGGCGGCGCCAATCTTGAGCGCTGGATCGAAGGCCGGGGCCTGAGCGCCGAGCGGGCCGATGTGGTGCGCCGGCAGGCCGAGGCGCAGTTCAAGCATCTGTTCGGCAATGACAATGCCATCTTCACCGGCATCGAACAGTAGCCAGGACCTGCGCGACCGTCTGGCCCGCGGGCGCTATATGCTGTCCGAGCATGTGGTGCGCAGCCTGATGAGCGGCGAGATCACCGTTCCGGAGATCGAAGCGGTGCTCCGCGCCGGGCGGATCATCGAGGAACATCGCCCGCCCGGCCGGGCCACCGGCTATCTGTTCTGCGGCATCGTCAAGGGCAAGCCGGTCCATGTGGTCGGCGCCGACGGCGGCGACGACTGGCTGGTGGTCAGTTTCGCCTATGTGCCGAAACCGCCGCTGTGGTTGAATCCCCTGGTCCGTGCCCCTGAGGAGGTTGCTCCGATGTCCAAGTCTTTTGCCCGCTGCTATTTCTGCGGCGGCGACATCAAGAGCGTGACGGTCGGCAATTTCGATTATCGGCTGGAAGGAAAACTCTACGTCATCAAGCGGGTTCCCGCCGGGCTGTGCCTGCAATGCGGCGAGAAATACGTCGATACCGAGGTCAGCCGGCGTCTCAACAGCCTGATCGAGGGTCGGCAGTTCACCCAGGCCGAGGAAGTGCAGGTCATTGAGTACCAGTGACATGACGGGACTGGCCCTGGCCGAACGCTTTTTCCTGCGCCACGGGATCCCGATGTTGCGGGAGAAGTTTGCCGGCCATCTGGAGCGCATTGCCGCCGGGTTGATCGGCGACGGTTCGGATTGCCTGGGTTTCGACGACGAGTATTCCCGCGACCATGACTGGGGGCCGGGGTTCTGCCTGTGGCTGGCGGCGGAGGATTTCGCCGAGATCGGCCCGGCCCTGGCGGCGGCCTATGACAGCCTGCCCGAGACCTTCGAGGGTCTTCGCCGCGTCACCAGCGAATGGGGCTCCGGCCGGGTCGGGGTGTTCGAGATCGGCACCTTCATCCGCGGCTTCATCGGCCGTCCGATGGTGCCGGAGAACGATCTCGACTGGCTCAGGATCCCCGAGAAGAACCTCGCCTCCTGCACCGCCGGCAAAATCTTTTACGACCCTTTGGGGGTCTTTTCGCAGATGCAGGCCCGGCTCAAGGCGTTTTATCCGGACGATGTGCGCCTCGCCAAGATCGCGGCGCGCTGCATGACCGCCGGACAGTCCGGGCAATACAATTATCCGCGCAGTGTTCAGCGCGGCGAAGCCTTCGCCGCCCAGTATGCCGAGACCAAATTCGCCGCCGACGCCATGTCGCTGGTCTATCTGCTGAACCGCCGCTATGCGCCCTATTACAAATGGCTGAGGCGCGGTCTGGTGGGGCTGCCGCGTCTCGGCGACGTCATGGCCGGGCAGGTGGAACAACTGGCCAGTTGCCCCGAGCGGGAAAAACCCAAGGTCATCGATGCCATTTGCCGGGCCATTGTCGGCGAATTGCGGGCCGAGGGGTTGAGCCGTCTCGACAGCCCTTTCCTGGTCGATCACGGCCCGGCGGTGCATGACGGCATCACCCATCCGCAGTTGCGGCGAATGAATGTCTGGGCGGCGTGAGATGAAAAAAGTCCTGATCATCGGCGGCAGCTATTTCGCCGGCCGGGTGCTGGTCGAGGAATTGACCAAAGCCGGCGGGTTCGAGGTGCATGTCTTCAATCGCGGCCGGATGAAACTGAACATGCCCGGTGTCGTCGAACATGTCGGCGACCGCCGGGAGGCGCGGCAGATCCGCGACGCCCTGCCGGCCGAGACCTGGGACGCGGTGGTGGATTTCTGCTGCTACGAACCCGGTGAGGTCGACACCCTGCTGGACAATCTGCCGGGTCGCATCGGGCATATCATCCTGATCAGCACCACCTCGGTCTATGCCGGCAGCAAGGCGCTGCCGGTGCGCGAGGACGCGGCACCACTGGCCGGGCGCGAGAGCGGCGGCGATTACCCTTATGACAAATGGCTGGCCGAATGCCGGTTCCGCGAACGGTGCAAAGACCTTCCGCACACGATTTTCCGTCCGGCCATCATCTACGGCTATTACAACTATGCCCCGCGCGAGAGTTATTTCTTCGATCTGCTGCGCGAGAAGAAGCCATTCATCATACCCGATCCGGGTCTGTCCCTGTTCAGCATGATCTGGGTGGTCGACATGGCGCGTATCCTGATGGCCAGCCTCGGTGACGAGCGGGCCTTCGGCCAGGCCTATAATCTGGCCTCGGACGAATTGATCTCGTATTCGCGCATCGTCGAGGTGCTGGAGGAGATCACCGGCAAGGCTATCGAGGTCAGGCCGATGGCGCCGGAGCAGATCGACCGCCAGAAGATTCCCTTGCCCTTTCCGCTGGCCGAGCATCTGGTCTATAGCGGCGCCAAGGCGGTCAAGGCTTTTCCCATCGACTACACCCCCTTCAAGCAGGGGATGCGGGAAGCGCTGAAATATTACCTGATGGTGCGGCGGCAGTCCGGCGGGTAGTTAAGGAATCCGGTAATGCTCGATTTCCTTCGCAAACGCGTCGATCCCATCTTTGAATTCCCTCAGTATTTTCAATTTGGCATAGGCTGGCGCGGTCAGCAGGCGGATGGCGTCGCCGGTCGAAAAGGTCATGTCTTTCTCTGAATGCTCCTTTACCAATTCTTTGATACGCCTTTCCCAATCAGATAAGCGGTCAGTGGTGTAATCTTTAAAGTGTTGCTTCCAATAGTTTCTATTTTTATTGTTTAGTCATTTAAGGAGTCCTTCTGAAAGGTATTTATTAAACGGTGTTTCTGTTTTATCAATGTAATGAGTGTATATCTTGTCCACGCATGTAATGTAATCATTGCCAAAATCGAGCGTGTATTTTAGCGATGGAATATTCGGTGATTTACATTTATTTATGAATTGCAGTGAATTGTGGAACGTTTCACAGGCTGTTGCATAGCGCCCGATCAATGGAATAAAGTTTGCTTTTAAAATACCAGAGACTTTTCGGGCCTGTTTGCTGCCTTCCTCGGTCTGTCGTTCTATCTCATTGAGAAAGGTCTTGGCCGCATTGACGGCCTGTTGGTGGAAAAGTTTCCGCGCCCCGTCCTGTCCATCGGCATGCATCGCAATGATCAAGGTAGGAATAACAGATCTTATGCATTTTATCAGTGAATCCGCAGTATACTCTGTTCTGCTGGAGTAATAAGTAAAAATAAAATTAAAATTGTCATAAGGGCTTCTTTGCGTATGTGCATCGTCAAATTTGATTATTTCTTTGTATTTATTTTCAAGTTGGCTAAGTTTTTCCAATAATTTTGGTATCGTCGTAGCAGCGGTGCCGCCGTATTGTTTTTCCCAATGCTCCCTTTTTAACTCTTCCGGATAAGCAATCTCTCGCATAGCTGCAAACTCATCGAAACAGGATCGTTCGTGTTCCGGCAGCAATTAATACGAGAATGATGCGATGCAAAATAGCGAATAAGCGATATGGCGCGGGTCATATATCCGTCGGCGTCATTCTGCCGGCAGCAGCGCCGCCAGTTCGCGCGCCAATTTGTCGGGGGTCACCGGTTTATGCAGCATGGCGAAGCCGCTGGCCTGTACCTCGGTGATGCGCTCGGGGGCGGTGTCGCCGGTAATGATCAGGGTGGGAATCCGCCGGCCGGCGCGCGCGGAAATGGCGGTGGCGACCGTCGTGCCGGTCATTCCTCCTCCCAGCCGGTGATCGGCGACAATGACATCGAAGTTCCAGTCGGCCCGTGCCGCCGCTTCCAGGGCTTCCTCTCCCGTTTCGCAACCGAGAACCGCGCAGTTCCAGCTTTCCAGCAGCAATTGAAGGGCGGTGCGGACCTTTGGGTTGTCCTCGATCAGCAGGATGCGCCGGCCGGAGACGATCGCCGTCGCCATGGGCCGGGCGGCCGGTTCGGAGGTTGCGATGCCGCCGGGCATGGTGACGGTGAACCAGGTGCCCCGCCCGACCACCGAGCGCAGCCGCAAATCGACGCCGATCAGGCGGGCGAGGCGATGGGCGATGGACAGCCCCAGCCCCAGACCGAGCCGGTGGTCCCGGGCCGGGTTGGCGACCTGATAGAACTCCTCGTAGATATGCTCGAGCTTGTCCGTCGGAATACCGATGCCGCTGTCAACGATCTCAACCCGTGGTCGGCCGCCGTGTCGCCGCGCGGCGATGAGCAAGCCGCCGCGATGGGTGTAACGGATGGCGTTCTCGATAAGATTGCGCAGGATCCGTTCCAGCTGCACCGGATCGGTGCGGGCAAACAGTCCGGCTTTGCCGCGGCAGCGCAGCCGCAGGCCCTTCGTCTGGCAGGCGGTGGCATATTCGTCGGCCAGTCGCTGCACCAACGCGCCGATATCGATGTCCTCTGGATGGGAGGCCACGATGCCGGCGTCGATGCGGGAAATGTCGAGGAGATTGGTCAACAGGCCGTCCAGGCCCGCCAGCGCCGCCTCCATGGTGTTCATAGACTTGACGACGATCGGCGAGGCGGCATGCGTGCGCAAGACATCCAGCAGCAGCACCAGCGACTGGACCGGTTGTCGCAGGTCGTGGCTGGCCGCCGCCAGAAATTTCGTCTTGGCAAGATTGGCCCGTTCGGCCTCGGCCTTGGCGGCGGCGAGTTTCTCGTTTTGGTTAACCGCGTCAAGGCGATATCTTTCCAGTTCCCCCTCAACCTGCTTTAACGCGGTCGCAACCTCGGCGGCTTCGGCGAAATAGGGGCGTGGAAGAATGAGGGGGTTTCCCGATCCCAGGCTTAGGGCAGGGACGGTCAGGGCTTCGACCGAACGGCCGATGCGTCCGCCGAGAACGATCGCACAACCGAAACCGACCGCCAGCAAGGCCGCGATAATGAGGATGGCGAAGGACAGCGAATGCAGCATCTCGGCAAGGACCACCGCTCTCGGGATGCCGATGGCCACCGACCATCCGGTAACCTTCGATCGGCTGAAGATCGAATAGACGGGAACGCCTTCCAGGGTGTCGGTTTCCAACACACCCTCGGTCACTTCCCGCAGTCGACTTAAAAGCGCCGGTGCTCCGGTTCTGCCGACGAATTTTTCGGGGTCATGGGTGCGGGCGACGATGACCCCCTTGGCGTCAAAGACGGCGACCAAACGATCCGGCGACAGGTGCTGCTCGGCGAGAATTTTACCGAAATGCTCGGGAAGAAAACCGATGTCGAGGCTGTAGACGACCTTGCCGTCCCGCCAGACGGGAACATCCACGCTGACCAGGGGGCGCTTTAAGACGCCGCCGATATACAGATCGGATATAACCGGCTTGCCGGTGTCAAAGACCCGGCGAAGGCTGTCGGGGTCGCCATGGCGGGGAAGGTCCATGCCGAAAGGACGGATGGCGTTGACCAGCTGTTGGCCCGTCTGGTCGCTGAGCACGATGGTAAAGCCGGGGAAGCCGTCACGTAACACGCTTCTGGCCTGTTCATGAAAGGCGGCAAAATCCTTCACCGTGATATTGCTCGAGGTTGCCAGGGCGAAGGCGACGTTTTCCCCGATTGCCAGGTCCCGATCGACCGACGCCACCATGGCCCGGGTTGTCTGGAGGGTCTCCTGCATAATCTGGGCCCGGCCCCGCTCGAAGACATTCCACACCAGCAGGCCCAACCCCAGCAGGGCCGGGACAATGCCGGCCAGGACCAGCAAGGCCAGCAGGGTGCGCATGGTCGGCAGTTTGCGCCGCGGATCCTTCCCCAATTCGCTGACCGGTCGGCTGTCTTCGTTCACGGCCCCGCTCGCTTCAGAAGAAGGTGAAGGCTGGTGCCGCGAAATTGACCAGATTGATCTGCAACGCGGCGAAGTCGCCGAGACCGGTACAGCCGAAGGGGCGCAGCCAGGGCGACATCCTGGCCACCAGCCGGTCCAGCGTTCCCCAGATTTCCACCAGCCGCATCAGGCTCAGCATCACCACCATCACCGGCACCAGCTCCGAAAACGGGCAGCTCCAGCCCATTTTATAGCAGTATCTGGCGGGGGATGATCGGTTTTGCTTGTAAATAATTGCAAGAGCAACCAGATTGCATCCGTCATTTCCCTGCGAAACAAACCAATCGTCAGGCAGTTGATGCGGTGCACGATCGTGTGCAGCGCCCCTATATTCTTCGGATACTAACATGGCAAACGGCACGGTTAAGTGGTTCAACGGCACCAAGGGCTACGGCTTCATCACTCCCGACAACGGCGGCGCGGACGTTTTCGTTCATATCTCCGCGGTTGAGCGCGCAGGCCTGGGCGGCCTGAACGATGGCCAGAAGGTTTCATACGACGAAGAGCGTGACCCCAAGAAGGGCAAGACCGCGGCCGTCAATCTCAAGCTGCTCTGAACCAACCGCGACGCAGGGGCCGGTCCATTCGCCGATCTACGTTCGGCGACATGGTCCGCCCCGGCTAAATCCCGTTTCGGAGACTTTATGCAGAAATTCGACAGGCAGAGCGGGTCCAAAGCCGGCTTTGACGAGCGTAAGAACGCTTCCATTGCCGCCAAAAAACAGCTTTTGGAGAAAATGCTCGCCAACAAGGTGGACGTTAACGATCCGGCCTTCCAGGAACGCCAGGCGGCCCGTCAGGCCGCCGCCGCCGCTCGCGCCGAGCGCGACGCCCAGCGCAAGGCGGACAAGGATGCCGTGAAGGCGCAGGCCGCCGCCGACCTCAAGGCGGAACAGCTGCGGGTCGAATTGCAGGCCGCGGCCGATCTGGCCGAGCGTCAGGCCAGGGAGGCCGAGGCCGCGAGGCTGCTGATCGAACAGCGCGAGCAAGGCAAGGCTGCGCGCGACGCCCGCTACGCGGCACGCAAGGCGCGTCGGTAACCGCCGGATCAGATCGGTAAAAAAAGATCGGGCCACCGCCGCTTGACGATGGCCCGCGAGTGACCCGAGCCCGAAGTGGGAGGAGGGCTCAGGAAAGTCGAAAACTCCGCCTCAGCTGCCGCGATAATTGGGCTGGCGCTTCTCGGCAAAGGCCTGGAAGCCTTCCTTGCGGTCCTCGGTGTCGCGCAGGATGCCCCACATCAGATGCGAAAAGGCGATGCCGTTTTCGAGCGGCATGTCGAGCCCCATCACCGCCGCCTGCTTGGCCGCCTGCACGCTTAAGGGCGCCGCCGAGGCAATCTTTTCGGCGAAGCCGGTGGCCAGGGTCAGCAGGTCTTCCGGCGCCGTGACGTCGCTCACCAGGCCATAGCGCAGGGCTTCCTCGGCGGTGATCATCTCGCCGGTCAGCAGCATCTTCATGGCCACCGCCCGGGGCATGACGCGGGGCAGCATCTGGGTGCCGTTGAGGCCGGCCAGGCTGGCGACCTTAACCTCGGTGAGGCCGAATTTGGCATTGGTGCTGCAGATCCTGAGATCGCAGGCCAGCGCGATTTCCAATCCGCCGCCGATGGCGAAGCCGTTGATGGCGCAGATGATTGGCTTCCACATCTTCATTTCGGGAATGATCGGCTGGCCGTCGCGCAGATAGATCGCCGCCATGCATTCGCTGGGCACCGGCGTCTTCTTCATGTCGGTGCCGGTACAGAAGGCCTTGGTGCCGGTGCCGGTCAGGATGGCGACGCGGATGTCGCTGTTGGTGCGGGTTTCCGCCCAGGCTTCGCGCAGTTGCCCGACCGATTCCGGGTCCAGCGAATTCATCGCCTCCGGCCGGTTGAGGGTGATGGTGGCGATATGGTTCTTAACTTCGAAAGAGACGGGCATGACGTTCCCCTGTTGTTTTATTCTGCAGCGGTGATGAACGGGTCGTAGGGTTTGCCGTCCTTCAGCAGGGTCTTGGCGATGGACATGCGGTGGATTTCCGACGGGCCCTCGATGATCCGCCAAACGCGCGCCATGCGGGCGACATATTCGATGCCTGTTTCATGGGCCAGCCCCATGCCGCCGAACAGCTGGATGGCACGGTCGGCCACCCGGGTCAGCATTTCCGTCGACGCCACCTTGAGCGCCGCCGCCTCGATGCGCAGGTCCTTGTGGCCGCGGTCGGATTTCCAGGCGGCGTAGTAGAGCGCCAGGCGCACGCTTTCCAATTCGATGGTGGAATCGGCGATCCAGTTCTGGATGGTCTGGCGTTCGGCCAGCAATTCACCGAAGGTCTTGCGGATATTGGCCTGTTCGATCATCCGCTGGATCAACCGTTCGGCCATGCCGGTGCAATGGGCGGCCAGTTCGATACGCCGCACGCCAAAACGGTTCTGCAGCGGAATGAAGGCCTTGCCGACCTCGCCGAGGACGGCGTCGTCGCCCAGGGTCACATCGTCGAGATACAGCGCCCAGGTCGGCATGGCACCGATCACCGGGGTTTCCGAGCCGATTTTAAGGCCGGGGGTGTCGCGGTCGAGCAGGAAGGCGGTGAAGCGGTTTTTGGGCGCCGCTTCCTTGTCGGTGACGGCGATCAGAATGAAGAAGACGTTGTCGCGGTCGCATTTGCTGATGAAGATCTTCGAGCCGTTGATGACCCATTTGTCGCCCTTGCGCACCGCCGTCGTCTTCAGGCCGCTGACATCCGAACCGGCCGCCGGCTCGGTGACCGCCATGGCGGAATCCAGCTTCCCCTCGACATAGGGCTTCAGATATTTTTCGCGCTGATTGCCGGCGCAGCATTCATGCAGATAGTAAAGATTGGGCGCATCCGGCGGCAGGGTGAAGCCGTGATGGGAAAAGCCGGCCAGGGATTTGGACAATTCCTCGACCACCAGGGTCTTGGCGAACATCCCCAAGCCTTGGCCGCCCAGTTCTTCGCCCACTTCGATGCCCCAGAAGCCCATGTCCCGGGAGATGTCCATCAGGCGCTGCAGCTTGTCGTCGGGCAGCAGATGTCCCGGCTGGGTCCACAATGTGAGATCACGTTCGAGCAGGGTATTGTCGAGCGGCAACAGCTCCTTCTCGGTGAAGCGCCGCGCCATCTCTTTGAGCATGGTTTCTTCTTGGGATAGGGAAAAGTCCATGGCGTTTCTCTTTCAGACGAGTACGTCTTCCTTGGTCAGCTGGTCGAACTCCGCCCTGCTGTAGCCAAGCATTCCGGTGAGAATTTCCTCGGTGTGCTGACCGATGGAGGGGGCGGCGGTTTCCATGCGGACCGGTGTGCCCGAGAAGGTGATCGGCGCCCGGTTGTACAGGCTGGAGCCGACCACCGGATGGTCGAGATAGGACCAGAAGCCGCGGCGGCGCAGGTGTTCGTCCTCGATGACGTCCCTGGCGTCCTGGACCGGGGCGGCCTTGACACCGGCCCGGCACAGCTCGGCGGCCAGCCAGTCGGCGTAATGGGTCGAGGTCCAGGCCTCGATCAACTGGTCGAGGGCCTCCTGATGGCGAAGGCGGCTGTCATGGCTGGCGAAGCGGTCCTCGGCGGCCCAGGCCGGATTGCCCATGGCGGTCCGCAGTGCCGCCCATTCGTCGTCGCCGAAGACGGCGATGGCGATCCAGCGGCGATAGCCCAGCGTCCGGTAGACCCCATGCGGCGCCGCATGCGGGTCGCCGAGGCCCATGGGCGGCAGCACTTGGCCATTGGCGGCGTAGGCCATGGCGTCGGTGGGGACCATGCTCAGCGCCGAATCCAGCTGCGAGATGGTGACCGTCTGGCCGCGCCCGGTGCTTTCGCGTTCCAGCAGGGCGGCCATGATGCCGAACAGGGTATGGGTGGGGACCATCACATGGTCGGTGTAGTTGGTGCCGGTGCCGAAGGGTTCTTTGCCGGGAAAGGCGGCGCGCGCCGTCAGCCCGCAGAGCGCGTTGAGGTTGACGCCGTAGCCCATATAGGAGCGATGCGGACCGTCGTCGCCCTGCAGCGACATGGTGGCGTAGATGATGCGCGGATTGATCTTGCGGACGTCTTCCCAGCCGAGATTCCATTTCTCCATCTGGCCGACGCGGAAATTGTTGATGATGATGTCGCTCTTCTCAATCAGGCGGATCGCCACCTCGCGGGCCCGCGGATGGCTCATATTGAGTGCGATATCTTTTTTGTTGGCGTTGCGGGCGGCGAAATAGCCGCTGCGGTCCATGCCGTCGCTGATGCCGTCCTTGAACGGTTCGCCCTTGCGCAGGATGTCGGGGCGGCTGACGCTTTCGATCTTGATCACCGTGGCGCCGCATTGCGCCAGCACGGCGGTGGCGATGGGACCGGCGCCGACCCAGGAGAAATCACAAACGACGATGCCCTCGAGGGCGCGGTTAGCCGACATGGATCGCTCCTGCCTTGGCGAGCGCCTCGATTTCGGCCGGCGAATAGCCGAGTTCGGCGCAGATCTCGGCGCTGTGCTGGCCCAGACGGGGGGCGGTGCCGCCCAGGCGCCACTGCAACTCGCTGAACTGATAGGGGGCTCCCGGATAGGTCACCTCGGCGCCCAGTGCCTCGCTGGCCAGTTTCTGCCAGAAGCCGCGGTGACGCAGTTGCGGGTTCTCGAGAAGATCCTTGCCGTTGCTGACCGGTGTCACCGAGGTCTTGAAGCGCTGGCCGGTTTCGTAGAGGTAAATCTTCGTATGTTTGGCCGTGTACTTTTCGAAGATGCGGCAGAAGGTGGTGTAGCCTTCGGCTGACGAGCGGTAGGCCGGATCGATCCATTTGAGATCGTCAAAGACCTGCCAATCCTCCACGCCCTCCTGCTTCATCCATTCGACGAAGGGGTCCCACATCGACTTGTTCTTGCCCATGATGGCGACCAGGGCGATATAGCCGTCGACGCAGCGATGGATGGTGGCGGTGCCCGCCTCGCGGCCGCGGCCGCGGCGGATCTTGCCTTCCAGGTCCCAGAACTGGGCGGCGTTTTCCAGCGCCATGGCCCCGGCCTCGACACAGGAGACGTCGACCCACTGGCCCTGGCCGGTGCGCCGCGCATGGTAGAGGGCGATGGCGGCGCCCACCGAACCATAGGCCTCGGCCATCCGGTAGAGCTGGTCGTCGGGGGTGCGGACCGGTTTTTCGTCGTCGACGCCGGCCAGGTAAAGGAAGCCGCTTTGCGCGGCGCAGGTCAGGTCGCTGCCCGGATTGGCCGACAGCGGCCCGGTCTGGCCGAAGCGGGTGATGGAGGCCTGCACCAGGCGCGGATTGGCCTTGGCCAGCCGCTCGAAAGACAGGCCCAACCCCTCGAGATAGCCGGGCGCGCAGCTTTCGACGAAAAGATCGGCGCCGGCGCAGAGACGGGCCAGCACCTCGCGCCCCTTGTCGCCGGCCAGATCGACGGCTATGCCGCGCTTGCCGGCGTTGTAATAGAGGAAGGGAAGGCTGCCGTCCGGGTTCGGCCGGTCGCCGAAGAACGGGCCGACGCGCCGCAGCGGGTCGCCGTCCATCGGCTCGACATGGACCACCTGGGCGCCCAGCCCGGCATACATCCTGGCCGCATAGGGTCCCAGCTCGCCGGTGAAGTCGACGATTTTGAGACTTGCGAAATAGCCGTTGTCTGACACCGGATCTTACCCGGCGAACAGGCTGCGTCCGCCGCAGACGTAGAGGACCTGACCGTTGATGAAACCGGAGTCGTCGTCGGCCAGGAACAGTACGGCATTGGCGATGTCGTCGGTGTCGCCCAGCTTGCCGGTCGGCTGACGGGCCAGCAGGAAGTTGCGGTCCTTCTCGGGCAGGGAATCCCACATCGGCGTGTGGATGAGCCCCGGTGCGATACAGTTGGTGGTGACGCCGCTGCGGCCCAGTTCGACCGCCAGGGTGCGGGTCAGTCCGACCACCCCGGCCTTGGCCGAGGAATACGGCGCCTGACCGGCGCCGCCCAACCAGGCGCGCGAGGCGATATTGATGATCCGGCCGTGTTTTTTCTCGACCATGGCGCCATGCACCGCCTGGGCGCAGAGGAACGAGCCCTTGAGATTGACGTTGATGGTCAGATCCCAGTCGCCTTCGGTCAGCTTGCGCAGCGCGCCGGCCTTTTCCATGCCGGCATTGTTGACCAGGATGTCGATGCCGCCGAATTCCTGGCTGGCCTTGGCGACCATGGCCTGCACGGCGGCATGGGAACTGATGTCGGCGACCGCGCCGGCCGCTTTCCAGCCCTTGGCTTTAAAGTCGGCGACCGTCTGGTCGACCTTTGCCGCGTCGATGTCGTTGATGATGACGGCGGCGCCGGCTTCGGCCATGCGTTCCGCCGTGCGGCGGCCCATGCCGCTGGCAGACCCGGTGATCATGGCCACGCGATTGTTGATGCCCATGGGACTCCCCTAGACCGACATGGAGTAATAAACGCTTTTGCCGCCGCAGACGAACAGGGTCTGGCCGGTTACGTATTTGCTGGCCTCGGCGGCGAAGAACTTCACCGCATGGGCGATGTCGCCGGCGGTGCCGAGGCGCTTGACGGGAATGCCGTTGGCGATCGTCAGGCTGGCTTCCTCGGTCAAGGCCGGGTTGGCCAGATTGCCCTGGACAACGCCGTTGACGGTGACGCCGTCGCGCGCCACTTCCAATGCCGCCGAGCGCACCAGACCGAACAGGCCGGCCTGGGCGGCGGCGATGTTGGCGCCCTTGGCCTGGCCCAGATAGGCGAGGCTGCTGAGGCTGATCACCCGGCCGTAGCCATTGGCCCGCATCTGCGGCAACACCCGGTGCAGCCAATGGCTCTGCAGGCCCAAGATGGCCTCGATGCTGCTCGACAGGCTCCTGGACGAGATGGCGGTCAACGCCTTGGCGGCGGGTTCCGGCGTGTGGCTGATCAGGATGTCGATGCGGCCCAGTTTGGCCAGGACCGCCTCGACCACCTGGTCGACGGATTTCGCCTTGTTGCTGGCCAGCGGCACCAACAGGGCGTCGGCGGCGTGTTTGCCGAGCCGCTGTTTCAGGGCCTTCAGGCCTTCGGGGTCGGTGTCCGAAAGCGCCAGGGCGACACCATCGGCGGCCAGGGCCAGCGCGATGCTCTCACCGACCTCGTTGGCGGCGCCGGTGATCAGCGCCACCTTCCTTTTTGCGTTCGTGTTTTTCATGATCTCCTCGCGAAGTCTACCAGTCCCGTACCAGCATGTGCATGGTGCAGGCCGCGTGC
>Ga0007882_10000327_pt1 | contig 27851 bp, 25 predicted proteins | sample CryBogCBH12Aug01_FD_71195 | JGI IMG/M metagenome (GOLD analysis project Ga0007882, IMG submission 71195) | Freshwater microbial communities from Crystal Bog, Wisconsin, USA - CBH12Aug09.1 | ecosystem: Environmental > Aquatic > Freshwater > Lake | place: Crystal Bog, Wisconsin, USA | collected... | reverse complement strand
GAACTGGCTTGCGCCGTGCCGCTCTGGCCGGAGAACCGCGCGCCGCGCGCCGTCGCCCGCGCCATCAGCGCTGAAATGCATTCCGGGTTCCCGGATCTGCGCACGCAACTGCCGATGGATGCCGGCGCCAGCCTGCCGCTTCCCGCGTTGAGCCCCGAGACCCTGGCGGACATCCGGCGCATCCAGGCGATCTGGACCGACTGCCGGTCGCGCTTTGGCGCCGGCGGTCCCTTCCTGTTCGGCGGCTGGTCCATCGCCGACGCCATGTTCGCGCCGGTGGCGACGCGTTTTTCCACCTATGGGGTGGGCCTCGACGAGGTCTGCCGGGCCTATGTCGAGGCTACTCTCGCTATGCCCGCGATGCAGCGCTGGATAGCCGCTGCAAAACAGGAGGAATGATGTTAAATGAGTCTGTTTTGTTAGTTGAATCATAAGAATCGTACGTTTATCATTCATTTTGGAAATGATGGATTGACGATGGCCGCATGATTACCGCCGAACAATTGCGTGCCGCCCGGGCGCTTCTCGGCATCGACCAGCGCAAGCTTGCCGAGATGTGCGGGCTGTCGGTGCCGACCATCCAGCGCATGGAGCAAAGCGACGGCGTCATCCGCGGCAATGTCGATTCGCTGATGAAGCTGACGGCGGCTCTCGATGCCGCCGGTATCGAGCTGATCGGCGACGGTGTCCTCAGTCCCGGCGGCGGTCGCGGCGTCCGCCGCAAAGGGGGCAAGGCTTGACCCCCGTCGACATCGGACTGGGTTCGGTCGTCCTGCTGCTGGCGCTGGTGCCGGTGGGTATCGTCGGTGGCCGGCGGGCGGCTGCGACCCCCCTGCTTTACACCGCCGCCGCTCTGATTTCGCTGCTTGCCTTGGCCAATGCGCTGGGCGCACTGCTGCAAGCCGGGGAGCCGTCGGTCATCGTGCTGCCGCTTGGCCTGCCCTGGTTGGGCGGTCATTTCCGCCTCGACGCGGTCAGCGCCTTCTTTCTGGCGGTGATCAACCTGGGAGGGGTCGCCGCCAGCATCTATGCGCTGGGCTATGGCCGCCATGAACAGGCCCCGCATCGCGTGCTGCCGTTCTATCCGGCGTTCCTGGCGGCGATGAACCTGGTTCTGATGGCCGACGACGCCTTCGCCTTCCTGTTGTGCTGGGAACTCATGTCCCTGGCCTCCTGGGGGTTGGTGATGGCGCATCATCATCATCACGACAATGCCCGCGCCGGATTCATCTATCTGATGATGGCCAGTTTCGGCACCTTGTCCCTGCTGCTGGCCTTCGGCCTGATGGCGGGCGCCGAGGGCGATTACGCCTTCGCCGCCATCCGCGCCGCCGGCCACAGCCCGGGAGTGGCGGCGCTGGCCCTGGGGTTGGCGCTGCTCGGCACCGGGTCGAAAGCCGGGCTGGTGCCGGTGCATGTGTGGCTGCCGCTGGCCCATCCGGCGGCGCCCAGCCATGTCTCGGCGCTGATGAGCGGCGTGATGACCAAGGTCGCCGTCTATGGCTTCGTGCGCATCGTCTTCGATCTGCTGGGGACCACCACCTGGTGGGGGGCCATGGTGGTTCTCGCCCTGGGCGGCGTCACCGCCGTCATGGGGGTGCTCTACGCCTTGGTGCAGAACGACCTGAAACGCCTGCTCGCTTACAGTTCGGTGGAGAATGTCGGCATCATCTTCATCGGCCTCGGCCTGGCGCTGGCTTTCCGCACCAACGCCATGCCCTGGGCCGCCGCCCTGGCCCTGACCGCCGCCATGCTTCATGTGTTCAACCACTCGCTGTTCAAGAGCCTGCTGTTTTTCGGCGCCGGCGCCGTGCTGACCGCCACCGGACGGCGCGATATGGAGGAACTGGGCGGCCTTATCCATCGCATGCCGAAAACCAGCTTTGCCTTCCTGGTTGGCAGCGTCGCCATTTCCGCCTTGCCGCCGCTGAACGGCTTCGTTTCCGAATGGATGACCTTCCAGGCGGTGCTGCTCAGCCCGAGTTTGCCGCAATGGGGGCTGAAGGTGCTGATCCCCGCCGTCGGTTGCCTGCTGGCGCTGGCCGCGGCGCTGGCCGCCGCCTGTTTCGTCCGCGCCTTCGGCATCGCCTTCCTCGGCCGCCCGCGCAGCCAGGCCGCCGCCGAGGCCGCCGAGGTCGACGGCTTTTCCCTGGCCGCCATGTTCGGTCTGGCCCTGCTGTGTCTTCTCGCCGGCATCCTGCCCGGCCTGGTGATCGACAGCCTGGCGCCGGTGGCCACCATCCTGGTGCATGACCGCATGCCCGAGCAGTTGGGCATCCCCTGGCTGTCCATCGTGCCCATCGCCGCCAGCCGCAGTTCCTACAACGGGCTGCTGGTGTTCCTGTTCATCATCATGTCGTCGTCGCTGGCCGCCTTCGTCATCCATCGCCTGGCCTCGAAGGCGGTCCGCCGCGGGCCGGCCTGGGATTGCGGCACGCCCGACGCCGATCCCGCCACCCAATATTCCGCCGGAGGCTTTTCGCAGCCGTTGCGCCGGGTGTTCGGCACCTTCGTCTTCCTGGCCCGCGAGCGGGTTCATATGCCGCAACCCGGCGACGCCCGCCCGGCGGTGTTCCATGTCCGGCTGCTCGACCCGGTATGGTCGGCCGTCTACGGGCGCCTCGGCCGCGCCGTCGATCTGACGGCGGGGCGGTTCAACAAATTCCAGACGCTGACCATCCGCGGCTATCTGAGTCTGGTGTTCCTGTCCCTGGTCACCCTGCTGACGGGATTGGCGATATGGCTCTGATCATCGACCTCAACATCCAGTTCACCGAGATGTTCCTGGTGCTGCTGCTGTCGCCGCTGCTCACCGGCTGGGTGCGCAAGGTCAAAGCGCGGCTGCTGCGTCGCCAGGGGCCCTCGGTCTGGCAGCCCTATCGCGATCTCGCCCGCCTGCTGAAGAAGGAAGTGGTGCTGGCCGAGAACGCCTCCTGGCTGTTCCGCGTCGCGCCTTACCTGATCTTCGCCGCCACCTGGGTGGCGGCGGCCCTGGTGCCGACCTTCGCCACCGGCCTGCTGTTCAGCTGGTGCGCCGATCTCATTGCCCTGGCCGCCCTGGTGGGCAGCGCGCGGTTCTTCCTGGCCCTGGCCGGGCTGGATGTCGGCACCGGTTTCGGCGGTATCGGCTCGTCGCGGGAGGTGATGATCGCCTCCCTGGCCGAGCCGGCGACGCTGATGATCTTTTTCAGTCTGGCGCTGATCGCCGGCTCGACCCAGCTGTCGACCATCGCCGGCTTCATGCAGACGCCGGAAGTGGGCCTGCGGGTGTCGCTGGCGATGGCCCTGGTGGCGATGCTGATGGTGGCGATCGCCGAGAACGCGCGCATCCCGGTGGATAATCCGGCCACCCATCTGGAACTGACCATGGTCCATGAGGCGATGGTGCTGGAATATTCCGGCCGCCATCTGGCGATGATCGAACTGGCCGCCTCCCTCAAGCTGCTGATGTATCTGTCGCTGGTCGGCTGCGTCTTCGTGCCCTGGGGTCTGTCGCCGGTGGGCGGCGGGCTGGCCCGGCATCTGCTGGCCGCCGGCCTTTATGTCGGCAAGCTGGCGGTGGGCGGTGTCCTGCTGGCCCTGTTCGAAACCTCGATCGCCAAGATGCGGGTGTTCCGGGTGCCGGAATTCCTCGGCGCGGCACTGATGCTGAGCCTGCTCGGGGTCCTGCTCCTCTTCGTGACGAGGAGCTTTTAGCCATGCAGCACGGTCTTAATTACGATGTCGCGCATATGCTGGCCGGCGGGCTGGTGCTGGTCAGTTTCATGATGCTGTACCAGGTGCGGCTGTCCTCGCTGCTCAGGGTGTTCGCCGCCCATGCGGTGGTGCTGGCGCTGTCGGTGGCCTGGCAGGCCTATGTGCAGGGGGCGCCGCATCTGTTCGTCACCGCGGCGATCGCCCTGCTGTTCAAGGCGCTGGTGATTCCGGTGGCGCTCAACCGCATCATCGTCCGTCTCGGCATCTACCGGGAAATCGAGACGGTGTTCGGCATCGGCCTGGCCATGCTGGTGGGCATGGGTCTGGTGGCGCTGTCGATGGCCCTGATGCTGCGGGTGACCGCCGAGGCGACGCCGTTGGCCCGCGAGGACCTGGCCTTCGCCCTGTCGGTGGTGCTGCTGGGGCTGATGATGATGGTCACCCGGCGCAACGCCGTCAGCCAGGTGGTTGCCTTCATGTCGCTGGAGAACGGTCTGATCCTGGCCGCCGCCGGCGCCCAGGGCATGCCGCTGGTGGTGGAGATCAGCGTCGCCTTCTCGGTGTTGATCGCCTTCATCGTTATCGGCATCTTCCTGTTCCGTATCCGCGAACGCTTCGACACGGTGAACGTCCAGGCCCTCGACAGCTTCCGCGGAGAACGCTCATGAACCCGCTCGCCTATCCGGCGGTGCCGGCGATCCTGGGTATTCCCGTCGCCGCCGCGGTGCTGATGGCGGTGCTGCCCGGCTATCGCCTGACCGCCCGGATCAATGTCCTGGCCTCGCTGGCGACCTTTCTGTCGGCGCTGTCGCTGTTCGTCCTCAACCGCGAGGAAGCCGGCACCTATGTCCTGGTGGACGACCTCAATGTGGTGTTCATCGTGCTGAATACCCTGGTCGGCTTCACCACCAGCGTGTTTTCCGCCAGCTATATCGCCCATGAACTGGAGACCGGGCGTCTGACCCCGGTCTATCTGCGGTTCTACCACGCCATGTACCAGACGCTGATGTTCGGCATGAACCTGGCGCTGATGGCCAACAATATCGGCGTCATGTGGGTGGCCATCGAACTGGCGACACTGACCACGGTGCTGATGGTCGGCATCTATCGCACCCCGGAAGCCCTCGAGGCGGCGTGGAAATATTTCATCCTCGGCAGTGTCGGCATCGCCCTGGCGCTGTTCGGCACCATCCTGGTCTATATGGCGGCACAGCCGGTGGTGGGCGAGGGGCCGCCGGCCATGGTGTGGACGGTATTGCTGAAGAACGCCGCCGAGTTCGATCCGGCGCTGCTCAACCTGGCCTTCGTCTTCCTGCTGTTCGGCTACGGCACCAAGGTCGGCCTGGCACCGCTGCATGCCTGGCTGCCCGACGCCCATGCCGAGGGCCCGACGCCGATCTCCGCCGTGCTGTCGGGCCTGCTGCTGAATGTCGCGCTGTATGCCGTGCTGCGCTTCAAGATGCTGCTGGCGGCCAATCCGCGGGCCATCGCGCCCGGCATGCTGATGATCCTGCTGGGATTGCTGTCGCTGACCTTCGCCGCCTTCATGCTGTACCGGCGCAACGACATCAAGCGTCTGTTCGCCTATTCATCAATCGAGCATATGGGCATCATCACCTTTGCCTTCGGCATGGGCGGGCCTTTGGCCAATTTCGCCGGGCTGCTGCATATGACCATGCACAGCCTGACCAAATCGGCCATCTTCTTCGCCGTCGGCCATATCACCCAGGTCAAGGGAACGCAGAAGATCGGCGACATCCGTGGCCTCACCGAGTCGCATCCGCTGCTCGGCTGGGGCCTGGTGATCGGCGTTATCGCCATCGCCGGGTTGCCGCCGCTGGGCATTTTCACCAGCGAGTTCCTGGTGGTGACCTCGACCTTCGCCCGCTCGCCGCTGCTGGCGATGCCGCTGGTGACCGGCATCCTGGTGGCCTTCGGCGCCCTGTTGCTGCGCCTGAATGGCATGGCCTTCGGCGTGCCCTCGGGCAGCAAGGCGCCGGTGGAAGCCTCGATCGTGCCGCTGTACTTTCATCTCGCCCTGGTCTGCATCGCCGGCCTGTACCTCCCGGCGCCGCTGGTCGCCTGGTTCCAGCATGTCGCCCGGCTGTTAGGCTGAGCCCATGGCCACATTGACCGAAATCCTCAGCGCCGCCACCTCCGGGGAGACCCCTCGGGGCTGGCGTCGGGCCGTCGTCGACGCCGAGGGCTGGAGCCGGGTCGCCGCCGCCCTGGGGGCCGGCGAGGGGACCCTGATGGGTTTGTGGGGCGAGCCGGCGGCGGTCTTCATGGCGGTGCTGGACGAAAGCGAATCGGCGGTCTGGATCCTGTCGCTGAACTGTCCGGAGGGCAGCTTTCCGTCGGTCGGCCGCGTTCATGCCCCGGCCCAGCGCCTGGAGCGGACCATCCGCGACCTGTTCGGCCTGCAGCCGGTCGACGCGCCGGACCGGCGTCCCTGGCTCGATCACGGCCGCTGGGAGCTGGCGCAGCCGTTGGCGGCGGCGCCGCAGGCACCGGCGGCGGAGATGCCGCCTTACGCCTTTCTGGCGGCCGAAGGGCCGAATCTGCACCGCATTCCGGTTGGCCCGGTGCATGCCGGGATCATCGAGCCGGGGCATTTCCGTTTCACCGTCAACGGCGAGGCGGTGGTCCGCCTGGAAGAGCGGCTGGGTTATGTGCATAAGGGCATCGAGGGGCTGATGACCGGCGCCGGGCTGGAGCGGGCGGCGCGCCTGGCGGCCCGCGTCTCCGGCGACAGCACGGTGGCCTATTCCTTCGCCTTTGCCCGCGCCGTCGAGGCGGCCCTGGGCATCGAGGCGCCGACGCGGGCGGTGTGGCTGCGGGCGCTGATGGCCGAACTCGAACGCCTGGCCAACCATTTCGGCGATATCGGCGCCATCGCCAATGACGCCTCGTTTTCACTGATGCTGGCCCATTGCTCGGTCCTGCGCGAACGGGTCCTGCGGGTGGCGGAAACCTGTTTCGGTCATCGGCTGATGATGGACCGCATCCAGCCCGGCGGCGTCACCCATGATCTGCAGGCCGATCATCAGGGGGTCATTCGCGGCCTGATTGACGAGGCGCGGCGACGGTTCCCGCATCTGGTCGAACTGTATGAGCAAACCGCGTCGCTGAAGGACCGGACCGTCGGCACCGGCCATCTGAACCCGGCGCTGGCCAGGCGGTTCGGTGCCGGCGGATTTGTCGGACGGGCCTCCGGGCGCGGTTTCGACTGCCGCCGCTCGCTGGCTTACGCGCCCTATGACGAATTGCTGTTCGGCGCCCCGATTGTGCATCGCGGCGACGTCAATGCCCGGCTATGGGTGCGGGTGGTCGAGGTCGGACAAAGCCTGGGGCTGATCGACCAGATTCTCGACGGTCTGCCGGAGGGGGCGTTGACCGTCGACAGCAATCGCCTGTCCGCTGCGGCGGGTGAGGGGCTGGCGCTGGTGGAAGGCTTCCGCGGCGACATCCTGGTCTGGGTGCGGCTTGGCGAGGACGGCACCGTCGAGCGCTGCCATCTGCGGGACCCGTCCTGGTTCCAGTGGCCGCTGCTGGAAGCGGTGATCGACAACAACATCATCGCCGACTTCCCGTTATGCAACAAATCCTTCAACTGTTCCTATTCCGGTCACGACCTATGAGGACGGGGCGTCATGCGCAAGCTGTTCTTTGAAAGCCTGTTCCGCGGTCCGCTGACCGAGCCGGCGCCGCCGGCCGATGCCGGACAGCTGGCCGAACTGGCCGAACGGCTGAAAGGGGCGGCGCAGCGGCGCATCGGCCGCAGTCTGTCGATCCGCCAGGTGGATGCCGGATCGTGCAATGGCTGCGAGCTGGAAATCCACGCGATGAACAACCCGTTCTACGATCTCGAGCGTTTCGGCATCCGTTTCGTCGCCAGCCCCCGCCATGCCGATGTGCTGCTGGTCACCGGGCCGGTGACCAGGAACATGAAGGAGGCGCTGGAACGCACCTATGCGGCGACGCCGGGCCCGAAATGGGTGGTGGCCACCGGCGACTGCGCCGCCGACGGCGGCTGTTTCGCCGGCAGCTATGCGGTCTGCGGCGGTGTCGCCGCGGTGCTGCCGGTGGATCTGGTGATCCCCGGCTGTCCGCCGACGCCGGAGAAAATGCTGGCCGGGCTGCTGGCCCTGCTGGAGACGGTGGCTTAACAAAAGAAAGCAATTTTATCCACAGATTACGCGGATTTCCGCAGATGGAAAAATTGCGATAAGTATTTCGTTGAACTATGAGCGGTTTTGATAGACCACAGCAAGTAGTTCGCACCCTGCCTATCCGATTAACGGGCAGCCACTACATCTAGTGGTGGGCATCATGGCCTCCTATATACTGTGCGACCGCTTGAATCGCAAACCCGACGGTTATGGCGGTGGCGGCTTCGGGCCGGACGTGACCCAAAGGGGCCACACACCGCTGCCAAAAATGCATCCCACGATGTCGGCGTGTCAGTTCCTGGTTGCGATCCCATGCGGTAGAACAGACGTTCGTCGATGAAGGCGTAACATTAAATGCGCGATTTATGTTATCATTCCGGGGTCTAGGATTGGAGGGTCGGAAGCATGAACGTATCAATTGGCGATCGGTGGGAAAATTTTGTCGACCAGGCTGTCAAGGCTGGGCGCTACAGCTCAGCAAGTGAAGTTGTTCGCGAAGGCCTCCGCCTTGTTGAAGAGCGGGAAACGAAGTTGCTGGCCCTTCGGGCGACATTGGAAGCCTCAATTGCCGCGGGTGGCGAAGTTACCGACCAAGAAATCGACGCAGCCATTGCCGATCGGAGTGATGAACTTCGACGTAACGGGGTCGGCGCTTGAGAAGGCTGCTTTACCTCGCCTCTGTTCAGACCGATTTGGTTGAAATATTGACCTATATCGCAACAGAGAGCGGCAGCGTAAAGATAGGCCAGGATTTTATCGGGCAACTTCGTAAACACTGCCGTGATTTGGCGGCGTTGCCCGGGGTGCTCGGCCGAGCACGGCCAGAGTTGCATCCCGATATTCGTAGTTCGGCCTTCAAAGGATACGTGATCTTTTTTCGATATGTTGATAATCGCGTCGAGGTGATCAACATCCTTCACGGCCATCGCGATATTGAAACGCATTTTTCGGAAAAGCCTTGGCCGCAGAGTTGACCAGAATCCGAAATCTGCCCATGCGTCCGGCCGCACCTGGCACAGACCCGTCGGCGAAGACCATCATCCCGACTGACCGCAGTCAAGTCATCTTGGTCATTCAACGGTCGAATGCGCTTGACCCACAAATAGTGGATGTCTGAGCCAACCGGATAGGCACAGTTCACACGAAAGCGCGAAGAGAAAAGAAGAATATCATTATCCTTTTCTTCGTGTCTTCTTTCCTTCGTGGTGAAGCGGGCAGATCAACGGGTTAGTGCTTCTTCGGGGGCGCAGCGGCGCTTAAGCCAATCGCGCGCCCCTGATCGAAAAATGCTTTGGAGGAGTCCTGCAGTCGGCCGAGCCTGGTGCTGCCCTTGGCCTCCAGCGCCCCAGGGCAGGCCGTCTGGCTGCGGTCACAGATGCAGGCGTTTACCACAATCGACGGACACCGTAGGCGTCGAAGACTGCTTCATTGGAAATCAGGACGAGATTTTCCTGCATGGCCTGGGCTATCAGCATTCTGTCGAAGGGGTCTTTGTGCGGTCCCGGCAGGTTGCCGGCGACTTGACCATGACGGATGGTGATCGGCAATGGGCTGAAGTCCTGGCCAAGGATCACGGAGTCAAGATCAGCAACGATGGCCGCGACATCCGGAAGCCTGCCGATGCGATACTTGGTGGCGATTTCCCAGGCTGACGCCGCGCTGACAAGAACTTGGTTGGTGTTGTCGGCGATCGCGTCGACAGCCGTATCGGAAAGTTTGCGGTCACCACCAAGCCACCAAAGGAAGGCATGGGTGTCGAGCAAAAACCGCACCGTCATTGGTCCCAGGGGTCCAATTCATCGTCCGGCAAAGGTGCAAAAAATTCTTCGGATACGGTGACTTTGCCGCGATATGCGCCAAAGTGGCGCTTCGCCGGTGGAGCAATGATCGGGATGATCTTGGCGACAGGTTGTGAGCCGCGGGCGAGCACAATCTCCTCGCCGGCTTCAGCGCGGGCAATCAGCTTCGAGAGGGTGGTCTTGGCAGTATGAATGGTGAATGTGGTCATGGCACGTCCAATGATCCAAGGTAATTAGCTTAGCTAAGCATGGTCTGCCTGTCAATCGCCCGGTCGAGCTGGCTGAGTCTGGTGCCGCCCTTGGCCTCCAGGGCCCCGGCCAGGGCCGGCAGCAGGGTCGCCAGCGCCTCGTCGAGGCGCCAGGGCGGGTTGAGGATGGCCAGGCCGCAGCCGTTCAGCCGCTCGGCGCTGTCGGCGGGGAAGCGGCACAGTTCGGCGACCAGGCCGGGCCGTCCGAGCAGGGCCAGTTCGGCGAGGAAGGCCTCGACCGGTTGCCGGTCCTTGATCGGATACCAGATGGCGTAGATGCCGGTCGGCCAGCGCCGCAGCGCCTGGCCGAGGCCGCGCAGCAGGCGGCGGAATTCGTCGGTGGCCTCGAAGGGCGGATCGATCAGCACCAGGCCGCGGCGTTCGGCCGGCGGCAGCAGGGCCTTCAGCGCCGCATAGGCGTCGTCGCGATGGACCACCACCTGGCGGTCGCCGGTGAACAGGCGCCGCAGCGCCTGACTGTCCTCGGGATGCAGTTCCGACAGCAGCAGGCGGTCGTCGGGGCGCAGCAGGGAGCGGGCGATCAGCGGCGAGCCGGGGTAGTAGCGCAATTCCGGCTCGCCGGCATTGACCGCGCGGACCGCCGCCAGATAGCCATCAAGGAGCGCCGGCAGGGGTCCGGCCGCCAGCAGGCGGCCGATGCCGTCGCGATATTCACCGGTTTTTCCGGCCTCGATCCCCGCCAGATCGTAGCAGCCGGTGCCGGCATGGCAGTCGACGACGCAGAACGGCGCGGCCTTGAGACGCAGATGCTCAAGCAGCAGCGCAAGCACGGCGTGCTTCAGCACATCGGCGAAATTTCCGGCATGATAGGCGTGACGATAATTCACCGGTTCGGCCGATGGTTGACGGGGTCGCTGGGGCCAGCGTACAAGACCAAAGGGAGAACAGACAATGATTCTGATTGGCCGCTACGTTTCGCCTTTCGTCCGTCGGGTGGCGGTGTCGCTGAAAACCCTCGGCATCGCCTATGAGCACAGGCCGCTCAGCACCATCGACAACCGGGCCGAGGTGCAGGCCGTCAACCCGTTGGGGCGGGTGCCGGCGCTGATCCTCGACGATGGCGAGGTGCTGGTCGACAGCAACCCGATCCTCGACTATCTGGACGAACTGGCGGGACCCGAGCGCGCTTTGGTGCCGCCCTCCGGCGCCGAACGCCGCCGCGTCCTGCAACTGGTGGCCTTCGGCCTGGGGGTCGCCGACAAGGCGGTGGCCTGCTTCATCGAGCGCAAGCTGCGCCCCGCGGACAAGCAGCATCAGGCGATGCTGGAGCGCTATGCCGAGCAGGCGGTGGCCGGGCTGCGTCATCTCGAGGACCTGTGTGCCGACGGCTGGCTGGCCGGGCCGCGCCTGACCCAGGCCGACATCACCGCTGTCGCCGTTCTTGACTTCATCGCCGTCACCTGGCCGGAGATGCTGCCGGCGGACGGTTTTCCCAGGCTGCGGGGGCTGTGCCGCCGGGCCAATGCCCTGCCGGCCTTCGCCGAAACCCATCCCTGATGGACTGGCTGGCCATCGCCGGCCTGCTGCTGGCCGCCGTCGCCGCGGCCGGCGTTGTTGCCCTGCTGTTGGGCAAGGACGGGCGCGACCACCGCCTGCTCGACGCGCTCGACCGCCAGGAGCGCCGCCTGCGCGAGGAACTGGTTGCAGGCCGCGAGGAGGCCGGGGTCTCGGCGCGGGCCCTGCGCGAGGAGGTGGCGACGGCGCTCAAGGACCTGGCGCAGTTGCAGCGGGTGACCCTGGACGGCTTCGCCCAGCAGATGGGGCGCCTGTCGCAGACGGTGGAACAGCGTCTGGCCAAACTGCAGGAGGACAACGCCGCCAAGCTTGAGCAGATGCGTCAGACGGTGGATGAAAAGCTGCAGGGAACCCTGGAAAAGCGGCTTGGCGAATCCTTCCGGCTGGTCTCCGAACGTCTTGAGGCGGTGCAGAAGGGGCTGGGCGAAATGCAGACCCTGGCCAATGGCGTCGGCGATCTGAAAAAAGTGCTGACCAATGTCAAGACCCGCGGTACCTGGGGCGAGGTGCAATTGGGCAATCTGTTGGAACAGGTGCTGACCCCCGAGCAGTATCTGGCCAATGTCGCCTGTAAGGAGAATTCCGCCGATCGCGTTGAATATGTGATCCGTCTGCCCGGCCGCGGTGACGACGAGGATGGCGAGGTCTGGCTGCCGATCGACGCCAAATTCCCGCGCGAGGATTACGAGCGCCTGGTCGACGCGGCGGAGCGCGCCGATGCCGAGGGCGTCGAAGCGGCGGCCCGGGCGCTGGAGGCGCGGATCAAGCAGGCGGCCAGGGATATCGCCGGCAAATACGTCAACCCGCCGCGCACCACCGATTTCGCCATCCTGTTCCTGCCCACCGAAGGGCTCTATGCCGAGGTGCTGCGCCGCCCCGGTCTGCTGGACCAGTTGCAGCGGGAGAACCGGATCAACCTGTGCGGACCGACGACCCTGGGAGCCCTGCTCAACAGCCTGCAGATGGGGTTCCGCACCCTGGCCATCCAGAAGCGCTCGAGCGAGGTATGGGAAATCCTCGGCGCGGTGAAGAGCGAATTCGGCAAATATGGCGAAGTGTTGGAAAAGGTGCAGAAGAAATTGACCGAGGCGACCAACAGCATCGAGGACATCCAGGTGCGCAAGCGGGCCATCGACCGCAAATTGCGTTCGGTGGCGGAGTTGCCCAGCGATAACGCCAAGGACCTGCTGGACCTTGCCGTACCGGCGGAGGACTGAGCGGTGAACGAGGCGACAGGCTTACCCCAGCAGAGGACGCTGTTCCGGGTTTTGTGGATCATCAGTCTTTGCCATCTGCTCAACGACATGGTGCAGTTCGTCCTGCCGGCCAGCTATCCGATTCTGGCCGCCAGCTTTCATCTGGATTTCGGCCAGGTGGGCTTGATTACCCTGGTCTATCAGGCGACGGCCTCGCTTCTGCAGCCGGCCGTCGGCCTGTACACCGATCACCGTCCGAAATACTACGCCCTGCCGCTCGGCATGGGTTTCAGCATGCTGGGCATGCTGATGCTGTCGGCGGCGCCGAGCTATGCTTTGCTGTTGCTGGGCGGCGGAATGTTGGGGATCGGATCATCGATCTTCCATCCGGAATCGTCGCGGGTGGCGCGGCTGGCCTCGGGCGGCCGGCATGGGCTGGCGCAGTCGCTGTTTCAGGTCGGCGGCAATGCCGGCGCCGCCCTGGGGCCGCTGCTGGCGGCCTTCCTGGTGCTGCCGCATGGGCAAGGCGCCATGGCCTGGGTGTCGCTGGTGGCGCTGTTCGCCATGCTGCTGCTGGCCTGGATCGCCTATTGGCAAAAGCATCACCGGTTCAGGATCGAGACCATCAGCCGGCAGCACCGGCCCCGGCGGGAGCCGCTGTCGAAACGCCGGGTAGCGCTGTGCCTGGGGATCCTGGCCTCCCTGTTGTTCTCGAAATTTGTCTATCTGGCGGCCATCGGCAGCTACTACACGTTCTACCTTATCGAACGCTTCCGGATACCGGTCCAGGATGCGCAGCTTTATCTGTTCCTGTTCCTGGCGGCCAATGCGGTGGGGACCCTGGCGGGTGGACCGATCGGCGACCGGATCGGCCGGAAATTGGTGATCTGGTGTTCAATCCTTGGCGTCCTGCCCTTCACTTTGGCCCTGCCTTATGCCGATTTGCCATGGACGGTGGCGCTGTCGATTCCCATCGGCCTGATCCTCGCCTCGGCCTTTTCGTCCATCGTGGTCTACGGCCAGGATCTGATTCCCGGCAAGACCGGCGCCGTTTCCGGGGTGTTCTTCGGCCTCGCCTTCGGCCTGTCGGGGATCGGCGCCGCCGCCCTCGGCCATCTCGCCGACCTGTACGGGATCGTCGATGTCTACCGCCTCTGCTCGGTGCTGCCGGCCATCGGCCTGCTGGCGGCCTTCCTGCCGAAGCTGGAACAGCCCGATCCAGGAGCCTGTCCCCTTAATGCCGAGGGCCGCGATGCTGCGACAAAATAGCCATGGGCCTGACGATGCGAGCGACGTGATGCTGGCCGCATCACGAGCGAGCATCGGCGCCGATCCATGGCCATTTTTCGCGCATCCCCAAGGGGTTATGGCCCGCCGGGCCGTCTGGTTCGTTGCGCTGGCTCGACGATGAATCCAGCATCGCCGTCGGCTATGCCGACAAACCAAACAAATTGCGCGCAAGGCGCGCAGGCGCCACCGCGCCTGCCATCCGGGCGCCGGCGGGCCGATAACGCGGCCTCTCGTGATTAAGGGGATAGGCTCCTAGCTTAAAAACAGGTTAGAGGATCTCCAGCACCGCCTCCGGCGGCCGGCCAATCCGCGCCTGTCCCCGGGCCAGGACGATGGGGCGTTCGATGACGATGGGATGTGCCACCATGGCGGCGATCAGCTGGTCGTCCGGCAGCATCGGGTCAACGCCGTTTTCGTCGGCTTCCTTGCGGCGCAGCAGGTCCCGGGGCGCCATGCCGAGCTGGCGCAGGATTTCCTTCAATTGGGCGGCTGACGGCGGGGTCCGCAGATAGTCGACGACCTCGGGGGCGTATCCCTTGTCCCGCAGCAGCGCCAGGGTCTGGCGCGATTTGCTGCATTTCGGGTTGTGATAGATGGTGATGGACATCGTCCATTGATCCTTGCAATCGCGGAAAAGACATTCTTATGTGTTGCCATGAGATATCTGTCCAGGTTCGTCCTACTCATCGCCATCTTGTTCGGCCTGCTGTCGGGGATGCCCGCGGCGGCGGCCGAGCCGCCGGTCGACAAGGCCGAACTGCAGGGGCTGATCCATCGCATCGAGGACCCGGCCGAGCGGGCCAGGCTGGTGGCCGAGCTGCAATTGCTGGTGGCGGCCGATAAATCATCCCGCGACGTCGAGGACCACGCCCTGCTGGGCGAGATTTCCGACCGCATCGAGTCGCTGTCGGAACAGGTGCTGGCCGCCGCCGCCACCTTCTCCGAGACCGGCCATGCCGTCGATTGGTTGCGCCTGCAGATGGCCGATGAGACCCTGCGCGGCCGCTGGGCGGCGGCCCTGGGCAGGATCCTGGCGATCCTCGCCGGTGGACTGGCGGCAGAATGGTTGCTGCGCCGCTCGCTGAAGCCGGCGCGGCGCGGTCTCGATTCTGAAAACCATGCCTCCCGCTGGCTGCGGTTGCTGCTGGCGGCGGCGCGCTGGCTGCTCGACCTGGTGCCGGTGGCGGTTTTCGTCGCGGTCGCCTATGGGCTGATGACCTTGCCTTTGCTGCGCCTGGCCGGCAATGGCGGGCTGGCGGCGGTGCTGCTGGTGGGCGCCTATGCCCTGGTCCAGGGGGGGCTGGTGCTGGCGCAGGCCTTGCTGGTGCCGGCCGCCGGCGGCGTTCGCGCCCTGCCGCTTGACGACGAGACGGCGAACTATCTGTTCATCTGGGCGCGGCGCCTGACCTATACCGGCGTCTGGGGCGGCTTCGCCATCGAGGCGCTGGGCCTGCTGGGGGTGCCGAAAAGCGGCACGGTGGTGCTGGTCAAGGTGCTCGGGCTGGTGGTCACCACCTTGCTGGTCATCCTGTTGCTGCAGAACCGCCATCCGGTTGCCGCCTGGATCCGCGTCAACGGCGAGGCGGCGGGGCTGTCCGCCCGGATCCAGGGCTGGCGCAACCGGCTGGCCGATATCTGGCATATCCTGGCGGCGATCTATGTGATCGCCTCGTTCATCGTCTGGGCCCTGCAGGTGCAGGGCGGTTTCGCCTATATCCTGCGCGCCTCGCTGCTGACCCTGGCCGTGCTGGTGGCCGCTGGCGCGCTGACCAATGCCCTGGCCGGCCTGGTGGCCCGCGCCTTCGCCGTCAATGACGAGCTGCGCGGGCGGTTCCCGCAGCTCGAGTTGCGGGTCAACCGCTATACGACAATCCTGATGAGCGTGGTCCACGGCACCGTCGGCCTGGCGGCGGTGCTGGGTGTCGCCCAGGCCTGGGGCGCCGACATCGTCGCCTGGCTCAATTCCGAGCTTGGCCGCCACCTGGTGTTCAGCGGCCTGTCGATCCTGGCGGTGCTGGTCGGCGCCGTCATCCTGTGGGAACTGGTCAACGCCTCCATCGAGCGCTATCTGGCGCAGACCGATGCCGAGGGCAATGCCGTCGCCCGCAGCGCGCGGGCCCGCACCCTGCTGCCGTTGGCCCGCAATGCGCTGCTGGTGGTGCTGGTGATCCTGGTATCGCTGATCGTGCTGGCCGAATTGGGCATCAATATCGCGCCGCTGCTGGCCGGCGCCGGCGTCATCGGCGTCGCCATCGGCTTCGGCTCGCAAAAACTGGTGCAGGACGTGATCACCGGCGCCTTCATCCTGTTTGAGGACACCATCGCCGTCGGCGACAACGTCAAGATCGGCGATTTCGCCGGCACCGTCGAGGGTATGACCATCCGCACCATGCGGTTGCGCGACGTCAGCGGCAATGTCCATACGGTGCCGTTCAGCGTCGTCAACGCCGTCACCAATCTGAGCCGCGATTTCGGCTATCACCTGTTCGATATCGGCGTGTCCTACCATGACGACGTCGATCGCATCATCGGTTTCATCCGCGAGGTCGGCGACGACATGCGCCTCGACCCGGACTTCGGCGCCAATATCCTCGATCCCATCGAGATTTTCGGCATCGAACGCTTCGCCCCGTCGGCGGTGATGGTGCGCGGACGGTTGAAGACCCCGCCCGGCAAGCAGTGGACGGTGGGCCGGGAATTCAATCGCCGGCTGAAGCAGCGCTTCGACGCCATGGGCGTCGTCCTGCCTTACGACAAGAATTATTATGGCGAGCTCAGCGCCGTCCGCCAGCCGCCAAAAGAGGCGAGCGACTGATTTTCATGTTCGAAACGGCCTTGGAGGATTATGTTTTCCTGTAAGGAGAACGCTCATGATCAGCCACCATGCGGCCCTGATATATACGATGGTCCTGGTGTCGGCCGCCGACGGCGACATGACCGACGCTGAAATGCGGGCGATCCACGAGATCGTCGAATTTCTGCCGGTGTTCCGCGATTATGACCCTGAACTGCTGCCGCGTACCGCCGGGGCCTGCGCCGAAATGCTGGGCATCGATGACGGTCTGGACAAGATCCTGACCCAGATCAAGGCTTCCCTGCCGGTCAAACTGCGCGATACCGCCTATGCCCTGGCCTGCGATGTGGCGGTCGCCGACGGTGACGTCAACCAGGAAAAGCTGCGGGTCCTCGAGATCATCCGCCATCGTCTGGATGTCGACCGCCTGACCGCCGCCGCCATCGAGCGCGGCGCCACCGCACGGACCCGCACGGCTTAACTGTAAATTGTCCCTCAAGCGCCGGGCGGTGGCCTCCGGCCACCTTGGCTACCGCGCGACTGTGCGCACCGCGCACAATCTATAGAAATGCCGGCGTAGCCGGCGTCGCGCGGGCGCTCAATGCGCCAAAGCCGCCCCCCATCGTGGGGCGGCTAAAGCCACGGCTTAATCTTTCAGTCGGCGTCGACCAGGTCGAGCAATCGGCCGAGGCCGGTATCGGCAAGCCCGATGGCGGCCAGGTGGGACACCGTCGCCGCCAGATAGTCGCGGCTGCTGCCCGCCTCGCCGACGCCGCGCCGCACCAGGCGGCACACCTCTTCCACCGGCAGCCGCCCGGCATATTGCAGATGGTCGCGCCGGGCGGTGTAGACATAGCCCCGGACACGGCGGCCGTCGGCGAGGCGCAGCCCGCTGAAGCGCGGCAGATAGACCTCGGTGATCAGTTCGCGGGCGTCGAGATACCGGCGGACGTCCTCAGCCTGCCCAGCATCGACGCGATAGGCGATGCCGCGGCAGCTGCCGCCGCGGTCGAGGCCGAGCACCAACCCCGGCGCCTCGGGCTGGCCACGGTAATGGGTGGACAGGATGCACAATGCCCGGTGCCAGCCGAACAGGGTCGCCGGAACCATGTCGCGGTAGTCGAAGCCCGGCTTCCAGATCAGCGACCCGTAAGCGAAAACCCAGAAATCGTCGTTCATATCCCCTACCGTCGCTCGCCCTGCCGATCGCGTCCCGCTATAACCTAGCGATGCGCCCGAGAGTACATATTTCCGTCATCCTGGCGACCCTGGTGGCATTGGCGGCGGCCTGGCTGGTCTGGTGGCAAAGTATCGCCTCGACCATGAAGGAACAGTTGACCGCCTGGACGGTCGAGGCCAAGGCTCTCGGCTGGACCATCGGCACCGGCGAGGTGGCGATCGACGGATTTCCCTTTTTGCTGCGCATGCGTCTGGCCGCGCCGGCGGTCGGTGACGGCGCCGGCAGGCTGTGGCGCGGACCGCCGCTGTCGGTCACCCTCAGGCCCTGGGCGCCGGAGCGGGCGAGCCTGACCATGCCGGGGCAACATCTGCTGAGCGCCGGCGGGGAGCCCCTGGTCCTTCAAATGGGAACGGCAAAGGTCGATCTGGTCCTGGGCGGCCATGGTCTCGAGGCTCTGGCGGCCGATTTCGGCGATCTGACGGCCGGCGGTGCGCATCTCGGCCGGGCGGAGCTCAGTCTCAACCGCCTGGCCTTCGCTCCGGTGACCTTTTCGACCCCCAGCCTGTCCCTGTCCCTGACACTGCGCGACCTGCTGCCGGCGGCCGAGCCGCCGCCGCCCATGGGCCGGCGGCTGGTGGTGGCGGCGGTGAAGGCCAGGCTTCTCGGCTGGCTGCCGGCGGCGCCGCCGAAGGTCTCGGTCGAGGCCTGGCGCCGCGACGGCGGAACGGTGGAGGTAGACGGGCTGACGGTGGAGTGGCCGCCGCTGCGGCTGAGCGGCAAGGGGACCCTGGCCCTTGATCGCGATCTGCAGCCCCTGTGGGCCGGCAGCTGTTCGATCCGCGGTTTGGGCGAGGCCATCGACGCCCTTACCGGCCAGGGCCTGGTGCGGGCCAAGGACGGGGCGTTGGCCAAGCTGGTGCTGGGCCTGTTGTCGCGTCCGGCGGCGGACGGCGTCGCCGAGCTGACGGCGCCGGTGTCGGTGGAGGACCGCATGCTGCATATCGGGCCGGCGGCGCTGTTCAAGCTGCCGGAACTGACTTGGCCCTGGTGATCCCCAGCCGCTTAGTTAATCTGTTGCTGAATATCTCAATACCCTCTTGGGTGAAAAAACCGCGAGGTAACACGGACGGTAGAAGACGCCGCGAAGCGGCGTCCACTTTCGTCCGTGTCATGCGCAATCGGCGACGCGGCCGAGTTGAGCGCGGAGAGCCCAAGTAATCTGACACGGATTCAGCGGATCTCAGCGGATACGCACGGATAAGAGAAATGCGCCGCGGGCGCTTTGGAAATCATCTGCTTTCATCCGTTGTGATCCGCTGGATCCGCGGCTCTACTCCGCCACCAGATCGAAGGCGGCGGCCATCAGGGCGCGCGTATAGGCGCTTTGCGGGCGGTTGAACACCTCGTCCGCCGGGCCGCTTTCCACCACCTTGCCGTCCTTCATCACCAGCAGATGGTCGGCCAGCGCCTTGACCACCCTGAGGTCATGGCTGATGAACAGGAAGGCCAGGCGGTGGCGGACCTGCAGATCGCGCAGCAGGTCGACGATCTGCGCCTGCACCGAAACGTCGAGGGCGGAGGTCGGCTCGTCGAGGACGATGAATTTCGGCTTCAGCACCAGGGCGCGGGCAATGGAGATGCGTTGGCGCTGGCCACCGGAGAATTCATGCGGATAGCGGTCCTGGGTGGCGGGGTCGAGGCCCACCTCGGTCAGCGCCTGGGCGATCAGCGTCCGGCGCTCCTCGGCGGAGCCGCCAAGATGATGGACCTCCAGCCCTTCACCGACGATCTGCCCGACCGACAGGCGGGGGCTGAGGGACCCGTAGGGATCCTGGAACACCATCTGCATTTCGCGGCGCAGTGGCCTTAAGGTTCTGGCGTCGAGATCCTGCAGCGGGCGGCCGAGGAACACCACCGGCCCCAGGCTGTCGGTCAGGCGCAGCAGGGCCAGGCCGAGAGTGGTCTTGCCCGATCCCGATTCGCCCACCACGCCCACGGTCTGGCCCTGGCGCACCGACAGCGTGACCCCATCCACCGCCTTGATATGGCCGACCACCCGCGGGATCACCCCGCGCTTCAGCGGGAACCATACCTTCAGATCGTGGCAGGCGATGATTTCCGGCGCCTCGGCGGCCACCGCATTGGGCCGGCCCTTGGGTTCGGCGGCCAGCAGCCGCTGGGTGTAGGGATGTCGCGGCTGGGCGAACAGCGGGGCGACGGCGCCCTGCTCCACCACCTCGCCGTTCTGCATCACGCAGACGCTGTCGGCCATCTTGCGGACGATGCCGAGGTCATGGGTGATCAGCAGCAGTGCCATGCCGAAGCGTTTCTGCAAATCCTTTAGCAGGACCAGGATCTGCGCCTGGATGGTGACGTCGAGCGCGGTGGTCGGTTCGTCGGCGATCAGGATGTCGGGTTCATTGGCCAGCGCCATGGCGATCATCACCCGCTGGCGCTGACCGCCCGACAGTTCGTGGGGCAGGGCCGAGAGGCGGCTCTCCGCCTCCGGCAGGCCGACCAGATGCAGTAACTCGACGACGCGGGCGCGCAGCGGCTCGCCGCGCAGGCCGCGATGAACCTCCAATACCTCTCCGATCTGGTGGCCGATGGCATGCAGCGGGTTGAGGCTGGTCATCGGTTCCTGGAAGACCATGGCGATGCGGTCGCCGCGCACCGAGCGCAAGGTCCGTTCGTCGGCAGCCATCAGCTGGCGCCCGTCGAAGAGGATGCTGCCGGCCGGATGATGGGCCCGCGGATAGGGCAGCAGCTGCAGGATCGACAGCGCGGTGACCGATTTGCCCGAGCCGGATTCGCCGACCAGGGCCAGGGTCTGGCCGCGGTCGAGGTCGAAGGAGACACCGCGCACCGCCGCCACCGCGGCGGCGCCGCGGCCGAAGCTGACAGACAGATCGCGAACCGACAGCAGGTGGCTCATAGGCTGGTTTTCCTGGGATCGAAGGCGTCGCGCACCGCCTCGCCGACAAACACCAGCAGGGACAAGGTGGTCGCCAGGACGACGAAGCCGGTGATGCCGAGCCAGGGGGCCTGCAGGTTTTCCTTGCCCTGGCGCAGCAGGTCGCCCAGCGAGGCCGAGCCGGGCGGCAGGCCGAGGCCGAGAAAGTCCAGCGAGGTCAGCGAGACGATGGAGCCGTTGAGAATGAACGGCATGAAGGTCAGCGTCGCCACCATGGCATTGGGCAGGAGGTGACGGACCATGATCCGCCGGTCGGTCATGCCCAGCGCCCGGGCGGCGCGCACATAATCGAAATTGCGCCCGCGCAGGAACTCTGCCCGCACCACCCCGACCAGGCTGGTCCAGGAGAACAGCACCAGGATGCCCAGCAGGGTCCAGAAGCCGGGGGTCAGGATACTGGCGACGATGATGAGGATGAACAGCTGCGGCAAGCCCCCCCAGATCTCCAGGAATCGCTGGAAAACCAGGTCGGTCTTGCCGCCGAAATAGCCCTGCACGGCGCCGGCGGCGACGCCGATCACCGAGCTGACGGCGGTCAGCGCCAGGCCGAACAGGATCGACAGGCGCAGGCCGTAGATCAGGCGGGCGGCGACGTCGCGTCCCTGGTCGTCGGTGCCGAGAATGTTGTCGGCCGACGGCGGCGCTGGGGCCGGCACCGGCAGATCGAGATTGACGGCGCGGTAGTCGAAGCGGATCGGCGGCCAGACCATCCAGCCATGCTGGCTGATCAGCCGGGCGAGAAACGGATCGCGATAATCGGCCGCCGTCAGGAAGTCGCCGCCGAAGGTGGTCTCGGGGTAGTCGCGGATCACCGGGAAATAAGGCTGTCCGTCGAAGACCACCAGCAACGGCCGGTCGTTGGCCCACAGCTCGGCCAGCATGCTGACCAGGAACAGGCCGAGAAATATCCACAGCGACCAGTATCCCCGGCGATTGGCGCGAAAGGCTGCCAGGCGGCGTTCGGTGAGCGGCGAGCGGGCGGTCATCGGCGGGCCTCGAAATCGATGCGCGGGTCCACCAGGTGATAGGTCAGGTCGCTGAGCAGATTGAGCACCAGACCGATCAGGCCGAAGGCGTAAAGGGTGCCGAACATCACCGGATAGTCGCGGTTGACCACCGCCTCATAGCCCAGCAGGCCGATACCGTCCAAGGAGAAGATGATCTCCACCAGCAGGGCGCCGGTGAACAGGATGCCAACCAGGGCGGACGGGAAGCCGGCGATCACCAGCAGCATGGCGTTGCGGAACACATGGCCGTAGAGCACGCGCTGCTCGGTCAATCCCTTGGCCCGCGCGGTGACCACGTATTGTTTGTTGATCTCTTCGAGAAAGCAGTTCTTGGTCAGCATGGTCAGGCCGGCGAAGCCACCGATCACCAGTGCCAGCACCGGCAGCGCCAGATGCCAGAAATAGTCGAGGATCTTCTGCCACCAGGGAAAGCCCTCCCAGCCGACGCTGGTCAGGCCGCGCAGGGGAAACAGCGACAGGAAGGTGCCGCCGGCGAACAGCACCACCAGCAGGATGGCGAACAGGAAGCCAGGCACCGCATAGCCGATGATCACCGCCCAGCTGGAGGCGATGTCGAAGGACGAGCCGTCCCGGACCGCCTTGGTGATCCCCAAGGGGATCGACACCAGATAGATGATCAGCGTCGACCACAGCCCCAGAGACATGGAGACCGGCATCTTTTCCAGCACCAGCCTGATGACGCTTTCGTCGCGATAGAAGCTTTTGCCGAAATCGAAGCGCAGATAGTCCCCCATCATCTTCCAGAACCGCTCCAGCGGCGGCCGGTCGAAGCCGAATTGCTTCTCGATTTCCTTGATGAAGGCGGGATCCAACCCCTGGGCGCCGCGATACTTGCCGGCGCCTTCGCCGCCGCCGCGGCTGACGGTTTCCCCCGAACCGGCACCGGAAATGCGCGCCGTCGCCTCCACCGCCTGGCCCTGGACCTTGGCCAGCACCTGTTCCACCGGCCCGCCGGGGGCCAGTTGGGCGAAGCCGAAATTGACCACCATGATCCCGAACAGGGTCAGGGGGATCAGCAGCAGGCGTCGGAGAACGTAATTGATCACGGTTTTTTCTGGATCGCCGCCGATTTCGCCTTTTCCGGGTCGAACCACCAGGCCATCAGTTGGAACCCCTGGCGGGGGATGACCTGCGGCATGCCGAATTTGTCCCAGAAGGCGACCCGGTCATAGCCGATATGCCAATGCGGGATGACGTAATGTCCCCACAGCAGGACGCGGTCGAGGGCATGCACCCGGGTGACCAGGGTCTGCCGGTCGGGGGCCGCCACCACCTGGTCGATCAGGCTGTCGATGGCCTTGCTCTTGATGCCGACGGCGTTGCGGCTGCCCGGCATGTCGGCGGTCGCCGTGCCCCAGAATTCCCGTTGTTCGTTGCCGGGTGACAGGCTTTCGCCCCAGACGTCGACGATCATGTCGAAGTCGAAATTGTCCACGCGATTCTTGTATTGCGCGGTGTCGACGGTGCGCACCGTGGCGGTGATGCCGAGGCGCTCGAGGTTCTGCGCGAAGGGCAGGCTGATGCGCTCCCACACCGGCTGGTCGAGGAGGATCTCGAAGGCAAAGGGCTGGCCGGCGGCGTTGACCAGATGGCCGTCGCGAATGGTCCAGCCGGCGTCCTTCAACATGCCGGCGGCGAGGCGCAGATTGTCGCGCAATCCGTCGGCGCCCTTGACCTCGGGCGGAGTGTATTCGGCGGTGAAGACCTCCGCCGGGATCGATCCCTTTAGCGGATCAAGCAGTTTCAGTTCGTCGGGCGATGGCAGGCCGCCGGAAGCCAGGTCGGAATTGGAGAAATAGCTCCTGGTCCGTTCATACTGGCCATAAAACAAATTCTTGTTGGTCCATTCGAAATCGAAGGCATAGGCCAGGGCATGGCGGACCCTGGGGTCCTGGAATAACGGGCGGCGGGTGTTGTAGGCATAGCCCTGCATGCCGGTGGGGCGCTCGTTGGGAAATTTTTTGACTTTCACCAGGCCTTGCACGACCGCCGGGAAATCATAGCCGGTGGCCCATTTCTTCGATTCGTTTTCCAGGCGGAAATCGTATTCGCCGGCCTTGAAGGCTTCCAGCGCCACCGTCGAATCGCGGTAATAGTCGGTGCGGATGCGCTGAAAATTGTGCATGCCCTTGTTGACCGGCAGGTCCTTGCCCCAGTAGTCGGCGACCCGGGTCATCACCAGATAACGGCCGGCCTCCAGGCTTTCCACCCGATAGGGGCCGCTGCCCAGCGGCGCCTCCAGGGTGGTCTGGTCGAAGGCATGGGTCTGCCAGTATTTTTTCGACAGGATCGGCATTTGCCCAATGATCAGCGGCAATTCCCGGTTTTCGCCGGGGGCGAAGACGAAGCGCACCTTGCGGTCGGCCAGTTTTTCGGCGGTCTTCACATTGGCGTAATAGGCGCGGTAAAAGGGCAGGCCCTTGGTCCGCAGAATGTCGTAGGAGAACAGCACATCGTCGGCGGTGATCGGCGTGCCGTCATGAAACCGCGCCTGGCTGCGCAGATTGAACACCACCCAGGAGCGGTCGTCCGGCACCTCGATGCTTTCGGCGATCAGCCCGTATTCGCTGAACGCCTCGTCGGCCGAGGGGATCAGCAGGCTTTCGAAGGCCATGGCGACCCGGCTCGGCGCATTTCCCTTAACGATGAACGGGTTCAGACTGTCGAAGCCGCCCAGTTCGGCAAGGCGCAGCTCGCCACCCACCGGGGCGGCGGGATTGACGTAATCGAAATGGCTGAATCCGGCAGGGTATTTCAGTTCGCCATGCATCGCCAGGCCATGCACCGGCGGCGCCGCCGAGGCCGCCACCGGGGCCGCTACCAGCAGCAAAGCGGAGAGGACTGCCAGAAGCTTCATTCAACCACTCCGGTGAGGACGGCCAGCGCCGCGCGGTGCATGCGGGGATCGCCGGCGGCGATGGCGCGGCCGCCGTCGGCGTTGTCGAGCCCCAGCGGCCGTCCCTGCCAGTCGCTGGTGATGCCGCCGGCGCCTTCGATCACCGGCACCAGCGGCAGGTAGTCATAGGGCTGCAGCGAGGCCTCCACCACCAGGTCGACGAAGCCCGCGGCCAGCAGGCCGTAGGCATAGCAGTCGGCGCCATAGCGCGGCAATTTGACCCGGCGGCGCAAATCTTCGAAGGCGGTGGCGTCGGTGCCGGAAAACATTTCCGGCGCCGTGGCGTAAAGGGCGGCGAGGCGCAGCTCGGGGCAGGGACGCACGCGCACCGCCTGGCCGTTCAGGGTCGTCGGGCGGCCGGCGACACCGATCCAGCGTTCCTGGATGATCGCCTGGTCGATCACGCCGAGCACCGGTCGGCCCTGATGCAACAGGGCGATCAGGGTGCCGAAGGACGGCTTGCCGGTGATGAAGGCCTTGGTGCCGTCGATGGGATCAAGCACCCAAACCCATTCGGCGTCGGTCCGCTCGGGACCGTATTCCTCGCCAAGGATGCCGTGGCCGGGGGCGGCGGCGTTGATCAGCCGTCGCATGGCGGCCTCGGCCTCGCGGTCGGCGATGGTCACCGGGCTGTGGTCCGCCTTGTCCTCGACCGCCACCGGGGTGCGGAAATAGCGCCGCACCACTGCCCCAGCCGCCTCCGCCAGGCGCATCGCCAGAGCGACATGGTCATCCATGCCGGTCATCCCGGTCATTTGGGCAGGGGCGGCGCGGCCGGACTGAGCGAGCGCAGATAGGCGATGACATCGGCCCGCTCGGACCCGGCCGGCAGGCCGGCGAAGCCCATCTTGGTGCCGGGGACCATGGCCGAGGGTTTGGTGAGGAATTTGTCCAGATCCTCGTAGCCCCAGGTTCCGCCCTGCGCCTTCATCGGCTCGGAATAGGCGAAGCCGGTCATGCCGGCCTTGGCGCGGCCGACCACGCCATAGAGATTGGGCCCGACCTTGGTCCCGCCGCCTTCGGTGAAGTTGTGGCAGGACAGGCATTTCTTGGCAACCGCCTGTCCCTTGTCGACGCTGGCGGCGGCGAGACGCTGGTCGAGAGGTTTGTCCGGCTCCGCCGGTGCCGTCGCCACCGCGGCGGGTTCGGCCGTGCCACCCCCTGGAGTTGCCCGCTTGTGTTCCACAGAGCGGCTTTCCGTCGGCATGACGCCGTCGATCAGCAGGTTGAGGCCGACCACCAGGATCAAAGCAAAGAGAATTGCACCGGCGATTTTTTGAAGGGTGATGCCCATTACGGCTCCTCGTCGGTTAATCGTTCGTTGGCCTGACGTCTCATCGTCCATGGTCGCGGAGTCAATGACGGCAAACCGGCGGGGCGGGGGCGAAGGGGGTTCCACCGCCGCTCCCGCCGTTATATGGTGACGCCCAGTGGAGTGTATAGAGCTTTGCGCGGCTGTCCACGCCGTCGTTACCATCGCGTGTATTGAGGAAGTTTGATGGCTGCCAACACCGACGCGGTGCAGAGCATCGCCTTTCAGGGCGAACCGGGGGCCTATTCGCATCTCGCCTGCACCATCGCCTATCCGGCCTATACGCCGCTGCCCTGTGCGGCCTTCGAGGACGCCTTCGTGGCGGTCAACGAAGGGCGGGCGCAGTTGGCGATGATCCCTATCGAAAATTCGGTGGCCGGCCGCGTCGCCGACATCCACCATCTGATGCCGGCGTCGCGCCTGCACATCATCGGCGAGTTCTTTGCCCGGGTGAACCATCACCTGCTGGCGGTCAAGGGGGCCAAACTCGACGACATCAAGACGGTGCGCAGCCATGTCCATGCCCTTGGACAATGCCGCAATTTCATCCGCATGCATGGCCTGCAGCCGATCGTCAGCGCCGATACCGCCGGCGCCGCCGCCGAGGTGGCGGCACGCGGCGACAAGAGCCTGGGCGCCATCGCCTCGGAACTGGCGGGCCGCACCTATGGTCTGGAGTCCATCGCCGGCAATATCGAGGATGCCGAACACAACACCACCCGCTTTCTGGTGATGGCCCGCGACCCGCTGGAATTCGATCCGCGGTCCGGTCCCTGCATCACCAGCTTCGTCTTCCGGGTGCGCAACGTTCCGGCGGCGCTGTACAAGGCGATGGGCGGCTTCGCCACCAACGGCGTCAACATGACCAAGCTGGAATCCTACCAGATCGGCGGGGCCTTCGCGGCCACCCAGTTCTATGCCGATGTCGAGGGCCATCCCGAGGAAACCAATCTGCGCCTGGCGCTCGAAGAACTGGATTTCTTTTCCCGCGAGGTGCGGATCCTTGGCGTCTATCCGGCCCATCCCTACCGTTACAAGGCGCGGCTGGCGGCGGATTGAAATGGTCGGCGGTTTCGTCCTTGCCTTTTACCGGCCGCGGCCTGATATACTGCCCCCGGGAGACTGGCGGCGGACGGGCCCGTCGCCAACCCGGTCAGGTCCGGAAGGAAGCAGCCGTAACGATTTTCGGTCCGGGTCGCCGACCAGTCTCCCTCCTTCAACAACGCCCGCCGCCTGATCCGGGTCCATGAGCGAAACACCCTTCGCCACTCCCTACCGCGTGCTTGCGCGAAAATACCGGCCGACCGACTTTTCCGGGTTGATCGGTCAGGATGCTTTGGTGCGCACGCTGACCAATGCCATTCATGGCGGACGCCTGGCCCATGCCTTCGTGCTGACCGGGGTGCGCGGCGTCGGCAAGACCACCACGGCGAGGATCATCGCCCGGGCGCTGAACTGCGTCGGCGCCGACGGCGGCGGCGGCCCGACCACCGAACCCTGCGGCGTTTGCGAGCATTGCCGGGCGATCGCCGAGGACCGTCATGTCGACGTCCTGGAGATGGATGCCGCCTCGCGGACGGGGGTCAATGATATCCGCGAACTGATCGACGGTGTCCGCTACCGCCCGACCTCGGCGCGGTTCAAGATCTACATCATCGACGAAGTGCATATGCTGTCGACGCCGGCCTTCAACGCCCTGTTGAAGACGCTGGAGGAGCCGCCGCCGCACG
>Ga0007882_10000324_pt1 | contig 27941 bp, 29 predicted proteins | sample CryBogCBH12Aug01_FD_71195 | JGI IMG/M metagenome (GOLD analysis project Ga0007882, IMG submission 71195) | Freshwater microbial communities from Crystal Bog, Wisconsin, USA - CBH12Aug09.1 | ecosystem: Environmental > Aquatic > Freshwater > Lake | place: Crystal Bog, Wisconsin, USA | collected... | reverse complement strand
CTGAGCTCTGCCCGGGTCGGCGCCGGCGCGAAGGCCAGGCTGTCGCCGACGCCGGCGAACACCGCCAGGCTGTCCAGCAGGTGATAGCCGTCGGCGCGCCGGCCGGTGACATGCAGATACAGGTTGACCTTGGCCGGGGCGAAGATCTCGATGGCGTCAGGCATGGTCAGCGTGCCGCGGCATTCTGTTTCTTCGCCGGCAGTCCCTGCTTGAGCTTGGCTTCGAGGTCGGCCTTGAGCTCGGGATCGGGATCAAAGACCAGCGCGCGCCGCCATTGGAAGCGGGCCTCCTGCTGGCGGCCGACGCTCCACAGGGCGTCGCCCAGATGGTCGTTGATGGTGGCGTCCTCGGGATGCAGCTCGACGGCCTTTTCCAGCGTCGCCACCGCCTTGGCATAGTCGCCGAAACGGAAATAGGCCCAACCCAGGCTGTCGATGATGTAGCCGTCATTGGGCCGCAGCTCCACCGCCTTTTCCACCATGCGCCGGGCCTGTTCGAGATTGGCCCCCTGCTCAACCCAGCTATAGCCGAGGTAATTGAGCACATGCGGTTCGTCCGGCTCGAGGCGCAGCGCCGTCAGGAAGTCGGCTTCCGCCCGGGCCCACTGCTTGTCGCGCTCCAGCGCGATGCCGCGCGCATAAAAGATCGCCCATTGGTCGCGCCGGGGTTCGCGGATGGCGGCGACCACCCGGTCATAGGCCTTGACCGCCTCGCCCCAGCGCTTATGGCCGCGCAGCAGATCGCCCAGGGTGATCAGCGCGTCGGGCCGGTCCGGCCGCTGGGCGGCCAGGCCCTCAAGGGTGGTGGCGGCGGCGTCGATGTCGCCCAGTTCGTCGAAATTGGCGGCGATGCGCAACTGGGTCGACCAATAGACCGGCGCGCCGGGACCGATGCGGCGGAACGCCTCATTGGCCGCCTGGAGATGTCCGGTCGCCTGCAGCAACTCGCCCGCCAGCACCTGGGCCAGCGGAAAGTCGGGCTTGAGGTCCAGCGCCAGGCGGGTGAACAGCAGCGCCAGATCGGCGGCGCTGCTCTGGCGCAACGAGCCGGCGACGCCGAACAGCGCCTCGGCCAGGCCGTCCGCCGCCGAGTTCACCGGCCGCGCGGTGCCGCCGGCGAAGTCGATATCCACCGCATCGGGATGCAGCCGGACAAAGGCGGCGATCACCTGATCGGCCTCGGCCGGCTTGCCGATGCGGCGGTAGAAGGCCGCCGCCGCCTCGATGCTATGCAGCGTCAGGCCGTGCTCGCCGGCGCCGATCACCGCCCGATAGGCGTCCTCGGCCGCCTTGTGGCGATCGACCAGATCATTGATCAGGGCGGCATGGAAGTCATGGATCAGCTTGTAGCTCTGCCCCTGCGCGCCCGGCTCGACCAGCGGCGCCAGGGCCTCCAGCCCGCCGTCGAAATTGCCCTGGCCGACCCGCGCCCAGGCGGTGACCAGCGGCACCATGAAGACGGTGATGCCGCGCCTGGGCAGAGCGGCTACCGCCTGCTCGGCGGCGGCCCAATTGCCGGCCTTGGCGTCGCGCTCGGCCACCAGGATGGTGGCCATGGCGGCGTCCTCGTCGAATTTCAGCAGACGCCGGGCCAGACCGGCGGCCTCCTCGAGCCGCCCGGCGGAGGCCAGCGACAGGAAGGCGCGGTTCAGCAGTTCGACATTGTCGGGACTGCCCTTCAGGGCGCCGAGCAGAAAGTCCGCCGCCGCGCCCTGGTCATGGCGGTCCTGGGCGAAACGCCCGGCCAGGTAATTCCCCGCCACCGACATCATCACCGGTGGGCGCGGCGCCGCGTCCGCGGCCTCCTCCACCGCCTCGCCCTCGGGCGCGGCGACGCAGCCGGCGAGGGCCGCGACCAGCAACAAGGACCCAAGGCGCCGCCGGCGGCGGAAAGCCCCCACAGCCGGCTTCACTGTTTTTTCATCCTCATCGTTCAGTCCGGCCCTCGACTAGCCTTGCTACATGTTGGGATAGTTCGGCCCACCGCCACCTTCGGGCACCGCCCAATTGATATTCTGGGTCGGATCCTTGATGTCGCAGGTCTTGCAGTGGACACAGTTCTGAGCATTGATCTGCAACCGGGGCGAGTCTGCGCCCGGATCGGTTACGATCTCGTAAACTCCGGCCGGACAATAGCGCTGCTCCGGCGCGTCGTACAGCGGCAGATTGACCCCGATCGGCACCGCGGCGTCCCTGAGACGCAGATGCACCGGCTGGTTTTCCTCGTGATTGGTATTGGACAGGAAAACCGACGACAGCCGGTCGAAGGTCAGCTTGCCGTCCGGCTTGGGATAGGCGATCGGCTGGCTGTCGGCGGCCTTGCGCAGGCTGTCGTGGTCGGCATGGTTCTTCAGCGTCCACGGCGCATGGCCGCGCAGGACATAGGCGTCGATGGCCGAATAGCACAGGCCGCCCCACAGCCCCCAATGGAAGCTGGGACGGATGTTGCGGGCCAGGTAGAGTTCCTGCCACAGCCAGGAGGCCTTCAGCTTCTCGGGATAGGCCGAGACCTCGACGGCGCCGGCGGCCTCGGCCGACAGGGCCTCGAACACCGCCTCGGCGGCGACCATTCCCGACTTCATCGCCGTATGGCTGCCCTTGATCTTCGGCATGTTGAGGAAACCGGCGGTATCGCCGATCAGCAGGCCACCGGGGAAGGTCAGCCTGGGGATCGACTGGAAGCCGCCTTCCGACAGGGCCCGCGCGCCATAGGCGAGGCGCCGCGCGCCCTCGAAGATCGGGCGGATCGCCGGATGGGTCTTGAAGCGCTGGAATTCCTCGAACGGCGACATATAGGGATTGGGGTAATCGAGCCCGATCACCATGCCCACCGAAATCTGGTTGTTCTCCAGATGATAAAGGAACGAGCCGCCATAGGTCTCGGCATCCAGCGGCCAGCCGATGCTGTGGATCACCATCCCGGCCTGGTGGCGGGACGGATCGATCTCCCACAATTCCTTGATGCCGATGCCGTAGGTCTGCGGGTCGGCGTCGGCACGCAGGCCGAAGCGCTCGGTCAGGGCCTTGGTCAGCGAGCCGCGGCAGCCCTCGGCGAAGAGGGTCTGGCGGGCCAGCAGCTCGACGCCGGGAGTGAAATTGGCGGTCGGCTCGCCGTCCTTGCCGACGCCCATATCGCCGGTGGCGACGCCGCGGACGGCGCCGCTGTCGTCGTAAAGCACCTCGGCGGCGGCAAAGCCGGGAAAGATCTCGACGCCCATGGCCTCGGCCTCGCTGCCCAGCCAGCGCACCACATTGCCCAGGCTGACCACGTAATTGCCTTCATTATGCATGGAGGGCGGGGTCGGCAGCTTGAAGGCGCGCGACTCGGTGAGGAACATGAACTTGTCGCCGCTGACCGGCGCGTTCAGCGGCGCCCCCTTGGCCTTCCAGTCGGGGATCAGTTCATTGAGCGCCCTCGGCTCAAGCACCGCCCCGGACAACGTATGAGCCCCCAGTTCGGAGCCTTTCTCAAGAACGCAGACGGTCAGTTCGCGTCCCGATTCGGCGGACAGCTGCCGCAAACGGATGGCCGCCGCGAGGCCGGACGGCCCGCCGCCAACGATCACCACGTCAAATTCCATGGATTCCCGTTCCATTTATCCCCCCGAAAATGTCACCTCTCGACCATCGCGTTTCTATAACACAGTCATTCCTGGCTGCCGACCCTGTATCCACCCGCGCCGGCGTGGTAGTTTCCCCTAATGACCGCCGCCCCGTCGTCGCCGCCACCGTCGCCCGCCGCCCTGTTGGCCTGGTATCTCCAGGCCGGGGTCGACGAGGCCGTCGGCGAGCAGCCGGTCAACCGCTATGCCCCCCCTGCAACCCGGTCGGCGGAACCCCGCTCGGCCGAGAGCGGATCCGTCGGCGCCGCGCCACCGCCGGCGCCGCGGCAGCCGGCACAGGCCGCGGCCAGTTCGGCGCATCTGGCGATGGATTGCTCCAGCCTGGCCGAATTGCGGGCGGCGCTCGAGGCCTATGACGGCTGCGCGCTCAAGCGCGGCTGCCAGCGCACGGTGTTCGGCGACGGCAATCCGGAGGCCTCGGTGATGCTGATCGGCGAAGCCCCCGGCGCCGACGAGGACCGCCTCGGCCTGCCCTTCGTCGGCGTCAGCGGCCGCCTGCTGGACCGCATGCTGGCCTCCATCGGCCTCGACCGCAACAGCGCCTACATCACCAATGTGGTGCCCTGGCGTCCGCCCGGCAACCGCAAGCCGGAACCGGCCGAGGTGGAGCTGTGCCTGCCCTTCATCCAGCGCCATATCGAACTGGTGGCGCCGTCGCTGCTGGTGCTGCTGGGCGGCGCCGCCACCGCCGCCCTGCTGGCCCGCCAGGACCCCATCAGTCGACTGCGCGGACGCTGGGCGGACTACTCCTCGCCGCGCCTGGCCAGCCCGCTTCCCGCCATGCCGACCTACCACCCGGCCTATCTGCTGCGCACCCCCGATCACAAGAAAGAAGCCTGGCGGGACTTCCTGGCGATTCGCAAGCGACTCGACGGCAAAGCGTGACTAATAATCACACAATATTTCAAAAAGTTTCCAAAACGGAGTCTTCTGCGCTTGCCCCTCCCCCTCGAATCGATTTATAAGATTGAACGAGACCATCGGATAAACCGATTACGGGACAGGAGAGACGATGCTGAAAGGCAAGCTTCTCCCGGCCTTTGTGGCTTTAACCTTGGTCGCCGCGGCCCATAGCGCGGCGGCGTCCCAGGTTAAGGACGAAGGGGCGGACACCGCGAAACAGGTCGCGGCCATCACCGGCACGGCCGGCAAGCTCGGCCGTCAGGCGGGCATCCCCCTGGTCCTCTCCGAGGCCGACGTCACCCGCTACCGTGCCGCCCTCGACGCCTCCAAGCGCGGCAACTGGGCCGTCGCCGAGCGTGAAATCAGCCATCTCCACGATCCCCTGCTGGTCGGCCATCTGCGCGCCGAACGGATCCTGGCCCCCGGCTACACCGCCACCCCCGAGGAACTGAGGGACTGGCTGGCCGACAATGCCGACCTGCCGCAGGCCCAGGACGTCTACGCCCTGGCCCGCCTGCTGCTGGGCGGCCGCACCGCCGGGCTGAAGCCGCCGGCCAAGAGCGTCGCCGTCGCCGTCCGCACCGCCGAGGACTGGGAAGACTTCGCCGTCGACAGCAGCCGGCAGATCAGCGCCGCCGAGCGCCGCCGCCTGTCCAATCTGAAGGATCGCCTGCGCTCGATGATCCGCCAGGGCAGCTACGACACCGCCGGCGCCTTCCTGCAGTCGGCCACCGGCGGGCTCGATCGCCTCGACGCCGACGAACTGAAGACGGTCCTGGCCCAGGCGCTGTTCAGCGACGGCCGCGACGCCGAGGCGCTGCACTGGGCGCAGGAGGCCGCCAACGGCTCGGGCGACGTGCTGCCGGAAGCCAATTGGGTGGCCGGCCTGGCCCGCTGGCGCAGCGGCCAGCACGCCGCCGCGGCGCGGAATTTCGAAGCCGTCGCCAATGCCGCCGAGATTTCCGACTGGCTGGCCTCGTCCGGCGCCTATTGGGCGGCGCGGGCCAATATCGCCGCCCGGCAGCCGGAAGTGGTCAATCACTGGCTGCAGCAGGCGGCCGCCTTTCCCCGCACCTTCTATGGCCATCTGGCGCGCCGCGCGCTGGGCCAGGACATCCAGTATTTCTGGGAAACCCGTCCCTTCACCGATGTCGACGGCGAGGTGCTGCTGCGCATTCCGGCGGCCCGGCGGGCGCTGGCCCTGCTGCAGCTGGGCGACAGCTCGCGGGCCGAGGACGAACTTGAACATCTGCTGACCGAAGCCGGGCCGGCGCTGACCCAGTCCATGCTGTCGCTGGCCAATGCCGCCGACATGCCGGCGCTGGCGGTGAAGGCCGGCGGCATGGCGGAAGCCCGCGACGGCCGCCTCCACGATGTCGCCGATTATCCGCTTCCCGACTGGCGCCCGCCGTCAGGCTGGTCGGTGGACCGGGCCCTGGTGCTGGCCATCGCCCGCCAGGAATCGTCCTTCAATCCCAAGGCGAAAAGCCCCTGTGGCGCCGTCGGGCTGATGCAGCTGATGCCGCGCACCGCCAAATCCCTGGGCGGCGGCGGCCGGCTGACCGATCCGGCGGTCAATCTGGAACTCGGCCAGCGCTATGTCCGCATCCTGCTGGACGACGACAGCATCAAGGGCAACCTGCTGTTCCTCGCCGCCTCCTACAACAGCGGCCCGGGCAATCTGCAGCGCTGGCAGCAGTCGATCCATCATGACGGCGATGCCCTGCTGTTCCTCGAAAGCATCCCGATGCACGAGACCCGGGCCTTCGTTGAACGGGTGATGACCAACTATTGGGCCTATCGCAACCGTCTCAGCCTGCCCACCCCCTCGCTCGATGCCATCGCCGCCGGCGACTGGCCGATGTATGATGGGGCGGACAACAGGCAGCGGATGGTCAAACATGGCAAAAATTGACGGCGACAGGCCTTTCCTTTCGGTCAATATCGCGGTTCTGACGGTTTCCGACAGCCGCACCGAAGCCGACGACACCTCCGGCAAGACACTGGTGGAGCGCATCACCGCGGCAGGTCACGCGGTGGTCGACAAGATGATCCTGAAGGACGAGCAGGACCTGATCATCGCCCAGCTGCGGCGCTGGATCGCCGATCCCAAGGTCGATTGCGTGATTTCCACCGGCGGCACCGGGCTGACCGGCCGCGACGTCACGGCGGAAGCCTTCAAGGCGGTCTATGAAAAGGAGATCGAGGGATTCGGCGAGCTGTTCCGCCACCTGTCCTATGCCAAGATCGGCACCTCGACGATCCAAAGCCGCGCCACCGGCGGCCTCGCCCACGGCACCTATCTGTTCGCCCTGCCCGGTTCGCCGGGGGCCTGCCGCGACGGCTGGGACGACATCCTGCGCTGGCAGCTGGACAGCCGCCACCGGCCCTGCAATCTGGTGGAGCTGATGCCCCGCCTGATGGAGCATCTGCCCGCCGGGCATTAGCGCTGCCGGACGCGTTACGGCTTCTTTTGAATTACAAACGTCAGCGCTGAACCACCGTAGGAGGTTCACACGTCGCCGCATTATTGTCGCCTTTGCTGAGAAGCTTCCCGAAAGGATCGATAAGCGGCGCTTGGTAACCAGCTTGAAGCTTCATACAAAATTTTGTATATTTCCGCAAGATGATCGCCAAACATGATCCAAATGCTCTGGAAGAGACCCCAGCAAAACCGATTGAGTTTCGGGGGAGTGCACTCGACGATCTCCGGGCTTTTCCGATCATTGCCCGGCGAGAGGCTGGCTTTCAGCTTGACCAGCTTCAGCGAGGGCGTGATCCCGACGACTGGAAGTCGATGAAGACCGTCGGCCAAGGGGTTTGCGAGATACGGATCAGAGAAGATGGTGGGGCATTCCGGGTGATCTATGTGGCCAAGTTTGAAAGTGCCATTTATGTCCTGCACTGCTTTCAAAAGAAGGCTCAAAAAACGAGTAGGGAAGACATCACGTTGGCGACACGTCGCTACAAGGATTTGCTGAAGGACCTCGCCCAATGAGCAAGAAAATTATTGAAGACCAATTCGCCAATCAACGCTTCGCCAGTGTCTGGGATGCTATTGAAGACACACCTGCGCTGTCCGAAAATATGAAGCTCCGGTCTTCTCTGATTGTGGCCCTTAAGGATCATATTGCCCATGAGGGACTGAGCCAAATTGAGGCCTCAAAGATCTTTGGCGTCACGCAACCTCGGGTATCAGACCTTATGCGGGGAAAAATCGATCTGTTTAGTCTCGATATGCTGGTCAACATGTCAGCTTGCGCCGGTCTGCATATTGAAATGCACGTCAGCAAGGCTGCCTAAACCCGCAGATCCAGCCTGTAAGCTTTCGGACCGCGAGATCCAGTGCGGCTCATCCTTACAGCAGGGCACGGAGGTATGCGTTTCTGGCTGTTCCGCTGACAGATAGCCTCTCTGCCGACACGGCCTATGACGCCGATCCCTTCCGTCATGCCGAAAATGGCGCAACTGCAGAGACACCAAACAATCCGTCTAGTGTGGTGATTTTTAAGTTCCTGCGATCCCCGCCACATGCGAAATCAGGAACTTAAAAATCATAAACCACACTAGATTCAGATTGTTGCTAGTGTCCTTATCGATTCCGAAGTTCGATTGCGGCCCGGATCGAATGCTACGAACTTCGGAATCGGGACACTAGCGCAAAAAAGCACCCGCTCGACAAACACCTGGATGCCCAACGCCATCCCGTCGAATGCAGTTTTAACGCGTCGCGCTATAGGCTCAGCGGCGAATGACCCGCATGAAGGCATCATATTGCCGGGCGGCGTCAGTATCCTGCGCGCCGCTTTCGCCCTGGTCGGACGAGGCCTGGCGCGCCGGATCAGCCTCCGCCTCAGCCGCGGACTCCGACGGGTCCCTCTTTTGAGTTTGGTCTTTTTCCATTTCCATCTCCCGGTGGCATGTTCTTGCTTGAATGCCTACCAAAACTCCATGCTAAACACCTTCAGGTGAAGAATCCATAGTACTTTTGTCCGTTCCTGACTCGTTCCCCACCTGCCGCCGGAAGCGCCATGCCCCCTGACCTCCGCCACGAACTCAGCCTGACCGGCGTCATCTGCGGCATCGACGAGGCGGGCCGCGGACCGCTGGCCGGGCCGGTGACCGCCGCCGCGGTGATCCTGCCCGCCGAGATGCCGGAGATGCTGCGCAACCGCCTGGATGATTCGAAGAAACTGTCGGCCAGGACCCGCGCCGCCTTGTTCGACGTCATCCTCGGCTGCGCCGAGGTTGGCATCGGATGGGCCGAGGTCGAGGACATCGACCGCCTCAACATCCTCCAGGCCACCTTCCTGGCCATGCGCCGCGCCGTCGAAGCCCTCGGCCGGCCGGTCGACTGGGCGCTGGTCGACGGCAACCAGCCGCCGCCGTTGCCCTGCCGGCTGCGCTGCATCGTCGGCGGCGACGGCAAAAGCCTGTCCATCGCCGCCGCCTCGGTGATCGCCAAGGTCAGCCGCGACCGTCGGATGACCACCCTGGCCGAGCGCTTTCCCGACTATGGCTGGGAACGCAACGCCGGCTACGGCACCGCCCTGCATATGGCGGCTCTGCGCCGCCTCGGCCCCAGCCCGCACCATCGCAGAAGTTTCGCACCTGTCGCCGATCTGTTCGATAATCCATGGAATCCAGACAGTTCTTGACGAAGATTGAGGTTTGACTCAAAGTGCGGGCATGATCACCTTGCCCACCAACACGATCCTTGTCGGGGACTGCATTGCCGAACTGGCGGCCCTGCCGGCCGCCTCGGTGGATCTGGTCTTCGCCGATCCGCCCTATAATCTGCAGCTGGGCGGCGAGTTGCTGCGCCCCAACAATACCCGGGTCGACGGCGTCGACGAGGACTGGGACCGCTTCGGCGGCGACGATCCGGCCGCCAGTTTCGCCGCCTATGACCGCTTCACCCGCGGCTGGCTGCAGGCGGTGCGGCGGGTGCTGAAGGACGACGGCGCCCTGTGGGTGATCGGCAGCTATCACAACATCTATCGGGTCGGCGCCATCCTGCAGGATCTCGGGTTCTGGATCCTCAACGACGTGGTGTGGAGCAAGACCAATCCGATGCCGAATTTCCGCGGCACCCGCTTCACCAACGCCCATGAGACCCTGCTGTGGTGCGCCAAGGGGCCGCGCTCGCGCTATACCTTCAATTACGAGGCGATGAAGTCGCTCAACGACGGACTGCAGATGCGCAGCGACTGGCAGCTGCCGCTGTGCACCGGGCCGGAGCGGCTGAAGGACGGCGGGCGCAAGACCCATCCGACACAGAAGCCGGAGGCGCTGCTCTATCGCATCCTGCTGTCCAGTTCCAATCCCGGCGACATCGTACTCGACCCGTTCTTCGGCACCGGCACCACCGGCGCCGTCGCCAAGAAGCTGGGCCGCCGCTGGATCGGCATCGAGCGCGACCAAAACTATATCGCCGCCGCCCGCCAGCGCCTGGAGCAGATCCCCGAAGCCACCGACCTGACGGTGGTCCATACGCCGGCCAAGCGCAGCGAACCGAGGATCCCGTTCGGCTGGGTGCTCGAACGCGGCCTGCTGTCGCCGGGCGACCTGCTGTGGGGCGGCGACCGCCGCCGCTGGACCGCCAAGGTGCGCGCCGACGGCACCCTGATCACCGCCGACCACAAGGGCTCGATCCATCAGGTGGGCGCCGCCGTGCAGGGGGTGCCGGCCTGCAACGGCTGGACCTTCTGGCATTTCCAGCGCAACGAGGACTTCCACCAGATCGACATGCTGCGCCAGAAAATCCGCGCCGAACTGCACTGACAAATCCTGGAATTATTATTTGGCGGACCGCCGATAAAGGCCGGTGCGGACGATGTGATATTTCGGCTCCATGCTGTCATGCAGAAGGCGCAGGATCACGACGCATGGCGACCCGTCCGATGACCGCTCCAAGGCATAATACAAAGCCTGGGTCGCCGCCCCGCTCCTCCCCGCGGCATGTTCAAGGTGGAATGCCCGCAGGCCGGGCACCACCGCTCCCCTGTCCCATGAGCCGCCGCGCTCAGGTTCGCCAACAACCATCTTTACCGCTTTGGAGATCAGTTGCCGGTAAACCTCACGCTGGCCTGTTCCAAACCGCTCCCTGGTCTCCTTGAGGATACTCTTGAAGTCCGACCTGGCTGCATTGGTTACCCGGTAAGCCGTCACAAGTCTTCCCGATTGATCTCGTCCAGGATCTCGTCGATGGGGCGGTCGTCAACACGACCATGGCGAAAGTCCTCGATGCCGACCATAACGGCGCGCCGCAGGATCTCCTGCTTTTCATGGTCCAGTGCTTTTTCCCGATGAAGCAGGCGCAGCGCATCCCGCACCACCTCGCTGTTTGAAGCATACTGTCCGGTCGCGACTTCATGTTCTACGAACGCAGCCAGACTTTCAGGCAGACTGATGTTCATGCTCGACATGGAATCGCCTCCAATGCGGGAGGCGAAAGATGTCATAAATGGCATAAATTGTCGATGTCGGGCGGTTTATGCCAGCGCCCTGAGAGCCCAGTTTTTCGTCTTACTTCTTCTGATCTTCGCCGCCGCCGTTCTTCGGACAGCGGCGGTCGGAATCGCGGGTATCGCACAGCACCACGGCCTGCATGAAGGCCAGCCAGGCCTTGGTGACCTCCTCCGGGACCGGCAACGTGTCCTTGGCGAAGGGTTCGCCCCGCCAGCTGCGGGAGACGATATAGGTGCGGTCGCGACCGACCAGCACCTTGAACAGCGTCAGCTCGCCCTTGCCCCATTGCTTGGATTTGGTACAGGCCACCGCCCTGAGCGCGGTGTCGTAGCCGTTCTCCTTGTTGATGGCCGGCGGACCGGCGCCGACATCCTCGCAGCCGGCGCGGATCATCTCGGCGCGTTCCTTCAGCAGCTCGGGCGCGGTGGCCTTGGCGGCGCCGTCGGTCATCTGCACGGTCAGCATCTCGCTCCAGTCGCCGACGGTCTGGCCGGGCGGCACCAGCTCGGTGACCTCGATGGCGCCCTTGCGATCGTGATAGCCCATGGTCCAGCCCTTGGGCGACGGCACGAACAGCCGTTCGCCGGGCGGTGCCCCGGCATCGGCGGCGACGGCGGCGCCGGCGGCGAACACCACCAGGAGGACGGCGTATTTAAGCTTTGGCCAGGGCATGGCGTATCACCTTGCGCATCACTGTCGGCAGCCCCTGTTCGGCCAGGCGCTCCGGCGGACACCACAGCCCGGGCGCCGACTCCGGTTTGGCCAGGCGACCGGCGGCGATGGTCAGGTTGAGATGAAAATGGGTGAAGGTATGGCCGACCACCCCCGGCAGCGGACGCCATTTGCCCGGTGCCGGCGCCCCCGCCAGGGCCTCGTCCATCGACCAGGGGACATCATCGCGCCAGCAAGTGGACGGCACCTCCAGCATGCCGCCCAGCAGTCCCTTTTCCGGACGCCGGCGCAGCAGCACCGCGCCGTCGCTCCTGACCGTCCAGAAGGCTAGCCCATAGCGGGTCGGCCGCGCCGCCTTGCGCATCCGCGCCGGCAGATCCTCGGTCAGGCCCAAGGCCAGGGCGCGGCAGTCGGCGCGCCAGGGACACAGGCCGCAGGCCGGCTTTCTCGGCGTACACAGGGTGGCGCCGAGATCCATCACCGCCTGGGCATAGTCGCCGGCCCGACGCTCGGGCGACAGCCCGGCGGCCAGTTCCTTGAGCCGCGGCTTGACCGCCGGCAGCGGCTCGGCGACGGCGAACAGCCGGGCCATCACCCGCTCGACATTGCCGTCGACCACCACCGCCGGCCGGTCATAGGCGATGGCGGCGATGGCCGCCGCCGTATAGTCGCCGACGCCGGGCAGGCCGCGCAGCCCGGCCTCGTCCTCGGGAAAGCGGCCGCCGCGCCATTCGGCCACCAGCTGGGCGCATTTATGCAGATTGCGGGCCCGGGCGTAATAGCCAAGCCCGGCCCAGGCCGCCAGCACATCCTCCTGCGCCGCCGCCGCCAGGGCGGTCACCGTCGGCCAGCGGCCGAGGAAGTCGCGGAAATAGGGGATCACCGCCGCCACCGTGGTCTGCTGCAGCATCACCTCGGACAGCCAGACATGATAGGGATCCGGCCGCCGGCCGCCGACGGCACGCCAGGGCAGCGCCCTGGCATGACGGTCGTACCAGGCCAGCAGGCTGAGGGCGAGACGCTCGGCAGCGACGGAATCCATAGCGGCGAAGATAGACCATTGGACCCGGCCTTGTCGCCCCGTACAATACCGTCATGTCAGGCAATTTCCGCGCCATCGGCGACATGACCACCCGCCTCGCCAAACGGGGGCTGGGCAGCCGCGGCTTCACCGAGGCGGCGCTGGTCACCGAATGGCCGAACATCGTCGGCGCCCTGCTGGGCGCCCGCAGCCTGCCGCTGAAAATCGCCTTTCCGCCGGGCGACCGCGTCGGCGGCACCTTATCGGTGCGCGTCGGCTCCGGCGGCCTGGCCATGGAGTTCCAGCACCTGGAGCCGCAGATCCTGCAGAAGGTCAACGCCTTTTTCGGCTATGGGGCGGTGGCGCGGCTGGCCATCACCCAGGGACCGGTGCCCAGGCGGACGCCGCCGCGGGCCGCCCCGCCGCCGCCGCCGCCGCTGGACGGGGCCGCCGCGGCCGACCTGCAGCAGCGCCTGGCGGGGATCGCCGACGACGAGTTGCGGGCCACGCTGGAAGCATTGGGCCGCCGTCTTGCGGCCGGGCGATAGACGGTCCTAATATGCTGCAATTCGCCTTAAGGAGGACAGTGTGACCAGATCAATACAAGTCGTTGCGTTGCTGTTGCTATGTGCTTTCGGCGCCCTGCCGGCGGCGGCGGCGGAAGACAAGCCCTGGGCCATCGACCAGGTGGTGGGCAAGGCCGAGGCACCGGTCACGGTCATCGAATATTCGTCGCTGACCTGTCCGCATTGCGCCCATTTCCATGTCGACATTTATCCGAAGATCAAGAGCGAGCTGATCGACAGCGGCAAGGTCAAGCTGATCTTCCGCGACTTCCCCCTTGATCCGCTGGCCCAGGCGGCGGCCATGGTGGCCCATTGCTCGGGGCCGCGTTACTTCAATTTCATCAACGCCTTCTTTCACGCGCAGGACCAGTGGGCGCATGCCGCCGCCCCGGAAGCCGCCATCAAGACCATCGCCAAACTGGGCGGCATGAGCCCCGAGCAGGTCGACAAATGTTTTGAAGACCGCGGCCTGTTGAACGAGATCAACGCCCGCAAGGAAGCCGGCGCGCAAAAATACAATATCGATTCGACCCCCAGCTTCATCATCGGCGGCAAACTTTTCTCCGGCGCCATGACCTTTGAGGAATTCTCCAAGCAGGTCGCCGCGCAGAGCAAGTAACCAAGCACCGCCGTGATCCACTTCCGCAGCCTGAGACTTTCCGGGTTCAAATCTTTCGTCGATCCGACGGAGATGCAGATTGAACCCGGAATGACCGGCATCGTCGGTCCCAATGGCTGCGGAAAATCCAATCTGGTGGAGGCGCTGCGCTGGGTGATGGGGGAAACCTCGGCCAAGCAGATGCGCGGCGGCGAAATGGACGACGTCATCTTCGGCGGCAGCGCGCGCCGTCCGGCCCGCAACCTGGCCGAAGTGAGCATCGTCCTCGACAACCGCGACCATCAGGCGCCGACCCAGTTCAACGACGCCGACGAAATCGAGGTGACGCGCCGCCTCGACCGCGGACAGGGATCGAGTTTCAAGGTCAACGGCCGCGAGGTGCGGGCCCGCGACGTGCAGATCCTGTTCGCCGACGCCTCCTCCGGCGCCCGCTCCACCGCCCTCGTCAGCCAGGGCCGCATCGGCGCCATCATCAGCGCCAAGCCGGCCGACCGGCGGATGCTGCTCGAGGAGGCGGCTGGCATCGGCGGCCTGCATTCGCGCCGCCATGAAGCCGAGCTGCGCCTGAAGGCGGCGGAGGCCAACCTGCTGCGCGTCGACGATGTGCTGGCGGCGCTGGCCACCCAGTTGCAGGGACTCAAGCGCCAGGCCAGGCAGGCCGCCCGCTATCGCAGCCTGTCGTCGCAGATCCGTTCGCTGGAAAGCCGCCTGCTGGCCGCCCTGTGGCTGGCGGCGGTGGCCCGCCACGAGGCCGCCAAAGCCGCCGAGCAGGCCGCCGGCGACCAGGTCAACCAGGCCACCGGCCGCGCCGCCGCCGCCGCCGCCGCCCAGGCCGAGGCCGCCGCCGGCCTGCCGGCGCTGCGCCAGGCGGCCACCGAGGCGGCGGCGCATCTGGTGCGGGTCAATGCCCAGCGGGACCAGCTGGAAGCGGATGCCAGCCGCCTGGCCGAGGCCAGCCGCGAAATCGAGGCCCGCCTGCAGCAGATCGCCGGCGACGGCGAACGCGAACGCGCCCGCAGTCTCGACGCCGAACAGAACCTGGCGCGGCTGGCCGGCGAGCGCGGGCTGTTGGACGCCGCCTGCGAGGGCGAGGCGGTGGAACAGGCCGCCGCCGAAGCGACGGCAGGCCAGGCGCAGGCCGCCGTCGCCGCCGGCGAAGCCGAGCTCAATCGCCTGCTCGAGGAACTGGCCGCCGCCGATGCCGAGCGGGCCGCCGCGCTGCGCGCCCATAACGACGCCGAGAACCGCCGGCGGCGCCTCGAGCAGCGCCTCGCCGAGGTGTCGGCGCAGCACGCCCAGGCCCTGGCCGAGACGGTCGACCAGGCGGATCTGACCTCGGCCGAGATGGATCTCGAGGAGGCGGTGGAATATCTCGAGATCTGCCGCGGCCAGGCGGAGGACGCCGACCATCGCCGCCAGCAGGCGGGGGCGCGACGCGACGCGGCGCGCGAAGCCCTGCAGACCATCAGCGCCGCCAGGGCCAGGCTGAACGCCGAGGCCGGGGCACTGCGCGACATGCTGGGCCCCATGGCCGAGGGCGCCCTGCGGCCGGTGCTCGACCAGGTGTCGGCGGTCGCCGGCTATGAAGCCGCCCTTGGCGCCGCCCTCGGCGAGGACCTGTCGGCGCCGCTGGACGGCGATGCCCCGATCACCTGGCGCAGTTTGCCGCCCTTGCCGCAGACGCCGCCGCTGCCGCCGGGGGTCGAGCCGCTGACCGCCTTCGTCACCGCGCCGCCCGGACTGGCCCGCCGGCTGGGCCAGATCGGCGTCGCCGCCGATGCCGAAGCCGGGCTGCGGCTGGCCGGGAGCCTGGCCGTCGGCCAGCGGCTGGTGACGGTGGACGGCGATCTGTGGCGCTGGGACGGCCTGACGGCGCGGGCCGGCGCCCCCAACGCCGCCGCCGCCCGCCTGCGCCAGCGCAACCGGCTGCGCGAACTGGAAAGCAGCATCGACGACGCCGAGATCGGGCTGGCCGCCGCCGAGGAGGCGGCGCAGGAGGCCGCCGCCGCCGTCGAACAGGAAACCCTCGCCGAACGCCAGGCCCGCGACACTGTGCGCACCGCCGAAGCCGAGGCCGCCAAGATGCGCGCCGTTTCCGCCACCCTGGCGCAGCGCGCCGCCGGCGCCCAGTCGCGCCTCGCCGCCCTGGCCGGCCAGCTGGCGGCGGCGGAAGGCGATCTGGCAGAGGCGCGGACGGCGGAGGCCGAGGCCGTCCAGCGCGTCGCCTGCTTCACCGGCAATGACAGCGGCCGCGACCGGGTGGCCGGCCTCAGGGCCGATCTGGCGGAGCGGCGGACCGGCCTGGTGGAAGCCACCGCCATCCTCGAGCGCCTGCGCATGGCGGCGGCGGAACGGCGGCGCCGGCTGGAGGCCATCGCGGCCGAGGAAAAGTCATGGAACGCCAGGGCCGGCGCAGCGGGGCGCCATGTCGACGAACTGGAGCGCCGCCGCCAGGAGGCGGAGGCCGAGCGTCATCGCCTGGCCACCCTGCCCGACGAAATCGAGGAACGCCGCCAGCGGCTGCTTGACGACCTGACGGCGGCGGACGCCGCCCGGCGGGCCGCCGACGGCGCCCTGGCCGACGGCGAGCAGGGGCTGGCCGCCGCCGACCGGGCGCTGAAGGAGGCCGAACACAGCCTGGCGGCCCGGCGCGAGGAGCGCATCCGCCTGGAAGCCGCCACCGAGGCCGAGGCCCGGGCCGCCGAAGGGGTCGCCGAACGTATCGCCGAGCGCCTGGAACTGACCCCCGAGGGCCTGCTGCAACAGACCGACAGTGCCGGCGGCGAGGCCATCGAGGAGGTCAGCCGCAAGCTCGACCGCCTGCAGGCCGAGCGCGACGGCATGGGACCGGTCAATCTGCGGGCGGATACCGAGGCCGAGGAGATGGAGGCGCAGATCGCCACCCTCAACGCCGAACGCGACGACCTCACCGCCGCCATCGCCAAGCTTCGCCACGCCATCGGTGAAATCAACCGCGAGGGACGGGCCCGCCTGCTGGCCTCGTTCGAAGAGGTCGATCAGCATTTCCGCGACCTCTTCGTGCGCCTGTTCGGCGGCGGCCGGGCCCATCTGGCGCTCACCGAATCCAACGACCCGCTGCAGGCCGGGCTGGAAATCATGGCCAGCCCGCCCGGCAAGCGCCTGCAGGTGCTGTCCCTGCTGTCGGGCGGCGAACAGGCGCTGACCGCGCTGGCCCTGCTGTTCGCGGTGTTCATGACCAATCCGGCGCCGATCTGCGTCCTCGACGAGGTGGACGCGCCGCTGGACGACGCCAATGTCGACCGTTTCTGCACATTGGTGGGGGAAATCGCCCTGTCGTCGCGGACCCGTTTCCTGGTGGTCACCCATCATCGGATGACCATGGCGCGGATGGACCGCCTGTTCGGCGTCACCATGGCCGAGCGCGGCATCTCGACCCTGGTTTCGGTGGATCTGGCGAAGGCGGAGGAATTGCGCGAACCGGCGTGAAACAGGCGGGGTTTGCGGCCTTGACAGTGCGGGGAGCAAATCTTATGGTGCCCGCGCTTTTGGCTTTACCGCGGCCAAAGGGGGGGCTTGGTGTACGACCATGACGGACGAACCGCTGGACCCTTCACGCCTTGACGATCTCGATGCCCGGTTGCGCGCCGCTCGCGCCCAGACCAGTGTCGAAACCGAAGGGCAGTCGCGGGGCGGCAACGCGGGAACCGGCATGGGGCTGGGCTTTCGCATCGCCGTTGAACTGGTGGCCGGGATCGCCGTCGGCACCCTGATCGGGTATGCCCTGGACGGTTGGCTCGGCACGCGGCCATTGCTGATGGTGGTGTTCTTTTTTCTGGGCGCCGCCGCCGGTGTATTGAATGTTTATCGCGCGGCCAAGGGTCTTGACGACTCGGTCGGTCTGGGGCAAGCCACCCGGCGGCGCGATGGGGATCTGACGAACGGTTCTTGAAAGGGGCGGACGGTGGCGAATCCGGTCGAACAATTCCGCATCGAGCCTTTGGTTCCCCTGGAAGTCGGCGGGGTGAACCTCTCCTTCACCAATTCGGCGCTGGTCATGGTGCTGTCCATCTGTCTGGTCACCGTTTTCCTGACCATGTCGGTGCGCGGCCGCGCGCTGGTGCCCGGGCGCTGGCAGTCGGTGGCCGAGGTCCTGTACGAATTCGTCGCCAACATGATCCGCGACAATGTCGGCGCCAAGGGCCGGAAATACTTCCCCTTCATCTTCACCCTGTTCATGTTCGTGCTGTTCGGCAACATGCTGGGGATGATCCCTTACGTCTTCACCTATACCAGCCACATCATCGTCACCTTCGGCCTGGCCATCGTGGTGTTCATCGGCGTCACCATCATCGGCTTCATGACCCACGGCCTGCATTACCTGAGGATGTTCTTTCCGCACGGCGCCCCGCTGGCGACGGCGATCATCCTGGTTCCCATCGAGCTGATCTCCTATTGCTCCCGCCCTTTCAGCCTGGCCATCCGTCTGTTCGCCAACATGACGGTGGGTCACATCATCCTCAAGGTGATGGCCGGTTTCGTGGTGGCGCTGGGTGTCTTCGGGATCGTGCCGATGGCCTTCCTGGGAGGGGTGACGGTGCTGGAATTCGGCATTGCCCTGCTGCAGGCCTATGTCTTCACCATCCTGTCATGCATCTATCTGCATGACGCCATTCATATGCATTAAGTCGGTTTACCTGTTTTTTGGAAAGGGACGTTAAATGGATCCGCAAGCTGCAAAAATGATCGGTGCAGGTCTGGCCGCCATCGGCATGATCGGTTCGGGTATCGGCGTCGGCAACATCTGGGCCAGCCTGATCGCCACCGTCGGCCGCAATCCCGCCGCCAAGGCCAATGTCGAGCTTTATGGCTGGATCGGCTTCGCGGTGACCGAGGCCATCGCGCTGTTCGCCCTGGTGGTGGCACTGATCCTTCTGTTCGTCTGAACCTTCGGACAAGCTTCCGGTTGACGGGATCCGTCAACCGGAAGGGCGACCGTCGCGAACCTTAGGGCCATCCCGCCATGCCTCAGTTCGATCCGCATTTTTTCGCGTCTCAGCTGTTCTGGCTGTACGCCTGCTTCATCGTCCTTTACGTGGTGCTGTCCGCCCGCGCCATGCCGAAGATCGGCGAGGTGCTTGAGGAACGGCAGCGCAAGATTGACGACAACCTCGACAAGGCAGGCCAGCTGAAGGCCGAGGCCGAGGCTGCGGTGGCCATCTACGAAAAGGCCCTGGCGGAGTCCCGGGCCGAGGCCCAGAGGGTATTGCGCGCCGGTGCCGACGCCCTGTCGGCCCAGGCCGAAGCCCGCCAGAAGGAGGTCGGCGAACGCCTGGCCGCCGAGGTCCGCAGCGGCGAGGCCCGCATCACCGCCGCCAAGCAGGAAGCCCTGGCCAATCTGCGCGACATGGCCGCCGACGTGGCCAAGACGGCGATGGCCAAACTGACCGGCGTCACCATCGACGACCGCGCCGCCCAGGCCGCCGTCACCGCCGCCCTCGAGGAGAGCCGCTGATGCTGATCAGTATCGCCAACGCGGCCGAGCATGCCGCCGGCCATGCCGAGCATGTGGGCTTTTTCTCCGACCCCGAGACCTGGGTGGCGATCACCTGGCTGATCGTTGTCGGCCTGCTGGCCCGCCCGGTGTTCCGCGGCATCACCGCCGGCCTTGACCTCCGGCGTGAAAAGATCCGCGCCCGTATCGAAGAGGCCGAGCGTCTGCGGACCGAAGCCCAGGAACTGCTGTCCACCTATCAGCGCAAGCAGCGCGAAGCCCTGGCCGAGGCCAAGGACATCATCGCCCATGCCAAGGCCGAGGCCGAACGCCATGCCGCCCAGGCGACACGCGACCTGGAAGACCTGCTGAGGCGCCGCGAACATCAGGCGATGGAACGCATCGCCCAGGCCGAAGCCGAAGCGGTACGGGATGTCCGCAACACCGCCGTCGATATCGCCATGACGGCGACGCAGCGTCTGATCGCCGACAAGATGCCGGCCGCACAGGCCGCGGCGCTGGTTGACGCGGCGATCAAGGATCTGCCGGACCGATTGCATTAATCGGCGTTTTGCCGCACACCCCCCCCCTTGTTGAATGGCCATAAAACTTTTATGGTCTGGCCCGGAAACGGGGGGGTTGACGGTTCCCTATCCAGACCATATCCATAATCCAGTGCGCCCGCCGCGGGAGGACTTTGCCATTCTGGCCGGATCTGGCGCCAGTGGTCCGATGCTGGCGCTTGGTTCCCAAGTGCCAGCTGAATCGGCCCACCAAATGATTGAATTGTGTTGTGACACTGACGGAAGGTATGTGTACCTTCCGTCAGTGTCACAACACTAGGGGAGTTGACATGAAGACGAAATTTCTCGGAATTGCCATTATCGTATCATCCGCCATTTTCGGCCTGCCGGCTCTGGCTGCCGACGCCGAATCCTGCGCTGCCTGTCATGGCAAGGACGGCGCCAGCACCGATGCCAAAGTGCCGATCATCGGCGGCATGTCGGCCGAATACCTGAAGGGCGCCATGGCCGCCTATAAGGCCAAGGAACGTCCCTGCCCGGAAGCCACCTATGCCGATGGCCCGAAGAAGGGCACCAAGTCCGACATGTGCAAGATCGCCGGCGAAACCAGTGACGCCGACACCGCGGCCATCTCCACCGCTCTGGCCGGCAAGAAGTTCGTCCGCGCCGCCGGCCAGAAGGTCGATGCCGCCCTGGCCGCCAAGGGCAAGGACATTCACGACAAGCAGTGCGACAAGTGCCACACCGAAGGCGGCAGCGTCGCCGGTGACGATTCCGGCGTCCTGGCCGGTCAGTATCTCGGCTATCTGTCGGCTGAATTGAAGGACTTCAAGGACGGCAAGCGGCCGATGCCGAAGAAGATGCAGCCGAAGATGGAAGCGGTTCCCGCCGCCGACCTCGACGCTCTGGCCCATTACTACGCCAGCTTCAAGTAAAGACTATCCTCGCCCCGGCCCACTGGGCCGGGGCGATTATTTTCCAATAAAACAATACAGTAGCACGGGCATCCCTGCCCGTGGCAAAACCTAAACCGATCCGCCGTCTTTGTGGCGCAGGTCAATCGGCTTGTCGCAATGGGGGCAGATCAGCCCGCCGCTCTTGACGACATGCTCCAGGATGTTCGACGCCTCTTCATGGGACAGCCCCAGGGTCTGGCGGGTTTCCTCGAGAATCCGGCGCCGGCGCGGCGTCACCCGGCCGCCATGGACCACCTTTTCCACCGTTTCGGCATATTCTTCCCGGCGCAGGCGCAACTGTTCGGAAAAACCGGAGGCAAGAACACCGGCCGGCAAGGCGATCATGCCGACGCCGACCAGGGCGGTGCAACCGCCGAGGACACGGCCGAGATTGGTGACCGGCACCATGTCGCCATAGCCCAGCGTCGACATCGTCACCACCGCCCACCACATGGCCGAAGGCACATCGGAAAAGACATGCGGCTGGGCGGGATGTTCCAGCATGTACATCAGGCTGGAGACGAAAACCAGAATGACGATGAAGACGAACAGCACGGCGCCGATGGCGCGGCTTTCCTGGCGCAGCACCGAGGCCATGATGTTCATCGCCTGCGAATAGCGGGTCAGTTTGAAAACCCGCAGCAACCGGAGCACACGCACCGCGCGGAAATCGAATTCAAAGAAAATACCGAGATAGAACGGGGCGATGGCCAGCAGGTCGACCAGGGCCAGCGGCGTCACCAGATATCTGAGGCGGCCGAACAGCGGATCGCGAAAACGCGGATCCTCCATTTCCACGGCGGTCCAGATCCGCAACAGATATTCGATGGAGAAGACCAGGACCGAACAGATGTCGAAGATATGGAAGATCTCGCCATGCACAATAGCCAGGCGTTCAACCGTCTCCAGCACCGAAAACACGCAGTTGAGGCTGATCAGCGCCACCAGCGCATAGTCGATCACCTTCACCCAGGGATCGTTATGCCCCTCGCCGCCCAGCATGTGATAAACCAGCCGCCGCACCCGTTCATAACGGCTGGCCGGCCGGCGGGTCTTGGCGGGTGTCGCCGTGGTCACGCCGGTCGCCAGCGCAGCACCGGATTGCGCGCCGCCAGGGTTTCATCGAGGCGGCGGCGCGGGGTATTGACCGGCGCCGCCTTGAAGGCGGCGGCCTCGCCAGCCCTGGCCTGTCGGGCCAGGCCGATGACGCTGCCGATGAAGCGGTCCAGCGTGGCTTTGCTTTCCGTCTCGGTGGGCTCCATCAGCAAGGCGCCATGCACCACCAGCGGAAAATACATGGTCATCGGATGGAAGCCCTCGTCGATCAGCGCCTTGGCGAAATCGAGGGTGGTGACACCGCTGTCCTTGAGGAAGCGGTCGTCGAACAGCGCCTCATGCATGCAGGGACCGGCGAAGGACGGCGTCAGTTCGCCGCCCAGCCTGGCCAGCAGGTAATTGGCGTTGAGAACCGCATCCTCGGCGGCCTGACGCAGTCCGTCGCCCCCCATCGACAGCATATAGGCCAGGGCCCGCGCGAACACCCCGAACTGACCGTGGAAGCCCTTGATACGGCCGCAGCTCTTGGCGGCATCGGCCCCGGCATGTTCGACCAGACGCCATCCCTGTTGGTCATGCAGCACCGCCGGCAACGGCGCGAAAGGCGCCAGGGCGGCCGACAGCACCGTCGGTCCGGCCCCTGGTCCGCCACCGCCATGGGGGGTCGAGAAGGTCTTGTGCAGGTTGATATGCATGACGTCGATGCCGAGATCGGCGATCCTGACGCGGCCGACGATGGCGTTGTAATTGGCGCCGTCGCAATAGAAAAAAGCGCCGGCCCGATGCACGGCCTCGGCGATCTCAAGGATCTCGTCCTCGAACAGGCCGCAGGTATTGGGGTTGGTCAGCATCAGCGCGGCGACATCGTCGCCCAGCTTGGCTTTCAGCGCCGCCAGATCGACCCGCCCGCGCCCGTTGGCGGGGATCGGATCGACGGTGAAGCCGCAGGCGGCGGCACTGGCCGGATTGGTGCCATGGGCCGATTCCGGCACCAGCACCCGGCGGCGCTGCTCGCCGCGGTCGTCCAGGGCGGCGCGGATGGTCATCAGGCCGCAGAATTCACCATGGGCGCCGGCCGCCGGGCTCAGCGCGATGGCCGGCATGCCGGTCAGGGTCTTCAGCCAATGAGCCGTCTGGTCGATCAGCTCGAGGGCCCCCTGCACGGTGGAGATCGGCTGGAACGGGTGAATATCGGCCAGCCCCGGCAGTCGCGCCAGTTTCTCGTTGAGCCGCGGGTTGTACTTCATGGTGCAGGAGCCCAACGGATAGAACACCGAGTCGATGCCGTAGTTCTTCTGGCTGAGACGGGTGTAATGCCTGACCACCGCCGGTTCGGACAGGCCCGGCAGGCCGATGGGGGCGGTCCGTTCCAGCCCGCCCAGGCGGTCGCTAACCTCCGGCGGGGCCGGCAGGTCGACGCCGCACTGACCGGGACTGTCCATCTCGAACAGCAGAGGTTCCTCGAGAAACGGTCCGCGGCTGCCGCTGAAGGTCTCGGCCATCACAGCACCTCCCGCAGGGCCGCCGCCAGCGCGTCGAGTTCGGCGTCGCTATTGGTTTCGGTGACCGCCAGCAGCAGGACCTCGGCCAGTTCCGGATAGCTGGGATAAAAGCGCGATGCCGCGACCCCGCCCAGAATGCCGCGCTCGGCCAGCGCCTCGACCACCGGGGCGGCCGGACGGGGCAGCTGCAGCGAAAATTCGTTGAAGAATGTCGGCGTCAGAACCCTCAAGCCCCTGATGGCGGCAAGTTTCTCGGCCAGCATCACCGCGCGGGCATGGTTGAGGCGGGCCAGGCGGCGGAAGCCCTCCTCGCCCAGCAGCGCCAGATGAATGGAAAAGGCCAGCGCGCAGAGCCCGGAATTGGTGCAGATATTGCTGGTCGCCTTTTCCCGGCGGATATGCTGCTCACGCGTCGACAGGGTCAGCACCCAGCCGCGCCGACCGTCGACATCCACCGTCTGGCCGACCAGCCGGCCGGGCATCTGGCGAAGGTATTTCTCACGGGTGGCGAACAGGCCGAGGCCGGGACCGCCGAAATTGAGCGCATTGCCGATGCCCTGACCTTCGGCGACGACGATATCCGCCCCCATTTCCCCTGGCGACGACACCAGCCCCAAAGACACCGGCTCGGAGACCACCGCCGCCAGCAGGGCGCCGTCGCCGCGGCAGGCCGCGGCCAGCGCCGAAAGGTCCCTCAGACGGCCGAAAAAGCCCGGATTCTGCACCAGCACGCAGGCAATATCGCCATCGATGCGGCCGATCAGATCCTCCAGCCCCAGCGGATCGGGGGCCAGCAGTTCGACCTCGATGCCGGTATATTGCAGCGCCGTGGCGACCACCTGGGCGTAATGCGGATGCACATCTCCCGACACCAGCACCCGTCGCCGCCGGGTGATGCGCGATGCCATGGCCGCCGCTTCGGCACAGGCGGTGGCGGCGTCGTACATCGAGGCGTTGGCCACCTCCATGCCGGTGATCAGGGCGACCTGGGTCTGGAACTCGAACAGATATTGCAGCGTGCCCTGGCTGACCTCGGGCTGATAGGGCGTGTAGGAGGTGAGAAACTCGCCGCGCTGGATCAGCGCGTCCACCGCCGCCGGCAGGTGGTGGCGGTAGGCGCCGGCGCCGATGAACAGCGGCGCCGCGGCCGCCGACAGGTTTTTTGCCGCCAGCGCCCGGAAATGGCCTTCGACCTCCATCTCGCCGGCATGGCCCGGCAGGTTCGGCGGCCCGGACCAGCGGGCCGCCGCCGGCACGTCGCAAAACAGATCGTCTACCCCGCCGGCGCCGATGGCCGCCAGCATGTCCCGGCGGTCGGCCTCGGTCAGCGGCAGATAGCGCATTACTCCAGTTCCTTGACGAAGGCGTCGTAGGCGGCGCGGTCGAGCAGTCCGGCCAGGTCGCCGGCATCGGCCAGCCGCAGGCTGAAGAACCAGCCGTCGCCCTCCGGCGCATGGTTGACCAATCCCGGCGTATCGACGATGTCCTGGTTGACCGCCGTCACCGCGCCCGAAACGGGGGCGAAGACGTCGGACGCGGCCTTGACCGATTCAACCACCGCCGCCTGGCCGCCCCGACTCAGGCTGTCGCCGGGCGCCGGCAGTTCGACGAACACGATGTCGCCAAGGGCATGCTGGGCATAGTCGGTGATGCCGACGGTGCCGATGCCGTCCTCGACACGGATCCATTCGTGGTCACGGGTGAAATAGGTCTCGCTCATGACAGCCCCCTTTAGTTTTTCAGGCCTTGCGATAGCGGTGCGGGACGAACGGCAGGTCGACCACCCGCGCCGGCCGCGGCTGTCCCCGCACCACCAGCAGCAGCGCGGTGCCGGGGGCCGCATGGGCGGCCTCGACATAGCCCATGGCCACCGGCCCGTCGACGGTCGGGCCGAAGCCGCCGCTGGTCACCTCGCCCACCGGCCGGCCGTCGGCAAGGGTGATGACGGTATGGGCGCGGGCCGGCGCGCGATCGTCGGGGCGCAGGCCCACCCTTCGGCGCGGCGGTCCCTCCGCCAGCTGGCGCAGGATCCCGGCCGCCCCGGGAAACCCCCCCTCGGCGCGCCGGTGCTTGCCGATGGTCCAGGCCAGGCCGGCCTCGACCGGCGTGGTGGCGGTGTCGATATCGGCCCCGTACAGACACAGCCCCGCCTCCAGGCGCAGGGTATCGCGGGCGCCGAGGCCGATGGGCTTCACCTCAGGCTCGTCCAGCAGGCGGCGCGCCAGGCGCTCGGCCAGGTCGGCCGGTACCGAAATCTCGAAGCCGTCCTCGCCGGTATAGCCGGAGCGGCTGGCCCAGCAGACGATGCCCGCCACCTCCAGCCGGCGCCAGCTCATGAACGCCATCTCCGCCGCCTCCGGCGCCAGACGGGCCAGGACCTGGGCCGCCAACGGCCCCTGCAGGGCAAGCAGCGCGCGGTCGGGCAACGGCCTGACGGCATCGCCGAGGGCGCTCCGCAGATGGGCGATGTCGGCCTCCTTGCAGGCGGCATTGACCACCAGGAACAGGTGATCGCCGGCATTGGTGACCATCAGGTCGTCAAGGATGCCGCCCTCGCCGTTGGTGAACAGGGTGTAGCGGATGCGGCCCACCGGCAGTCCGCGGATGTCGCCCGGCACCAGGCTTTCCAGGGCGCCGACGCGATCGGCGCCGCGCAGGATCACCTGTCCCATATGGGAGACGTCGAAAAGTCCGGCGGCGGCGCGGGTGTGGCGATGTTCGGCGAGGACCCCATCGGGGTATTGCACCGGCATCGAATAGCCGGCAAACGGCACCATTCTGGCGCCCAGTTGGCGATGCAGGGAGTCCAGTGGCGTCGTCGCCAGCTCGATTGGTCCGGCACTCACCGACAGACCTCCTTGGACATGATTTGCCGCCAGTCTAACCACCCGGCGAGGGAGTGGCAACCGGCGCGCAGTTGGTACGACCCGACATCACGCATTCCTGCAGACGGTTCATTTCCGCCAGCTTGACCGACAGCAGATAGCCGCCGGCGACCAGCAGCACCGCCACCAGCAACATGGTCACCGGTGACGGCCCGTCGTCCTGATCCGGCGGCGGCTGTTCAGCCACCTCACTACCGCGGGTTAACTTGGCGGCGATTGTAGTCGAGCGCCGCGCGATCCAGCTGCAGACCGAGGAAGACCTCGTATTTGCCCAGGTCCTTCAGGTTGGCGATGGGAATGGAGACCTCCACCTCGTCGTCGGTGTAGCGCACGCGATCGGACTTTTCCGGAAACTCGACGGTCACCGGAAGCTCCGAACGGCCCTTGGGATCGGGATAGAAGGCCGGGATGGCGATGAAATAGGCCAGCGACTGCACGCGCCCCTTGGCCGCCGGTCCGCGCGCGAGGCCGATGCCGACCGACAGCGTCAGCGTGATCACCTTCTTCTCGGGGTCGTAGGCGCAGCTGCCGCGATAGCTGAGAAATTCGGCCTGCAATTCGACATCGGTGAGATCGCGGCCCTCGCCGGGCTTGAAGCGGGTCATTTTCGACGCGTCGGCCAGCACCGAAACCCGCGGGCAGGGCGGCAGGTCCTTGGTGTCGAGGGCGCCGCAGGCGGCCAGCGGCAGGACGGCAAGAAGCAACAGGGTTCTGAAGACTCTCATGAATTCGTGCCCGCCCGCGTCGCGATGGCGAACAGCTGTTTTCTGATGCCCAGGGGGTCGCTCATGTGTCCACCTTTTGCCTTCGGTTCAATTCTGCTATTGCTGGCGACTTTAGAGAAGCGGAGGACGGCAGACAAGCGCCCGTTCCGTCATTTCATGAGCGGGTGACATGGCCGTATACACCGAAGTATCGGACGAAGATCTGGAAGCCTTCATCGCCGGTTACGACATCGGAACCGTGCTGGGCTGCAAGGGCATCGCCGAAGGGGTCGAAAACACCAACTATCTTCTGCAGACCACCTGCGGAACCTATATTCTCACCCTCTACGAAAAACGCGTCGATCCTCGGGATCTGCCGTTTTTCATTTCCCTGATGGACCATCTGGCGGGGCTTGGACTGGCCTGTCCGACACCGTTGCGCGGCCGCGACGGCCTCAGCCTGCGCCAGCTCTGCGGCCGGCCGGCGGCGGTGATCAGCTTTCTGCAGGGCCTGTGGCCGCGCCGCGTCACCGCCCGGCATTGCGCCTCGCTGGGCCGGGCGATGGCCGACATGCATCTGAAGGGCCTGAGCTTCCCCGGCAGGCGGCCCAACAATTTCGGCCTGGCCGGCTGGCGGCCGCTGTTCACCAGCGAGCGCAATAGGGCCGACGAAGTCAAGGCCGGGCTGGCGGATTTCATCGCCGGAGAACTCGATCATCTGGAAGCCGCCTGGCCGACCGGCCTGCCGACCGGCATCGTTCATGCCGATCTTTTCCCCGATAATGTTTTTTTCCTCGGCGACCAGGTGTCGGGTTTGATCGATTTCTACTTCGCCTGCACCGATTTTCTCGCCTATGACATCGCCGTCTGCCTGAATGCCTGGTGCTTTGAAAGCGACAGCAGCTTCAATGTCACCAAGGCCCGCCTGCTGCTGGCCAATTACACCCAGCTGCGCCCCCTCGGCGAG
>Ga0007882_10000323_pt1 | contig 27967 bp, 19 predicted proteins | sample CryBogCBH12Aug01_FD_71195 | JGI IMG/M metagenome (GOLD analysis project Ga0007882, IMG submission 71195) | Freshwater microbial communities from Crystal Bog, Wisconsin, USA - CBH12Aug09.1 | ecosystem: Environmental > Aquatic > Freshwater > Lake | place: Crystal Bog, Wisconsin, USA | collected... | reverse complement strand
TCATGCCGATCACCAGCGTCGCCGCCATCCGCCGCATGAGCGCCAATACCACTATCCCGGCGTGGATGGAGCGGGCCTTTAGCGGCCTCGAAGCCCTGCCCGGCGCGCGCGAGCTGGTGGCCGCCACGCTCGCCGCCGAGTTTTGCCGTCGCCTGTATGATGGCGGGGTGCGCGATTTTCACTTCTACACGCTGAACCGGGCGGAGCAGGCCTATGCCATCTGCCATCTGCTCGGTCTGCGCCCCACAGGAGATGCCGCATGAGCCTCACCCCTAGCCCTGCCCGCGCCGCCCTGCTGGCCGAGGCCGCCAAGCGCATCCTCATCACCGATGGCGCCTTTGGCACCGAGATCCAGAATTATAAGCTGGCCGAGGCGGATTACGCCGGGGATCTCGACCTTGGCCACGATCAGAAGGGCAACAACGACATCCTCGCCCTCACCAAACCCGAGGTGCCCGAGGCGATCCACCGCGCCTATTTCGAAGCCGGGGCCGATATCGCCGAGACCAATACTTTCTCGGCCAACCGCATCTCTCAGGCCGATTATGGCGCGGAGCATCTGGTGCGCGATATCAACCTCGCCTCGGCAAGGCTGGCGCGGCGGGTGGCGGATGAATATGCCGCCAAGGATGGCCGCCCCCGCTTTGTAGCTGGGGCGATTGGGCCGACCAACAAGACCCTCTCGCTCAGCCCTGATGTCAACGATCCCGGCTTCCGCGAGGTCGATTGGGACACGATGGTCGATGTCTATCACGAGCAGGCCGCCGCGCTGGTGGAGGGCGGGGCCGATTTCATCCTGATCGAAACCGTGTTCGACACGCTCAACGCCAAGGCCGGGATCATGGCGGTGAAGCGGCTGGAGGGCGAGCTGAGCCGTGAGGTGCCGATCATGCTCTCGATGACGCTGACCGATCTGTCCGGGCGCAATCTTTCGGGCCACACGGTGGAGGCCTTCTGGCACGCGGTGCGCCATGCGCGGCCGGTGACGATCGGGCTCAACTGCTCGTTTGGCGCAACGCAATTGCGCCCGCACGTGAAGGTGCTCTCGGAAATCGCCGATACGCTGATCATGATCTACCCCAACGCCGGGCTGCCCAACGAGCTGGGCGCTTACGACGAGCAGCCCGACACCACCGCCGGATTTGTGCGCGAATGGGCGGCGGCGGGGCAGGTCAATATCCTGGGCGGCTGCTGCGGATCGACCCCGGCGCATATCGCGGCGATGGCCAAGGCCGTGGCGGGGCTGCCGGGGCGGGTGCCGCCCAAGCCGGAGCCGGCCACGCGGCTGGCGGGGCTTGAGCCGTTTACGATGGCGGGTTGAGATGAGGGGCGAGATGAAGATGCGAGGGGGTTACCCCCTCGCGCTCCCAATACTGTCCGCGTTGTGCATTACCTCCGCGTTGCGAATGGGCTCCCGCGAAGCGGCTTTATGGCCTGCGGCGCGGCGGCCTTGCACTGAGGCTGAACCGATACCCGACGGCGACAGTAATGGGGTGCAGGGGTGTAACACCCCTGCGTCTATCCCTTTTCACTAAAACTCAATTTCTGACTGGGAAATCCCGATGACCACCCCTTCTTCTGCCCGCTTCGTAAACGTTGGCGAGCGCACCAATGTCACCGGCAGCGCCGCCTTCAAGAAGCTGATCCTCGCCGGGGATTACGCGAAAGCGGTCGAGGTGGCGCGGCAACAGGTGGAGAATGGCGCGCAGATCATCGACGTCAACATGGACGAGGGGCTGCTTGACGCCGTCCACGCCATGACCACGTTCCTCAAGCTGATCGCCGCCGAGCCGGATATTGCCCGCGTGCCGGTGATGATCGACAGTTCGAAGTGGGAGGTGATCGAGGCCGGGCTGAAATGCGTGCCGGGCAAGCCGATCGTCAATTCGATCAGCATGAAGGAGGGCGAGGAGGCCTTTCTGAAGCAGGCGCGGCTGGCACAGGATTATGGCGCGGCGGTGGTGGTGATGGCCTTCGACGAGAAGGGCCAGGCCGATACCAGGGCGCGCAAGGTGGCGATTTGTCAGCGGGCCTATGCGCTGCTCACCGGCATCGGCTTTCCGGCGGAAGATATCATCTTCGATCCCAATGTGTTCGCGGTGGCCACCGGCATCGAGGAGCACGACAATTACGGCGTGGACTTCATCGAGGCCGCGCGCGAGATCCGCGCCACCTGCCCGCATGTCCACATCAGCGGCGGCTTGTCGAACCTGTCGTTCAGCTTTCGCGGCAACGAGATCGTGCGCCGGGCGATGCATTCGGTGTTTCTGTTTCACGCGATACCCGCCGGGATGGATATGGCCATCGTCAATGCCGGGCAGCTGGATATCTACGACCAGATCGATCCGGTGCTGCGCGAGGCCTGCGAGGATGTGATCCTCAATCGTCGGCCTTCGGTGGAGGGTGAGGAGACCTCGACGGAGCGCCTGATTACGCTGGCCGAAAGCTATCGCGGGCAGGACAAGGCGCAGGAAAAGGCCGCCGAGGAGTGGCGCTCGTATGATGTGGTGCGGCGTCTGGAGCATGCCCTCGTGCGCGGCATCGACGCCTATGTGGTGGAGGATACCGAGGAGGCGCGCTCGGCGGTGGCCGCGCGCGGTGGGCGGCCGATCGAGGTGATCGAGGGCCCTCTGATGGGCGGCATGAACACCGTCGGCGATCTCTTCGGCAGTGGGCAGATGTTCCTGCCGCAGGTGGTGAAATCGGCCCGCGTGATGAAGAAAGCCGTGGCGCATCTCATCCCCTATATCGAGGCGGAGAAGCTCGCCGGTGGCGCGGATGCCAAGGCCAAGGGCCGGATCATCATGGCCACGGTGAAGGGCGATGTGCACGATATCGGCAAGAATATCGTGGGCGTGGTGCTGCAGTGCAACGGCTATGAGGTGATCGATCTGGGCGTGATGGTGCCGTGGAGCACGATCATCGAGACCGCGATCAAGGAGCAGGTCGATATCATCGGCCTCTCCGGCCTGATCACCCCCAGCCTCGATGAAATGGTGACCGTGGCCGAGGAGATGCAGCGGGCGGGGCTCACCATCCCGCTGCTGATCGGCGGGGCCACCACCAGCAAGGTGCACACCGCGCTGCGCATCGATCCCGCCTATGACGGGCCGGTGATTCATGTGCTGGATGCCAGCCGCGCGGTGGGCGTGGCCAGCCAGCTGTTGTCGGACACGCAGGCGCATGGCTTCATCACCGCCACCGCCGCCGAGTATGAAGCCGTGCGCGAGGCGCGCGCCGGCAAGCAGGGCAGCGGTCTGATCACGCTGGCCGAGGCCCGCGCCAATGGCTTTGTGGCCGACCCCGCGCAAAAGGCTCCGCCGCCCGCCCGGCCCGGCATCCATGTGTTTCCCGAGTGGGATTTGGCCGATCTGGCGGAGTATTTCGACTGGACGCCGTTCTTCCGCGCGTGGGAGTTGGCGGGCAATTACCCCGCCATTCTCGATGACGCGGTGGTGGGGGAAAGCGCCCGCTCGCTCTATGCCGATGCGCGCGAGATGCTGGAGAAGATCGTTGGCGAGAAGTGGCTGACGGCCAAGGGTGTGGTCGGCCTGTGGCCCTGCCATCGAGAGGGCGATGATGTGCTGCTGGACACCCCCGCATTTGGGGTAACGCGCCTGCCCTTCCTGCGCCAACAGGTGAAGAAGAGCCGCACGCGCGCCAATTTCTGCCTCGCCGATTTCATCGCGCCCGATAACGACTGGATCGGCGGCTTTGCCGTGGGCATCCATGGCATCGAGCCGCATCTCGCCCGCTTCCGCGCGGATCACGATGATTACAGCGATATCCTGCTGAAGGCGCTGGCCGACCGCTTCGCCGAGGCCTTCGCGGAAGCGTTGCACAAGCATGTTCGCCGCGAGCTGTGGGCCTATGCGCCCAACGAGCAGCTGACCAACGCCGCGCTGATCCACGAGGACTATCGCGGCATCCGCCCCGCGCCCGGCTATCCCGCCTGCCCGGATCACTCGCTGAAACCCATCCTGTTTGATCTGCTGCAGGCCACCGAGAATACCGGCATCACCCTTACCGAGTCTCAGGCGATGCTGCCGACGGCGGCGGTGTCGGGGTTCTATTTTGGGCACCCGGAAAGCCAGTATTTTGGCGTGGCCCGCATAGGCCGCGATCAGCTGGAGGATTATGCAGTGCGGCGCGGGGTGGATGTGGCGGTGGCCGAGAGGTGGTTGCGGCCTAATCTGGATTGAAAGGCTAGAATAGGTGCGAGGGTGTTACACCCTCGCGCTCCCATTACTGTCGGCCTTAGCGCGTCGGTTCGGCCATCGCGCAACGTCGCAGCGCCGCAGGCTATTATAACCACTTCGCGGCAAGGCGCGAGGCCGAGATGATACGCTGAGCAGGACAGTATTGGGGGTTTGGGGTGCCAACCGGTTTCTCTTGAGAAACCGGCACACCAAGCGCCGCCCCCAAGGCTTCCCCCTTGCCCTACCCTCTGCCATAGGGCTTGGGTGAATCTCGAAACCGCCATCTCCCCCTCCGCGCTGGAAGCCTTGCACGCCACGTTTGGCTTCTCCGCCTTTCGCGGCAAGCAGGAGGCGGTGGTGTCGCGGGTGCTTTCGGGCTTGTCGACGCTGGCGGTGATGCCCACCGGGGCGGGAAAGTCGCTCACCTATCAGCTGCCCTCGGTGATGATGGGCGGTACTTGCGTGGTGGTGAGCCCGCTGATTGCGCTGATGCACGATCAGCTGCGCTCGGCGCAGGCCAATGGCATTGCCGCAGCCAGCCTCACCAGCGCCGATAGCGACCAGATGGCGACCATCGCGCGGATGCGGGCTGGCGAGCTCGACCTGCTGTATGTCGCGCCCGAGCGCGCCAGCCAGCCGCATTTCCGCGAGCTGCTGGCGAACACGCGCATCTGCCTGTTTGCCATCGACGAGGCGCATTGCGTTTCGGAATGGGGGCATGATTTCCGCCCCGATTACCGCCTGCTCGCGCCGTTGATGGATGCGTTTCCCAGCGTGCCGCGCCTGGCGCTCACCGCCACCGCTGACGAGCACACCCGCGCCGATATCCTCGCCCAGCTGGGCATTCCCGAGGATGGGCTGATTATCGCCGGGTTTGATCGGCCCAATATCCGCTACACCATCGCCGCGCGTGATAATCCCCTCGCCCAAATCAAGGCGCTGCTGGAGCGCGAGCCGGGGCCGGGGATCGTCTATGCCCCCACCCGCGCCGGGGTGGAGAAGCTGGCCGAGCAGCTGGGGGCTGGCGGAAGGCCGGTGCTGCCCTATCATGCCGGGCTCGATCCCGAGGTGCGCGCGGCCAATCAGGCGGCCTTTGTGGCCAGCGAGGAGATGGTGATGGTGGCCACCATCGCCTTTGGCATGGGCATCGACAAGCCCGACGTGCGCTTTGTGGCCCATGCTGGCCTGCCCAAATCGATCGAGGCCTATTATCAGGAGACTGGCCGCGCGGGCCGCGATGGCGATCCGGCGCAGGCCTTGATGCTGTGGGGGGCGGAGGATTTTGCCCGCGCCCGTTCGCGCCTCGCCGAGGTGGACGAGGCCCGGCAGGTGGGCGAGCGCACCCGTCTTGCCGCGCTGGCCAATCTGGTGGAAACGCCGGGCTGCCGCCGCGCGCTGCTGCTGCGCCACTTTGGCGAGAGCCCGCCCACCGCTTGCGGCAATTGCGATAATTGCCTCGATCCGCCCAGTCTTTCCGATTATTCCGAGCTGGCGCGCAAGCTGCTCTCGGCGGTCTATCGCACCGGGCAAAGCTTCGGCCTTGGCTACCTCGAAAAAGTGCTGACCGGCGCGGTGGACGACGAGCGCATTTTGCTGCGCGGGCACGATCAGCTCAGCGTGTTCGGCATCGTTTCCGCCGAAGAGGCGCGGCTGCTGCGGCCGCTGGTGCGCTCGCTGCAGGCGCGCGGCACCCTGGTATCCACCGAGCATGGCGGGCTGGCGCTGGCGGGCGATGCCCGCGCCATCCTCAAGGGCGACGAAAGCGTGTGCATCGCCCTGCCCCCCACCAAGGAACGCCGCCGCGCGCGTGATAAGAATGCGGCGGCAAACCCGCTGGGCGATCCGCTGTTCGAGGCGCTGCGCGCGCTGCGGCGGGATCTGGCCAAGGAGGCCGGAGTGCCGCCCTATGTCATCTTCCACGACGCCACCCTGCGCGAAATCGCCACGCTGCGGCCCACCGGGCTGGCGAGCCTTGGCGGTGTGAGCGGCGTTGGGGAGCGCAAGCTGGCCGCCTATGGCGAGGCGTTTTTGCGGGTGGTGCGGGAGTATTTATAGGAGTGAAGGGGGTAGTCTTGGGGGCGGCGCTTGATGTGCCGGTTTCTCAAGAGAAACCGGTTGGCACCCCAAACCCCCATACCTGTCTTGCTCAGCGCATCATCTCGGCCTCGCGCCTTGCCGCGAAGCGGCTTTAAAGCCTGCGGCGTTGCGCTATGGCCGAACTGAAGCGCGAGGTCGACAGTATTGGGGTGCAGGGGGGCGTTCCTGTGGGTCGCATTGCGTGAAGCGCAATACTCCCGGCCCCCTGCGAATCTATCCTCCCCCAATTTATCCCTCCGGCTTTGCCGCTTCTTAACCTCGCCCCGCTAGGCCTAGCGGCATGACCATATCCCCCCGCCTTCCGTTCGCCGCCCTGCTGGTTGCGCTTTTTGCCGCCATGATGCTTATCGTGGGCCTGTGGGCCAGCCCGATCCACGCCCAATCCGCCTTGGGCCAGCCCTATCTGGTGGCCGAGACCGGGCAGCGTTTCAACAAGCTGCAGGATGCGGTGGCCGCGATTGGCTCGGGGGTGGGCACGATCCGCATTGCGCCGGGGCATTATGCCGATTGCGCGGTGCAGGTGGCGGGCGATGTCAGCTTTGTGGCCGAGATGCCGGGCGAGACGGTGCTGGAAACGGCGACCTGCGAGGGCAAGGCGGGCTTGGTGTTGCGGGGTCGCTCCAGCCATGTGACCGGTATCGTGTTCAACCATTTCAAGATGTCGGACGGCAACGGCGCGGGCATCCGCCTTGAGAAGGGCAACCTTACCGTCAGCCAAAGCTGGTTTCACGACAGCGAGGAGGGCATCCTCGCCGATAATGATCCCAATGGCTCGGTGAGCGTGGATCGCTCGACTTTCACCCATCTTGGCCGCTGCGACCGGGGCCTCTCCTGCGCCCACTCGATCTACGTTGGTTTCTACGATCAGGTGACGGTAACTCACAGCCGCTTCGAGATGGGCACCGGCGGGCATTATCTCAAAGCGCGTGCCGCCCATGTGCGGGTGAGCGACAATAGCTTCGATGATTCGCAGGGCCACCTCACCAACTACATGATCGACCTTCCCGCTGGTGCCACCGGCGTGATCGAGAACAATTGGTTTGTGCAGGGGGGCAACAAGGAAAACCCCAGCGCCCTGATTACCGTGGCCGCCGAGAGCCACAACCATAGCGCCGATGGCCTGACCATCACCAACAATGTCGCCCGCTTTGCGCCCGGCGTGACCACCAGCACCGAACTGGTGGCCGATTGGTCGGGCGATCACATTATCCTCACCGGCAACCGGCTGGTTGATGGCATCACCCCCTTCGAGAAGCGGATGAGCCACGAGGAGGTCAATTCGCTAAAGCAGATGGCCGGAGCGGTCACGCTTGGTCATTAAGTAGCGCGAGTTGTGCGGGTTGGCGGGCAGGGCGTGGGGCACACGCTCGGCCACTTCCACGCCTTCCCCGGATAGCGCCGCCACCTTGGCCGGATTATTGGTGAGCAGCCGGATGGCGCGCACGCCGAGCAGCGCCAGCATTCGCGCCGCCACCGGGAAATCGCGCGCCTCGTTGGGCAGGCCAAGGCGGGTGTTGGCGTCCACCGTGTCGAAGCCCTGATCCTGCAGGCGATAGGCGCGCAGCTTGTTAATCAGGCCGATGCCGCGCCCTTCCTGCCGCAGATAGAGCAACACTCCCCAGCCGCCTTGTGCCGCCTCTTCCGCCATCGCGGCCAGCGCGGCATCGAGTTGTGGCCCGCAATCGCATTTGAGGCTGTGCAGCACATCGCCCGTCAGGCATTCCGAATGGAGCCGCACCAGTGGCAGGCGGTCGCCGCGCTGGGTGCCGATAATCAGCGCGACGTGTTCGCGCAGATCATCAGGGCTGCGGAAGGCGACGATCTCGGCCTGCTCGCATTGGCGCACCGGCAGGCGGGCGCGGGTGGCGATGGCGAGGTGATCGGTGTTTTTCCAATCCGCAAGATCGCTGGCGGCGAGGCTTTGCGCTTCGCCCGCATCCACGGGATCGACGAGGAAGGCCGGCAATATGCCTGCCAGCCGGGCCAGCTCCATCGCGGCGATGGCGGCCTCGTGGTGGGCGATAGGCTCGGCGCGGAAGGGGCCTTTCAGCGGTGCGGCGAGATCGAGCGAGGGATCGGCCAGCGTGCGGGCGGTGGCGAGGTCGAACGGCTCGGCGGCGCGGATCAGCGCCGGGGCCTCGGGCTCGGCCGCTTCGCGCTGGTTGGCCAGCTTGAGCGTGGCGGCGCGGGCGGAGGAGATCAGCATATGGCGCGCGGTGGCGCGCGGCGCAAAGCCGGTTTCGGCTGGGAGCAGGGTGAAGGCGCCATCCAGCGTGATCGCCCAGCCGTGGCGCAGCGCATCGATCGCCAGCGCCACGCGCCGGGAGGGTGAGAAAGCGGGCGCGCTCAGAGGTCGAACTCCGTGATCAGCGGCACGTGGTCCGAGCATTGCTGCCAATCGCGCGTGGCTTCGATCACACGGTGGGCGCTTGCCTTGGGGGCCAGCTGTGGCGAGGCCCACATATGGTCGAGGCGGCGGCCCCGGTCGCCCTCGCGCCAGTCTTTCGCGCGATAGCTCCACCAGCTGTAATAGCGCTGCGGCGCGGGGATCAGCTGGCGGCCCAGATCCACCCAGCCATGCGCGGCCTGAAAGCGGGCCAGCGTCTCCACCTCCAGCGGCGTGTGGCTGACCACTTTCAGCAGGCCCTTGTGGTTCCACACATCGGATTCCAGCGGGGCAATGTTGAAGTCGCCCACGATCAGGGTCGGCTGGGTGATGGTGGCGGCCCACTCGGTCATGCGGGCGAGGAAATCGAGTTTTTGCCCGAACTTGGGGTTGATATCGCGGTCTGGCTCGTCGCCGCCGGCCGGGATGTAGACGTTGTCGATGATCACCCCGGTATCGGCCAGCTCCACCGCGACATGGCGCGCTTCGCCATTGGCCTGCCAATCGTGGCGAGCGATTTCGCGCAGGGGCAGGCGGCTGACGGTGGCCACGCCATGATAGCCCTTTTGCCCATGCACCGCGTGATAGGGATAGCCCGCAAGCGCGAAGGCTTCGTAGGGAAACAGCTCGGCCACGGTCTTGATTTCCTGCAGGCACAGCACATCGGGCGCTTCCTCGGCAAGGAAGCGTTCGACCAGAGGCATACGCAGGCGGACGGAATTGATGTTCCAGGTGGCAATCGAGATCATGCCCGAGGCTCTAGAGCATTTTCGAGCGAGGGGGAAACCCGAGCGACTCGGAAAATGCGGCCTATGAAAATCTTTGCATTTTCGAGCGAGGGGGAAACCCGGGCGATTCGGAAAATGCGGCCTATGAAAATTGAGCGCGCGCGATCCGTTTTGATCGGATCGAAAAGCGCTGTGTGGGCAAATGCGCGCATCACAATGGGAGTGGAATAAGGGTGTGGATTCTGGCCGGGGATGGGGCAATAAAAACCCCCGTCCCCAGGGGCGGGGGGACGAGGGTTTCCGTTCGCGTTTCGTCACGCGTGTCAGGCCGGCCACTCGGGGGAGGGGGCGGGAAACAGGGGGGAAACCCGCCTAGGCCCTGCCTGACGAGATCCTTCTAGCCCCCCTGGCCTGACTGTGGGGTGAACGAAGCTGTCAGGAAACGCGCAGATTTGCCGTTTGTGTGCTGTTTACCGCGCCTCTGGCACGGTTAGGCTCAGCATGGCCGTGGCGCTGCCGCCTTTAGCGAAAGGCCAAAAGCAAAGGGCCAAAAAGCAAAAGGCCGCCACGCCATTGGCGCGCGACCCTGTTGCAAGCGATAGTCGCGTAAGCTTCATGCCGACCCACAGCGGGCCGGGCACGAAGCCGCGGATTACTTGATCTTGGCTTCCTTGAACTCGACATGCTTGCGCACGACGGGATCATACTTCCGGAAGGACATCTTCTCGGTCGTGTTGCGCGGATTCTTCTTGGTTACGTAGAAGAAGCCGGTGTCGGCGGTGGAAACCAGCCGGATCTTGACGGTTGCGGGCTTTGCCATGACGCTATCCTAATTTCCGCTGCCCCATCGCCGTGCCATCCTATGCGGGCGAACCCCATGGAACGAACAGTGCGAATCGGACTGCTTGAAAACAACAAGAGCGACGCTTGAACGCCGCCCCGAAGCCCGGCCCCTTGCGGCAGGCCCCGCGTAAAGTCAAGGCTGGAGCAGTTGGGCGGCGGTGTTATTGGGCGGTAATGATGAGGACGGCTAGCGCAAAGTGCCTGGGGTTTTGGCCAGATCGCGCTTGGCCGTGTTGGCTGCGCCCCGCCACAGCAGGTTGACCACCACCAGCACCAGCAATGCGCCCAGCAGCGTGCTGGCCAGGTTGATCGGGGAAATGCCATCCAGCAGGGCCTCGCCGCCAGCCATTCCTCCCGATAGCAGCGCGCCAGCCACCCCGAGGCCAATATTGGCCCCCAGGCCATGCCCGTGCGGGCCGCGCGTGAGAATACCCGTCAGCCAGCCAAGCCCGGCCCCGATGGCGAGAAGTAGCAGAAAGCTCATGGCGCAAACCTTTCGCTCCCACTCTGGGAGAGAGCGGAGGCTATCGCCAAATAGTATCCAAAAGGTTCCGCGCGGGCGGGGGCGAATCAGTGATGCGTGAGGATGGCGATGGCCGCGATGCCCACCACGATGCGATACCACGCAAACGGCGCAAAGCCAGAGCGGCTGATATAGGCGACAAAGCCGCGAATCACCGCCAGCGCCACCACAAAGCTCACCACAAAGCCGATGCCGATCTCGCTCCAGCCCACGGGGCCAAGACCCGAGGCAAGCTCGTGGCGCTTGCCCCACAACTGCAGCACGGTGGCACCCAGCATCGTGGGGATGGCGAGGAAGAAGCTGAACTCGGCCGCCGTGCGCCGGTTGATGCCCATGGCTAGCGAGCCCATGATTGTGGCACCCGAGCGCGAGACGCCCGGCACCATAGCCAGACACTGGCAGAAGCCTATAGCTAGCGCCTTGTACCAAGGCAGTTGACCCACGCCCTCGTAGTCACCCTGCTTAGAGAAGCGCTCCACCACCAGAATGGCGATGCCGCCCACCAGCAGCGCCCAGGCCACCACCATGGCGTTGCTAAGTAGTCCATCAATGTGCTTTTTCAGTAGGAAGCCCAGAACCGCCGCCGGAATAAAGCCCACCACCACATTCAAGACGAACCTAAAAGCCAGCGGCTCGCGCTTCAGCAGGCCATGGCCCACCGCCCAGAAGGTGCGCCAAAACTGCACCACCACCGCCAGAATGGCACCCAGCTGGATGACGATGTTGAATGTGTCCCATTCGGTACCATCATAGCCGAAGATCTTCGTGGCGAGGATCAAATGGCCGGTGGAGGACACCGGCAGGAACTCGGTGAGCCCCTCGACTATGCCGAGCAGGATGGCGGTGATGGTGAGCGTCATGTCGAGGGGGTCCTGTGGTCGGGTTGTCGGGTTGTCAGGCGGAGTGGGCGCGCTCACCGCCATCGGGGCCGAGCAGGATGTCGGTGATGGGAAGCGTCATGGCGAGGGGATCCTGTTGTCGGAATGTCGGGTTATGGGAGGCTTAGCCCGCCGCGTTGATTCGGGTTTCGTCGAACTGCAGCGAGGCGAGGTGGGCGTAGAGGCCACCAGCGCGGCTCAGCGTGTCGTGCGTGCCCTGCTCGATGATGCGCCCCGCTTCCAGCACCACGATGCGATCGGCCTGCCGCACGGTGGAGAGGCGGTGCGCGATCACCAGCGTGGTGCGGCTGGCCATCAGCCGGTCGAGCGCCTCTTGCACCAGCCGCTCGCTCTCGGCGTCGAGGGCGCTGGTGGCTTCATCGAGCAGCAGGATCGGCGCGTCGCGCAATAGGGCGCGGGCGATGGCGATGCGCTGGCGTTGCCCGCCAGAGAGCCTTGCGCCATCCTCGCCGAGGAAAGTGTCGAGGCCCTGCGGCAGGGCTTGCAGGAAATCCTCGGCGTTGGCATCGCGGGCGGCCTGCCAGATCGCGTCGTCGCCCGCATCCCAATTGCCATAGCGCAGATTGTCGCGGGCGCTGGCGGCAAACAGCACGCCATCCTGCGGCACCAAGGCGATGCGGCGGCGGATCTCGGCGGGGTCGGCGCTGGTGAGCGGCACGCCATCGAGCTTGATGGTGCCCGCCTGCGGGTCGTAAAAACGCTCGGCGAGCTGGAACAGGGTGCTTTTGCCCGCCCCCGATGGCCCGACGATGGCCACTGTCTCGCCCGGCTCGACGCTCAGGCTGAAATCGGCGAGCGCCGCCACCTCGGGCCGCGAGGGATAGCGGAAAGTAACGTGCGCAAAGCTGAGCTGCCCGCGCGCAGGCTTTGGCAATTCCAGCGGCCGCGCGGGGGGGGCGATGCCGGGCTTCTCGTTGAGCAATTCCTCAAGGCGGCTGGCCGCGCCCGCGCCGCGCACGAGATCGCCATAGACCTCGGACAGCGAGCCGAAAGCGCCTGCCACCAGCCCGCCGGTTAGCAGGAAGGCGGCGAAGGTGCCCGCGCTCATCGTGCCACTGGCCACGCTGTTGGCCCCGGTCCACATCAGCAGGGTGATCGAGCCGAGGATCAGCAGCATCACCACGCTGGTCATCTCTGAACGGAGGCGGATGCGAAGGCGCGCGGTGGCGAAGGTGCGCTCGACCGCTTCGGCGAAGCGGTCGGCCTCGCGCTGCTCCTGATTGAAGGCCTGCACGATACGCGCCGCGCCCAGCACCTCGGCCACCATCGCGCCGATATCGGCCACGCGATCCTGGCTGCTGCGCGAGACCTTTTTCAGCCTGCGGCCAAACCACACAATCGGCACCACCACCACCGGGATCGCCCCCAGCAGTTCGATGGTCAGCCCGGGCGCGAGGTAGAACAGGTAACCCATGCCACCCAGCGCCGTGATCGCATTGCGCAGCGCCACCGAAACCGTGGTGCCCACCACCGTTTCGATGAGGGCGGTATCGGAGGTCATGCGGCTGGAGATTTCCTTGGGGCTGTTTTCCTCGAAGAAGCTGGGGGCGAGGCGCAGCAGATTTTGCTGCACGTGTAGACGGATATCGGCCACCACCCGCTCGCCCAGCCAGCTGACATTATAGAAGCGCACCGCCGTGCCCAGCGCCAGCATCACCACCACCCCCAGCAGCGCCTCGAACCAGTGGGCGATGGTGGCCGGGTTGCTGCCCTTGGCGAAGCCCGCGTTTATGATCATGCGAATGCTGGCAGGGATCGCCAGCGTGGCCGAGGCGGTGACCACCAGCGCCGCGCCCGCCATCGCCACCCGCGAGGGATAGGCGCTGGCCGCGCGCCAGATCATTGCCAGAGGGCCAAGGCGGCGCGGGCTGGCCGGGGCGGAAAGATCGCCAGAAAGCTCTGGGACCAGTTCCCCGGAAAACGCGCCAGCAGCCAAGGGCGCGTTTTCGCTCTGGCTGTCTGGTTGCGGGGTGACGGACGGGCTGGGAGAGGTGAGGGCGGACATGGGGCGTGTCCTAGATGATTTTCCGGGGCGAGGAAACCGCGCCTTTCGCAGCTGCGCTGATGTTTTCGACCGTCACTGCATTGCAACATTTTGCGATATGCGTCACTCTCCCCCGTAAATGCCCGGAGCGGGATGCTGGCGGCCAGGCGTGGAGAAGCAGCGATGTTGTACAATGCCTATGAATTACAGCGCTCTTGGCTCAGCGGAGCGAGCGCCTGGGCTTCGGTGGTATCCGAGTTGATGGCGAATCCCGCGCTGCCGGCGGCGTCTTTCGCCTTCGGCCCGGTGATGTCTTCCGCGCTGGAAGTCTTCGCGCATGCGGCATTGCCGCGCGGCAAGCCCGCCTTCGATATCGAAACGGTGAGCGTGGATGGCAAGAGCTGGCCGGTGATCGAGGCGATTGTGGCCCACAGGCCCTTCGGCAATCTGCTTCGCTTCAGCCACGATGGCCTGCCCGAGAATGCGCCCAAGCTGCTGATCGTCGCGCCGATGAGCGGGCACTTCGCCACGCTGCTGCGCGGCACGGTGGAGCGGCTGGCGGAAGGCGCGGTGGTCTATATCACCGATTGGGCCGACGCGAAGATGGTGCCACAAGAGGCCGGGCGCTTCGATCTCGATGATTATATCGATTATCTGATCGATTGGCTGGAGCTGATCGGGCCGGAGACGCATATGCTGGCGGTGTGCCAGCCCTCGGTGCCGGCGCTGGCGGCAACGGCGGTGATGGGCGCGGCCAATCATCCCTGCCGCCCGCTGACCCTCACCATGATGGGTGGCCCGGTGGATACCCGCGAAGCGCCTACCAGTGTGAACGATCTCGCGATGACCCGGCCCTTGAGCTGGTTCGAGAATGGGGTGATCGCCACGGTGCCGCTGCATTATCCCGGCGGGGGCCGCAAGGTTTATCCAGGCTTCATGCAGCTGGCGGGCTTCATGTCGATGAACCTCAAGAGCCATATGCAAAGCCACTGGCAGATGTTCAAACACCTCGTGGCCGGCGATGGCGACAGTGCCGATGCCTCCAAGGCCTTCTACGAGGAATATCGCAGCGTCTGCGACCTGACTGCCGAATATTACCTGCAGACCATCGAGCACGTGTTTCAGAAGCATTCGCTGCCCAAGGGCGAGTTTGTACATCGTGGCGCGCAGATCGATCTGGGTGCGATCAGCGATACGGCGATCCTCGCCATCGAGGGCGAGCGCGACGATATCTCCGGCATCGGCCAGACCCGCGCGGCGTTGCACCTTGCCACGGGCCTGCCCGAGGACTCGAAGCGCTATTATCTGGCCGAGGAAGTGGGCCATTACGGCATTTTCAATGGCAGCAAGTGGCGTAACCGCATCGCGCCGGTGGTGGAGGAATGGTTCGCCCAGCACGCCACGCGCGGGCAGAATGGCGAAACGCAGGCTGCGGATGCCGGGCCCAGTGCCGGACAGGGCGCGCGGCGGCTGAAGGCAGTCTGAGCGCGGGCTTATTTCGCGGCGGGGGTGCTGGCTCTAAGGAGCGAGCCTACCCTGCCGCGAACAGGGTCTTTCGCCGGGGGAGCGGCCTGAGATCCCGGAAGTGTCAGGGGTGAGAAGTCAGTTGGTCGGGCGGGTCGGCAAGACCATCCCGGGTCGGCCCGATGCAGGCTTGCTGACGGCTGGCGCGTATGCCCCGGCGGCGGCTGGCGGGTATGACCCGGCGGTGCCCGCGCGCTCTCCGGCGGGAACGACCATCTTGCGTTCGGCCTTGGGCTTGCGGGCGTTCACCCGCGCCGTCACCAGCTGATTGAGCCCGATCTGCAGGCCGATCAGGCTGTAGACGAAGGGCTGATAGGCGATGCCCACGAAGGCCGCGCCCACCAGATAGCACAAATGCCCCTGTTGCAGCGCGGTGGCGAGGGCGGCGTCCGAGCGGTCGCGCGGGTCGTCGCTGCCCTTCAGCTTGCGGCGGGTGGCTTCCAGCTGGAACATGCCGCCAAAGTTCAGGATCAGCCACAGGATGAGGCCCGGCCAGCCCTGCTCGCCCAGCATTTCGAAATAGGAGGAGTGGAAGGCGCGCTGATCATCGGTGATGACGGTCTTTTCGACCGCCGTGGTGTTGCCCGAGGATTCGGAATTGGTCAGCACGATCTTGATGTGGCTGCCCAGATTGCTGGCAAAGCCGCCGCCAAAGGGATGATCGGCGGCATAGCCCAGCGTCCATTTCCACATGGCGAGGCGGGTGGCCGCCGACTGGTCGGACTGGTTGTTTTTGATGGTGTCCATGCGCATGGTGTAGGTGGCGGGCAGCAGCGGCACCGCGATCAGCAGCGCCACCGCCGTGCCGGCGATATACAGGCCCTTGTTCTTCACCGAGCGCAGCAGGATAACGCCGAGCATGGCGGCGCAGATCAGGCCGGTGCGCTCCTCGGTGCCGATCGGGATCAGCAGGCAGGCGAAAGACAGCGCATTGGCAAACAGCCGTGTGCGCTTTTCGGGCGGAAAGATCGTGCCATGCCGCGCCAGCCACTGGATCAGCGGAATGATCGCGATTGCCAGCAGCGAGATGGTCGAGCCCTCGTAGAGCCCGGTATTGTCGTTCACGAACAGGCGCAGCATGCCATAGCCGCCGCCGCCCAGCAGCGTCTTGATCGCGCCGCAGATGACAATGGAGCCCGCGGAAAGGCACATGATCAGCGCCGCCGCCTCCACCCGCAGGCGGGTGCGGAGGGTGAATGGCAGGAACATCGCGAAAACCAGCGATTTCCACACCCAGGCCCATTTGTCGGCGGCATCCTGGGGGAAGTCGGCGGTTTGGGTGGTGATGCCGCAATAGATCAGCAGCAACAGGATCAGTGCCTGGCGGAAGGTGAAATGGACACCGTCCTTGCGGTCGAACGCTAGCCAGCCCACCACCGCCAGAATGAACGCGATCAGCGAGATCGGGATCGAATTCAGCATATGGTAGGTGATTTTCTGGGGCGAGACGATATCGATGTAGAGATAGGCCAGCACCCACACGAAGGGGCGGCGGGTGCCCATCGCCAGGATGAGCAGCACAAAGCCGGTGAGCGCTAGATCAAGCACGGTTTATACGCATCTTGCGGCGGCCGGCAGAAGCGCCAGCCAAAGCGCCAGGGCGCGAACTTTCCTCGGGGCTGGCATCGGGCAGCGCCACCGGCTCGACATCGATATCCGTGCGCGAGAGTAGCCGCCAGATGGCCAGCGCCATCAGGAAGTGGGTCAGTCCTATCGCGAAGTCGTCAATCATCCGCCAAAAATCTCCGGTGCCGATTCCCGCCAATAGTGGGGGAAGGGCTTGGGCTGACACTGCTCTAGCATCGAGCGGTTGACGGGACGTTAAGCCTTTTCTCTTAGGGATTCCGGCCATGACAAGGGTTCTACACGTCCTCGACCATTCGCTGCCGCTGCATAGCGGCTACACCTTTCGCACCCGTGCGATCCTGAAGGCGCAGGAGGCGCTGGGGCTGGAGGTGCGCGGCATCACCGGCCTGCGCCACATGGCCGATGGGCCGGATTGCGAGGAGGCCGACGGCCTCACCTTCCACCGCACCCGTGGCAGCGCGGATGGCCCGGCGGTGTGGCGCGAATGGCGCGAGATCTCGCTGTTTGCCGAGGCGATCGATGCCCTCTGCGAGGAGTGGCAGCCCGATATCCTGCACGCCCATTCGCCCGCGCTCTGCGGCATGGCGGCGCTGAAGGTGGCCAGGAAGCGGGGTATTCCGCTGGTCTATGAGATTCGCGCTTTCTGGGAGGATGCGGCGGTGGGTAATGGCACCGGTCGCGAGAATTCGCTGAAATACCGCCTGACGCGGGGGCTGGAGAATTATGTTGTGGCCGGCGCGGATGCGGTGGTGACGATCTGCGAGGGCCTGCGTGACGATCTGATTGCGCGCGGCACCAGCCCGCAGCGAATCACCATCATGCCCAATGGCGTGGATCTGGCGATGTTTGGCCAGCCGACCGAGCCCGATTCGGCCCTCGCCGCCGAGCTGGGGCTGCTGGCCGCCGATGGCAGCCGTGCGCCGGTAATCGGCTTTATCGGTAGTTTTTACGATTACGAGGGGCTGGACGACATGATCGCGGCGATGCCGCTGCTCACCGCCCAGTGCCCCGATGCGCGGCTGCTGCTGGTGGGCGGGGGGCCTTGCGCCGAGGCCTTGCGCGCGCAGGCGGCTGCCTCGCCAGCTGCGGATGCCATCCGCTTTGTGGGTCGGGTGCCGCATGATCAGGTGGAGCGCTATTACGCGTTGACCGACGTTATGGTATACCCGCGCAAGAAAAGCCGCCTTACCGATCTTGTCACGCCGCTGAAGCCTTTGGAGGCGATGGCGCAGGGCAAGCTGGTGGCGGCCTCCGATGTGGGCGGGCACCGCGAGCTGATGATGGATGGCCAAACCGGAACGCTGTTTACGCCCGATGATCCGGCGGCCTGCGCCGATGCGTTGGCGGGGCTGTTGCAGGATCGTTCGGGCTGGGACGAGCGGCGCGAGCGGGCGCGGGAGCATGTCGCGCAGAGCCACGACTGGGCGCGGAACGCGGCGCGTTATCAACTTGTTTACCAAACCCTGTCACCACAATCGGCAGTGTTCCCCATTCCTGTTGCCGCCTGAACGGCAGAAGAGCGCGGAACCTGAGCCAAGGGTACGGAACGTGACAGAGCAGAACTCCCTCTCTGGGCGGCAGATTACTGCCCACCCGATGTTCCCCACCGGGGTTGGGGTGTGGTTTGCGGCGCTGTTCAGCCTGTCGAGCCTCGCCATTCGCGGTTCGCTGCTCGAAGGGCTGATCATCATCACCCATATCGATTATCTGATTCCCGCCGCCACGCCGCCGCTGGGGAGCGTGCCGCGCGCTCTGATGGCGCTGGCTATCGCCGCGCTCGGGTTTCATATCGGCCGCAAGCTTGGCCGCAGGATCGCGCAGAGCGAGGCCGAGGCCACCGCCAGCGCCAACTGGGCTGCGGCCTCGTCGGCGGCCTATGGCGGGCACTCTTATCATGAGCCAGCCTATCACGAGCAGGCCTATGCGGAAGCGGCTCCCTTCGTTTCCGCCCATACCGAGCATGGCTCGTATGCGCCCGGTGCCTATGCCGAGACGCCTTATGCCGAGAGTGGCGCGCGGCGTCCGTTTCAGGTGCATGAGGAGGTGGGAGGCTATTATCCCGCCGAGCCTACCGTGTGGGGGCAGGAGGCCCCCGGCCAGTATCCCGCGGGGATCAGCCCCGCGCAGCCGGAATATCGCGCGCAGCCAGAGTATCATGTTCAGGGCGAGTATGCGGCGCAGGGTTTCTATCAGCCGGCCTTTCCAGCCGATTACCCGGCCCAGCATCAGCCCCAATATCACCCCGAGTATCAGCCGGATCATCAGGCCACCTATGGGGCGCCTTATCAGCCGCCCTATGCGGCCATGCCCGAAGCGCAGCCCCCGGTGGCTCCCGAATATTATCACCCCGGCTATGCCGAAGGCCCGCCAGCCGGGCAGCACGCCGCGCCTTTCCCGCCGCAGGTTTGGCCACAACAAGCCTTTCCGGCACAGGCCTTTCCGGGCGAGCACTATGCCCAGCCCGAGGCGCTGGCCCCGGAGTATGCCCACAGCCATGCGCCCGCGCCCGCTGGAAGCTATCCTCCCCTGCCAGAGCTGACCCCGGAGGCGGTTTTCGCGCCCGCGCATTCGCCCGAGGCATCAGCCCCAACTTTCCAAACGCCAGACGCGCCGCAGGAAGCGGTGTCGTGGCTGCATTCTTCCGACGCTTTCTCGAATACCGAGGAGGCGACCGAGGCGTTTTTCGCTGCCCCATCAGAGCCCGCCGACCATGCGGAGAGCCACACTTCCGATAGCTCCAGCGCGGCCGAGCGGCTGTCGGGCGACGCGCTCGACAAGCTCTCGCCGCTCGAACTGGTGGAGCGTCTGGCGATGGCCATGCAGCGCCACGAGGCCAGCGGGCCACCGGCTCCTGCTCTGGAGCCCACCCCGACGCCAGACACTTTGGCGGGCAGCTTTCCCTTTTCGAGCCTGACAGCCCAGCCCGCTGCCAAGCCCGCACCCACGGTGGGCGGAGAGCCGGTTGCCCCGGTGCGATCGGCGCTGGCGGCCCTCCGCGGCCTGAAATAACACGCGATATCAGAGTGCGCCGGGGCTTCTTCATGCCTCGCGCTATGGCCTGGCCTGGCCTTTCGCTCGCGCTCGGGCAGGCCTTGATTACCCCCCGGCGTGGTCACAATCCCTTCCCCGCCGATTATTTCCCCTGAATCAATCCAACCTGCGGATTCCTTTCGCGGTTGCAAAATCCCTGTCGTGCAGTCATTGAAAGATAGCGTGATATGCGCCGCTTGTCGGAGCACGATTCGCGTTTCATGCCAGGGTTTGGGTGGGGGCTGGCGAATAGCTGGTGGTCCCCTGTGTGCAGGATTGATTATCGATGGGTTTTCCGGAGCGCCAGGGTCTTTACGATGCGCGTAACGAGCACGATGCGTGCGGTGTTGGTTTTGTTGCCCATATCAAGGGCGAGCAGAGCCATGCGATTATTACGCAGGCGCTGGAAATCCTCAAAAACCTCGATCATCGCGGGGCCGTGGGGGCCGATCCGCTGCTGGGCGATGGCGCGGGCATTCTGATCCAGCTGCCCGACGCGCTGTTTCGCGACTGGGCCAAGGGTGAAGGCGTTAGCCTGCCCCAGCCCGGCGATTATGCCGTGGCGATGTGCTTCCTGCCGCAGGATGAGGCCAGCCAGCAGTTCATCGTCCAGATTTTCGAGAAGTTCATCGCCAAGGAAGGCCAGCGCCTGATCGGCTGGCGCGATGTGCCCGTGACTACCGAGGGTCTCGGCAAGACCGTGCGGGAATCGATGCCGGTGATCCGCCAGTGCATCGTGGGCCGGGGTGAAAGCTGCGCCGACGAGGCCGCTTTCGAGCGCAAGCTCCTCGCCATCCGCAAGCAGACGCAAAATCCGCTGGAGACACTGGCCGAAAAGCACGCGCTGCCCGGCATCACCGAGCTCTACATCCCCAGCTTCTCCACCCGCACCATTGTCTACAAGGGTCTGCTGCTGGCGACGCAGGTGGGCGGCTTTTACGATGATTTGCGCGATCCGCGTGCCGTTTCGGCGCTGGGCCTTGTGCACCAGCGTTTCAGTACCAACACCTTCCCGAGCTGGAAGCTGGCGCATCCCTTCCGTTTCATCGCCCACAATGGCGAGATCAACACCGTGCGCGGCAACGTCAACTGGATGAATGCGCGCCGCCGCACCATGCAGTCGGACTTGCTGGGCCCCGATCTCGACAAGATGTGGCCGCTGATCCCGCATGGCCAATCCGACACGGCGTGTCTGGATAATGCGCTCGAGCTGCTGCTGGCCGGGGGTTACAGCCTCGCCCATGCGGTGATGATGCTGATTCCCGAGGCCTGGGCCGGCAATCCGCTGATGGACCCCAAGCGCCGCGCTTTTTATGAGTTTCACGCCGCGCTGATGGAGCCCTGGGATGGCCCCGCCGCCGTCGCCTTCACCGATGGCCGCCAGATTGGTGCCACGCTGGATCGCAACGGCCTGCGCCCCGCCCGCCTCTGCGTGACCGACAGCGATCTGGTGGTGCTGGCCTCGGAAAGCGGCGTGCTGCCCTTCAAGGAGGACAATATCGTCCGCAAGTGGCGGCTCCAGCCGGGCAAGATGCTGCTGATCGATTTTGCGCAGGGTCGCATCATCGAGGACGAGGAAATCAAGGCTGGCCTCGCGCAGGCCGCACCCTATGCCGAATGGCTGGAGGCCGCGCAGTATAATCTGAAAGACCTCGATGTGGTCGAGCCCGAGCGGGCGCAGGAGGCGGTGGAAACAACCAGCCTGCTCGATCGTCAGCAGGCCTTTGGCTATACGCAGGAGGATCTGAGCCGGTTCCTCGAGCCGATGGCGCTGTTTGGCGATGATCCGCTGGGCTCGATGGGCGCGGATACGCCGATTGCCGTGCTGTCGCGCCGCTCGCGGCTGCTCTACGACTATTTCTCGCAGAACTTCGCGCAGGTTACCAATCCGCCGATCGATCCGATCCGCGAAGAGCTGGTGATGAGCTTGGTCAGCATGATCGGGCCGCGCCCCAATCTGCTGGGTCACGATGCTGGCACGCATAAGCGGCTCGAGGTGGATCAGCCGATCCTGACCAATGAGGATATCGCCAAGATCCGCTCGGTCGAGGCGGTGCTCGATGGCGCTTTCCGCACCGAGACGGTCGATATGACCTGGGACGCCAGCACTGGCGCCGCAGGGCTGGAGCAGGCCATCAAGGAAATGTGCTGGGCCGCCACCGAGGCGGTGCTGGCCGACAAGAACATCCTCATCCTCTCCGACCGCGCGCAGAGCGAGCATCGCATTCCCATGCCCGCGCTGCTGGCCACGGCGGCGGTGCATCACCATCTCGTGCGGCAGGGGCTGCGGATGGAGGCTGGGCTGGTGGTGGAAACCGGCGAGGCGCGCGAGGTGCATCACTTCTGCGCGCTGGCGGGCTATGGCGCCGAGGCGATCAACCCCTATGTGGCCTTTGAAACGCTGGAGGATATCCGCGTCAAGAAGGAGCTGCCGCTCTCGGCCTATGATGTTCGCAAGAACTATATCAAGGCCGTGGGCAAGGGCATCCTCAAGGTGATGTCGAAGATGGGCATCTCCACCTATCAGTCGTATTGCGGCGCGCAGATCTTCGACGCGGTGGGCCTGTCGTCGGCGCTGGTGGACAAGTATTTCACCGGCACCGCCACCACCATCGAGGGCGTCGGTATCGCCGAGGTGGCCGAGGAGACGGTGCGCCGTCATGCCGCCGCCTATGGCGACAATCCGATCTACAAGAACATGCTGGATGTGGGTGGCATTTATGGCCTGCGTCTGCGCGGCGAGGAGCACGCCTGGACGGCGGGCAACATCGCTTCGCTGCAGCACGCCGTGCGCGGCAATATCCCCGAAAAATACAAGGAATTCGCCCAGACCATCAACGATCAGGCGCAGCGCAATCTCACCATCCGTGGGCTGATGGCGCTGAAGAAGGCCGAGCATCCGCTGGATCTGAGCGAGGTTGAGCCCGCCTCCGAGATCGTCAAGCGCTTTGCCACCGGGGCGATGAGCTATGGCTCGATCAGCTGGGAAGCGCATACCACGCTGGCGATGGCGATGAACCGCATCGGCGCGAAATCGAACACCGGCGAGGGCGGCGAAGACCCGAGGCGCTTCGTGCCGCTGGCCAATGGCGATTCGATGCGTTCGGCGATCAAGCAGGTGGCCTCGGGCCGCTTTGGCGTAACGGCGGAATATCTCGTCAACGCCGACGATATCCAGATCAAGATGGCGCAGGGTGCCAAGCCCGGCGAGGGCGGCCAGCTGCCCGGCCACAAGGTGGACAAGACCATCGGTGCCACCCGCCATTCCACCCCCGGCGTGGGGCTGATCAGCCCGCCGCCGCACCACGACATCTATTCGATCGAGGACATCGCCCAGCTCATTCACGATCTGAAGAACGTGAACCCTGGCGCGCGTGTTTCGGTGAAGCTGGTGTCGGAAGTGGGCGTTGGCACGGTGGCGGCGGGCGTCTCCAAGGCGCGGGCCGATCATGTGACGATCTCGGGCTATGAGGGCGGCACCGGCGCTTCGCCGCTGACCTCGCTGACTCACGCGGGCAGCCCATGGGAAATCGGCCTTGCCGAAACCCAGCAGACGTTGCTGCTCAACAATCTGCGTAGCCGCATCTGCGTGCAGGTGGATGGCGGGCTGCGCACCGGTCGCGATGTGGCGATTGGCGCGCTGCTCGGGGCCGACGAGTTCGGCTTTGCCACCGCGCCGCTGATTGCCGCGGGCTGCATCATGATGCGCAAGTGCCACCTCAACACCTGCCCGGTGGGCGTGGCGACGCAAGACCCGGTGCTGCGCGCGCGCTTTACCGGCCAGCCCGAGCATGTGATCAACTACTTCTTCTTCGTGGCCGAAGAGCTGCGCGCGATCATGGCCGAGATGGGCTTCCGCACGCTGGCCGAGATGGTGGGCCGGGTCGATCGCCTCGATATGGCCCAGGCTCTCGATCACTGGAAGGCGCATGGCGTTGATCTCTCGCGGCTGCTGCATCAGGTGCCGCTGGGCGATGGGCCCTCGCTCAACTGGAGTGGGACGCAGGATCACGGGCTGGAGAACGCGCTCGACAACGATCTGATCGATGCCGCCGCCGATGCGCTGGACAAGCAGCAGCCGGTGCGGATCGAGCGCAAGGTGATCAACGTCAACCGCACCGTGGGCGCGATGCTCTCGGGCGTGGTGGCCAAGCGCTATGGCCATGTTGGCCTGCCCGACAACACCATCCACATCCGCCTGACGGGTGTGGCTGGGCAAAGCTTTGGCGCGTTCCTTGCCCATGGCGTGACGCTGGAGCTGACCGGCGATGGCAACGACTATGTGGGCAAGGGGCTATCGGGCGGCCGTGTGATTGTGCGCCAGCCGGGCCATGTCAACCGCGAGGCAACCGAGAACATCATCGTTGGCAACACCGTGCTCTATGGGGCCATCGCTGGCGAGGCCTTCCTCAATGGCGTGGCGGGCGAGCGTTTCGCGGTGCGCAATTCCGGCGCGATCGCGGTGGTCGAGGGCACCGGCGATCATGGCTGCGAATATATGACCGGCGGCGTGGTGACGGTGCTGGGCAAGACCGGCCGCAACTTTGCGGCGGGGATGTCGGGCGGTATCGCCTATGTCTACGACGAGGCGGGCAATTTCGCCGATCTCGTCAATAAGGCGCAGGTGGATCTGCTACCCGTCAGCGCTGAGCGGGACGAGGACGACGGAGCTGGTCGCCCACAGCAGCGCAGCAATGGCGTGCACGATCTCGGCATGGGCGATATGCTGCGCCACGATGCCGAGCGGCTGCGGATTTTGCTGGAACGCCACCACCTGCACACCGGCAGCAAGCGCGCCCGCGCCCTGCTGGACGATTGGGCCAATGCGCTGCCCAAGTTCGTCAAGGTGATGCCGCGCGATTACGCCAACGCGCTCAAGCAACTCGAGGCCGAGCGGCTGGCTGCCGCCTCGGTGGCCGCGGAATAAAGGTAGATACGATGGGCAAGGAAACCGGCTTTCTCGAGCTTGACCGCAAGGATCGCACCTATGCGGACCCCAGCGAGCGTATCAGTCACTATAAGGAGTTCGTGATTCCGCATGAGGCGGGCGCGCTGCAGGCGCAGGCCAGCCGCTGCATGAATTGCGGCATTCCCTATTGTCATAACGGCTGTCCGGTGAACAATATCATCCCGGACTGGAACCATTTGACCTATGAGGGCAACTGGCAGGGTGCGCTTGAAGTGCTGCACTCCACCAACAACTTCCCCGAGTTCACCGGCCGCATCTGCCCCGCGCCTTGCGAGGCGGCCTGCACGCTGAACATCGTCGACCAGCCCGTCACGATCAAATCGATCGAATGCGCCATCGTCGACAAGGGGTGGGCCGAGGGCTGGATCGTGCCGCAGCTGCCCACGCGCCGCACGCACAAGAGCGTGGCCGTGGTTGGCTCTGGCCCTGCTGGCCTTGCCGCCGCGCAGCAACTGGCGCGCGCCGGCCATTCGGTCACGGTGTTCGAGAAGAACGACCGCGTGGGCGGGCTGATGCGCTATGGCATCCCCGACTTCAAAATGGAGAAGCACCTCATCAATCGCCGCGTGGTGCAGATGGAGGCTGAGGGCGTCCAGTTCCGCACTTCGGTGGAGGTCGGCGTGTCGATCTCGGTGGCCTCGCTGAAGGAAAACTTCGACGCCATCGTGCTTTCGGGCGGGGCGGAAGAGCCGCGTCCGCTCGATATCCCCGGCTTCGAGCTGGCGGGCGTGCGCTTCGCGATGGAGTTTCTGACCCAGCAGAACAAGCGCAACGCGGGCGACGATGAAATCCGCGCAGCGCCGCGTGGCAGTTTGCTGGCCACGGGCAAGCATGTGGTGGTCATCGGCGGTGGCGACACTGGCAGCGATTGCGTGGGCACCTCGATCCGCCATGGCGCGGCCTCGGTCACCCAGCTGGAAATCATGCCCAAGCCGCCCGAGCGCGAGGAAAAGGCGCTGAGCTGGCCCAATTGGCCGCTGCGCCTGCGCACCTCCTCCAGCCACGAGGAAGGCTGCGACCGTGACTGGTCGGTGCTGACCAAGGGTGTGGTGAGCGAGAATGGTGTGGTCACCGGCCTCGAATGCGTCCGCGTCGAGTGGATAGGCGGCAAGATGCAGGAGGTGGAGGGCAGCACCTTTACCCTGCAGGCCGATCTCATCCTGCTCGCCATGGGCTTCCTTGGGCCGAAGAAGCAGGGGCTGATTGCGCAGGCCGATGTGGAGCTGGATGGGCGCGGCAATGTGCTGGCCAACACCGAAGACTATACCACCAGCGACCCGCAGATCTTCGCTTGCGGCGATATGCGCCGGGGGCAAAGCCTGGTGGTGTGGGCGATCCGCGAGGGGCGTCAGGCCGCCCGCGCGGTGGATCTGGCGCTGATGGGGGCGAGCGAACTGCCGCGCTGATCGTGATGCGTTTGTGATATTGGGAAAGGGGCGTGGCTGTGGGCTGCGCCCCTTTTCGTTTGGGCAGGGGTTAGATTAGGTGCGAGGGGGTTACCCCCTCGCGCTCCCGGGACTGTCGGCGTTGATGCACTAACTCAGCGTCGCTTAATGCCGCGAAGCGGAATAACTGCCTGCGGCGCAGCGACCTTGCGCTGAGGCCGAACTGGCGCGCCACGCAGACATTAATGGGAGCGCGAGGGTCTAAGACCCTCGCATCTTCCCCTAATCCACCCGCCAATCGATCGCCCCGCGACCATGCTTTTCCAAAAACGCATTGGCCTGACTGAAATGGCGACAGCCGAGAAAGCCGGTGTGCGCCGATAGCGGGCTGGGATGCGGGGCCTTCAGCACCAGATGCCGGCCGCTCATCAGCCCCGGCACGCGCGCGGCTTTTTTCTGCGCGTGGCTGCCCCAGAGCAGGAACACGCAAGGCTCTGCCTTGGCTGCCACTGCCGCCACCGCCGCATCGGTGATCGCCTCCCAGCCGAGGTTCTGGTGCGATCCGGCGCGGCCTTCCTCCACGGTCAGCGCGTTGTTCAGCAGCAGCACGCCTTGCTGCGCCCAGTGGGTGAGATTGCCGTGCGAGGGGCGGGGGAGGCCAAGATCGGCTTCTATCTCTTTGTAAATATTGACGAGGCTGGGCGGCACGCGCACGCCGGGCTGCACCGAAAAGCACAGCCCATGCGCCTGGCCCGGCCCGTGATAGGGGTCTTGGCCGAGGATCACCACTTTCACCGCGTCGAGCGGGGTGAGATCGAGCGCGGCGAGGCGGGTGCCGCGCGGGGGATAGATGCGCTTGCCGGAATCCTCCTCGGTTTTGAGAAAACCGCCCAGCCGCCGCGATTCGGGGGTGGAGAGGATGCTGGCCAGCGCGGGGCGCCAGCTTTGCGGAATGCCGGTATGATTATCGGATGTTTCGTGGGAGTGTTGTTTGTCCATTGGGCTGCCTCCCTCAAATGCGGGGCTTTCATCTGCGCGCGGGAACGCCTAAGCACGCAGGCACAATGACTGTCTATCTCCATGAAGAAGATCTCCCCGAGGGCGTGCTGGCCGATGGCCCCATTGCCATCGACACCGAAACCATGGGGCTCATCACCCCACGAGACCGGCTGTGTCTGGTGCAGATCGCCGATGGGCGGGGCGACGAGCATCTCGTCCGCTTCTCGCCCGGCAGCAGCTATGCCGCGCCCAATCTGAAGGCGGTGCTGGCCGATCCCAAGCGGCTGAAGCTTTATCACTTCGCCCGTTTCGATCTGGCGGCGCTGTCGCATTATATGGGTGTTGATGCCTCGCCGGTGTTTTGCACCAAGATCGCCAGCAAGCTGGTGCGAACCTATACCGACCGGCATGGGTTGAAGGATCTGGTGCGCGAGCTGCTCGGCAAGGATCTGTCGAAGCAGCAGCAATCGAGCGACTGGGGCGGCGCTGAGCTCTCCGACGCGCAGCGCGAATATGCCGCCAGCGATGTGCGCTATCTGCATGGCTGTTACGCCATTCTGACCGAGCGGCTGGCGCGCGAGGGCCGCACCACGCTGGCGCAGGCCTGTTTCGATTTTCTGCCGCACCGCGCGGCGCTCGATCTGGCGGGCTGGCCCGAGCACGACATCTTCAGCCACGAAGCGGCGTGACCGCTCAGGCCGACCTGATTCGTGACCGCCGTCGCGCCTATGCGGCACCCGGTGGGATTCACGACCGGGTGGTGCACCGTCTCGCGCGCGCGCTGCCGGCGATGGTGGGGGCGATTGTGGCGATC
>Ga0007882_10000320_pt1 | contig 28032 bp, 28 predicted proteins | sample CryBogCBH12Aug01_FD_71195 | JGI IMG/M metagenome (GOLD analysis project Ga0007882, IMG submission 71195) | Freshwater microbial communities from Crystal Bog, Wisconsin, USA - CBH12Aug09.1 | ecosystem: Environmental > Aquatic > Freshwater > Lake | place: Crystal Bog, Wisconsin, USA | collected... | reverse complement strand
GGTGAACTGCTCGGGCATCAGCTCGCGCTTTTCGACGCCGACCCCGTGTTCGCCGGTGAGCACGCCGCCCACCCGCACGCAGGCCCTGAGGATGTCGGCGCCGAAGGCTTCCGCCGCCTCCAGCTGGCCCGGCTGGTTGGCGTCGTAAAGGATCAGCGGATGCAGATTGCCGTCGCCGGCATGGAAGACATTGGCGACGCCAAGGCCGTATGTCGCCGACAGGTCGCGGATGGTGGCGAGAATTTCGGGCAGGGCGCGGCGCGGGATGGTGCCGTCCATGCAGTAATAGTCCGGCGCGATGCGGCCGACCGCCGGAAACGCCGCCTTGCGCCCGGCCCAGAAGGCGAGGCGCTGTTCCTCGCTGGTGCTGGCGGCCAGCGAGGTGGCGCCGGCGGCGCGGGCGATCGCCTCGACACGACCGACCAGATGGTCGACCTCGGCCGCCGGACCGTCCAGTTCGACGATCAGCAGCGCCTCGGCGTCCAGGGGATAGCCGGCATGGACGAAATCCTCGGCGGCGTGGATGGCCGGCCGGTCCATCATCTCCATGCCGGCCGGGATGATGCCGTCGCCGATCACCGCCGCCACCGTCTCCGCCGCCGCCTCGCTGGAGGCGAAGCCGAGCAGCAGGGCGCGCGCCGTCTCCGGCCGCGGCAACAGGCGGACGGTGACCTCGGTGACCACCCCCAGCATGCCCTCGGAACCGATCACCACCCCCAGCAGGTCATAGCCCGGCGGATCCAGGGCGCCGCCGCCGATGCGCAGCACCTCGCCGTCGATGGTGACCATCTCGACGCCCAGCACGTTATGCGCCGTCATGCCGTATTTCAGGCAATGCACGCCGCCGGAATTCTCGGCGACATTGCCGCCGATGGTGCAGGCGATCTGGCTGGACGGATCGGGGGCATAATAAAAGCCGAGATGCGCCACCGCCTGGCTGATGGCGTGATTGGTCACCCCCGGCTGCACCGTCGCCGTGCGATTGAGCGGATCGATGTCGAGGATGCGGTTGAAGCGGGCCATGCCCAGCACGATGCCGTCGGCCAGCGGCAGGGCGCCCCCCGACAGCGAGGTGCCGGCGCCGCGCGGCACCACCTTCACCTTGAGGTCGCGACAGAGGCGCAGGATGGCGGCCACCTGGGCGGTATCCTCGGGCAGCGCCACCGCCAGCGGCGGCTGCCGGTAGGCGGTCAGGCCGTCGCTTTCGTAGACCGCCAGCGCGCGCGCATCGTCGATCACGCCCTCGCCCGGCAGGATGGCGCGCAAGCCGGATATCAGCCTGGCGCGGCCGGCCAGGACCGCCGGATCCGGCGCGGGCATCTGCATTGCGTCCTCCTCTGGTATTTTTACTTGAGGCTAACACGACGAATTGCAATATGTCTTGGCGGGGTTTGATAAAAACAGGGAGGATCTGCGGTGACGGAAACAGTAATCGAAGGCGGGCTGCAAATCGCGGCACCGCTTCATGCCTTCATCACCGATGAGGTCCTTCCCGGTACCGGCATCAGCCCGGCGGCCTTGTGGTCCGGCCTGGAAACCATGCTCAACGACCTGGCGCCGCGCAACCGCGCCCTGCTGGCCAGGCGCGACCAGCTGCAGGCGGCCATCGACAGCTGGCATGCCGAGCGCCGCGGCAAGGTCTTCGACGCCGCCGCCTACAAGGCGTTCCTCGGCGACATCGGCTATCTGCTGCCGGAAGGCGGCGCCTTCAGCATCCGCACCGAGGGCGTCGACCCGGAGATCGCCACCATCGCCGGACCGCAGCTGGTGGTGCCGGTGACCAATGCCCGCTATGCGCTGAATGCCGCCAATGCCCGCTGGGGCAGCCTCTATGATGCGCTCTACGGCACCGACGCCTTGCCCGAGGACGACGGCGCCGTCAAAGGCACCGGCTACAACCCGGTGCGCGGCGCCAAAGTCATCGACTTCGCCCGCGGCTTTCTCGACTCCATGGCGCCTTTGGCCGCCGGCTCGCACCGCCAGGCCACCAATTACCGGGTGGTCGACGGCCGCCTGCTGGCCGGCGAGGTCGGGCTGGCCCAGCCGGAACGGTTCGCCGGGTTCCAGGGCGAGGCGGCGGCACCGACGGTACTGCTGCTGGTCCATCACGGCCTGCATGTGGAAATCCATATCGACCGCAGCCATCCCATCGGCCGCGACGACCCCGCCGGCATCTGCGACCTGGTGCTGGAAAGCGCCGTCACCACCATCGTCGATCTCGAGGATTCGGTGGCGGTGGTGGACGCCGAGGACATGGCCGCCGCCCTGCGCAATTGGCTGGGCCTGATGAAGGGCGATCTGGAGGCCGATTTTCCCAAGGGCGGACGCAGCGTTCGCCGGCGCCTCAACGCCGACCGCGTCTATACCGCGGCGGACGGCGGACGCCTGGTGCTGCCCGGCCGCAGCCTGCTGCTGATCCGCAATGTCGGCCATCTGATGACCACCGACGCGGTGCGGGTGAAGGACGGCAATCCGGCCCCCGAGGGCATCCTCGACGGCCTGTTCACCGCCCTGATCTCGCTGCATGACGTCAAGGCAAGGCGCGCCAACAGCCGCGCCGGCGCCATCTACATCGTCAAGCCGAAGATGCACGGCCCCGACGAGGTGGCCTTCGCCAACGAACTGTTCGGCCGGATCGAGGGGATCCTCGGCCTGCCGCCCTTCACCATCAAGATGGGCATCATGGACGAGGAACGGCGCACCTCGGTCAATCTCAAGGAATGCATCCGCGCCGCGGCGGACCGGGTGGTGTTCATCAACACCGGCTTCCTCGACCGCACCGGCGACGAGATGCATACCTCGATGCAGGCCGGTCCGATGATCCGCAAGGGCGACATGAAGTCCTCGGCCTGGATCAAGGCCTATGAGGACTGGAATGTCGATATCGGTCTGGCCTGCGGCCTGCGCGGCCGCGCCCAGATCGGCAAGGGCATGTGGGCGATGCCCGACCGCATGGCCGATATGCTGGCAACCAAGGCCGCCCATCCGCAAGCCGGCGCCAATACCGCCTGGGTGCCGTCGCCGACGGCGGCGACGCTGCATGCCCTGCATTACCACCAGGTGGATGTGGCCGCCCGCCAGGAGGCGCTGATGTCACGCAGCCGCGCCAGCCTCGACGCCCTGCTGACCATTCCGCTGGCCGATCGTCCCAACTGGTCGGAGGCCGAGATCCAGCAGGAACTGGACAACAACGCCCAGGGCATCCTCGGCTATGTGGTGCGCTGGATCGACCAGGGGGTAGGCTGTTCCAAGGTGCCGGATATCCACGATATCGGGCTGATGGAGGACCGCGCCACGCTGCGCATCTCCAGCCAGCACATGGCCAACTGGCTGCATCACGGGATCTGCACCGCCGACCAGGTGACGGCGACCCTGAAACGCATGGCGGCGGTGGTCGACCAGCAGAACGCCGGTGATCCGGCCTATCGCCCGATGGCCGCCGATTTCGATGCCAGCATCGCCTTCCAGGCCGCCCGCGACCTGGTGTTCAAGGGGCTGTCGCAGCCCAGCGGCTACACCGAGCCGATCCTGCATGCCCGGCGCCGCGAGGCCAAGGGGTAGAAACCGAGTTCCTAACGTGATTGCGACAGGCGTTGGCTTTCCATCGCTGCCTTCGCCTGGGTCGCCTGCGTGACCTGGGCCTGCGCCAATGACAGCGCCCCCTGGGCGGCCTGCAGCTGCGACTGGGCCTGGGCCAGCTGAGCCTGGCTGGCCCGCACTTCCTGTGCCCTGATCCCGACGTCCTGAACCTTTGCCTGCACTTTCGCCTGGGTGGCCTGGGCGGCCTGGTAGGTGGTTCCGGCGGAATGCAGCTGCGCCTGGGTCTGCCCCGACTTCGCCTGGGCCGTCTGCGCCTGGGCCTGCGCCTGCGCCAACGCCGCCAGGGCCTGCGACAGGGTTCCTTGGGCCGCCTGAGCCTGCGCCTGGGCCTGCGACATTGCCGCCTGCGCCACCTGCACCTGGGTTTGGGCGGCGGTCAGATCCGTCTGCAGCTGCGCCTGCTCCGCCGGCGTCGCCTGGGCCTGCATGGCCTGGTTGGCGCGGAGCTGTGCCGACTTCACCTGGCCGGCCATGGCCTCCAAGGTTTTCTGCGCCGCCTGCAACCGCTCCTGAGCCTGCTTTACCGCGGCCTCCGCCTGGGCGGCCTGCACCTTTGCCGCCTGCGCCTGGACCGCTGTCATACAGGCATTGCCAAATTCAGGATATTGCGACTTTCCTTCAGGACAGGCGGCATTCGCCGTCGACGCAAGACCACCGACAATGCAAGCAGACACAAGACTTAAGGCAAAAATCGCCTTCATTTTTTGATCCCCCAGGATGCGAGTTTCGCCTTTTTGGGAAATCTTAAGCCGACCTAACCTGTCACGTATAGAGCCAATCGTTTCACTTACTTTATCTAGGCAATCAACAGAAATACTCTGCTGAAGTACCTGCCAGCGGATGAAATATGTCGTGTAATGATTGTGTTGATGACAAAATTTGCTATCCATGGTAGCTCTACGCCATGGCAAACCGATTGATCCACCGACACGACCAGTTTTTCAAACGCCTGCTCGACAAGCCCGGGGCGGCCGGAACCCTGCTGAAGGAACAGCTACCGGCGGAGGTCGCCGCCCTGCTCACCGACGAACCGCCGGACCTGATGGCCGGATCCTTCATTCCCAAGGAATTGGCCGAATACCGAACAGATCGACTGTATCGGGCGCGCATGAACGGCAATCGTCCGGTCTTGATTCACGTCGTCATCGAACATAAATCGGTCCCGGATCCTCGGGTCGGACTGCAACTGCTGGGCTACACAACCCAGATCCTGCAACAGTGGGACCACCGTGAAGGCCGCGACACCAAAGGATCCCTGTTGCCCTTGCCGGCGGTGCTTTCCATGGTGGTCTATAACGGAGGCGCCGCCTGGAAGATCCCGCTGTCCCTGGCCGAGGCCACCGACGCCGGGGAAGAGTTGCGCCCTTGGCTGACCGATTTGCGCTATACTCTGGTCGATCTCGGGCGCATCGATGATGGACGGTTGTCACGTCAGGAGATCCTGCGGGTCGGGTTTCTGATCCTTAAACACGGCTGGCGGGACGGCGACATTCACCAGACGCTGCGGGATTTGGGGCGCGCGGCTCTGGCTTTGGGGATTGATGATTTGGTGGCCATGGTGCGCTACATTCTTGGCGAACCGAACGAGGTTGAGGCCGGTATATTACGCCAGGTGCTGGCGGAAATCGTGCCGGGGCAGGAGGAGCGGATCATGTCGATTGCGGCTGAACAGTGGAAGGCTGAGGGTAAGGCTGAAGGTAAGGCTGAAGGTAAGGCTGAGGGCAAGGCTGAGGGCAAGGCTGAGGGTAAGGCTGAGGCCCTACTGCATCTCCTTGCGCGGCGGTTTGGTCCTGTCCCCAATGCCACACGGTCCCTGGTGGCCGCCGCGGATCTGGTGATGCTGGATCGCTGGTTCGATCGGGCGGTTGACGCGACGACACTTGATGCCGTTTTCGACGAAGCCAAGCTTCACTAAGCGCCAGAAGAGACTGATGCGGTTGGTTTCAACGCGAAGGCAGGAAAGACTTCGAAGAAGAAAAAATCTTGTTCTTCCGCTTTCCTTCATGCCTTCACGTCTCAACATCCCTTGGTTGGTCAGTGCAGGTTATTGGCCACAGAATTAAACTTGGAGTTCAGGCTGGTGCCGATGGCGGTGATCGCGCCGATGACGACGACTGCGATCAGCGCCGCGATAAGTCCGTATTCGATCGCCGTGGCCCCGGATTCGGAAGACCGCAGCTGCCGTATTTTCTCGGTCACCTTCGCCTTGAAGCATTCGTATTCCGCATATGGATACAACATCTTATCTTCCCCTATCCTTGATTGCCCGTTTACCGACCGGGAGGAAAATATTGCTGAAAAACCATACTGCGAATTGCCATGACTTGATTGTGTCGGCCATCACATCCTGCGTCATATTTGACGCAGGATGCGCAAAATAAACCGGTGACGGGTTTCAACTTTCGGCAGCGCCGGCCGAATGCAGATAGATCTCCGACCCGGCGGCACGGAATTCGGCCGATTTTTCGGCCATGCCCTTGACCGCCTCGTCACGGACCTCCTGCGAGATCTTCATGGCGCAGAATTTCGGCCCGCACATCGAACAGAAATGCGCCAGTTTGGCCCCTTCCGCCGGCATCGTCAGGTCGTGGAACTTCTGGGCGGTGTCGGGATCCAGCGACAGGTTGAACTGATCCTTCCAGCGAAATTCGAACCGCGCCCGGCTGAGCGCGTCATCGCGCAGGCGCGCCGCCGGATGGCCCTTGGCCAGATCGGCGGCATGGGCGGCGATCTTGTAGCTGACGACGCCGACCTTGACGTCGTCGCGGTCGGGCAGGCCGAGATGTTCCTTCGGCGTCACGTAGCAGAGCATGGCGGTGCCGTACCAGCCGATCATGGCGGCGCCGATGGCCGAGGTGATGTGGTCGTAACCCGGGGCGATGTCGGTGGTCAGCGGCCCCAGGGTGTAGAACGGCGCCTCGCCGCAGGCGGCCAGCTGCTTGTCCATGTTCAGCTTGATCTTGTGCATCGGCACATGGCCGGGACCTTCGATGATGGTCTGGGCGTCGTAGCGCCAGGCGATCTTGGTCAGCTCGCCCAGGGTCTCCAGCTCGGCGAACTGGGCGGCGTCATTGGCGTCGGCATTGGACCCCGGACGCAGGCCGTCGCCCAGCGAGAAGGCGATGTCATAGGCCCGCATGATCTGGCAGATGTCCTCGAAATGCTCGTAGAGGAAGTTCTCGCGGTGATGGGCCAGACACCATTTGGCCATGATCGAGCCGCCGCGCGAGACGATGCCGGTGACCCGTCTGGCGGTCAGCGGCACATGGGCGAGGCGCAGTCCGGCATGGATGGTGAAATAGTCCACCCCCTGCTCGGCCTGTTCGATCAGGGTGTCGCGGAAGATCTCCCAGGTCAGTTCCTCGGCGATGCCGCCGACCTTCTCCAGCGCCTGGTAGATCGGCACCGTGCCGATGGGCACCGGGGCATTGCGGATGATCCATTCGCGGATGGTGTGGATGTTCTTGCCGGTGGACAGGTCCATCACCGTGTCGGCGCCCCAGCGGATGCCCCAGACCAGCTTGTCGACCTCTTCGGCGACCGACGAGGAGATGATCGAATTGCCGATATTGGCGTTGATCTTGACCAGGAAATTGCGGCCGATGATCATCGGCTCGGCTTCCGGGTGATTGATATTGGCGGGAATGATGGCGCGGCCGCGGGCGATCTCGTCGCGGACGAACTCAGGGGTGACGAAATCGGGAATGGCGGCGCCGAAGGATTCGCCGTCGGCGGCGAGGCCGGCCGCCTGGCGGCGCCCGAGATTTTCGCGGATCGCCACATATTCCATTTCCGGGGTGATGAGGCCGGCCCGCGCATAGGCCAGTTGGCTCACCGCCAGGCCGTCACGGGCTTTCAGCGGCCGGCGGCCGGCACGATCGAATTCCGGGACGGTGAGGCCCTGCCCGGCATCCAGGCCGTTGTCCTCGGGGCGTACCGGACGGCCGTCATAGGCCTCGACATCGCCGCGGGCCAGGATCCAGGACTGGCGCAAGGCCGGCAAGCCCTTGCGGATGTCGATGGCGGCGGCCGGATCGGTATAGGGGCCGGACGGATCGTAAACGGGCAGCGGCGCCTCGCCGCAACCGGGGGTAAGGTCGATTTCCCGCATGGCGACCCTGATTTCGGGGTGGAGAACACCGCCGACATGCACCTTGCGGGATGACGGCAACGCGCCCGTGGTAACGGCGAAAAGGTCGGCGGAATGGGAATCAGGCATCGACGTAATACTCCCTAGCTGGGTAACCGGCAGGGAGCGGGGGCGAGACGTCACTGTCGCCGGTTCCTGTCCCTACGCCGGAATGACCCGGATCAGGTTCGAAGAGTCTCCGCGCCGCCGTCTGTTGCCGGCCCATCGGTTTCTCAGCCCCTTGCCGGGGCACCCCTTGGAACGGTCCGATGCTGGCAGTTTTTGCGAGGCGCTGTCAAGAAAGCTTCACCTACCCCCCATTTCGTGTCAGAAGGTGCGACTTTCCAGACCTTGGCAGGAGCTCCTGATGACGGATGTCGCCTTTCGTTCGTTTGCCGGCATCCGGGCCATGCTGGCGGCGCTGCCGCCGGCCGACAGCGACGCCCTGGCCGCCGCCCGTCTGCGCGAACCGCAACTGACCAAGCCGCCCGGGTCCCTGGGCCGGCTGGAGGAGATTGCCCATCATCTGGCGGCCTGGCAGGGCCGCCATCCGCCGCGCCTCGAGAGGGTGCGGGCGCATGTGTTCGCCGGCAATCACGGCGTCGCCGCGCTGGGCGTGTCGGCCTATCCGCCGGCGGTGACCGAGCAGATGGTGCTGAATTTCCGCCATGGCGGGGCGGCCATCAACCAGCTGTGCCGCGCCTTCGGCATCGAACTGGCGGTGGATGCGCTGGATCTCGACCAGCCGACCGCCGATTTCACCCGCGGCCCGGCGATGAGCGAGGCCCAATGCCTGTCGGCGATGGCCATCGGCGCTAAGGCGGCACAGCCCGGTACCGATCTTCTGGTGCTGGGCGAAATGGGGATCGGCAACACCACCCCGGCGGCGGCCCTCAGCCATGCCCTGTTCGGCGGCCAGGCGGCGGACTGGACCGGGCGCGGCACCGGCGTCGACGACCTGCATCTCGACCTCAAGGTCAAGGCGGTGGCGAAAGCCGTCGCCGCCAATGGCGGCCTCGACCCGGTGGCGCTTCTGGCGGCGCTGGGCGGCCGCGAACTGGCGGCCATCGCCGGCGCGGTGCTGGCCGCCAGGCTGCGGCGGATCCCGGTGATGCTGGACGGCTATGTCTGCACCGCCGCCGCCGCCATCCTCGAAGCGGCGCAGCCGGGGGCGCTGGACCATTGCCTGGTCGGCCATGCCTCGGTGGAGCCGGGGCACCGCCGCCTGCTCGAGCGGCTGAACAAGCGCCCGCTGCTCGATCTCGACATGCGCCTCGGCGAGGGCTCGGGCGCCGCTCTGGCGGTTGCCCTGGCGCGCGCCGCCATCGCCTGCCACAACGGCATGGCCACTTTCGCCGAGGCCGGGGTCAGCGGGAAGGACGCGTGATTACGGGGACAGGCTCCTTGCCTTCAGCCGCTCGAAGAACAGATAGATCACCGGCGTGGTGAACAGGGTCAGCGCCTGGCTGACCGCCAGGCCGCCGACCATGGCGATGCCCAACGGCTGGCGCAGCTCGGAACCGCTGCCGGTGCCCAGCATCAGCGGCAGGCCGCCCAGCATGGCGGCGAAAGTGGTCATCATGATCGGCCGGAAACGCAACAGGCAGGCCTGACGGATCGCCTCATGGGCCGCCATCCCCTGGCGGCGTTGGGCGTTGATGGCGAAGTCGACCATCATGATGCCGTTCTTCTTGACGATGCCGATCAGCAGCAGCATGCCGATGATGCCGATCACGGTCAGATCCTTGCCGAACAGCATGAGAAACAGCAGGGCGCCGGCGCCGGCCGAGGGCAGGGTGGAAATGATGGTCAGCGGATGGATGAAGCTTTCGTACAGAATGCCGAGGATGATGTAGACAGTCACCAGCGCCGCCAGGATCAGCAGCGGCTGGCTGGCCAGCGAGGCCTGAAAGGCCTGGGCGGTGCCCTGGAAACTGCCCACCAGGGTGGCCGGCTTGCCCATCTCGGCCTCGGCCTGACGGATGGCGTCCACCGCCTCGCCCAGCGCCACCCCGGGGGCGAGGTTGAAGGACAAAGTCGCCGCCGGAAACTGCCCCTGATGGTTGACCGACAGCAGCGCCGTCGGCGCCGTGGAATAGTGAACGAAGGTGGACAGCGGCACCTGCTGGCCGGTCAGCGGCGAGCGGATATAGATCTTATCCAGCGTCGACGGATGGCCCTGCATCTCGGGCAGCACCTCCATCACCACGTGATAACTGTTGAGCTGGGTAAAATACTGCGCCACCTGCCTCTGGCCGAAGGCGTCGTAGAGGGTGTCGTCGATGACCTGCGGCTCGATGCCGAAGCGCGACGCCTGGTCACGGTCGATGGCCAGCGTCAGGGTGGCGCCGGCATTCTGCTGGTCGGTGGCGACGTCCTGCAGCTGCGGCAGCGACTTCATCCGCGCCAGCATTTTCGGCGCCCAGCTGTTCAGCTCTTCGAGGTCGGCATCCTGCAGGGCGTATTGGAACTGGGTGCGTGACAGCAGGCCGCCGACATTGAGGTCCTGGGGCACCTGCATGTACAGCACGATCCCCGGCACTTTGGCGACGGCGGCGCGCAGCCGGGCGATGATCTGCTGGGCGGTGGCGCTGCGCTCCTCCCAGGGTTTGAGGCCGACGAAGAAACGCCCGGTGTTCAGCGTCTGACCACCGCCGGCGCCGACCGCCGAGGCGTAGGACTCGATGTCGGGATCGGCCTGGACGATTTTGCCCAACGCCTGCTGGCGCTCCTTCATCGCCGCGAAGGAGGTGTCCTGGGCGGCCTCCGAGATGCCGAACAGCACGCCGGTGTCCTGCTGGGGAAAGAACCCCTTGGGGATGGCGATGAACAGCGCCACCGTCACCCCGAGGGTGACGAGGAAGGACAGCAGGGTCAGCCGCTGGTGGCGCAGCACCAGGTCGAGGCCTTTGGTATAGCCGTTCAGCAGGGCCTCGAAGCCATGTTCGAAGGCCAGATACAGGCGACCATGGCGGGTCCGGTGCTCATCCTTCAGCACCCGGGCGCACATCATCGGCGCCAGGGTCAAAGCGACGATCAGCGACACCAGGATGGTCATCGACACCGTCATGGCGAATTCCCGCAGCAGCCGCCCGACAATGCCGCCCATCAGCAGGATGGGGATGAACACGGCGACCAGCGAAACGCTGATGGAGACCACGGTGAAGGCCACCTCGCCGGCGCCTTTGAGCGCCGCCTCCATCGGCGGCAGCCCGTCTTCGAGATGGCGATAGATGTTCTCCAGCATGACGATGGAATCGTCGACCACGAAGCCGACCGAAATGGTCAGCGCCATCAGCGACAGATTGTCGAGGCTGTAGCCGGCGACATACATCAGCCCGGCGGTGCCCAGCAGCGACAAAGGCACCGCCACCCCGGGGATCACCGTCGCCCACAGATTGCGCAGGAAGGCGAAGATCACCAGCACCACCAGGCCGACGGTGATCAGCAGGGTCTTCTGCACATCGGCCACCGAGGCGCGGATGGTCTGCGTGCGGTCGATCAGGATCTGCACCCTGACCGCCGGCGGAATCGACGCCTGCAGCAGCGGCAGCCGGGCCTTCACCCGTTCGACGGTGTCGATGACATTGGCCCCCGGCAGCTTGTAGACCACCAGGAACACCCCCGGCTTGCCGTTCGGCCAGGCGGCGAGGCGGACATTCTCCGGCCCGTCGACGGCTTGGCCGATGTCCTTCACCCGCACCGGCGCCCCGTTCTTGTAGGCAATGACGGCATCGTTCCACGGGGCGGCGCTGACCAGCTGATCATTGGCGAAAATGGTGAAATTACGGGTGGCGCCGTCGATGCTGCCCTTGGGCGCGTCCACCGTCACGCTGGCGATGGTGCCGCGCAACTCCTCCAGACTGAGTCCCAGCGAGGCCACCTTGCCCGGGTCGACCTGAATGCGCACCGCCGGCTTCTGCTCGCCGCCCAGGCTGACCTGGCCGACCCCGGGGATGCGGCTGATCTGCTGGGCGACGACGGTATCGGCGAAATCGTCGACGGCGATCAGCGGCAGGGTCTCCGACGACACGCTGAGGATCAGGATCGGCGCATCGGCGGGATTGACCTTGCGGTAGGTGGGCGGGCTGGGAAGAATTTTCGGCAATTGGCCGCTGGCGGCATTGATCGCCGCCTGCACATCGCCGGCGGCAGCGTCGATATTGCGGTCGAGGTCGAACTGGATGGTGATGTTGGAACTGCCCAGCACGCTGGCCGAGGTCAACTGGCTGACCCCGGAGATCTGCGAGAACTGCCGCTCCAGCGGCGTCGTCACCGAAGATGCCATGGTCTGCGGATCCGCCCCCGGCAGCGAGGTGCTGACGACGATGGTGGGAAAGTCGACCTGCGGCAGCTTGGCCACCGGCAGCAGGGGATAGGCGACCATGCCGGCCAGCAGGATCGCCGCCATCAGCAAGGTGGTGGCGATCGGCCGGCGGATGAAGAGTGCCGAAATGCTCATGGCCGGGGCGCGACGCGGCTGCCCGCCTGCAGACGGTATTGGCCCTCGACCACCACCTTCTCGCCCTCGCCGAGGCCGGTGGCGATGACCGCCTGGCCTTCGCTGATCTCGCCGGTGGTCACCGGCCGCACCTCCACCGCATCCTCGGCGCCGACGGCATAGACGAAGCTGCCCTGGGGTCCGCGCTGGATGGCGGCGGCCGGCACCACCACTGCCTGCAGCAGGGTCTCCACCGCCAGCTGGGCGTTGACGAACTGGCCGGGCCACAACCGGCCCTGCTGATTGGGCATGGTGGCCTTCAGGCGGATGGTGCCGGTGGCGGTGTCGATCTGGTTGTCGATCAGCTCCAGCACGCCCTGGTCGAGCTGGTCCTTGCCGTCGCGGCTGAGCGCCGTCACCGCCAGGGGCCCGGCCCGCATCGCCGCGACGATGCGCTGAAGGTGTTCCTCGGGCAGGGTGAAGACCAGGGAGATCGGATGCGTCTGGGTGATGACGACGATACCGGCGGCCTCGCTGGCCTTGACGATATTGCCGACATCGACCTGACGGATGCCGGCCCGGCCGTCGATGGGCGAGCGGATGGCGGTATAGCCGAGATTGACCCGGGCGGCTTCGATCGAGGCCTGGTCCCCCAGCACCGCCGCCTGCAGCTGGTTGACCTGGGCCTGGGTGCTGTCCAGCTGCTGGCGGGCGACATAGTTCTGCTCGACCAGACCGCGATAGCGCTGCAGGTCGTTGCGGGCATTGGCCAGTTGCGCCTCGTCCTGGGCCTTCTTGGCCAGCGCCTGATCCAACGCCGCCTGGAAGGCGCGGGGATCGATCTCCGCCAGCAGGTCGCCGCGGTGCAGCTCCTGGCCCTCGCGGAAGGCGATCTTCTGCAGCTGTCCGTCCACCTGGGCGCGGATGGTAACGGTGTTGAAGGCCTGCACGGTGGCCAGCCCCTGCAGATGGACCGCCAGGTCATGGCGCGCCGCCTGGGCCAGCACCACCGGCACCGGCGCCCCTTTGGCCGCCGTCGGCGGCGGCGCAACCGGGCGCCAGAGCCACCAGGCGACAACCCCGGCAATCAATACAATCAAAAGGAAAAGGCTTTTTGACCGGCGCACAAAAATAATCCTTTCTTATTCCGCAACGGGCTCGCATGTTTTGACGCAAAGTGCAACCACAACCAATCCCTCTCCAGGCATGCAAAGATCGATTTTTCTCTTTGCCGCGTTTGTTCTCGCCCTCAGCGGCTGCAGCGTCGGACCCGACTATCGGCATCCCGAGCTGCCGACCCCGGCCGCATGGAAGCAACCGGGCGCCGGCAACGACTGGCCGCAGCGCGACTGGTGGCAGCGGTTCGCCTTGCCCGAACTGAATGCCCTGATGGAACAGGCGGCCTGGGCCAATCCCGATTTCGGCGCCGCGGTGGCCCGCCTGCGCGAGGCCGAAGCCCAGGTCAAGATCTCCGGCGCGGCGCTGTTGCCGTCGGTACAGGCGACCGCCGGCGCGGCGCGCAGCCGCAGCCTGTCGACGGTTCCCAAGAACGCCTCCAAACCGGTCGGCCAGGACAGTTTCGGCGCCTCCTTGAGCGCCGGCTATGAACTTGATTTCTGGGGCCGCCTGGCCGACGCCCAGGACATGGCGCGGGCCGCCGCCGAGGCTAGCCGCTTCGACCAACAGACCATCGCGCTGACCGTCCAGGCCCAGCTCGCCGACAGCTATTTCCTGGCGCTGGCGCTGGACGAGCGCCTCAAGGTGGCGGCCCGCAACCTGGCCAATGCCCAGGCGACCCTCGACGCGGTGCGCGCCCGCGCCAGCCATGGGCTGGCCGCAGGCCTCGACATCGCCCAGCAGGAAAGCGTGGTCGCCGAACTCCGGGCCGCCATGCCGCCGTTGCGCCAGCAACTGCGCCAGACCGTCAACAGCATGGCCATCCTCACCGGCCAGTTGCCCGACGCCGTGGCGCCACCGTCGCGGACCCTGGCCGAGGTGACGATCCCCGAGGTCGGCGCCGGCCTGCCGTCGGGCCTGCTGGCACGGCGGCCCGACGTGCAATCGGCCGAGGCGCAGCTGAAAGCCGCCAATGCCGACATCAAGGCGGCCGAGGCGGCGATCTTCCCCGATGTCGCCCTGACCGCCCAGGGCGGCGCCCAGAGCCATCAACTGTCGACCCTGCTGGATCCGGCCAGCGTCCTCTATTCGCTGGCGGCGTCGCTGACCCAGCAGATTTTCCGCGGCGGCGCCCTGGAAGGCGGCATCGAGCTGAAGCAGGCCCGCTATGACGAACTGCTGGAAGGCTATCGCAAGGCGGTGCTGACCGCCTTCGTCGATGTCGAAAATGCCCTGGTGGCGGTGGAGCAGGGCAAGGAACAGGAAGCGGCGCAGGCCAGGGCGGCGGCCACCGCCAGGGAAGCCCTGACCATCGCCCAGGGACAGCTGCGCGCCGGCACCGCCGATATCCTGTCGGTGCTCACCGCCCAACGGACCCTCTATCAGGCCGAGGACCTGCTGGTGCAGGTCAGGCTGGCCCGCGCCCAGGCGGCGGTCGCCCTGTTTCGCGCCCTGGGCGGCGGCTGGCAGGGGTGAGGCCGTGATGCGGCCGGCGGCATCACGAACACCGGCGGCATCACGAACTTGCATTCCCTTGTGATGCTACATATAATATCACCATGTTCCGTCTCGTCGTTGATACTGATGTGATGGTCGCTGCGCTTGAAAGTGCGACGGGCGCGTCACGGCAGGTCTTGTTAAGAATATTACGCGGTGAAGCACAGGCACTCCTGTCCACCGCGCTTATGCTTGAATATGAGGCTGTTCTGACAAGACCCAATACGTTGGCGCGAAGCGGCTTAGAAGCGGCGGATATTTGGAAAATACTTGATGAATTTGCCCGCATTTGTTCGCCGGTAGTGTTCGACTACCGATGGCGACCGCTGGCAGCGGATGAGGACGATGACTTCGTGATTGAAACAGCGATTAACGGTGCCGCGGATGCCATCGCCAGCTTTAATGTTCGGGATATTGTAAAGGGCGCGGCAAGTTTTGGAATCGCAGTTGAACGGCCGGCCTTGATCCTAAGGAGGATGCGACAATGAGCGTTTTTGCCTTACGCTTGCCTGACGACCTTAAGGCGGAGGCCGCGGCTCAGGCAGAGAAAGTCGGGCTGAGCCTTAACCAGTACATTGCCTCGGCGTTATCGGCGCGGGTCGGCGCACAGGCGGAAGCCGAGCGATATTTCGCCTTGCGCGGCGCGCGCGCCGTCCCCGGCGAAGCAATGGAGATCCTGAACCGGGCCGGCATCTACAATCCACCCCGCGAGGATGATCTCATCGATTAAAACAGCGTCTCCAGCTGCCGGCGATCGGCGGTGAACCGCGCCGGCAAATCGGCCGCCAGCTTTTCGGCCTGTTCGTTCAGGCCGTCGCGCCAGGCCGTTTCAATGGCCTGACAGAGAGCCGAGATCCGGCTCATGCCGACCACCGCGCAGGCGCCTTTCAGGCTGTGCGCCGCGTCGCAGCGCTCGCCGATGGGCTGACCGGCATCGACAATGACGGGGATCAGCTGCCCGCCGTTATTGGTCAGTCGCCGCAGGATATCCCGCATCGCCTCGGCCCCGATCTGCTCGCGCAATTCGCCGATAACCCCGTGGTCAAACGGCTCCGCCTCAGCCATGTCAGTTGCCGGGAACGTAACAGCGATAGGTCATCAGCGAGTATTCCGGCAAAGCCGACTGCCGCATTTCCTCGGGCCTCTCGCGCGATTGCAGGGCCGCCAGCTTGCCGCGGGACGAACAGTAATAGCGGGCGGCGGTGGCGGCGTCGGCGGTGCTTGGTCCGAGCATGCTGTCGCTGGCCAGAACCACCACCACATCGCCGGCGGTCGATCCGGCCATGCTGCCGGTGGTCGCCTCGGCGCAACCGGCGACAAGTCCGGCCAACGCAATACTGACGATGACGCGATTTTTCACTTTGACCCTCCTTGGTCTCCCCCAGCGCCCCAATAGGGTAGCCTTGCCCCCTGTTGTGCGCAACATCGCTTCTTCCGGAGACCTCCCGGCGACACCGGCGACCCCAGGCGCCATCTCAGCGCGATCGCCGACCAATCCGCAGAGGGGCCATGACAGAAACCAGGGAGCTGTGCATCGGACAATTGCTGCCGCGGGTCACCGCAGAGGCACTGCGCCGGTCCGGCCGGTCCGGGCCATCGGTCCGGCTGGTCGCCTGCGGCGCCTGGGTTCTGTGCGATCCGGCACGACTGGAACGGACAGTGAGGCTGGGGCTGGACAATGCCATGGAGCATGCCTGCGACGGCCGGGTGGTGATCGGCTGCCGCCGCCATGGCGACTGGCTGGCCATCGAAATCTGGAGCGCCGGAGGCGGCGCCGCCCTGGCCTGGCACCAGGCGATCGGCTCCGGCAAGGCCGGGGGTTGTCCCGGCCTGCCGGTGCTGGCCGAGGAGACCGCCGGCGGCGCCTCTCGCTTCGCGGTGCTGGCGCCGTTGGCGCCACCGGCGCCGGCCGGTGCCGCTGCCGCGACGGCGGTGGTGGTGATCGACGACGAAGAAATCGTCCTCGACAGTTTCCGCATGCTTCTCGAGACCTGGCAATTCGATGTCGTCGCCGCCGCCTCCGCCGGCGACGCCATCGCCCTGCTGAACCGGCGCCGCAGCCGGCCGGCGGTTATCGTCGCCGATTTCCGTTTGCGGGACGGCAATGACGGGATCAGCGCCGTCAGTCGTCTGCGGGGCCTGTTCGGCAGGGCGATTCCCGCCATCCTGGTCACCGCCGACCCGGCGGCGACCAGGGCCTCGGCGGCCTGGCGGGCGGCAAACCTGGCGGTGGTGGAAAAGCCGGTGGCCGCGGCCCATCTGCGCCGTCTGCTGGCACGGCTGCTGACGGTTTCCTCACAGTTTTAAGGCCTGCAACAGGGTGGCGTTTTCGCCCATGAGATGGCGGCCGCTTTGCCAGAGCATGGTCAGCGCGAACCACCACCCTTCGAGCACAGCCAATTGAATGCCGATAAGATTGCTGATCAGTGCCGTCATCTGCTGTCTCCATCTGATGGATTCCAGGAAAGTTAACGGCGACGGGACGGTCATGGGGCGTCAGCATTGCGGCTGAACAACGTCCTATTTTGTGTTAGCGTCGTAATCAGAACGTTAACCGCCGAGTGGAAACCATCGACATGGCAACGCATGAGGTACTTGATCGACGGGTCTACGCACCCGGCGAAGTCATCTTCAAGGAAGGTGAGATGGGGCGTCGATGTGCCTATCTGGTGGAGCAGGGCCGCGTCGAGATCAGCAAGAAAACCGCCGAAGGCATGGACAAGGTGCTGGGCTATATTCCGACCGGCGGCGTGTTCGGCGAAATGGCGCTGGTTGACAACAAACCGAGGATGGCCAAGGCGACGGCCGCCGAACCGTCGACGCTGATCATCGTCACCGAGGCGGCTCTGGAAATGAAACTGCGCAAGACCGATCCCTTCATCCGCGGCCTGCTCAATATTTTCGTCCGCAACATCCGGGATTTAACGGACCAGATCATCAACCGGGTTTGACGGCGGGTGATGGGAATGGACGCATGACCGGAGGCCGGGCAAGTTTCGAAATCCAGACGCTGCGAAGCGAGCGCTGGGTCACCGAACAGGTTCGCGAAACCGAAAGCGCCGCCCGGGCAACGGCGAAAACCATCTTTGCCAAACCGCAATGCGCCGGCATTCGCATTCTCAAGAACTGGACCCGCAGTGACGGCACGGTGACGGAAAACGTCATCCACACCGAAACCCGCCAGATCGCCGAACCGAAAGTCGCCATTTCATCGGTCGACGAGGCCCCCTACTGCCGCAAAACGGCAGAATATTACCAGCTTGACAGCCGGATGACGGTCAACCGCCTGTTTCGTAAATACATCGAAAAGGTCTATCTGACTCCGACCGAACTTATGCACAACTATAAGGCATTGAAGAAAGTTCAGGATGAGGACAGCCTGTTTCCGTCAGCCGTCGATCGCGTCGCCACCATCCAGGCCAATACCACCGGTGAAGACGCCAGGATCCGCAAGGAGGAGATCTACCGCGCCGTCGCCAAAATGACCCAGCGGGCCCGCAAGGTCGAGGAAGTCCCCAATCTGCCCAAACTCAAGGGCAATGATTTCGCCAAGGTGATCGACCGCATCGAAGCCGTGGCGCCGCCCGACGAGGTCGACTTCTATAGCCTGGTGGTCCTGTCGCAGGAGCTGACGGAGCACCGCAGCTGGCTGGGCAAGCTCGAGCGCCTGACGTCGCTGACCAACCCATCCCAGCGCGCGGAAGTGCTGGCGCTGCTCGACGGCGTCATCGCCGACCTGTTCGGGGTGCCGACGGCGCTCCAGGACGTGCTCGGCTACCAGCGCAATCTGGCCCAGGCGCTCTGCGCCATTGCCGATCTTTGCGACGGCCGGTTCACCTCGAAGAGCGATGCCAAGGAGCAGATCGACGTCCTCATGCCGCTGATCGCCGACGGTCGGCTGGCCGAGACCCGCCGCTCGCTGATGCACCGTCTGCTGCAGCAGCTGAGCGGCGGCCAGGCACTGAACCGCAGTGAACCGACCCGCGAGCGGGAATCCTTCCGCGAGGTGGCGGAACGGATGTGCCGCTCGGACGGACTGCTGGGCGGGGCGGAAACCGCCGAGGCGCTGACCCGGCGTTATGTCTTCATGATGGAGGAAGGCGGCCAGGCGGCACTCAAGAAGGCCGTCGCCGGCGTGGTGACGACGGTGCCTAATCCGTTGTTCCAGGTCACCTATCTGACCGCCCTGGCGGGCAGCCCCATCGGCCCGGAGGTGATGAAGGAGATCTGCGGCGTGCTGCGCACCGTGCTGGGCGTCCGCAGCATCGACGCCCTCTCCTCGCCGGGTTGGCCGGCCAAGGATAAAATGCTGCGGCTGACCAGGCTCTACGACCTGATCGCCGCCTGCGAAGGCCTGCCCGAAGCCGAGCGGACGGCGATGACCGATACCGTCGACCGCATCCTTGCCGACTTCCTCAAACGTCAGGGCATCATCGAAAAGCTCGACGATCCGGCGGCACCGCTGCGCGATCGCACCACCCGGCTGCTGGAATTCTGCGCCGCCCGCGTCCTTCCCGCCGCCAGCCGGTCGCAAAGCCTGGCCCGGGAGCGGGTGGTGGCGATATTGCGTCAACCGAATTTCGAAATGCATTTTATCGAAGGCATCACCGATCCCCGCCGCTGCGAGGAAATGCTGCGCGGCCTCCATGCCCTGCTGGTACGCGGCGGTTTCCGCTGATCGGCCTATACCGGATTGCAGATTTTCCCGACGCCGCGACCGTGGTCAACTTGCCCTTCCCGTTGACCGAGGCGAGTGGCAATCCGTGGACGGCACCCTGGTCATTGGCATTGGCAATCCATGGCGCCGCGACGACGGGGCCGGACCGGCGGTGGCGGCCCGGCTCGACGGACGGGCCCGGACACTGACCCTGCTGGGCAGCGGCGCCGATCTTATCGAGGCCTGGCATGACGCCAAGCGTGTGGTGGTGATCGATGCCATGCGCTCCGGTGCCTCGCCGGGGACCTTGCGACGATTCGACGCCCAGGCCGGGCCTTTGCCGGCCGGCGCCTTCCGTTGCCTTGGACATCGCTTCGGACTGCCGGAAGCCATCGAGATGGCGCGGGTGTTGGGCTGCCTGCCGTCGCGTCTGGAGGTCTGGGGGATCGAGGCCGGCGATCTGGGACGCGGCCCGGGGCTGACCGCCGAGGTGGAGGAAGCGGTATCCCGCCTCGCCGACGAACTGGCGCCGATGATTTGACCTCAGTGGGCGACGCGCAGCGTCCGCTGAAAGACGGTCAACACTTCATCGAGCGAACCGGCATGATGCAGTTTCCTGGGTCCGCTGGCCACCTCCCAGCGCTCGCCGCCGGCGTCGGTACATTTGCGAATGGTGAACAGGGGATTTTCAAGGGTGTGGCGATAGACCGAAAACTCGGCCCGCCCCGGCCGCTGATCGATAGCGTAATCGCGCCAATCGCCATCGGCGACACGCTGGGCATAAAGCGCCAGCAGGCGGACCAGTTCGGCGCGGACGAAATGCGCCGGTGCCGCCGGCTTGGCGCGACGCGAACCGATGGGTAACACCTGAGCCATGCCGCCGTACCGCCCCAATCCCGGTTAAGGATATATTTCAACAAGCGGCGGCGGACGTCCAGTGGGTTGTCTTAACGCCCGGCGGGCGGTACCTGGTCGACCCTGGTGCCGAACAGGCGCGACGCATCCCGCTCGACCGGCTGGTCATAGCAGGTGACCAGGGCCAGGCTCTTGTAGCAATAGGTGGTCCGCTGCACCATCGGCAGCGCCGGCGGCGGATCCTTGCAGTAATGCTCGCCCATCGAGGCGCGGACAGTGGAGCAGTCCTTGCCGGTGAACCAGGACACCAGATGGTCGTCGACGGTCTTCTGGGTGTTGACGACACTGGCCATGTCGAGGATCGCCACCGTCGGAAAGGCCGGAGCGGCGCCGGCGACCATGGTTTCGGTCGGCCTGCAAGCCCCCAGCAGACCAACGATGCATAAACTGATGACCACCCGCTTCATGACGGTATTGCCCGGACGCGACAGAGACGACATTATTCTATAGTCGAGACAGGGTTAACATTGAGTCAACGCCGCGAGGAAGACGCGGCGTGAAGCGGTGTTTGCCTTGCCACGCAGCCGGCGCTATGGTGGCCGCCGTCCGATGAAACCGGGAGAGCGTAACCCTTGAGCGCCAGCGAAAATCCCAGCGAAGGCGACCTTCTGCTTCGCGAAGTCGATGATGATCTGCGCCACGAACAATATGTTCGTCTGTGGAAGCGCTACGGCAATGTGATCATCGGCGCCGCCCTGGCGGTGGTGCTGGTGGTTGCCGGGTATCAGGGCTGGCGGAGCTGGCAGACCAGGCTGCGCCAGGAGGAATCGAACCTGTTCGCCGCCGCCCAGGACATGCTGGCCAAGGGGGACAAGCGCGCCGGCCTCGACGTTCTGGCCAAATTGGGCAGCGAGGGGCATGCCGGACTGGCCGTCGCCGCCCGCGCCCTCAGGGCCGAAGTCCTCGCCGCGGACGGAGACTCCGGGCTGGCCGTGGCCGCCTGGGAGGAAATCGCCACCTCGGGCGCGCCGTCGCTGTTCCGTGACCTGGCGGTTCTGAAGGAAGCCCTGCTGACCCTCGACACCGCCGATCCGGCACTCATTGAAAGCCGGGTGGCGCCGCTGGCGGCGGCCGACCGCCCCTGGCATTACGCGGCGACCGAAATCCTGGCCATGGCCGCCGGCAAAAAGGGCGACCGTCAGCGGGCCGCCGAACTGTACAAACAGCTTGCCGACGACTTCAAAGCCCCGCAGGGGGTCCGCAGCCGCGCCGTCGACATGCTGGCGGGCAGCCAACCGGCGGCGCCCCCTCCTCCAGTGGAAAAGACCAAAGGTTAATGAGGAATTCCATGATGCGACGTTTCGCCGCCATCGCTGTCGCCTGCACCATGCTTGCCGCCTGCGGAGACAGCTGGCTGGGCGATTCCGCGCCGGCTCCCCTTCCGGGAAAACGCATAAGTGTCCTGAGCCAGGCCAAGTCGCTGGAAATCGATGCCAGCGGCGGACCGATCGTCCTGCCGGCCCCCGAACATGTCGCCGATTGGCCCGAGGTCGGCGGATATCCTCCCCATGCCATGTATCACCTGGCACTGCCCGGCCCGGTGGAACATGTGTGGACGGCCGATGTCGGCACCGGCGGCGACAAACGCCACGCCTTCCTGACCCAGCCGGTGGTAGCCGGCGGCAAGGTGTTCGCCATGGACGCCGAGGCCGTGGTTTCGGCCTTCGATCTCAAGGACGGCAAGCGCCTGTGGCGATCGGATATGGCACCCGAGGATGCCGACGGGGGAAGCTTCGGCGGCGGAATCGCCTTTGACGACGGCCGCCTGTTCGCCACCACCGGTTTCGGTGAGGTGCTGGCGGTCGACGAGAAGGACGGCCATGTGCTGTGGCGCAAGTCGCTGACCGCGCCGTCGCGCGGCGCCCCGACGGCGCGGGCCGGCCGGGTCCTGGTGGTCACCATCGAAAACGAAACTCTCGCTCTGTCGGCCGAGGACGGCCATCAACTATGGCGCCACAGCGGCATTGCCGAACCGGCGGCGCTGATGGGCGGCACCAGCCCGGCGGTGGACGGCAACACGGTTCTCGCACCCTATACCTCGGGCGAGTTGTTCGCGCTGCGGGTCGAGAACGGCACGGTGCTGTGGAGCGACGTGGTGTCGAGCATCCGCCGCACCGATCAGGTCGCCGAACTCTCCGACATCCGCGGACTGCCGGTGGTCGATCGCGGGCATGTCTATGCCGTCGGCAACAGCGACGTCTTCGTCGCCATCGATCTGCGCACCGGGCGCCGCCTCTGGGACCGCGCCGTCGGTTCGGTGCAGACCCCCTGGGTCGCCGGCGATTTCATCTTTGTGGTGAGCAATCGTCCGGAACTGATCTGTATCGACGCCCGTAACGGCCACGCCCGCTGGGTGACGACGCTGCCCGAATGGACCGACGAGGAAGACAAGAAAGGCCGCATCGTCTGGACCGGGCCGGTGCTGGCCTCCGACCGTCTGATCGTTGCCTCCTCCTCCGGCAAGGCCCTGTCCGTCTCGCCCTATACCGGCGCCATCCTTAGCGAGGAGGAGTTGCCGGACGGGGTCACCATCCCGCCGGTGGTTGCCTCGGACACGCTGCTTTTCACCACCGAGGCCGGCGACCTGTTAGCCTATCGCTGATGACCTTCAAGGTCGCCATCGTCGGCCGCCCGAATGTCGGGAAATCGACGCTGTTCAACCGGCTGTCCGGGCGGCGCCAGGCGCTGGTCCATGACCAGCCGGGGGTGACCCGCGACCGTCGCGAGGCCGAGGGCGGCATCGCCGACATGGTCTTCACCATCGTCGATACCGCCGGCCTCGAGGAGGCCAAAGACGACTCGATGGAAGGACGCATGCGCCGCCAGACCGACCGGGCCATGGCGGAAGCCGATGTGGTGCTGTTCGTCGTCGATTCCCGCGCCGGCATCACCCCCATGGACGAAGTCTTTGCCGGTGCCCTGCGCAAGTCGGGGACGCCGGTCATCCTGGTCGCCAACAAATGTGAAGGCCGGGCGGGCATTCCCGGCATGTATGAAAGCTTCTCCCTCGGCCTGGGCGAGCCGGTGGCGCTGTCGGCCGAGCATGGCGAAGGCTTCGACGAGCTCTACGAAGCCCTGCGGCCCTTTGCCGACGCCACCGCAGCCCCCGCGAAGGAGGAGGAAGAGGAGGAAGACGCCCCCGTCGATGAGGAGGCCCCCGACCGCCCCCTGCATCTGGCGATCGTCGGTCGACCCAATGTCGGCAAATCCACCCTGGTCAACAAGCTGCTGGGCGACGAGCGAATGCTGACCGGACCGGAGGCCGGGCTGACCCGCGATGCCATCGCCAGCCAATGGAGTTACGGCGGGCGCGTCATCCGCCTGGTGGACACCGCCGGACTGCGCCGGCGGGCCAACATCCACGACCCGGTGGAGAAGCTGTCGACCTCCAACACCATCGAGGCCATCCGCATGGCCAATGTGGTGGTGGTGATGATGGACGCGGCGGCCATTCTCGACAAACAGGACCTGACCATCGCCCGGCTGGTGGTCGACGAAGGCCGCGCCCTGGTGCTGGCGATCAACAAATGGGACAGCGTCGACAACCGCGCCCTGGCCCTGAAGAAGCTGGAAGACCGTCTGGAAACCTCGCTGCCGCAGGTCAGGGGAGTGCCGACGGTGACCATTTCGGCGCTCAAGGGGGCCGGCATGGACCGCCTGATGGATGCCGTGGTGGATGTCGAGAAGCGCTGGAACCAGCGCATCTCCACCGGCCAGCTGAACCGTTGGCTGGCCGACATGACCGAGCGTCATCCACCGCCGGCGACCCATGGCGGCAAGCGACTGCGACTGCGCTACATGACCCAGGTGCGGGCGCGGCCGCCGACCTTCGCCCTATTCACCCAGCGGGCCGACGACCTGCCGGAAAGCTACACCCGCTATCTGATCAACGGCTTGCGCGACACCTTTGGCCTGGCCGGCATCCCGATCCGTCTCGCCTTGCGCAAACGCCGCAATCCCTATGCGGATGAGGATTGAATAAAGGCCCTCTACCGCCGGTCGCGGAAGAAATTCTTCAGCAGGGCGGCGCATTCGGCTTCTGCCAATCCGCCCACCACCTCGGGCCGATGGTGGCAGGTCGGCTGGTCGAAGATGCGCGGGCCGTGATCGACGCCGCCACCTTTCGGATCATAGGCGCCGAAATGCAGGCGACGGATATGGGACAGGGCGATGGCCGCGGCGCACATCGGGCAGGGTTCCAGGCTGACCCACAGATCGCAGCCGTCCAGGCGGGACTGACCAAGGCCGGTCGCCGCCTGCCGGAGCGCCAGGATTTCGGCATGCGCGGTGGGATCGCGCAGTTCCAGGACCCGGTTGCCGGCCCTGGCCAGCACCACCCCGTCGCGGACGACGACGGCACCGACCGGCACTTCGCCGCGATCACCGGCCGCCGCCGCCTCGGCCAGGGCAAGGACCAGGGGACTATCGGCCAAGGATCAGGCTGATCGACTGCATGGCCGCCTTGTCCGCGTCATCCTCGGCCGGCCGCAATTCGGCCGACAATTGGTTGGGCGGCACGCCGGCGGCGCCCAGGTTGTCGCGCGCCCACAGCACACGGCGGATGGCCAGCTTTTTGGAATGGTTCAGATCTTTCGGATTGGTCAAGGCGAGGATGCAGACCGGAGTTTTTTGTTTGATCACCACCCCGGCCAGGGTATCAAGGCGGCGTTTCTCATCCTCCGGCTTGGCCCCCGGGCCGAAGAAGGTATGGGTGTTTTGTGGCGTTGCCGCCGGACAGTGATGACTTTCCTCCTCGGCGGCGGAAAGGGCCGAGGGCCACCACAGACCACCGGCCAAAGCCATGGAGAACAAAAAGCCCAATACTTTCAGCATATTTTTGACCTTCCCCCGCCGAACAGACCCTGCCATTTTATGACATTTGACACAAGTTACAGCTTATCTTCCGTTTAGTGTAGTTTGGAATTCCCTGATGATTTATTACCCTTCCGCTATATGACGCCACCGACCATCGGAATAACACTGGACCGCGAACAGCCAGAGGCTCCGTCACCCCTGGCGCGCTATACGCTGCGGCGGAACTATGCGGATATGGTCGCCGCCGCCGGTGGTCTGCCGCTGTTGCTGCCGTACCACCCGGATCTGGCGACGGCCTATGTCGAGCGGCTGGACGGTCTGCTGGTCACCGGCGGCGCCTTCGACATCGACCCGGCGCTGTTCGGTGCCGCCGAACGCCATCCCAGCCTGTCGCTGAACATCGACCGTACCGTCTTTGAACTGGCGATGGTAAGACTGGCACTGGAACGCGATCTGCCGATCCTCGGCATCTGCGGCGGCGAGCAATTGCTCGCGGTCGCCTTGGGAGGCACCTTGGTGCAGCATATTCCGGACGAAATCGATACCCCCCTGGCCCATGAACAGGCCAATCCCCGCGACGAGCCAGGTCATCGGGTCAGCATCGTCGCGGGCACCCGCCTGTCGGCCATCGCCGGCCGCGCCATCCTTGACGTCAACAGCACCCATCATCAGTCGGTCAAGAGCCTGCCCGACGGCCTGGTGGTCAACGCCATCGCCGGAGACGGCGTCATCGAAGGCGTCGAACTGCCCGGACGACGCTTCTGCCTGGGCGTCCAATGGCATCCGGAATATGCCGTCAGCGCCGCCGACGGCGCCCTCTTCCGCGCCTTCGTCGAGGCCTGCCGGCCATGACCGACAGCCCCGAAAAAGGTGAACGCATCGCCAAACGCCTGGCCCGCGCCGGACTTTGCTCGCGGCGCGAGGCCGAACGCTGGATCGCCGACGGCCGGGTGGTGGTGGATGGCGTCAAGCTGACCTCGCCGGCGGTGGTGGTGACCGAGGCCTGCCTGATCATGGTCGACGGCAAGCCGGTGGGCGGCCCGGAGCGCACCCGCCTGTGGCGCTATCACAAGCCGCCCGGGCTGGTCACCAGCCACCGCGATCCCAACGGACGGACCACCGTCTTCGAGCGGCTGCCGGCCGAGTTGCCGCGGGTGATTTCCATCGGCCGCCTCGACCTGGTCTCGGAAGGCCTGCTGCTGCTGACCAATGACGGCGAACTGGCCCGTCGCCTGGAGTTGCCGGCCACCGGCTGGGTCAGGCGCTACCGGGTGAGGGTGCATGGCGTTCCCGAGGCGGCGCAGCTCAAGGGGCTGGAGCGCGGCGTCACCATCGAGCGCATCGCCTACGGCCCGATCAAGGCGGTCCTCGACCGCCAGCAGGGCTCCAACGCCTGGCTGACGGTGGCCTTGAAGGAAGGCAAGAACCGCGAGATTCGACGGGTCATGGAACATCTCGGCTGGACGGTCAGCCGCCTCATCCGCATCGCCTACGGCCCCTTCCAACTGGGCCTGCTCAAACCCGGCGAGGTGGACGAGGTCCCCGGCCGGGTCCTCAAGGAACAATTGGGCGGTAAAGATGCGGATCATCGCCGGCCGGAATAAGGGACGGGTCCTCGCCGCGCCGCCAGGCTCGGCGACCAGGCCGACCGCCGACCGGGTGCGGGAGGCCCTGTTCAACATTCTCGCCCATGGCGCGACGGAGCTCGCCCGGGCGGCGGTGCTCGACGCCTTCGCCGGCTCCGGCGCCCTTGGATTGGAGGCGCTGTCGCGCGGCGCCGCCCGGGTCACCTTCCTGGAGACCGACCCCCAGGCGGCGGCGGTCATCGAGGCCAATCTGCGCAAGCTGGGGGCCGGCAGCCAGGCGGTGCTGCTCAAGGCGGACGCCACCCGGCCGCCCAGGGCGGCGGCGCCAGCCACTCTGGTGATGATGGACCCACCCTACAAGAGCGGCCTGGCGACCCTGGCCTTGCCGGCCCTGGCGACGGCCGGCTGGTTGGCCGACGAGACCCTGGTGGTGGTCGAGGTGGCGGCCGGCGAGCCGCTGAAATCCCCGCTGCCCGGCTGGGCGGTCACCGACGAACGAACCTATGGCGCAGCCAGGCTGGTGTTTATCAGGAAACAGCCGTAAGCCATTTTGCCGGATTGTCGATCTGATAATGGATTAAAGAAAGCACGTCTTTGCCCCCTCTCGATACAAACACCGCTATTCTACTCATGAGCGCGCTAAATCTATGCGTCGGCATAGCAACATTTTTATTTGTTGAAAATAATAATAAGATTGGAACGCACTGGTCATTTACACTGGTTTTTTTTGGAATTGCCGGCATTCTTATTTTCTTCCGCGACTTTCTTCCGCCATGGTTTGCAAATGTATTTGCAAATATGCTTGTCGGCGTGTCTGTCGCGCTGACTCACCGCGGCACCTGGCTGATGGTGGGAAAGCCTCCACCGGATCTGACCTACCTGATGGCGGTGCTGATCCTCGGGGCCGTTTTTTACCAGTTCACCTACAGCACGCCGAATATAGCCTTCCGTATTTCCGCGGTTTCCCTCTTCCGCGTCCCATTCTTTGTAAGCGCAATCCTGGCACTGCGGCACTCGCCGTCTTTCCGGCAGCTGCGGGGCACGAAAGCGCTCATCTGTTTGCTGCTGATCGGGGTCTGCTGGTACCTGCTGCGCGGTTTTATTACATTTTCTTCTGAAGAAATGGCTGTGCTGTTTCGCACAGGGCCGATGCAGAGCGGCGCGCGTCAACGATTTTGAGACAGTGTTCCGATCAGTTTAGGCAGCTAATTTCTCGGCGGTATCAGGCGGGTTGATCCAGGCGGCGGTGGGCAGTGCCGGTGCCTGAGGCGCAATC
>Ga0007882_10000317_pt1 | contig 28118 bp, 24 predicted proteins | sample CryBogCBH12Aug01_FD_71195 | JGI IMG/M metagenome (GOLD analysis project Ga0007882, IMG submission 71195) | Freshwater microbial communities from Crystal Bog, Wisconsin, USA - CBH12Aug09.1 | ecosystem: Environmental > Aquatic > Freshwater > Lake | place: Crystal Bog, Wisconsin, USA | collected... | reverse complement strand
ATCGCGCACCAAGCCGTGGATATAGACTTCGCGGAACGGTACCTGGCCTTGGAATTTAAGCCCCATCATAATCATCCGTGCCACCCAGAAGAAAATAATGTCAAACCCTGTGACCAGCACACTGGTCGGATAGTGCAAGGCCAATTCTGGGGTTTGCTCGGGCCAGCCCAAGGTGGAAAACGGCCACAACGCGGATGAAAACCATGTGTCCAGCACGTCTTCATCTTGGCGCAGGGGGTAATCGGCGGGCAATCGGTGCTGTTCGCGTATCGCTTGTTCTGAGCGCCCGACATAGACACTGCCGTTGTCGTCGTACCATGCGGGAATCCGATGCCCCCACCAGATTTGCCGTGAAATGCACCAGTCTTGGATATTCCGCATCCATTCAAAATAGGTGTTTTTCCAATTGTCCGGCACGAAGCGAATTTCACCCGACTCCACGGCGGCAATGGCAGGTTCTGCCAATGGCCCGATTTTTACATACCATTGGTCGGTCAACAGTGGCTCAATCACTGCATGGGTGCGGTCACCGCGCGGCACCATCAGCTTATGGTCGGCGATTTTTTCCAGCAAGCCTTGCTCCTGTAACTGGCTGACCATAAGCTTGCGGGCTTCGAACCGGTCCAGGCCGTGGTATTGTTCGGGAATCAGGGCATCGGCACGGATGCTGGCATCAACGGTGAGGATGTTGAACAGGCCACCGTGGGGCGCGTCCATCATCACTGATGTGTGGCGGTGGCGTGTCCATACTTCATAGTCATTAAAGTCGTGCGCGGGGGTTATTTTGACGCAACCGGTGCCGAATTCGGGATCAACGTAGTCATCGGCAATAATGGGGATACGCCGTCCGGTCAGGGGTAGCTCCACCATTTCGCCCAGTAAATGTTGGTAGCGTTCGTCATTGGGGTGGATAGCCACCGCCGCATCGCCCAGCAAGGTTTCGGGGCGGGTGGTCGCCACCACCAGATGGCCTTGACCGTTTGATAGTGGGTAACGGATATGCCACATGAAGCCGTTTTCTTCTTCGGACAATACTTCCAGATCGGATACTGCGGTGTGCAAAACAGGGTCCCAGTTGACCAGCCGTTTACCACGATAGATCAGCCCTTCTTCATACAAACGGACAAACACCTCTTGCACGGCATCGGACATGCCCTCGTCCATGGTGAAACGTTCGCGCCCCCAGTCCAACGAGGCCCCCATGCGGCGCAATTGGCGGGTGATGGTGCCGCCGGACTGTTCTTTCCATTGCCAAATCTTTTCAATGAAGGCTTCGCGCCCATAATCATGGCGGGTTTTGCCTTCAGCGTTGCACAGCCGTTCCACCACCATTTGTGTAGCAATCCCGGCGTGGTCTGTACCCGCTTGCCATAAGGTGCTACGGCCTTGCATCCGGTGGTAACGGACCAGCGCGTCCATAATGGTGTCCTGAAAGGCGTGGCCCATGTGCAGGCTACCGGTGACATTGGGCGGGGGGATCATGATGCAGTAGGAGGCTGGCGCAGCATCCGCCCCCGACAGGCCTCCGGCATACCCACCATCCTTGGCGGTCGCCGGGCCTGTTCCCGACAGACTTCCGGCATACCCACCATCCTTGGCGGTAAAATAGCCGTTGTCTTCCCATGTTTGATACCAGCGTTGTTCGATGGCGTGCGGCGCGTAAGTTTTATCCATAAAAATGAGGCGTTGTTATTAATAAATATAAAAAAGACGGCACGTTGACCGCCAAATAGATGGCAACATGGGCGGTATGTTTTGATAGGCCATTATAGCATCACCTGGATGGCGTTTCGAGATGGCGGAAGCGGCTGGCGAAACCGATATGTTGATACTCGCAGAATGATGCCTTAAAGATTAGCTAAAAATATTAAGGTTAAAGGAAATTTACGTCGTCTTAAGATAAAATGCCTTATGCCTTTTAAATTCACCTGTTATCCCATTGAGAACAGAAACCTATCTTGATTACTCGGCTACAACGCCAATAGAAACCAATGCGGTTAAAGCAACAAGACCCTGCCCGACAAGTTTTGACCATTTTGCTTATGCCAAATTTAGCCAACAAAATTATGGCCAGAACGCAGCCTTAGCTCTTGAAAATGCCCATTCAGAACTTGCCTGCGGCGACAATGTCATTCTAAAAGACATTATATTCACATCCTGTAATAACATCGGACAAACCAGACAGCACATTTGCAAGGCAGTTATCCACTTACGGCAATTGGCGGCAAACTAACCATGCTGGGCAAAAAAGTCCTCAACCATTATTACTGGCATTGCAGCCTGACTGCATCACAAGATAGCGTGGTCAGGAAACGAGTTGCACAAGCCGAAGCACTCGCTAATGTGCAAGCCGACAAAGATTACAACGTCATCAAATATCCAAGCAATGGACAATACGTGTCGCTGTTGTCATATACCGACTTTCTGGATTCCTCCTTCCCGGCTTTGGCTTACAGTTGCCGTGTTGACTTATTAACGGGACGGGTCGAAAAACGTAACTACCACACATCATTTAATCCGCCTATCCTGCACCGCAAAGAACTCATGCTGAGCGCCGACCATCCTCGTCAGGCCGAATACCGTAAGTTGACCCAAGCCGCCGAACAAATCGGGCTGTTCGATAATCCCGTGACGATTGGTTTCCAAAAAAACTGGGAGGCGCTAATTGCCGCCAGTGGCTTTCAATTGTTAAGTGGCCACTTTGTGCCGATAGGCAACCAAGAAGACGAAGGTACGGCTGCTTTTGCTAAGGTGGAAAATGCCACTGTCGCCCGGCACCTGACCGCCTTGTCCCGCAACAACCTGTCTGCCCCCATGCAATGCCTGGCACGGCATGGCTACTTGGATGGCACATTATCCGTATTTGACTACGGCTGCGGACGTGGCGACGATGTGCGTAACCTGACCGCCAACAATATAACCGTATCGGGCTGGGATCCACACTACGCACCTGAAAACCCCAAACATGCCGCTGATATAGTCAATTTGGGTTTTGTCATCAATGTCATCGAAAACGCTCAAGAACGCATAGAAGCCTTGGCAGGTGCGTATCAATTAAGCCAGTGCCTATTGGCCGTAGCCGCTATGCTGGTCAACCAAAACGCCTTCAAAGGCCAAGCCTATAATGACGGCGTATTGACACAGCGAGGCACATTCCAAAAATATTTCAGTCAAACCGAATTAAAAGATTTCTTAGAAGCCGTGCTGGACAGGGAAGCCATTCCGGTTGCGCCCGGCATCTTCTATGTATTTAAAGATGCCGATGCCGAACAACGGTTTTTGCTAAGGCGGCAAAGCAGCTCCCGTAATCTGTTTATGTCGCAGAGGGTGCTACGGTTATCTTCATGCCCAAAAATGCCGGGCCTTCAAAAAATATCACGCGCCACACAGCGTCACCAGCTCCATCAAACCCTGATCGAACCGCTTTGGCAACAGGCATTGATGTTAGGTCGTTTGCCCGAAAAAAACGAAATCGTCAACCCGCTGGCACTCACCGATGGCTTTGGTTCGGTCAACAAAGCCTTACGCTATCTGTTGGAACAAACCGACCCGTCATTGCTGGAACAGGCGCGACAAAACCGCCTCAATGACTTGTTGAGCTATTTTGCCTTGCAGGCGTTTTCCAGACGCAAACCCTACAAGCACTTAGACCATACTTTACAAAATGACATCAAAGCATTTTTTGGCGATTACCTGCAAGCCATCAGCCAAGCGCAAGCAGAACTGTTCCAGCTTGGCAACCCCGAACGCATTGCCACCGCTTGCCAACAAGCTGCCGAACAAGGCTTAGGTTATCTCGATACGGAAGCTGCCTTGTATGTACACAGCAGCCAAGCCAGCCAATTGCCCATACCGCTGAGAATTTATGTCGGTTGCGCGACCGTGCTCTATGGCGATATTGAACAGGCCGATTTAATTAAAATACACAGCCAATCGGGCAAGCTCAGTTTGATGCGTTACGATGATTTTGACAACCAACCCTTACCGCGCTTGTTGGAACGGGTCAAAATCAACCTGCGTGAACAGACTTTTGACCTTTACCAGTATGGCGAAGACTATGAACCTACTTATCTGTATTTGAAATCACGCTTCATCAACGAAGAATTTCCTAACTACGCCGAACAAGCGCATTTTGACGAACAGCTTCAAACTCTAGGGCTGTTTGATTTGTCCGGACATGGGCCCAAACCGAATGACTTTCAGGAAACCTTGGCAAACGCCCGTTGGGCTATTGATGGCTTAAAGATAGTGCGTAGCCAAACCGTTCCCGACATCGACAGCCCGTGTGGACGCCATCTCACCTACCGGCAATTGCTGGAATGCGGCGAAACCCAACAAGCCACTGGCTTGGCTAACCTGCCCAAGCAACCGGACAGCTATACCGCCCTGTATGAACTGGCGACACAGATACTCGACCCCGTTATCGACTACTTTGGCATGATCGGGCTCAGCTACGGGTTTTGCTCCCATGAATTAGGCAAACACATCAAACGCCGCGTCGCCCCTAAACTCGACCAACATGCCGCCCATGAGCGCAACAGCAAGGGCAATTTGATCTGCCCGCGCTTGGGCGCAGCGGTTGACTTTATCGTCGAAGATGAAAACATGCGTGAAGTCGCCGACTGGATAGCGGCAAACACGCCGTTTGACAGGCTGTATTTTTATGGTGAAGACCGACCCGTGCATGTTAGCTTTGGGCCGGAGTTAAAGAGGGATTATATTGAGATGGTGTTGATGGGGAGCGGGAAACAGATTCCTCGTAAGCGATCAATTCAGCCTAATTAGAAACCGACCGAGTAAGGCAGTCTGGGTTCAGCATAATCAGACCACAAATATCCGTTATTTATAAGCAAGCTCCTTACTGTTTCTACGCTTACTTGAAAATGTTCAGCGGCATCCTCAATAGCGAATTCCGAATAATCATTCCCTAAAAAATCTTGCAACACATTGATAGGGCAAAGAAACTCAGCGGCAAATGCACGTTGGAACTGTTGCCTTGACGTTGCTAAATCGGTACTGGCTAGCCATTTTTTGTCGGCATCATGGGTAAAAATGTAATCGCCCAGCAGACGGGCCAATTCAAAACGCTTACCCCTAGGATGCTTTTTACGGGGTACAATTTTGAGTTGATTGGTATTACAAGGGACAGCTATCGCAGCGTGCTTGCTAGTATTGGGAGGTGTCCATTGTTCGACAGAAGATATTGATAACCCCAATAAATCATAAAGTTGCCTATTTTCTACCACATCACCCCGCTTATCGAGCGATGCCCATAATTCACGGGCGACAGCAACGGCATATTCCCAAGGTTTGCCTTGTGGGGTGTTGTTTTTTTGTAACGAAGGTATAGCGGGGGTCGCTGTAAGGCCTGGGCCCTCAATCATATCCTCGATGGCTGTTAGCAATGGGTCACCGGCAATTTTGCCATAGAGTGGTGCGAGTTCAGACAGGGTTCCAGCCCCCATTTGTTGTTCTAGTGCTTGAGCTTTACCCATCATGGCTTCTGGACACTCATCAGGGTCATAACCGAATTGCGCTTCAAGGCGTCGGTAATTGGAGCTTGCCAGATCGGTGCGCTCTTCTTCTAGCAACTGCCAAAGATTCCGCAGGTCAGTATTAGGATAGCCCACAGCATCCAAGCGGTTAAGCACTGATGTAATAAAATCTTCCACACACCTCTGAAAGTCGGCCAATTCGATGGGCATAGGCTGTGTCAAGCCGTTCAAATATCTGACCGATTGCTGGATATTTCCGTTCGATGGCTTTGCCCAAACTTTCATGACTTCACCGTCTGATGCAAATAGGACGGTAGGCCAGACAAAACCGTGATTGACCGCGCCCATTTCATGCGCCATACGCCAATCAATCAGTGGTGTTTGCGCAGACATACGAGGCGGCAAGGTTTCAAAATTGAGCCGCCACCAAGACGATGCCAACCACATCGCCAGCGGGTAGCCCGACACCAAAACGGTTTCACGGATGGTCTTAGCCCAAATGTCTTCGTTTTGCATCAGGTTAATATTATCGATATGCAAAGCCAAATGGGCCATGGTATGGAGAATTTCCGGCTCATCGTGATACCCAGCGGCCATCCAGTCATGAGTAAATTTAAACAGGGTCATTTAGTTTCCATAATCTGATTATCTCGGTTGCTAAAGGGTCTGATTCTGGCATCGGATAACCGTGATATGAACCTATGGCTAAATTCTCGAGCTGTGCTTCCAAAGCGACCCCATTTTCAGTCACAGCCCAGATATTTTGCGGCCAATCCCCATTAAAGCGCTCGCTGACCAATCCGCGGCGCAAACCGGACTTGAGATGTTCAAGGGCAGTTTTTCTTGAAAAAATGCTTACTGCATCGCACAGCGATTTGCCTGGCCTTGGGCCGCTTGGCGGTGTAAGGCCAAAATCCCCCGGGTTCTTCTTATGTTCCGGGTTGCCGCCATAGCCAACCCGCTCAGCCAGTTTTGAACACGCCTGTAATTCGGATTCCGTCAGTTTTTTGATTATCCGCTTCCGGTTGAACTGTTGGTCTCTTTTTCTCATTTTTCTATTCAAACATGCTTGATAGGCAATCATATTTTAAGGGCTTGAACAACAACACACAGACAAAAAATCCAGCAGCAGGCATCTATAGCGAAAGAAACACTTAAACCCACATAAAAATGGCATTGTTAATTTAGTATAGCATCGAGTTCGCCATTCCGTTTGAGCATCAAAAGCATGACGGAATATTTGGGCATGTCCTTGCTTTTGCTGTAACATTTCGACTTCCGCCGTAGCCTCCTGGCCAGAAAATGCCGGAGCAAGCTGTTATAGCCTGCCACTGTATAGGTTTCGGCTTTGGATTGCGTGTGCAGCTCTTTCGGGACGAACTTTTCATAGGGTTGCCAATAGTCACTCATAGCATCCGTTATCCTGTCGTTTTTGATGGCGTCCCAGCGTTTTCGTCCGGTTTCCGTGTTGCGGGCGCCCACTTCGCAGTCGGGGAAGCGCCTCCCATGTCGATCAACAGCCATCCCTATCCGGCAGTAGTTTTTTTGGGGCCGACATAGGTGTGCATTTCATCCAGCTCGACCACGTCAACGCCAGCGGCAGGGCGGATGGCCGCGATCGGTTCGCCATGCGCCTTGATCCAGTTGTAAACAGAAACATGGCTGCATTTCAGAAACCGGCCAATAGACCGGAAACCGAGGCCCTCATGGTAAAGCTGGAGCGCTTGGCGCTTGGTCTCCGCGCTTATGCCCCGGTACTGGACAGTATGCCTATACCCGCAAGACTTGCATCTATATCGCTGCCTTGCCTTGACGATGCCGTCTTTGGTGCATTCCGCCGACCCACATTTTGGACAACTCATAGGGGCTTTTTCCCGTATAAATTGGGCTAGCGTAATAGAAGCTATACTAAATTAACAATGCCATAAAAATAAACAAGAAGGTTAGTTTAGGCTGCCCTTTCCACTAAGTAATCTCTGCTCAATTTCTTTTGTTTTTATATAATAACCATGAATTCGTTGCCTGGAAGAGCTAAAACCTTTCACTAACATATCTCCTTTCCCAAGAAGTTTATCTGCGCCTGTTTCATCAATAATAATAGTCGAAGCCATAGCATTTTGTACTTTTAATGCAATTCGAGCAGGACAATTACTGCGTAATAAACCACTAAATGTTCTAGCATCGGGCCTCTGTGTTGCAAGGATAAGGTGGATGCCAGAAGAACGGGCTTTTTGGGCCAAACGTACAAGTTTATCTTCAATGCTCTTTCCATATCTGCCTTGCATTACAAGATCAGCCAATTCATCAACAGCCAATATAATCCAAGCTCCATCAAAACCACGTTCTCGGGCTTCTGCCAAGTCTTTCACGCCCAGTACAGCAAATTTGGTATAGCGTAGCTCCATTTCATCTATCAACTCATCTAGCAATGATATTGCAGTAGTTGTTGATGTTGCTATATCCGAATACAATAATCCACAATCCCGCCAAAGAGAAAATTCAACCCCTTTTGGATCGATCAAAGCAAATTTGATGGATCTGCTGCGTGAAGCTAAAAATAGACTTAAAAGCAATGAGTTGACACAAACACTTTTACCGCTACCGGTTGTTCCGCCAATAAGAAGATGCGGCGCGTCAGCCAAGTCGAACACAACTGGATCACCAATCACATCAACACCGGGACTAATTGGCAGTAGCTTATTGGAAACACAAAAATCTCGTGCCGCAATATCAAACTGTTCGATCAAGATAGATTTATCAGATTCATTTTGAGGCACTTCTAAAAAACATATCTGTGGCTCGTTTGCTTGAGAAAGTTGAATGCTACCAACACCTAATGAAAATTCCAATTTAACTAAATGGCGCTTTAGTAGAGATAAATCACCTGCATTAGATAAAAACAAACGATAGCGAATCAGTCGTGGCCCAATAACCGAATCTTGTATAATTGCTGTAATACCTATGTCTTTTATTCTTTTAACCAAATTGTTACAGTTTTGTTCAGAAGCGGGGGTCTTTGAATCATCGGTTCCTGTAGGCTGAGAACCCAAATCATGAGGCTTTAAAGTTTCTGGCAAATTAGCGCGGCGAGACAATAGTTCGACAAACTTTGCCTCATCATTTTTCGCCTCACCCCAATCCTCTTCAAGTAAAAATACGCCTCGATGCCAATGATTACGTACTAATTGCTGGAGTGCCTCTAATGAAAAACAAGATTGCCCATTCAGGCGAAGTTGTTCGCTAAGCAATGCTATCCAAAGATAGTTACCGTCAGATTCGTTGCCAAAAAGTTGAATTCCTTTTAATGTCATGCCTTTTGAATCCGGTGCTTGCCCAGGTGAGTCACCTAGGGACAATGACCTACCCAATGCTAGACGAGCAACTTCATAATTGGCTTCACAGCCTAAATATTTTTTAAGATTTTTACTTACGGCATCAGCATCTTTACTGGTTGTACAAGAAGCAGTAACAATTTCACTTATCGTATTCATGCCAACACCTCAAAGTAGGCATCAGCCACAGCTTCGCTTAATCCAACCCCTTCACGTATTTGGCTATGATTAAGCAAATAAGTCTTACTAACCGAATTTACAAGTCCGTGATATTCCTTTTCGCCTATTTCTTTGTCTTGTGCCAAAAGAATAATTTGTCTATCGGGATTGGATGTCCAATACGCCAGTAAGTTATTACAGTGTGTTTCTGAAAGCCTTGCCAAAGGGGTATCAATAATCATTGGGACACTATAGCCAGTTACTTCAGCCAATGCGCCAACCAAAGCCAAAACAAATAATTGGGATTCACCAGAAGATTTTGGTAAATCTATTTGAACACCTTCATAGCTAAATAACGTTGCGCTGCCATCCCTTGAAATATCGATTTTTGCAACTTGCTCTTTATGATGAAGACCTCGGAAAATACGTGTAACCGTTTCTGATAAGGCCTTCAACTTCAAATCAAACAACAATGGCAATAACTCATCAATGAGAGTGACTACCTTTTCTGCTTCTTGGGCAGCTTGACGTTCGGGATGCCCCTCAACCAGCTTCTTACGTTCACGCTCATAAGTAGCCTCCAAATCTGAAATATTTGCACACAACGCCTTGTATTCATTTTCTTTAGAACCAAGCTGTGGCCCAATAATATCAGCCTTATCTTGAGCCAATTCCAATCCCTTTCTAAGTTCTTCAATTTGTTGAGATCGACTTTCTCCATCAACACCTTCTAAGCGAATTAACTCTTGTTGTAATCGCCATTCTTCATCTTTAGCTTGCTTATGGTCTTCAAGCGTTTTTCGCAAAGCTTCCGCTGAAATTCTATTTTTAGAACGCATATCGATTAATTTACGGCGTTCATTAGCTTGAAGTGCAGTATGCCAAATACCATCCGTACATTCGGCAGGACGTGGATAATGCAAACTTTCCCAAGCTTCTGATAGAGTTTTTTCTAAAGAATCTCTAGCACCTGGCAAATGGCAGAGACCACTAATCCAAGGTGAGCCAAAAAATGTATTTTGAAATTTCTCCCAATTTGGTTGCATTCTGGCTTTACTTTGCTCCCATTCCGTTAGTGCTTGTTCTCCCACTAATGTGCCTTCAAGTGAGTTATAAAGCTCTTTGCGGATCAAATTCAGAGGAAGTTGAAGGGCATAAAACTCTCTAAGCTGCTTCCACGCGGCATCAGCCCTTTGTGTAGCCAACTCTTTTTTTTCAGCTACTTCCTTAACAGTTCGCGCGTCACTTCCCTGTGCCAAACCATGTAATAGATCACGTAACCGATCACGCTCTTCTTTAGCTTCGTCAAGTTGTTGACCAAGTGATTTTATTAAATCGCGCAAAGTGTCACGTAACGCTTTTTCTGCATCAAGTTTGCTTTTTAATGCTTCAATTCGTTGCTCATCAACACCACCAACATCCCGTAACTTTTTGGTTATATAGGTTGCTAGTTGTTCGCGTAATCCTTTTGCTAAAACAACGCCCAGTAAATTTTCTAAACCTGACTGAATCCAGCCGGTTCTATCTTCATCAGCAAGCACCGCTATTTTTTCACCATCAAAAAAGAAGAATGGTGCCAACCAAGGAGGGGTAACAAATAGCGTTAATAGCTCTGGAAGCTGTTCTTTGTCGCGGATTTGCCAGCCACCAGTTAGAGACTTGGTTTCAACAACGACAAACTGATCGTAGTATTTTCCTTTACCATTAAAAAACCATTTACGGGTTACCCGAAAACTACTACCGATCTCTTGTGAAAACTCAACACCAACCTCCATGAGCTCCTGACCATCAGCAGATGCAAGCCGATGAAATGCGGTTTCAAGAAAGTGGCCATAGCCTTTGGTTTTAAGTCCGGCAGTATCTAATGCTTTGTGTTTGATAGCTTCGTCACCGTACAAGCCAACGTAAATAGCCTCAAGTAGTGTTGTTTTTCCATAACCGTTTACACCACCAATTAACACTAAATTTTTACCAGCGTCTGGTTTTGGGAATTCGAAAATCTGGTGACGATAACATTTAAAGTTTTTTAGCTCACAACGCGAAAGCCACATGATTTATTCACCTGATCCAATTGATTGAAATATCTCATCGAATTCAGCTGTGATTCCTCTAGACCGTTGTTTATGTGCTTGTCCACGATATGCAGATAAACATCGGGCAAACACGTCTTCACTTACTCCATGTTTACTTAGTAATCCTAAAAGCACCTCATGAGAATCTTTATCTTTCCATAACGGCAAATCGTCTACTTCATGTCGCTGTGCTATTTCACTGTCAATAGTCATTATTCTTGTTCCTGTGATGATATGGCAATTAAATCATTCGTCCAAATGCGTTGAATTGTTTCAATTTCTTTCGTCGAAATTAAAATGTCGCCATATTCACGCTGAGTTTCTAATAATTTTTCTAAAATCATTTGCCGGGCTTTGATTGTGAAGGGGCCAGGTATAAGCTTGCCATTTGACGCTACCGTTATTTTACCGGTTCGTCTTCTGCCTTGGCGCAAGGTCAAGTCATTACGAATGTCTTTCAGCCAATCTCTAAAAGCAATGAGTGGTGCATATTGATGGTTGCCACTATCAACAAACCCCTGTAAACTTTTATCTTTTTCTACAACAGTACACGTCCAACAACCGAATCGACTAGAATTTGTTCCACAGCCGGGTGCGTCATCTTGTGACAATACAATTGGGCATTCACCACCAGCAGCATCACGATATAACTTAATTAACCTATTATGAGTCCCCCCCCAAGGAGGAGAGAAACTTGCTAGAATCTCCCAAACCTCATCAGTAGCTAGGTCAACAATGGGCCGATAAACAAACGCACCTTTTAAATCCTTATGAGGATGTAACCGCGAGCCATGATCATTTTGAAACGATTCAACACTTCTACGGCGTGCTGCAGACTCATCTTTTCGAACGCCTAATAAAATTATGGCTGACCCGCAAGCAACGACTTGATCAAGAATGTATCGGCTAGTAGGCTGAATTTTTAATCTATCCGTACACCAACGCATAGTTGAATTTGGACTAGGATAACCTTTTCCAATAAGTAAGACCCAGAAAGTATTATCAGGATTAGGATTCGTTGTTGCCACTGTAATAGGCAATTCCAATGTATTTGCAGCATTTCGAATTTCATTCTGGCATTGGTGTAGATGTGCTGCCACTAACGGACTTTCAACCAGCGTATCATTTGAAAGGACATGAATTGACCGCGTTAATCGACTTGGTGATATGTCGAGCAATGCCGAAAACACCAAATGTGTTACCAACATGCTATCCTTACCACCGGAAAATCCAATAATCCATGGATATGACTGCTCGTCAGAAAGATATTCAGCACGAATATCAGACACCAACTTCGCGAAAAGCGTATCAGTTATGTTCTGAAAATCTATTTTGGTATTTTGTGCTGTCAATGCGTTCCTCTTAGTTCATTGGCTTAGGATAATATCTAACGAAACGCTAAATAATTAATTTAATTACAGTCTAACGCCCGTTTTCTGTTCTTACGCCCCCATGAGGCCTTGTTTGCCGGAGACGGCCTAAAAGCCTCATGATACCTAGTATTGTACTTCGGAGTTGAATCCACGAAATATACAAAGACGGCACGTTGGCTACCAAACAGATGGCAACATGGCCGGTATGCTTTGATGCGGCATTATAGCTTCAGTTCCAAATTGGCCGATAAATTCAGGTTACTAATCTAAAGTGTTTTTGTGTTGGCTATGTAAGTCAGGAATCATCAACTTGGTTGGCAAGTGCTGCCAATTGCGCCAAGGGTTCTGTAAGTTGTCCGGCAGTGTTGGTGCGTAATGTGGCGTGGGCGACTTTGCGCCCTTTACGCGGTGCTTTGCCGTATAGATGCAAATGGGCATCAGGCATTGCCAAGATTTGTTCGGTTTTGGGCAGGCCACCAATAAAGTTGACCATGGCGGCGTGTCCGACCGGTTGGGTGGGCCCTAGCGGTAGATTGAGGATGGCGCGTAAGTGGTTCTCAAACTGGCTGGTTTGTGCGCCTTCTATAGTCCAATGACCGGAGTTGTGTACCCTGGGGGCGAATTCGTTGGCGATCAATTTGCCTTCAATATCAAACAGCTCCAATGCCAGCACACCCACATAATCCAGTTCGGTGAGCAGGCGGCGGGCATAATCTTCGGCTTGTGCCTGCGCGGCATCGTCCGCCCTGCATTGCGCCACCCGCAAGATACCGCCACGGTGTTGGTTTTCGGATACGGGATAAAAAATGATTTCGCCCGCCGGATTACGGGCACCGATAATGGAGACTTCGCGGTTGAACGGTACAAAGCCTTCGACGATGGCAGGCACTCCTTGCAGCAGTTGCCAAGCAGCGGACAGGTCGGCAACTGAATGTAACACCGATTGGCCTTTGCCGTCGTAACCTTGGGTGCGGCTTTTTAATATGGCGGGGTAGCCAATGGTGGGCATGGCGGCCTGCAAGGCTTGCAGGCTGTCCACCGCTTGGTAAGCCGGGGTGGGAATGCCAATTTGGTTAAAAAAATTCTTTTCATGGAGGCGGTCTTGAGCCACCGCCAAGGCGCGTGGCGAGGGATGCACTTGGGTGTGCGAGGCCAGGTAATCAGCCACTTCAGCGGGTACATTTTCAAATTCGTAAGTCACTACATCGGCGCGTTCGGCCAATTTTTGCAATTGCAGTGGGTCGTCGTACGCGCCTTGGAGCAGCTCGCCAACCGGTTTGGCACAGGCATCAGCGGCGGGGTCAAGAAAGATGAATTCCACGCCCAGGGGGTGACCCGCCAAGGCGATCATGCGGGCTAGCTGTCCGGCACCGAGGATGCCGACAATCATGGGATCACCTCACTAGGCTGAGGTAAACGCGGGTCGGCATGGGCCAGCACTTTATCGGTTTGCTGTTGGCGATAGTCGCTGAGGGCGAGTTTGAATTGGGTGTGTTTGTTGGCAATAATAGCCGCCGCCAGTAGGGCGGCATTGATGGCCCCGGCTTTACCGATGGCCAATGTGCCAACCGGGATGCCCGCTGGCATTTGCACAATCGACAAGAGTGAATCCATGCCGTTCAGGGCTTGCGATTGCACCGGTACGCCCAGCACCGGCAATGCGGTTTTGGCGGCGGTCATGCCGGGCAAATGGGCTGCGCCGCCAGCCCCGGCAATAATCACCTCAAGTTTTCTGGCTTCGGCGCTGTGTGCGTAGCTGAACAATTTGTCGGGGGTGCGGTGTGCGGAAACGACTTCGACCTCATGGGGAATGCCCAAGCGCTGCAAGGTATCTGCAGCATGTTGCATGGTTTCCCAGTCGGAAGTTGATCCCATAATGATGCCAACCAATGCGACCATTGATTACTCCTTAGTTGTGCAAAAAAATATCTGGTTTTTGCGAAACCAAATAGCATTTAAAACCTGATATTGTCGCATATATTTGTTATTTTCTTAAGGCGTGGCGGGCATAATTTTGGCCGCTTGGTTGTCACCATGCGGGGTTCGGGCATTGCCCTTAAGGCATTCCACTAGCATATTCACATGCAATTGACAAGGGTTCTAAGCTGTAATTATAATCCCAGCCGATGCAGCCAATGTGCATCATTTATTAACCACTTCGATTATGTTACTACAAGGAAAATAATTATGAAAATTCGCTTGTTAAGTGCTGTTGCCCTGTTGGGTGCTATGGCTTCCCACTCAGTGTTGGCCACTTCGGCGTGTCCAAGCTTGCCCGACTACAGTGTGTTGCACGACGCACTGGTGAAAGCCCAGCAAAGCACAGATAAAAATGGTGGTTTTGGTTTTAATATGTGGGCCACTATTGTTAACAGGGACGGTATTGTTTGTGCCGTGGTGATGACAGGCACTAACCGTGGTCAAGAATGGCCCGGCAGCCGCGTCATTTCGGCGCAAAAAGCCAACACCGCCAATGCGTTCAGCTTGCCAAACTTTGCATTGTCAACTGCTAACCTTTACTCGGCTGTGCAACCCGGCGGTTCTTTGTTCGGCTTGCAAGAAAGCAATCCGGTGGATGTCAATATTGCCTACCGTGGTTCAGCGACGCTTTACGGCACCATTAATGACCCTATGATTGGTGGCAAAATTGGCGGCGTTAATGTGTTTGGCGGCGGCTTGCCGTTGTACGGCCCGGCAGGTGGTTTGGTGGGCGCCATTGGTGTGAGCGGCGATTCATCTTGCGCTGACCATAATATCGCATGGCGCACCCGTCAGGCTTTGGGTTATGACCATGTGCCTGCTGGTGTGTCGGCTAACCATGACGATAACATCGTTTATGATATCAGCAATGGCGTCAGCGCCAGTGGCTGGGGACACCCTACTTGCAGCAAAGATGCAACAGCCATTGCTGAAGGTTTCCCTAAAGCGGGCATGAAGTAAGCTGCTGCACAAGGGGGATTGCGGGCCGTGTTGCTTGCGGGCCGCCATCCCCCTTGACTTTACAGGCTATTGACAATGTCTGCAATCAGTTCCGGGCCGCGATAGATCAGGCCGCTATATATTTGCACCAAACTGGCACCGGCGGCCAGTTTTTCTTGGGCATCTTGGGCGGTCAGAATACCACCTGCGGCAATGATGGGTATTTTGCCGCCCAATTCTGCCGATAACCGGCTTACCACATGGGTCGATTGCGCTTTGACGGGTGCGCCACTCAGGCCACCAGCTTGGCTGGCGAGCGGGTGACCTGCAATCGCTTCCCGTGCTATTGTGGTGTTGGTGGCAATCACTCCGTCTATGGCGTATGCCAGCAATAATTTGGCGATATGGGCAATTTCTTCATCGGTCAAGTCGGGGGCTATTTTTACCACCAGCGGCACATAGCGGTGATGGGTTTGTTGCAAGTGCTGTTGTTCTTCTTTCAGTTGCGCCAATAGGTTTTTTATCTCGTCCCCTTGTTGCAGTTGCCGTAAGTTTTGGGTGTTGGGCGAGGAGATGTTGAGGGTGATGTAGCTGGCGAGCGGATAGGCCAGCCGCAGTCCGATGAGGTAATCCTCAATGGCATTGGCGATAGGCGTGTCATAATTTTTTCCAATATTGATGCCTAGCACGCCGCGATATTGGCTGTTTTGCACTTGTGCCAACAAATGTCCAATGCCCAAGTTGTTAAAGCCCATGCGGTTGATGATGGCTTGGTGTTCGGGTAGGCGGAACAGGCGCGGTTTGGGGTTGCCTGGTTGGGGGCGGGGGGTGACTGTGCCAATCTCGATAAAGCCAAAACCTAAGGTGGCGAGGGTGTCTATATAGTCGCCATTTTTGTCCAATCCCGCCGCCAGCCCCACGGGATTGTTAAAAACCAAACCCATTGCGTTGACCGGTTTTGCAGTTAGGGCCGGTGTTGCAAGCTTGAGCACACCGGTTTTCTGGGCTGCTGCCAGCAGTTTTAAGGTGACGGTGTGGGCTTGTTCGGCTTCGAGCGAGAACAGCAACGGGCGCAGCAAGGGGTAAATATCCATAATAGGCGGTGTTTGGGCTTAAGCAGTCAGGGTCAGGCGGGGTGTTTGGCGCGTAATCATCATGGCTTTAGCCCCTATGCTTGCGGCTAAAGCCATTGCCACAAATAAGGCGGATGTTCGGGCATCTATCTGTCATGATCACTTGCTGGGTTTGAGGGTTTCATCAAACTCGCGCGGGTCGATATCGTCAGTGGTCTTGCCGTCATTAATCAGGTATTTCTGATGTTGGCGGTAGGTGTTTTTAATGAATTCGTAACGATCCACACTGGCTTCGGTCAGAATTTTTTCTGAGGTCAACAGATCAGCACGCCGGTCAATCACTTCTAGGGCTTTGGTGCTATATGTCGCATAATTGGCCGTGGTGTCACCAAAGATTGAAACATAAGTCAGCGGGTTAAACAGGGCATCGCCAACCAAGCCCAAAGTGTCCCGTGGTGAACTTGGGCCATAAAATGGCAATACCAAGTAGGGGCCTGATGGCATTCCCCATACCGCTAAGGTTTGGCCAAAGTCTTCGTCATGTTTGGGTAGGGTCATCAATTCGGCAACATCGAACATGCCCACCAACCCCAGCGTGGAGTTGACCACCAAGCGACCGGTATCAGATGCGCCTTGGCTGAATTTTAATTGTAAAAAATCATTGATGGTGACACCGATATCATCCATGTTGCTGAATACGTTGGTGACACCTTGATCGACTAGGTCAGGGGTCAACCATTGGTAGCCTTTTGCCAAGGGTTTGAGCACATAGTCATCAACACCATTATTAAATGACTGAAAGCTTCTGTTCCAACCTTGCCATTGATCGTCAGGATAACTGGCATCGGGCGTGGTGGCGCAGCCTTGCAAAGCCGTTGCCACCACGAGGACGATAGGGCAAAGCAATAGTCGTTTGGGCTGTTTAATACTTATCATCTGTTCTTCCTGGTTATCTGTGGGGTTGATGTGGCAGGCTTTTTCGGCCAACGATTTAAGAGGATTGTCAACAACAGTTGTTTTCAGTACATTAGGGTCTGTGCTAATTTTAACATTAGAAAAACAATCTTGGCTTGCTTAATTCAAGGGGTTATCGGGTTTTCCACATAGCCTGTGGATAAGTCTGTGGGTAGTGTCTGGATAAAGGAGCTAAGTGACCGTGCCTGCTATCGGTTTGTTACTTTGTAGTGTTTTTATACGATAACTAAAGTGCTTAATAATTAATTAGTTAGTTATTTTTATGCAGATGGGTCAGGGGTTGGTAAGTGCTTGTTGGGCATCATGTTGGCTGATGTGCCGCTGTGGATAAGCAATAACCGGCCAAGCCCGCCACTCTGCTTCATATCCGTAACAATAGGGAGTTGCCATGTTGGTTTTTATCGTATCAAGTCTGGGTTTGTGTTTTTTGGTGCAGGCGGGAAGCCCTTGGCAAGCAGACCTAATTTCGCCTGTTGTTTATGATCTTGGCATGGGTATCGCTGTGGCAAGCCTGATAGCCCTGCTATCAAAAAAAGTGCCTACGCAGTTATGCTACGATATTTTTTCGGCTGCCACGTTATTGGTTTGGTTTGCCACTTGGAAACCTGAATTTAAAGACGACTCGCCGATGTTTTTTGCTTATCCGTTGTATTTTGTGTTTATCGCCAGTTTTATGGCGCTTTACCTCATAGCCCAAGCCGATAAGATTGACACGGAAACCTTGCAACAAATGCGGCGCTATCAGGCCAGTTCCGTTGTGTTGCAGCCTTGGCTGCTGATGCCCATAGTATTGCTTAGCCTGCACTGGCCAGAACATTATTTATTGTATCCGACCACCATGACTTTAATGCTTGCGCAAGCGGCTTTTAGCCTTTGTTTGGACAAAAAGCCGTGTTAACGACGGGCAATACCTAAATAGCGTGTTTTTTTGCTGTTTCCCTTACTCTGGAATTTGGCGGGCGCCGCCGCTTTATGTTTGCTGATAAGGGCATGGTGGCTATGGCTATGGGCAGCCAAGACTAACGGGCGTGCTGGGGAGGCATAATGGCTCTTTCTGACGGTCGCCTTATGTTTGGCAGGGTGGCCTATGTGGCGGGTGTGGTGGCTGACGGGGTAGCTGCCTACTGCTTCTGAGGCATGATTGCCGCAGCTGAGTTGGTAAGGCGGCAAGCCGGAAAAATTGTTGTGCATGGACATGATGCTTTGTCCGTTGCCATACGGATTTTCAAAGCCATTGTCCATCAATCGGGTCATCAATTGGTAGCGTTCGCCACTGGTCATGCCGCCCATGACCACACCTATCAGGCGGCGGCCATTTTGTGTGGCGGATGAGATCAAGTTGTAGCCGGAACCACAGGTGAAGCCTGTTTTCATGCCTTCTGCGCCGGGGTAGTGGGCGGTGAATTTGTTGATGCCAGGCCATTCGCGGCCTCTAAAATGAAGGCTATGGGCAGAAAAATAAGGGTAATATTGTGGGAAATGGCGTTGGGTTTTCCAGGCCAGCAATGCCATGTCGCGTGGTGTGGTCACTTGCCAGTCATGCGGCAGGCCAGTCGCATTCATGAAATGGCTGTCGAACATGCCCAGTTCATGGGCTTTAGTGGTCATTTTTACGGCAAAATTAGTTTCGCTACCGCCTATATGTTCTGCCAAGACCACGGCGGCATCGTTGGCTGAACGGGTTATCACCGCCAAAATGGCTTCCTCCACGGTTAAGTTTTCGTTAGTCCGAAGCCCCAGTTTGCTGTTGGGTTGGGTTGCCGCATAGGGGGAGGTGGTGAGCATGTCATTAAGATGCAATGAACCATCATTTAAAGCGGAAAATGTCATGTACAGGGTCATGACTTTGGTCAGCGAAGCGGGATACCAAGCATGGGTGGCATCAGTTTCGTGGAGAACCTTGCCGTTGCTGGCATCTATCAAAATAGCGGCGTGGCGGGCGTGGCTAACGCAAGGCAGCAGCCACATTGCCATCCATAACGCAATGGGCAAGATAAGCTTAAAATTTGGCATTGACGGGCAAAAACAAAAGTCGATTATGATTAGGTGTTGGATTCGGCTAGTGCAACGGTCTGGCGGCAAATCGCGGGTATGGGGTCAATGGCTAGGCTAAAATGAGCGTTCGTACTCGTCTTTCGGTGCGTGCGGACAAGCGGCGGCGTAGGTTTTTGCCCAGTTTGCATTAATCCATGACGGCGTATGATATAGGGGCGACCAACCAATGGCGGAAATTATACGCTAATATTACCGGTTTAATTTTAAAATTAGGGGCGGATTCAACTCTGAAGTGCAATGCCAGTAAACAATCTGACCAGCTACTGGCTTACTGATGTTTTTTGCCAGTAATCGTCAAAGGGGGGACGCAATTATAAGGTGGCGCACCTTGGCATAGTCCCCAATATTGCCCGACATTGCCTTCGCTGGCGGGTTTCCAATTTTCGGTGAATGCTTCAAACGCGGTGCCTGACCAGCCTTTTTGGATCAGTTTGTTAAAAGTGGCTTGCAACACCTTGGCCTGATTTTTTTTGCCTGCGACGGCACAACGTTCCCGGGTGTTTTTGTTAACCCCAATATAGGCCTCCGGCCCACTGGGCCAACCAAATTCGGTCATGGCCACTGTTTTGCCGGGGTAGGTGCGCTGCACCTCTTCCATTCTGGCAATATGGAAATCCGCCGCCTTTTCGGCAGGGATGCAGGTATGCAAGCTGGAATGGACGCTTTCCCACCAAGGAAAAACATTGATGCCGATCCAATCGACTTGGGCAGCAAAACTGGTTTGCCCACAAGGCATAGTGCGGTTGCACCATTCCCACCAGGTATCGATGGTGGTAAGCGGTTGCTTGATGCCAGCTTGGCGCAGACTGCTTAAGCAGCGGCTTATCTCGCCATCATAAGCATAGCCGTGGCGGGTGCGGACTTCCGAACCGCAACTGAGTTTGATAATGGTGTCCGGGTAAGCCTTGGCTTGTTTTATGCCTTCACTTATGGACTGGCTATTGACGGCACTGTCCTTATCAATCCATAAAATGGCGACCACCTTCATTTTTCGGGCTTTGGCGGCGGCAAAGGTGTGATCAAGGCCGTTCAGCACGCCATAGGTCATAATGCATCGGAATGGGGTGTGCTTGACCAAGCTGTCCAACAGCTTATCAATCAGTGCCGCTGAGGGGGGCGGGCCATAATCGGGATTGATATTGCCCACATAAGGGCTAAACGCAACGCATTGCAAGGGGGCTTGGGCTTGCCCCGCATGGTGGCTGCGGGCGGATACCTGAGCTGCCGCCATTAGCATCAGGCAACCAACCAGCAACAATAAAAAAAGTTTTTTAGGATGAGCCATAGTGCATGTCGGGTTAGGGAAAATGTTGCCGACACCTGCAATATACAGGGCGGCTAAATAGGGCTGGATAACGCTTTGGAATTTTTATTGTTGCGGAACACCAACGGTTTTTCTGTGCCTGATCCGACACACTGCTGTGCGCTTTCTATGGCTTGTCGGATAACGCCGCGTTGGGTGGATTTGCTGCATACCGGGTCAGTGGCATATAAATCGCCGGTCAGCAAATAGGCTTGACAGCGGCAACCGCCAAAATCCTTGGCTTTTTCGTCACAGCTACGGCAAGGTTCTTTCATCCAATCATCACCACGAAAAAAATTGAATGCTTTGGAGTCGTTCCATATTTCTGCAATGCTGTAATCATTGACGTTAGGGCAGTCCAAGCCGGGCAATTGGCGGGCGGAATGGCAGGGTAGCGCTGTGCCGTCGGGGGCGATGGTCAAAAAGGTGCTGCCCCAGCCGTTCATGCAGGCTTTGGGCCGGTCTTCATAAAAATCGGGCACTACATAATAAATTTTCATTTTGCCGGCCACTTTTTCTTTATAGGCTTGGGCAATTGCTTCGGCTTGTTCAAACTGTGCCTTAGTGGGCAATAACAAATCCCGGTTGAGATGGGCCCAGCCATAATATTGGGTGTTCGCCAATTCCAAATAATCCGCGCCCAACTCTTCAGCCATTGCCAATATATCCGCCATCTGCCCGATATTGTCGCGGTGCAGCACCACGCACAGCACCATGGGGTAGCCGTGTTGCTTGACCCAATGGGCCACCTGCTTTTTATGCACAAAGGATTCGGTGCCGGCAATATGGTCATTAAGCTGTTGGTTGCTGGCTTGGATGCTGACTTGGATATGATCCAGCCCAGCCGCTTTTAGCTCAATTATTTTCGCTTCGGTCATGCCATAACCAGAAGTGATCAAGTTGGAGTAATAGCCCAATGCTCTGGCGTGTTGCACCAGTTCCGGCAGGTCTTGGCGCGTCAACGGTTCGCCGCCGGATAAGCCCAGTTGCACCGCGCCCATTTGCCGCGCCTGGGTCAGCACACGCTTCCAGTCATCGGTGCTTAACTCGGTTTTATAGTGGGCATAGTCCACCGGATTGGAACAATACGGGCATTGCAAGGGGCAAGCGTAGGTGAGTTCAGCCAGTAACCAGCGGGGCGGGGTCAGAGTGGTCATGTTATTGTGCAATCCAGCCATTGTGTAGGGCGACCTCCAAAAACGCGGTGATGTCATCAGCCAAGCCACGGGTGGCAAATTTTTCTTCCAACGTGGCAATGATTTGGGCAAGTGCCAGTGTACCATCGCAACATTTCAATATTTCCGCTGAACTTTGGTTAAGCTCGACCAGCCCCTCCGGATAGAGTATGACAAACTTTTGCTGGGCTTCTTCCCATTGTAGGCGATGGGTGGGCGAGAACTTGATCGGTTGGTCGGGGTTAAGGCTCATGGCAGTTCCGAAATTATTGAAATGATTGGCGGCTTAAAGGCCATTGGGCAGGCAGTTTGACGATCACGCCAAAATTGGAAGCGGTCAGTTGTCCGGTTTTGGCATGGTAATCGATCAGGCCGTTTTCCCAAACAATCCAGACTTCTTCCGCACCTGCCTGTAAGTACAATTGCACTTTTTCGTGCATTTCTTGCTTGGAATTGGCGGGTGAAACCACTTCTATGCACAGTTCGGGGGCGCTTGGGTAGGGGGTCTGGTAGCCGTATTGTTTGATAAAGGCTTTGGAACACCACGCCACATCAGCAACTTTAACGCCTTCTGTGGTTTGGATGGAGCATTCGGTCATGGCTTCGCCTTTTTTGAGCTTGCGTTGCAACAACGCACCTAAATGCAGCTGCAAGCGGCCATGCTTGTTGGAGGCGGGGGTCATTTCAATTTTCCCATAGCGGTTTAGCTCTATCTTAAACGGTAAGTCTTTAAAATAGGGGCTATCCATCACTTCCGACCATTGCATAAGTGCTCCTGCCTTTGTTGGCTTGGCTTAAGCTTTAATAGTAAAGTAGGGGGGCATATCGTTAATATAGGCCATATACATGGCATCGGCCATTGTCCATAACACATCCAATTTGAACTGTAAGATTTGCACCATACGTTCTTGTTGTTCGCGGGTTTTGTACCAATCCAAGGTGATGGCCAGACCATGCTCCACATCGCGGCGGGCTTCGGTCAGACGCTTGCGGAAATAATTGTAACCTTCTATTTCCACCCAAGGATAATGTTCCGGCCAGTTGTCCAACCGTTGCTGGTGTATTTTGGGGGCGAACAATTCGGTCAACGATGAGCTGGCGGCCTCGTGCCAATCGGCCCGGCGGGCAAAATTGACATAGGCATCCACGGCAAAACGCACGCCGGGCAACACATGTTTTAACGAGGTAATCTCTTCACGGCTCAAGCCCACGGCAATGCCCAGTTGTATCCAAGCCTCAATGCCACCGACATCACCCGGGTGACCATCATGGTCAAGTATCCGCTGAATCCACAAGGCCCTTGTTTCACGGTCAGGGCAATTGGCGAGGATGTTGGCATCTTTCAGCGGGATGGACACTTGGTAATAAAAGCGGTTGGCGACCCAGCCTTGTAACTGGGCTTTGGTCAATTTGCCTTCATTCATCAATACATGGTAAGGGTGATGGATGTGGTAGTACTTTTCCATGCCGCGTAGGGTGGCTTCAAAGGCTTCGCGTGTCCAAGCTTGATTGTCTGTTTGGGGCATGACTGCCTCCTTGTATTATTAGTTGTTGTCAGGTGGTGGCAAAAAATTATCTGGTTTTTAATTAGGGCTTACAAGTCGATTTCCATACCGTCATAAGCCACTTCAATGCCTGCTTCAGTCAAAATTTGCCGTTCGGCTGACGCGTCATCCAAAATAGGATTGGTGTTGTTGATATGGATCAGTATTTTACGTTTTTCGCCCATTTTGCCAAGGCTGTCTAAAACCTCTATCATGCCGCCAGTACCCGATTGCGGCAAATGACCAATATCGCGTGCAAATTTGTGGCTGATGCCTTGTGCGACCATCTCATCATCTGTCCAAAATGTGCCGTCAACCATCACGCAATCAGCCGCTTGCATAGCATCCATGACGTGCGCTTCAATCTCCCCCAAACCGGGCGAGTAAAACACTTTTTTACCGGTGGAAATTTGCTCAATGATGATGCCGACATTGTCGCCCTCGTGCGGGTCATGACGGTGCGGCGAGTAGGGTGGCGCCTTGCTTTTTAGGGCTTGGCCATACAAGCGGATATCGTCAATGCCCGGCACGGTGAAGCTGCTGCCGTCAATGGGTAGCGGGTGATGGTTGACCGAGCAATAATGCGATAACATGTTAAACACCGGAAATCCCGTGGTCAGGTCATCTTTTACCATCTCCGTGCAATAAATATCTAGTGGCTTGCCTTCACGCAACATTAACAGCCCTGTAGTATGGTCAATTTGGCTATCAATCAAAACAATTGCCTTAATGCCGGTGTCGCGGATGCCGTCTTTAGGCTGGATGGCGGGAAAAGCTTCCAACTGTGCCCGTATGTCCGGCGAGGCGTTAAACAGCAGCCAGTTGCGGTTATCGGTGCTGACCGCAATGGATGACTGGGTGCGTGCAGTCCCCTGCATTTGCTGGTGGCGCAAACGGTGGCAATTATGGCAATTGCAGTTCCATTGCGGAAAGCCCCCGCCAGCCCCCGCCCCTAACACTCTTATTTTCATGGCTACACCCTACAGATCAATAGTGCGCTAATGATACGGGATTAAAAGTTTACAGGCAAAAAAAAGGGGTTCTTAGCGAACCCCCTTTTTGCCACCCTAACGTTTAAATCAGGTACAGCTTAACGGTTGTAGATGTACATTGTGACTTCAAAACCGAAACGCAAATCAGTAAAGCTTGGTGTTTCCCATTTCATAATAATCACCTCCAAAGGATTTTTTTAAGTGTTTTGCAGCTTGTTCAACTAAGCTACTTTAGAGTATACGACGAAGTTTTTATTTACGCAACAGTTGCTATTGGCCCTGTTGGGGAATAAGTTTTGCCAATGCGGGTTGGCGAGGACTTAAGGTAAAGTCCGCCGAAAAGCATTGCGGTGGATGGGGCTAACAGTTGGCGCGAAGTGGCGCTATAGCCGACATTGGTTGCTGGCATAAATCCGCAGGTGGTCATGGAGGTGGCGGAAGCTTAGGCGCCAACAAGCCATTTGCGAATGATTATTAATAATTCGTTTTACATTTCATGCTGTTATAATATAACTGTAATTGCATGGTCATATTCTAATGGTAGTTTGCAGTCTCTGTTAAACTTCAATCAGGACGGAAAATGAAAACCCCTTTTCAACAACAATTTAAATTGAAGCCATTTGCCTTGGCACTGTTCAGCGCGTTTTTCGCTGGTCAGGCAACGGCAGATTTTGCCCAAGCAGCCAGCAGCCAACCACAAACAGCCACCCCCATAAAACACGTCATCATATTGATTGGCGAAAACCGCACTTTCGACAATATTTATGGCACTTATGTGCCTCGTAAAGGCCAGTCTGTTGCCAACTTGTTGTCAAAAGGCATTGTCAACGCCGATGGCACACCGGGCCCTAACGCCAGTATGGCTGCCCAAGCCCAGCTGAAAAATATCCCAAGCAGTTTTTTTATCAGCCAACCAGCCAGCAACAAAGTGCCTTATAAAACTTTGCCGGTGCCCAATACTAGCTACGTGCCTTCTCAAGGTGCAACCTTGAAAGAAATTGCCGCCGCACCAGGCAGTGCCTCCCTGCCCTTGTCCCCCTCAATTTCAGTCAAAAACCTGCAATTGTTCTCACCTGTGCTGCCTAGCACCGCCCTGCCCTTGCTGACCACCGGTGTCAAAGGCATGACGGCTTGCCCAGCGGCCCCTGCTGGCACACCACCACAAGGTTGCTACGAAGACGACACCCGTTACAGCAACTATGCGGCCTTGCCTAATACCGTATTCCCTATTAAAGGCAAAAACTTACCCTACGACAGTTTCACTGGTGACCAAGTGCACCGTTTCTACCACATGTGGGAACAGTCTGATTGTAATGTCCAAAATGCGACCAAGCAAAACCCAAGCGGTTGCTTGAACGATTTGTATCCTTATGTGGGTGTGGCCCGTAACGACGGCTCAACCAGCAACGCCATGGGCTTCTATAATGTCCAGCAAGGTGATGCGCCTATTTTGAAAAAACTGGCTGACCAATACACCATCAGTGACAATTACCATCAGCCGGTTATGGGCGGCACTTTTGTGCAACATCAAATGATCGGCACGGGTGATGGCATGCCTTGGACACCTTATACCAACCAAAGCAATGTCACCCTGTCTGCGCCACCAATCAACAAGCAGGTTGACCCAACCCCAAGCAGCTCAACGTCTATCGGTTTTACTGCTGACAAGGCGTGGACATCGTGCGATACCAGCTGGGCAAAAGCGGTTTTGGATTATGAGGCGACTTTGCCTTGGCAGCCAAACAACTCCCCAACCACCTGCACGCCTGGCCAATACTATTTGATCAACAATGTTGAACCCGGTTATTTGGCAAACGGCGCTATTGCCGATGCAGGCATCACCAGTGGTTCTTTGGTGCCACCGTCCAGCGTGCGTACCATCGGTGACGCATTGAACGAAAAAAGCATCAGTTGGGCTTATTATGGCGGCGGTTATAACTATGCCGTCAATGTAGCCAACGGTTTGCCTAACAACGGCACACCACTGAACACGGCGGAGTATATGGTGGGCACCAGCGGTGATTACTATTGTGATATCTGTAATCCTTTCAGCTACGCCAAATCCATCATGGGCAACCCTGCCCAGCGCAAAGCGCATATTAAAGATGCAACAGACTTCTTTAACGATTTGTCGAAAGGCAACTTGCCAGCGGTATCGTATCTGAAGCCTGACAGCTTTACCGATGGCCATCCAGCCAGTTCTAAACTGAACCTGTTCGAAGCCTTGGTTGATAAAGTCTATACCCAGCTGCAAAGCAACCCAACTTTGTTCAATGAAACCCTGTTCATTGTCACTTGGGATGAAGGCGGCGGATATTGGGATTCTGGTTTCTTCCAACCGGTTGATTTCTTCGGCGATGGCCCACGGATTCCTTTGATTGCCATTTCTCCCTATACAGCTGGCGGCAATGTTGACCACACTTATGGCGACCACGCTTCTTTGTTGAAATTCATCGAACGTAACTGGGGTTTGCAACCATTGACCGCGCGTAGCCGCGATAACCTGCCTAACCCTGTACAAAAAGCCGCTACTAACCCTTATGTACCGGCCAATATGCCGGCAGTCGGTGATTTGTTCAGCATGTTCAGCTTTAATCAATAAAGATTCAAACTGACCGATAATTAAGTTTGGCTGCCTCGTCGGCTGTCCGCTGCTTGCGGCAACTGGCGAGGCAGTTTTTAATTGTAGCGGGTCTCTGATTGCCTCCCAATGCCTGTTCCGGCTGTACCCTGCACGGCTAGAAAAGCCCGTTTCCTATTTTCCCCTGTTTTTTTCTCCATTGGCTTAATTTCTGTCCCACCAAGCTATTGTTGGCAGCTTTTGTAATGCTTGCTAACGGTTAAAAATGTCGCCATCGGTAGCCGAAACAACCCGCACACGGTAATTCACCCGTTCGACAAAGTGGCAGAAGGCGGCATCGAGCAAGCCTTGTGCTGCCCATTCGGCTACGGTCAAGCGTGGGTCAACTTTGGCGGCCTTGATCAACAACAATTCTTGCGCGGTCAATTTGCCCGCCAGCCAAGCCGCCAAACTGTCCGAGGTAATGTCCCACGTAGCGGCAATGCCCGCCCTGTCCAATTCCAGCACATCGGGCGACCAAACTACCGGCTTGCCTTGTCCAAGCGCTGCCTTGATGGCAACCACTGAGCCAGCCAAATGCCAGGCAGGTTTTAATCCGGTTATCAGCAAGGCCATTTGTTGCATAGCCAACAGCGCCATGCAATGGGCACTGCGGTCATCAAAGCGCCAGTGCTGTTGGGCCAGCCGCACTTGGTCGGCAAACGCCCCGCCGCCGGGCACCACCACCATATCGGTATCCTGATAGTGTTTATCGAGCTGGTCAAGGCAATCGGTCAGCAGGGTGTTGTGGGTAAGGCTGCCACCCAGCTTAATGACGTGGATAACATTCATACCACTGAGTATTGTTTTAACAATGCCAGCAGGGCGGCGGCCTTGTCGAAACATTCTTGGTATTCTTCAGCAGCAATCGAGTCATGCACTATGCCGCCACCCGCCCAAAAGCGGATACTGCCATGCGAATGCACCAAGGTGCGTATGGCAATATTGGTGTCCATGTTGCCATCACAGCTGATATAACCGATAGCACCACAATAGAGGCCGCGCCGGTGTGGTTCGAGTTCTTCAATAAT
>Ga0007882_10000316_pt1 | contig 28138 bp, 29 predicted proteins | sample CryBogCBH12Aug01_FD_71195 | JGI IMG/M metagenome (GOLD analysis project Ga0007882, IMG submission 71195) | Freshwater microbial communities from Crystal Bog, Wisconsin, USA - CBH12Aug09.1 | ecosystem: Environmental > Aquatic > Freshwater > Lake | place: Crystal Bog, Wisconsin, USA | collected... | reverse complement strand
AGGGCAGGGCCGAATTTGCGCCATTGCTGTGTCAAACGGCTTGACCGTAGCGCCGCTACGCTCTGCGCCGTTTTCCTTGCACTGCCGTAAATTCGGTCACCTGCGGGGTGATCCAAATTGATCGCGAACCGCTCTAATCAGTCGATCTGCAGCCTCGCCGATGATTTCCAATCGCCGCACGACAGCGTCCTGACGCATTTCGTCCATAGCAAATTGGTCAGCGCTGACGCCGGCCACGTATCGCTCGACAGCATCCGCATTCTGCTGAATGTCATCCAGGCAAGCATCAACATCAATCCGTCGATCACCGCTGCTCACAATGGCCGCGCCTCGGCGATGACCTCTTGTCGAACCCGTTCCTTCAACCCGGCAGGAGTGTGGATGTCCACGGGTACGCCTATCAGTTTCTCTGCCTCAGCCTGAAAGCGTGCCAAAGCAAAATAGCCGGTGCCGGCATTGGCATCGATCAGCAGGTCGACATCACTACCCTCAACGTCCTCGCCACGGATAACCGAGCCGAACAGCCGAACATTGCTTGCTCCGTGCCGGTGGGCGATTTCAATAAGTTCCTCGCGGTGCCGCGCTATGGCTTCTGACGGTCGCATGACATGCTCCACCTAGACAGAAACACAAACCACATGCCACGGGCGGGGACGCCCGTGCCACTCAGTTTCATCCAGGACGGCGCGGAACCAACAACAACACGCCGAACCAGTGGGGGTCGCTCCCCGGTTCAAATAAAATACAATGGGTCCGCCCGTTTTACGACAAGATCCTGGCGGCACCCGGCGATGGGTCAAAGAGCGCCGGGTCTGAGGGTCTCGCCGTTGCGCAGGCAGTCGGGGGACGCCAGTTCGACGAAAAGTCCGGCCACCGCCTCCGGCGGCGGGTGCTGCGCCGGGTCTTCGCCGGGAAAGGCTTCGGTCCGCATCCGGGTGCGGACCACGCCGGGATCGACCAGATTGACGCGCAGCGGGCTGGTCCTCTCGACCTCGGCGGCCCAGCTGCGGGCCATCGTCTCCAGTGCCGCCTTGCTGGCGGCATAGGCGCTCCAGTAGGGAAACACCCCCTGGGTGACGCCGGAGGTGACGAAAATGGCCCGTCCGGCGTCGGATTGCCGCAACAGGGCGTCGAAGCTGCGGATCAGCCGCCAGTTGGCGGTGACGTTCACCGTCATCACCTCGGTCCAGTCCTTCACCGCGTAATGGCCGACCGGCGACAGGCCTCCCAGCACGGCGGCGTTGCCGACCAGGATGTCGAGGCGCCCGAACCTCTGGTACAGCGCCAGGCCCATCTGGTCGATATGGTCCGGTTGGCGCAGGTCCAGCGGCACCAGGGTGGACGAGCCGCCCATGGCGCGGATGTCGTCGTCGATCTCCTCGAGTGCGCCCTGGGTGCGGGCCAGCAGTACCACATGGGCGCCTTCGGCGGCGAAACGCCGGGCCACCGCGGCGCCGATGCCGCGCGACGCGCCGGTGATCAGCGCGACCCGACCGTCAAGCCGTTTGCCCATCAGTGCCCTTCGGTCAGCAGGGTCAGCGACAACTGCCCCTCGCCGCCTTCCTGGTCGGTCAGCGGCACCGGGTAATCGCCGGTGAAACAGGCATCGCAGAACTGCGGGTAGCGGCTGTCGCGGGCGGTTTCGCCGACCGCCCGGTAGAGGCCGTCAAGCGACACGAAAGCCAGGGAATCGGCGCCGATCAGTTTGGCCATGCCGGCGACGTCGAGACGGTAGGCCAGCAGTTTTTCGCGTTCCGGGGTGTCGATGCCGTAGAAACAGGAATGGGTGGTCGGCGGGCTGGAGATGCGCATATGCACCTCGGCGGCCCCGGCCTGGCGGACCATTTCGACGATCTTTGTCGAGGTGGTGCCGCGCACGATGGAGTCGTCGACCAGGATCACCCGCTTGCCCTCAATCTGCGCCCGGTTGGCGTTGTGCTTCAGCTTGACCCCGAGATGGCGGATGCTGTCGGTGGGTTCGATGAAGGTACGCCCGACATAATGGTTGCGGATGATCCCCAGTTCGAAGGGGATGCCGGCGGCGACGGCGTAGCCCAGGGCTGCCGGCACGCCGGAGTCCGGCACCGGGATCACCACATCGGCGTCGACCCCGCTTTCCTTGGCCAGTTCGGCGCCGATGCGCTTGCGCACCTCGTAGACGCTGGTGCCTTCCATGATGCTGTCGGGCCTGGCGAAATAGATATGCTCGAAAATGCAGAAGCGGCGGCGCAGCTTGGCGAAGGGTTTGATGCTGCGCAGACCGGTATCGTTGATAACCACCACTTCCCCGGGTTCGACATCGCGCACCACATCGGCGCCGACGATGTCCAGGGCGCAGGTTTCCGAGGCCAGGATCCAGGTGTCGCCGCGCCGGCCCAGCACCAGTGGACGGATACCCAGCGGGTCGCGGACGCCGATCAGCGCGTTGGTGGCCAGGGCCACCAGCGAATAGGCGCCCTCGACCTGGCGCAGGGCGTCGATCACCCGGTCCTCCACGGTCGAATACAGGCTGATGGCGATCAGATGGACGATCACCTCGGTATCGGTGGTCGACTGGAACAGGCAGCCGCGGCGCACCAGCTGCTTGCGGATGGTCAGCGCGTTGGTCAGGTTGCCGTTATGGCCGATCGCCAGGCCGCCGAATTCGAAATCGCCGAACAGCGGCTGGACATTGCGCAACATGGTTTCGCCGGTGGTCGAATAGCGCACGTGGCCCACCGCCGCCGTGCCGGGCAGGCGCTTGATCACCGCTTCGCTGCCGAAATTGTCGCCGACATGGCCCATGCCCCGATGGGAGTGGAACATGTCCCCGTCCGAGGAGACGATGCCGGCGGCCTCCTGCCCCCGGTGCTGCAGCGCATGCAGCCCCAACGCGGTCAGCGACGCCGCCCCGGAATGGCCGAAAATGCCGAAGACGCCGCATTCCTCATGCAAATGGTCGTCGTCGAAGGGATTGGTGGTGAGCATCTGCGGTCCCTACTTTCCCGTCGTCGTTTCAATCAGCCTTTCCAGGCTGCGGTTGTCGTATCCCGGCGTCTTTTCACCGGGGCGCGGATCGGCGGATTTCGGTCGCGGCGCCGACAGGCGGTCATAAACATCCTTGGTCTGCTGCAGGTCGCGCAGCGACTCCGAGGCTTCGCGGGCCTTTTCGTCGACATCGGCGAACTGGCTGGGCAACAGCGTCTGCAGCACCCGGGCGCCGAACACCATCAGCGGCCGGGTCTTGGCCTGGCTCAGCAGGTCCGGCTCGTCGGGGGCCATCAGCTTGGTCACCACCATGAAGCACAGGCTGGCCAGCACTAGGCCGCGCACCAGGCCGAAGGCGAAGCCGAGCGAACGGTCGACCGGGCTGATGGCGCTTTTGCGGACCCGCCGGGCGATGGCATGGGTGATGAACGACGAGGCCAGCAGGATGGCCAGGAAGATCCCCAGGCCGCCGGCGATGTCGGCCAAGGTCTGGCTGGCGATGTAGCGATGCACGAAGGGGCGGATCGGCGCCAGGCCCCACAGCGCCCCCAGGCTGGCGGCGATCCAGCCGGCCATTGCCAGGACCTCGTATACGAATCCGCGCATCAGGGCGAAGACGCCGGAAGCCAGCAGGACGAAGACAACGGCAATGTCGACAGGGTTCACGACTGTCCACCCGATCCTGAAACAGCCTTGCCGCCGCGGCGGAACAAGGACACCAAATCCTCAACATGGCCGATATGGCGAATGCCGATCGGCCCTTCGGCGGCGGGCTTGCCGGGCCCCGAGCGCTGATGCCCGGCTGGCACCAGGGCCTGGCGGAAACCCAGTTTTCCGGCCTCCTTCAGGCGGCTGTCGGATTGGCCGACGGCGCGCACCTCGCCGGATAGGCCGATTTCACCGAACACCACGCGGTCGGCATCCATCGGGATGCCGCTGACCGAGGACAGCAACGCCGCCGCCACCGCCAGATCGGCCGCCGGCTCGTTGATGCGCAGGCCACCTGCGACGTTCAAATAAACATCATTTCCACCCAAGGCAAGCCCGCAACGGGCATCCAGCACGGCGATGATCATCGCCAGGCGCCCGGAATCCCACCCGATAACCGCCCGGCGCGGGGTTCCCGGCGCCCCCGGGGCGACCAGCGCCTGGATCTCGACCAGCATCGGCCGCGTCCCCTCGACGCCGGCGAAAACGCAGGCGCCGCTGACATTGCCGCGCCGTTCGGCGAGGAATAGGGCCGAGGGATTGGCCACTCCGGCCAGCCCGCGATCGGTCATCTCGAAGACGCCGATCTCGTCGGTGGCGCCGAAGCGGTTCTTCACCGCCCGCAGGATGCGGAAATGATGGCCGCGTTCACCCTCGAAATACAGCACCGTGTCGACCATGTGCTCAAGCACCCTGGGGCCGGCGATCTGGCCGTCCTTGGTGACATGGCCGACCAGGAACAGGGCGAACCCGCGCCGCTTGGCCAGACGGATCAGTTCGCTGGCGCAGGTTCTTACCTGGGCGACGGTGCCCGGCGCGGAATCCAGCTGGTCGAGATACATGGTCTGGATGGAATCGATGACCACCACCGCCGGCGGCTGGCCCTGGTCCAGGCTGGCGGCGATATCCCTGAGAGACGTGGCGGCGGCCAGTTGCACCGGGGCATTGGCCAGGCCGAGCCGGTCGGCTCTGAGCCGCACCTGGTCGACCGCCTCCTCGCCGGAGATGTAGATGCAGGCGGCGGCGTCGCTCAGGGCGGCGACCGCCTGCAGCAGCAGGGTGGACTTGCCGATGCCGGGATCGCCGCCGACCAGCAGGGCCGATCCCGCCACCAGGCCGCCGCCGGTGACCCGGTCGAGTTCGCCGATGCCGGTGACCAGCCTGGGCGGCGGCGGCGCGCTGCCCGACAGGCCGACGAATTCCAGGCGCCGGCCGCCTTTGCCGCCCAGCCCCTTGGGGACGGAATCGGCGGCGGCTTCTTCGACGATGGAGTTCCAGGCGCCGCAGGCATCGCATTTCCCCGCCCAGCGCAATGTCGAGGCGCCGCATTGCTGGCAGACAAAATGGGGCGAATTTTTCTTCAGTGGCGGATTTCCATCTTGATCGGCCCGTCGGCGCGGCCATGAATGAACTGGTCGACATAGGGGTTGTCGGCCTGGTCGACGTCGGCCGTCGGCCCTACCCAGACCAGCTTGCCGTGATAGAGCATGGCCATGCGGTCGCTGATCTTGCGGGCCGAATGCATGTCATGGGTGATGGAGACGGCGGTCGCTCCCAGTTCACGCACGCATTTGACGATCAGGTCGTTGATGACGTCGGCCATGATCGGGTCGAGCCCGGTGGTCGGTTCGTCGAAGAACAGGATTTCCGGCTCGGCGGCGATGGCTCTGGCCAAGGCCACCCGCTTTTGCATGCCGCCCGACAACTCGGACGGCGACAATTCGGCGACATCCTTCCCCAGGCCGACCTGGGCCAGTTTTTCCAAGGCTTTGCGCCGCGCCGTGCGGCGATCCATGTGGCGTCCCTGCATCAGGCCGAAGGCGACGTTTTCCCACACCGGCAACGAGTCGAACAGCGCGCTGCCCTGGAACAGCATGCCGAATTTCTTCATCACCTCCTCGCGCTGGCGGGCGGGCACGCCCACCACCTCGCGGCCGTCCACCAGTATGCTGCCGCGCTCGGGGCGCATCAGGCCGAGAATGCATTTCAGCGTCACCGACTTGCCGCTGCCGGAGCCGCCGATGATGACGAAGGACTCGCCGGTGCCGATGTCCACCGTCACGCCGTCGAGCACCTTCTTGTGGCCGAAGCTCTTGTGGATGTCGATCAGCTGGATCTTGGGTTGTCTGGTCATTTATTGAAGAACAACGCGGTCAGGATATAGTTGGTGGTGAGGATAAGAATCGACGCCGACACCACGGCATTGGTGGTCGCCTGGCCGACACCCTGGGCGCCGCCCCGCGAATGATAGCCGTTGAAGCATCCCAGCAGCGAAATCAGGAACCCGAACACGGCGGCCTTGACCAGGCCGGACACCACGTCCATGGGCTTCAGGTAATCCCAGCTGCTGTGAATATAGGTGGCGGGATTGTAGCCGAGTTGATAGGCGCCGACCAGGAAGCCGCCGAAAACGCCGATGATGTCGGCCACCAGCACCAGGAAGGGCAGCATCGCCAGTCCGGCGATGAGGCGCGGCGCCACCAGATATTTGAAGGGGTTGGTGGACAGCGTGGTCAGCGCGTCGATCTGTTCGGTGACGCGCATGGTGCCGATTTCCGCCGCCATGGCGGCGCCGATGCGCCCCGCCACCATGAGGCCGGCCAGCACCGGCCCGAGTTCCCGGGTCATCGAGATCACCACCACCGTGGCGACCGCGCCTTCGGCCGAAAAGCGGGCAAATCCGGTATGGCTTTGCAACGCCAGCACCATGCCGGTGAAGATCGCCGTCAGCCCCACCACCGGCAGCGAGAAATAGCCGATTTCCAGCATCTGGGTGCCGATCAGGCGGAAATAGATGGGCGGCCGCAGGCAATGATAAACCGCCACCCCGGCGAAGATCGCCAGGCGTCCGCAATATTGCAGGAAGTCGAGGAACACCCTGCCTACGGTGGCTAAAGGATTCAGCTCAGATACTCCCGATGATAGCGCGGGCCGAGAGCGGTCAAGATCTCATAGCCGATGGTGCCGGCGGCGGCGGCGACGTCGTCGACGGTGTTGCCGGCGCCGATGAGGTCGATCATGCCGCCCGGCTGCGCCTCGCCCGGTGGCGTTTCGCTGACATCGAAGGCAATGAGATCCATGGAAACGCGCCCGACCAGCGGCACTCGCCACCCCCCGAGAAGACCGCAGCCCCGATTGCCGAGGGAGCGAAACAAACCGTCGGCATAGCCGGCGGCGATGATGGCCAGCCGGCCCGATCGGGCACAGCGGTGGGTCGCACCATAACCAACGGTATCGCCGGCGTCAACGTCCCGGACCTGGAGGATTCTGCCTTGCAGGCGAACCACTTGCGCCATCGGATTGAGGCCCTCGAGGCAGGGCCGCAGGCCGTAGAGGGCGGCGCCGGGACGGACCCAGTCGCCGTGCCAGTCGGGCCCGAGAAAAATCCCCGAGGAGGCCGCCAGGCTGGTCTCTATACCGGGAAATCCCCGGGCGGCGGCGGCGAAGGCCTGCAACTGGCGGCGGTTCATCGGATCCGAGGGGTCGTCGGCGCAGGCCAGATGGCTCATCACCAGAACCAGCCCCAGCCTCGCCGCCAGGGCGCGGTCGTCGGCCAGGGCGGCGGCCTGGGCCAGGCTGAAGCCGAGGCGCGACATGCCGGTATCGATATGCAGCGCCGCCGGCAAGGGGCCGCCGGACGCCGCGGCGAAGGCCGCCCAGTCGGCGGCCTGCTCGGGGGAATTGAGCACCGGGACCAGGGCATGGGCGGCGAATTCGCCTTCGCTGCCCGGCCAGGGGCCGTTCAGCACCAGGATCTCGGCGCCGGGCAACAGGGGCCGCAGGGCCACCCCTTCGTCGATGCTGGCGACCAGGAAGCGCCGGCAGCCGGCGGCCAGCAGGGCCGGGGCGACCTGGGCGGCGCCAAGGCCGTAGGCGTCGGCCTTGACCACCGCGGCGGCCCGGCATCCCGCCGCGAGGCGCGCCGACAGCAATCGCCAATTGCCGACCACGGCAGCCAGATCCACCGACAGCCAGGCGCCGGCATGCGCTTTGCCCGGATCACTCACTGAATGCCGGTCCCGCGTGCAGGGTGTCGAGATCGGCGAATTTGGTGTACTGGCCGTCGAAATACAGCCGGACGGTTCCCACCGGGCCGTGGCGCTGCTTGGCGACGATGGCCTCGGCGGTGTTCCACACCTCTTCGCAGCGCTTTTGCCAGGCCGTCTGGCGGGCCGAGAACTTGTCGTCGGTTTCCTCGGGGCGTCGTGCCGGTTCGGCACGCTCGAGGTAATATTGTTCGCGGAAGACGAACATCACCACGTCGGAATCCTGCTCGATGGACCCGGATTCGCGCAGGTCGGCCAGCAGCGGACGCTTGTCCTCGCGCTGTTCGACCGAGCGCGACAGCTGCGACAGTGCCAGCACCGGAACATTGAGTTCCTTGGCCAGGGCCTTCAGGCCGCGGGTGATTTCGGACACCTCCTGCACCCGGTTCTCGGCGCGGCGCGCCGAACCGGACAGCAGCTGCAGATAATCGATGACGATCATGCCGAGGCCGCGGGTGCGCTTCAGCCGCCGCGCCCGCGTCCTCAGGGCCGAGACGGTCAGCGCCGGGGTGTCGTCGATATAGAGGGGCAGGGAGTACAGCTCCTGCGACGCCACCACCAAGCGATTGAACTCATCCTGGTTCAGCTCGCCCTGGCGCAGCTTGTGCGAATTGATTTCGCAGCGTTCGGCGAGAATGCGGGTGGCCAGCTGGTCGGACGACATTTCCAGCGAAAAGAACCCCACCACGGCCCCCTCGATCACCGTTTCCTCGCCGGTCGGCGAGCGTTCGGTGCGATAGGCGCGGGCGGCGGAAAAGGCGATATTGGTGGCCAGGGCGGTCTTGCCCATGGACGGACGGCCGGCGAGGATGATGAGGTCGGATTTGTGCAGGCCGCCGAGCTTGCTGTCGAGGTCTCGGAGGCCGGTGGTAACCCCCGACAGCCGGCCATCGCGCTTGCGGGCCGCCTCGGCCTGGGCGATGGCCCGCTTCATGCTGTCCTGGAAGGCCTCGAAACCGCCTTCGGCCTGGCCGACCTCGGCCAGATCGAACAGCTTCTGCTCGGCCTGTTCGATCTGCGCCTTGGCGTCGTGTTCGATATCCGGCAGATAGGCGTCGTTGACCATGTCCTCGCCGAGGGCGATGAGCTCGCGGCGCATATGCAGGTCGAAGATCAGACGGCCGTAATCCTCGGCATTGATCACCGTCGCCGCGGCCCCGGCGAGGCGGGCGAGATAGGTGTCGCCGCCGAGTTCGGCCAGCCCGGCATCGTCGGAGAGATAGGTCTTCAGCGTGACCGGATTGGCGATCTGGTTGCGGTTGGCCAGCGCCACCGTGGCGGCATAGATGCGCCCGTGCACCGGATCGGCGAAATGTTCCGGGGCGAGAAATTCGGTCACCTTCTCCAGCGCCCGGTTGCTCATCAGGATGGCGCCGAGCAGCGCCTGCTCCGCCGGATAATTATGCGGTGGCGAACGGACCAGCAGGTCGTCGGCCGGCTTGGGGGCGAGGGACAGGGGCATCGGCATGGCGCCATGCTAGCAGATGCGGACGCGGCGGTGCACGGCCAAACATCGCCGCCGGCCTGTGGATAGCGGGAGTTAGGCCTGTGAAGATTGGGGATAACTCATATAGTCGCGTGACCGCGGATAAGGAACCAGCGGCGACATGGGGCCAATCTGGGGGGCCGATGTCGCCGCTGCAAATCCCGGCTGCGAAGGAGAGCCTTCGCCTGGACCGAAGGATTACTCCTCGGCGGCGGGGGCGTCCGTCGTCTCGGCCTCGGCGGTCTCGGCGACCACCGCCGGCGCCTGTTGGCGGGAGGCGCGATCGGCCTCTTCCTGCGACCGGGCGACGGTGACCCTTACCTGCACCGCCACTTCGGGATGCAGGGACAGCTTCAGCGAATAAACGCCCAGGCTCTTGATCGGATTGTCGAGCGCCACCTGGCGGCGTTCCACCGTGTAGCCGGCTTCGATGACCGCATCGGCGACGTCGCGGCCGCTGACCGAACCATAGAGCATTCCGCCTTCGCCGGCCTGGCGGATGATCGCCACGGCGAGCCCGTCCATCTTGGCGGCGATTGCCTGCGCCTCTTCACGGCGCTTGAGATTCTGCGCTTCGAGTTGTGCCCGCTGGGCTTCGAAGCGGCTCTGATTTTCCTTGGTATTACGCAGAGCCTTCTTCTGCGGCAAAAGGAAATTGCGGGCGAAGCCCGGCTTCACCTTCACCGTGTCGCCCATCTGGCCAAGCTTTTCAATGCGCTCAAGCAGGATGACTTCCATCACTCTTCCTCCTGGCCGGCGCCGCTATCCCGCGGCCGCGGCCTGATCCAATGACTTACCAACCCCAATCCGGCAACCGCTAACCAGGCCCAGCCGGACATCGCGAAAAACGTCACATAAAACAACGCCAGCAACAGCCCCATGCGGGGCCGCCCAGCCAGCGTCCGATGGACCAGCGCCAGCCCGGCAAACACATAGGGCCACAGCAGCACCGCCGCCAGGTTGCGCGCCAGATACCCGGCATCGCCACCCGCCCCGGCACCGACCGCCGCCGCCGCCGCCAGCGGCGCCAGCAGCCAGGGCGGCAGGTCGAGCCCACTATAGGCCGGCGTCGGCCGCAAGGCATGACCGGCCCGCGTCACCGTCCACTGTCCCAACACGCCGTTCAGCGCCGCCATCAAGATCCAGGCGCCGCCCAGCATGGCGGGGAACAGGGCGGTCCACCATTTCACCGCCAGACCGCGGCTGTCGGGCGGTATGCCCGGCGCCACCTCGTCGATGAAACGGCTCACCGAATCCCGGATCACCGCTTCGATACCGCCGTCCGGCGTTCCCGCCAGCACCGTCGCCAGCACCATAAGACCGGCGGCGGCCAGACCAAGCCAGGTCACCAGCAGGCCCGGCGGATACCATTCGACAGTACCGTCCGGCGTCTGCCGGCAGAGCAGAGCCTGACGAACGACGATCAGCGCCGGCAACACGGTTACCACCGCGAAGGCCGACGCCGCCCCCGGCACCGCCAGCGCCACCACCGCAAGGCCGGCGGCGGCGGCGGCGGCAACGTCCCGAAGGCCGCGCGACAACCCAACCAAAACCAGCGGCAGCGGTGTTACATAGGCCAGCAGCACACCGAGCACACCGCCGCTGAGGACCGACAGATAGACCAGCGCGCAAACCAAGCCCACCGCTATCGCCAGCCCAATGCCCCTGGCCATCGCCGTTACCGCAGGACCGCCGGGGGGCAGGACCTACTTCACAACGTAAGGCAGCAGGCCCAGGAAGCGGGCGCGCTTGATGGCTTGTGCCAATTCGCGCTGCTTCTTCGCCGATACCGCGGTGATCCGGCTGGGAACGATCTTGCCGCGCTCGGAGACAAACCGTTGCAGCAGCTTGATGTCCTTGTAGTCGATGACCGGTGCGCCATCGCCGGAAAACGGACAGGTCTTGCGACGCCGGAAGAACGGCCGCCGAGCGCCGCCCGCACTGGCGCCGCCACCGGCGGCCGGCCGGGGACCACTCTGAATTTCGCTCATGCCTCGCCTCCTTCGACCGGACGGCGGCCATAGCCACCCCCACCAAATCCGCCTTCGCGGCGCGGGCGATCCTCGCCGTCGCGGCGCGGCGGACGGTCGTCACGCTGGTTTTTGCTCTGCATCACCGCCGAGGGGCCTTCCTCGAGCTTGTCGACGCGCACCGTCAGATAGCGGAGCACGTCTTCATTGATCGACATTTGACGCTCGAATTCCTTGACCGCCGCTGCCGGCGAGTCGAGGTTGAACAGGGTGTAGTGGCCCTTGCGGTTTTTCCGCATCCGGTAGGCGATATTGCGCAGGCCCCAATATTCACGCTTGGTAACCTGGCCGCCCTGGCCGGTGATGATGTTGGCAAATTCATCAGTCAGGGCTTCCACCTGCGGGGTCGCGATATCCTGACGTGCGATGAACACGCATTCGTATAAAGGCATGCAAGCACTCCTTTTGGCTTGTCTCGTCCCTGCCGCCTTGCGGCGGTGGGCATAGCCGGCACCATGCCGGCAAGGAGCAAGAAGGCGCGCAATATACACGAATCCTTTTGCCGTGCAAGGCCATGCGACCAGGGCAAGCGGCGAGGCCGCTTGCCCTGGGATTTTGTTGGCCCCTCAAGCGCCGGGCGCGGGCCTCCGCCCGCTTGGCCCGCACGCTTATAAGGTAAGCAGCCATCACGCGTTCCGCCAATTGCCCTGGCCGGCCGACCGCGCGTGCTTGACAGCGCCGCGAGGCCCTGTATTTCTTGACCCCCTTTTGGACAGCAGGCGGGAGTGGGGATGTCGCGGGCAATGATTTTTCCCGGCCAGGGATCGCAGGCGGTGGGCATGGGCCGTGAGTTGGCGCAGGCCTTTCAAGCGGCGCGCGACGTCTTCGGCGAGGTCGACGAGGCGCTGAAGCAGAATCTGTCGCGTCTGATGTGGGATGGTCCAGATACCGACCTGACGCTGACCGAGAACGCCCAGCCGGCGCTGATGGCGGTCAGCCAGGCGGTGGTCCGCGTCCTCGCCGACCAGGGCAACTGGCATCTCGGTGAAAAGGCGGCCTTCGTCGCCGGCCACAGCCTGGGCGAATATTCGGCGCTGGCCGCCGCCGGCAGCCTGTCGCTGGGCGATACCGCACGGCTGCTGAAGATCCGCGGCCGGGCCATGCAGAAGGCGGTGCCGGTGGGGCAAGGCGCGATGGCCGCCCTGCTCGGCGTCGAAATCGAGATGGCGCGGCAGATCGCCGAGGAGGCGGCGGCCGGCGAGGTCTGCGCCGCCGCCAACGACAATGCCCCCGGCCAGGTGGTGGTCAGCGGTTCCGTCGCCGCCGTCGAGCGGGCGATGGCCCTGGCCGCCGCCAAGGGGTTCCGCAAATCGATGCTGTTGCCGGTGTCGGCGCCTTTCCATTGCGCCCTCATGCGGCCGGCGGCCGACGCCATGGCGGAAGCCCTGGCAATGGTGCCGATGAAGGCGCCGGTGGTGCCGCTGGTGGCCAATGTCACCGCCCAGCCGGTCACCGATCCGGCGGAAATCCGCGACCTGCTGGTGGCCCAGGTGACCGCCACCGTGCGCTGGCGGGAAAGCGTGCTGCTGATGCGCGACAAAGGCGTCGACAGCCTGGTCGAGGCCGGCGCCGGCAAGGTGCTGGCCGGTCTGGCCAAGCGCATCGACCGCGAACTGGCCGCCGTCTCCCTGCAGACGCCGGCGGATATCGAAAGCTTTTTGAAAGGCTGATCCATGTTCGATCTGCAAGGCAAGACCGCGCTGGTGACCGGCGCTTCCGGCGGCATCGGCGGCGCCATCGCGCGGGCGCTGGCCGCCCAGGGTGCCACCGTCGCCCTGTCGGGGACCCGCCGCGAGGCTCTGGACGCCCTGGCCGCCGAGCTGGCGCCGGGGACGCCGGTGCTGCCTTGTAATCTGGCCGATGCGGCGTCCGTCGAGCAGTTGGCCAAGGATGCCGAGGCGGCCCTGGGGTCGCTGGACATCCTGGTCAACAATGCCGGGCTGACCCGGGACGGTCTGGTGCTGAGGATGAAGGACGAAGACTGGCAGGCGGTTCTCGACGTCAATCTCGGCGCCGCCTTCCGACTGTCGCGGGCGGCCTTGCGCGGGATGATGAAGCGTCGCTGGGGGCGGATCGTCAATATCACTTCGGTGGTCGGCGTTACCGGCAATCCCGGCCAGGTCAATTACGCCGCCTCGAAAGCCGGCATGATCGGCATGTCGAAGGCGCTGGCCCAGGAAGTCGCCTCGCGCGGCATCACGGTCAATTGCGTCGCTCCCGGTTTCATTACCTCGGCGATGACCGAGGTGCTGAACGAAGACCAGAAGACCAGGCTGCTGGCCAATATCCCTCAGGGTCGCATGGGCGATGCCGCCGAGGTGGCGGCGGCGGTGGTCTTCCTCGCCTCCGGCGAAGCCGCCTACGTCACCGGCCAGACCTTGCATGTCAATGGCGGGATGGCGATGATTTAGCGCTTTGCTTTGCCTTCCCGAGTGCTGGTCAAGCCCGGAAAATTGTGCTAGGAAACGGCACTTTTGCCCGGACAGGGGGGATCGGCAATGCTCGACCGCCCTGCATTTACCTCCTGCCCAACCAAGATTATTCAAGGGGTTAACATATGTCTGACATCGCCGAACGGGTTAAGAAGATTGTTGTCGAGCACTTGGGCGTCGAAGAGACCAAGGTGACCGAAACGGCGAGTTTCATCGATGATCTGGGGGCCGACAGCCTTGACACCGTTGAACTGGTGATGGCCTTCGAAGAGGAATTCGGCTGCGAAATCCCCGACGACGCGGCGGAAAAGATCCTCACCGTCAAGGACGCCATCGAGTTCATTCAGGCGCACGCCTGAGCCGGTGTCTAATTCACCGACGCAAAAGGACGTAATGCAAGGCATGAGACGGGTTGTCGTTACGGGCCTGGGACTGGTTACACCGCTTGGCGCAGGCCAAAAAGCCAATTGGGACCGGCTGATCAACGCGCAGTCAGGGATCCGCACCATCGATCGGTTCGATGTGTCGGACCTGCCTGCCAAAATCGCCGGCCTGGTGCCGACCGGGGTTGGCGAACCGCATCTGTTTGATCCCGAGACGGTGGTCAGCAGCAAAGATCGCCGGCGCATGGACGATTTTATCGTTTATGCCCTGGCGGCGGCGGCCGAAGCGCTCGAGGACTCCGGCTGGAAGCCCGAGACCGAGGACGAGCGCGAGCGCACCGGGGTCATGATCGGCTCGGGGATAGGCGGACTGCCGCATATCACCGCCGGTGCCCAGACCCTGGCCGAAGGCGGGCCACGCAAGATTTCGCCGTTTTTCATCCCGGCCAGCCTGATCAATCTGGCCTCCGGCCATGTGTCGATCCGCTATGGGCTCAAGGGGCCCAACCATGCCGTGGTGACCGCCTGTTCCACCGGCGCCCATGCCATCGGCGATGCCGCGCGGCTGATCATTTTCGAGGACGCCGATGTCATGGTGGCGGGCGGTGCCGAAGCGGCGGTCTGCCGCATGGGGATGGCCGGCTTCGCCGCTGCCCGCGCCCTGTCCACCGCTTTCAACGACACCCCGGAGAAGGCCTCCCGTCCCTGGGACAAGGCGCGTGACGGCTTCGTCATGGGCGAGGGCTCGGGCGTGGTGGTGCTTGAGGAATACGAGCACGCCAAGCGTCGCGGCGCAAAGATCTACGCGGAAGTGATCGGATATGGGATGTCGGGAGACGCCCATCACATCACCGCCCCGGCCGAGGACGGCATGGGCGCCTTCCGGTCCATGCGCAATGCCATCAAGCGTGCCGGCATCAATGTCGAGGACGTGGATTACGTCAATGCCCACGGCACCTCGACCCCGCTCGGCGATGAAATCGAATTGGCCGCGGTGAAGCGACTGTTCGGTGATCATGCCTACAAGCTGTCCATGTCGTCGACCAAATCGGCGATCGGTCATCTGTTGGGCGCCGCCGGCAGCGTCGAGGCGATCTTCTCCATCCTCGCCATCAATCACGGGGTGGTGCCGCCGACACTGAACCTGGACAATCCGTCCGACAGTTGCGACCTTGATCTGGTGCCGCATTTTGCGAAGGAGCGAAAGGTCAGGATAGCCCTGTCCAATTCCTTCGGCTTTGGTGGAACCAACGCGTCGCTGGTTTTCCGGGCCGTCTGACAGTTTTATGAAGCGCTGGCTGGTTCGCCTGGTCGTCGCCGTGGTTCTGGCGGCGGCGGTTGCGGGCGGCGGTGTGTTGTGGGTGAACCACCGTATCGCCATGCCCGGGCCGCTGTTGGAACAGACATCGGTGGTCATAACCAAAGGCATGAATACTCAAGCCATCGCCGGTCTGCTGCAGGAGTCCGGGGTCATCGAGCAGAGCTGGCCGTTCCTCGCCAGCCATTGGTTGAGCGGGCGCCATCCGCTGCAGGCCGGCGAATACGCTTTTCCCGAACATGCCAGCATGGCCTCGGTGATCGACATGATGCGCCGCGGCCAGGTGGTGGTGCATAAGATCACCGTCGCCGAAGGATTGACGGTGTTTCAGGTCATGGCGCAAATGCGCCAGGTGAAAGGTCTGTCCGGCAATCCGACGATCCCGCCCGACGAAGGCAGCCTGTTGCCGCAAACCTATCGCTACTCCGTCGGCGACAGCCGTGACTCGGTGCTGACCCGCATGGCGCAGGCGATGAATGACAGCCTCGACGCCTTATGGCCGAAGCGGGCGGCCAACCTGCCGCTGACCAACAAGATCGATGCCCTGGTGCTGGCCTCCATCGTCGAGCGGGAGACCGCCATCGCCGAGGAACGTCCGCATGTCGCAGCGGTTTTCCTCAATCGTCTGACCAAACACATGAAGCTGCAGTCCGATCCGACGGTCATCTACGCCGTCAGCAACGGCGAAGGCGTGCTGGACCGGCCGTTGAGCCAGAAGGATCTGGCGGCGCCCAGTCCGTTCAACACCTATCTGGTGGAAGGACTGCCGCCGGGACCGATCTGCAACCCAGGCGAGGCCAGCCTTGCGGCGGTCCTCCATCCGGCGGACAGCGCCGATCTCTATTTCGTTGCCGACCATAGCGGCGGTCATGTGTTCGCCAAGACCCTGGCCGAACACAATCATAATGTCGCCCGGTTGCGCCAGATGGAGCAGGGCCAGCTGCCGTCGCCGACGGAAAAGAAAGTTAAATCAGCCCGTTAGGAGCTAGCGAGCGAGATGGACCAGCTGATTTCCGGATACCGTCGGTTCCGTGAGGGCTATTTCCAACCCAACCGCGCGTTGTTCGACCAGTTGGCGCAGGGGCAGGCGCCCAAGGCGATGGTCATCGCCTGCTGTGATTCGCGGGTCGATCCGACCCTGATCTTCGACGCCAGTCCGGGAGAGATCTTCACCCTGCGCAATGTCGCCAATCTGGTGCCGCCCTACGGCCCGGATGAGTTGTGCCACGGCACCAGCGCCGCCATCGAATTCGGCGTGCGCGGCCTCGGGGTAGCCCATATCATCGTTCTCGGCCATGCCTCCTGCGGCGGCATCCAGGCTCTGATGGGGGCGCATGACGGTGATTTCATCGGGCCCTGGATGCGTATCGCCGAACCGGCGCTGGAGCATGTGCAGGCGGTTGCCGGGCATCTGCCGGCGGACCGGCAACGGCGTCTGTGCGAACAACAGACGGTGCGCATCTCGCTGGCCAATCTGCGCAGTTTCCCCTGGATCGCCCAGCCCATGGCCGAGGGGCGGCTGCAGCTTCACGGTTGTTATTTCGACATCGACGGCGGCGAACTGCAGATGCTTGACGAGGCGACCGGCGAATTCCGGGCGGTGGATTAAGGCATCATATTGGCGTTCAGATGGGCCATGATCCACAGGGATCCGGCCACCACCAGACCGACGATCAGAACCCCGAAGGCGACCGCCAGCACATTGTTGGTGTTGTCCGGTCCAGTGGTGACATGCAGGAAGAAAACCAGGTGCACGCCCATTTGGGCGATGGCGAGAACCGCCAGGCCGACCGCCACGCCCGGCGCCCAGAGCACCGAGGTGGTGGCCACCCAAAAGGAGGTGGCGGTCAGCAGGGCCGCCAGGCCGATTCCGATGAGGTAAGCCCGCAATTCGCTTTGGCCCGGACCTTCCCGGCTATCGCCGGGGGCGCGGTCGCGCGGGGTGTCATCCATCGATGGAGCCCATCAGATAGACGATGGAGAACAGGGCGACCCAGATTATATCAAGGGCGTGCCAGAACAGGCTGAAGCACAACAGGCGGCGCTGCACAGAAGGACGGAAGCCCTTTCCCGCGACCTGGGCCATCATCACCGCGAGCCACAGCAGCCCGATCCCCACATGGGTGCCGTGGCAACCGACCAGCGTGAAAAAGCCGGACAGGAAGGCGCTGCGCTGAGGGGTGGCTCCCAGGGTGAGCATGGCGGCGAATTCGCGGATCTCCATGGCCAGGAAGGCCGCGCCGAGCGCAAAGGTGACGGCCCCGCCGAGCCAGGTGCCGGTGCGGTTGCCCCCATTGACCGCCAGGGTCATCAGGCCGCAGGTGAAACTCGACAGCAGCAGACATCCCGTCTCGATGGCCACAGGGGTCAGGTGGAACAGCTGAGCGCCGCCCGGTCCGCCGGCGGTGGCCCGGGTGAGCACCGCGTAAGTGGCGAAAAGCGCCGAGAACATCACCATGTCGCTCAGCAGGAAGGTCCAGAACCCGTAGCCGACGACGATCCGCTTGTCAGGCGGCAGGCCATGCCGACCAGGGGCGATCGCCGCGATGGTGGTCATCCCTTGGGCTCCGACGGATGGGTCTGATAGTATTGGGCGATGACATCGCCCGGAATTTCGCTTTCCGTCATATCGCGCCAGGCGAAGGCCAGCATCGTCACCAGGGCGCCCAGCAGGCCCAGGCCTGCCATCCACCAGATGTGCCAGATCAAGGCGAATCCCGTGAGCACCGCGAAAAAGGCGGTGACGATTCCTGTTGGGCTGTTTTTCGGCATTTCAATCGATCGGTAAGCGACCGCTTGCGCCGGCCCGGCATGGCCTTCTCGCGCCATTTGCTTCATCCGCCAGAAGGCGTCTTCGCCGTCGACGACCGGCAGCTCGGAGAAATTCCAGGCCGGCGGCGGCGAGGGCGAGGCCCATTCGAGGGTACGCCCGTTCCACGGGTCGCCGGTGGTGTCCAGCCGAGAGGCACGGGTGCGGATGGACACCATCAGCTGGATCAAGAGGCAGGCGATGCCGGCCACCACGATCAGGGCGCCAAGCGCGGCCAGTTCGAGCCATGGCTGCCAGGCGACGGTCTGGTAATGCTGCAAACGCCGGGGCATTCCCGCCAGCCCCAACCAATAAAGCGGCATGAACGCCAGGTAGAAACCGATCAGCCAGCACCAGAAGGCGGCCCTTCCCCAGCCTTCGTCGAGGGTGAAGCCGAAAGCCTTGGGAAACCAGTAAGTGTAACCGGCAAAGACGCCGAAGATGACGCCGGCGATGATCACATTATGGAAATGGGCGACCAGAAAGACGGTGTCGTGGACGATGAAATCGATGGGGGGGATCGCCAGCATCACCCCGGTTGCCCCACCGAGAACAAAGGTCACCATGAAGCCCGCGGTCCACAGAATCGGCACGGACAAGCGCAGGCGCCCCCCATAAAAGGTGAACATCCAGTTGAAGACCTTCACCCCTGTCGGCACGGCGATGATCATCGTCATGATGCCGAAGAAACCGTTGACGTCACCGCCCGCCCCCATGGTGAAGAAATGGTGCAGCCAGACGATGAAGGAAAGAATGCAGATCGCCATGGTGGCGCCGACCATCGAGCGGTAACCGAACAGCGGCTTGCCGGAAAAGGTCGCGGCGACTTCCGAAAATACTCCGAATACCGGCAGGATCAGGATGTAGACCTCCGGGTGTCCCCACACCCAGATCAAATTGACGTACATCATCATGTTGCCGCCGCCGTCGACGGTGAAGAAATGGAAGCCGAGATAGCGGTCGAGCAGCAGCATGGCGAAGGTCGCCGTCAGCACCGGAAAGGCGGCGACGATCAGCAGGTTCGAGGCCAGTGCCGTCCAGCAGAACATCGGCATGCGCATATAGCCCATGCCGGGGGCCCGCATCTTGAGGATGGTGGTCATCAGATTGATGCCTCCCAACAGCGTCCCGATCCCGGAGATCTGCAGCGCCCACAGGTAGTAGTCGACGCCGACATCGGGCGAGAACCGCAGTTCGGCGAGGGGCGGATAGGCCAGCCAGCCGGTGCGGGCAAAATTGCCGATCACCAGAGACAGGTTGACCAGCAGCGCGCCGGACGCGGTCAGCCAAAAGCTCACCGAGTTCAAGGTCGGGAAGGCGACGTCGCGAATACCGAGCTGGAGCGGCAGGACGAAATTCATCAGCCCGACGACGAACGGCATCGCCACGAAAAAAATCATGATGGTGCCATGCGCGGAGAACAGCTGATCGAAGTGTTCGGGCGGCAGATACCCCTGGGCGGACCCCGCCGCCAAAGCCTGTTGGGCGCGCATCATGATGGCGTCGGTGACGCCGCGCAGCAGCATCACCATCGCCAGGGCGCAATACATCACGCCGATGCGCTTATGATCCACCGAGGTCAGCCACTCGCGCCAGAGATAGCGCCAAAGTCCTTTCACGGTGATGCCGATCATCATGGCGAGGATCGCCAGGATCATCAGGCCCGAGGCGATCATTACCATCGGTTGGTCGACGGGAATGACGCTCCAGCTGAGCTTACCCAACATCGTCAGCGCTCCCTGCGAAGCTCGGAGCGGAGGATCGTCTCGAACAGCCCCGGGCTGACGGCGCCATAGGCATAAGGCGCCACCGCCTGGCTGGGGGCGGCGAGATCGGCATAGGTGTCGGGGTCGAGGGGGCGGCCTTGGCCGCGAATGGCGGCGACGTCATGCTCGAACCGGTCCGGCGGCAGGGCCTCGACAGTGAAGCTCATGGTGGCGAAGCCCTCGCCGCTGAATTGGGTAGACAGCCCCGCATAGGTCCCCGGCCGGTCGGCGAGCAGGTGCAGCCTCGTCACCATATGCGGCATGACGGCGATCTGGCTGCCCAGCCGCGGCACCAGGAAGGCATTCATCACCCCCGATGATGTGAGCTCGAGGCTCAAGGGCGTGGCGACGGGAACGATCACCCGGTTGACGTCGGCGATGCCCTGATCTGGCAGAATGAACAGCCATTTCCAGTCCAGCGAGACCACCTGGATCCGCAGCGGTTTTCCCGAACCGGCGAGCGGCTTGAACGGATCCAACTCATGCGCCCCGATCCATCCGACACTGGCGAGCAGAAGGATGGTCATGGCCGGAATCGACCAGGCGATCAACTCGATCCGCCCCGAGTACTGCCAGTCCGGCAGATAATGCGCGCGTTTGTTGGCGGATCGGAACCACCAGACGAAGCTAAGCGTGGCACCGACGGTTGGCAGGATGATCGCCGCCATGATGGCGAGTGAATCATAGAGGATGGTCTTTTCGGCAATGGCGATGGGTCCTTGCGGATCGAAAAGACCGTCAGAGCAACCGCTCAGTTCCGCCGCGGAGATCACCCCAAGGATCCGTCGCGGCCAGGTCGGGGCGATCATGCCCTGCATCACCGGCCCCCCGTCACGGGACATGTCTGCTCGTGGCCGCGTGATAGACGATGAGGACGATGACGGCGCCGATGACGGCGACAAACAGGCTCCACAGATTAAAGCCGGTGACGCCGCTGCTGCCGGCAAAGTTGAAAATCGACCCTCCGACCAGAGCGCCGACAACGCCGAGCACAATATCGAGCACCAGGCCTTCGCCCGTCTTGTTGACGAGCTTGCTGGCGATGAAACCGGCGACCAATCCGAGCAGAAGCCAGGCGATGACAGACATGGTTCCTCCTTTACCCACGTATGTCTCTGTCATGTATGGATGGCCGGGCAGGCAACGACCGCTCCAATAGTGCAGATCGGCGAATGGGAAAGACGGGGTTACACCATAGAAGCCTACGCGAACCAATCTCCCACCTTGATGTTTCCTTCCTATCGACCGGGTGCCGGGCGAGCCGTCACCCCCGCATTCAATGGGAGGTCCAGATGCGTAACCACTTGTTCACAACGGCGGCTGTCGCAGGCCTGCTTTTCCTGCCGGTGGTTGCTCCCCTCGCCCAACAGATGGGCGGCTCGGAGGCGCTGTCGTCGCAGCGGGGAGCCTTTTCCAATGCCGCCCATGCCAGCGACATCATCGGCAAATCCGCCTATGGCGCCAACGGCGAGAGCATCGGCTCAATCAATGACCTATTGATCGACTCGAAGGGGCAGGTCGAGGCGGCGATCGTCGATGTCGGTGGCTTTCTCGGCATGGGGCAGCATTCTGTGGCTATCAATTGGGATCAGATGAAGGTCACGCCCAGCGACAGTCGGGTCATTGTCTCGATGACCAAGGACCAGTTGAAGGCCGCGCCGGAATACAAAAAGTCCGCCCAGGCTAACGTCCCAAACGACAAGCAACAGGCCAAAACGCCGGAGAATAGTTCGCGATAAAGGTGGTCACGGCCGGTCGCCCGACGCGGGCGCCGGCCAGTCCCCGGATGTCGGGAGCTTACACATGGACAAGCGCAACCGTCGCCTGGGGAGACATCAGGCGGAAGGTAAAGCTCTCTTCGATCGCTTCCAGTTCCTCGATCAGCGAGGACATCGCCCGATGCCGGTCGATTGCCTGCGGTCCCAGCGCCGTTGCCTCTTCATGGAGGGGTTTGTTGGTCATGGTGACACCATTCCGTCGCGCATTTCCGATGGTCGCCCGGCATCGCCTGCCGCCCCCCTGATCATCTCCGGGTCAGCAGTTCAACCCGCGACGCGGCCGATGGTTCCGCCCTGTCGCTTGCCTGGTGATCAAAGATTGGGGAACCCGGGCCCAAGTCTCTCCGTTGACGGCTGAGAGGGCATTCGGAGGACTGAGCCATGGCCGATACCGCCGCCGGCATTCTGATCGACGCCATCCATGATTGGGGGGTCGACGTTATTTTCGGCCTGCCGGGAGACGGCATAAACGGGATCATCGAGGCCCTGCGCAGCCGTCAGGACAAAGTGCGCCTCGTCCAGGTGCGCCACGAGGAGGCGGCGGCATTCATGGCCTGCGGCTGGGCGAAGCTCACCGGGCGGTTGGGCTGCTGTCTGGCCACCTCGGGACCGGGGGGCGTCCATCTGCTCAACGGTCTTTACGATGCCAAACTCGACGGTGCGCCGGTTCTGGCCATCACCGGCATGCAGTTCCATGACCTGACGCAGACCTTCGCCCAGCAGGATATCGAGTTGGACAAGCTGTTCATGGACGTTGCCGTCTACAACAACCGCATCATGGGGCCGGCCCATGTCGAAGCCGTCGCCGATCTGGCCTGCCGTTCGGCTTTGGCGCGCCGGGGCGTCGCCCATATCACCATGCCGGTCGACATCCAGGATTTGACCATCGCCGGCGACCATCCCAGCCGAAGGAACCGGCCGCATCACACCTCGGACGTCTTCGCCCGGGCGGCCGGGCTGCCTCCCGATTGGGCCATCGAACGCGCCGCCGAGGTCCTCAACGCCGGCCGGCGGGTGGTCATCCTGGCGGGGCGCGGCGCCATCGGCTGCGCCGACGAATTGGAACAGCTCGCCGAATGCCTCGCCGCGCCGATCTGCAAACCGTTGCTCGGCAAGATGTGCGTGCCCGATGCCAGCCCCTACACCACCGGCGGCGTCGGGTTGTTGGGGACCACGCCTTCCTATGAGGCCCTTGAGCAGTGCGACACCCTGTTCATCGTCGGCTCGACCTTCCCCTATATCGAGTTTTATCCAAAGCCCAGCCAGGCCCGCGGCGTCCAGCTCGACGTCGACGGGCAGCGCATCGGCTTGCGCTATCCGGTGGAGATCGGGCTGGTCGGCGATTCGCTGCAGACGCTGCGCCGGCTGATGCCGTTGCTGCGCTACAACGGCGAGCGCGGCTTCCTGGAGCGCGCGCAGGAAGGCATGCGCCAATGGCGGCGGCTGATGGAGGACCGGGGAACCCGTCCCGACAAGCCGATGAAGCCCCAGGTCCCCGCCTGGGAACTCGGCAAGCGGTTAACCGATACGGCCATCGTCTGTTCGGATTCGGGCACCGTCGCCACCTGGTTCGCCCGCCAGATCCCCATCCGCAGGGGGCAGATGTGCACCCTGTCGGGAAATCTGGCGTCGATGGCCAACGGCTTTCCCTATGCGATCGCGGCGCAGATTGCCTATCCCGATCGCCAGGTGGTGGCGTTCGTCGGCGACGGCGGCTTCACCATGCTGATGGGCGAGTTCGCCACCTGCGTCAAATACGGGCTGCCGGTCAAGGTGGTGGTGGTCAAGAACAACACCCTGGGTCAGATCAAGTGGGAGCAGATGGTCTTCCTCGGCAATCCCGAATTCGGCTGTGATCTGCACCCCATCAATTTCGCCGCCTATGCCCGCGCTGTCGGCGGGTCGGGGTATCGCATCGAAGACCCGGCCGAGGCCGGCGCCGTTCTCGACCAGGCGCTGGCCGACCCGATGCCGGCGATCATCGAAGCCGTGGTGGATCCCGACGAGCCGCCGCTGCCGCCGAAAATCACCGCCGAGCAGGCGCTGAAATTCGCCGAGGCGATGGCGCGCGGCACCCCGCATGGGGGCCGTATCGCCCTGACCGTCCTCGCCGACAGGATCCGCGAGATCATCTGACATGGACCGGACGCCAACCATCGACGACGTCTCGGCATGCGCCTACCGCATCCCCACCGATGCGCCCGAGGCCGATGGGACTTTGGCATGGACGTCGACGACGGTCGTCGTGGTGACGGCGACGGCTGGCGGCCGCAGCGGCCTTGGCTACAGTTATACCCATGCAGCGGCGGCATCACTGATCAATACCATGCTGAACGGCGTCGTCGCCGGGGGGGACGCCATGGCGGTCGCCACCGCCTGGCAGGCGATGATCCGGGCGGTGCGCAATATCGGCCTGGAGGGCCTCGCCGCCACGGCGATTTCGGCGGTCGACATCGCGCTTTGGGACCTCAAGGGCAAGCTGTTGGATCTGCCGCTGGCGCAATTGCTCGGCCCGGTCCGCTGGCGGGTGCCGGTCTACGGCAGCGGCGGCTTCACCAGCTACCCCTTGGACAGGCTGGAAGGCCAGCTGGCGGGATGGGCCGGCCAGGGCATCCGCATGGTCAAGATGAAGGTCGGCAGCACCCCGGACCAGGACCTGGCGCGGGTCTCGGCGGCCCGCCGGGCCATCGGCCCGGCCGTGCAGCTGTTTGTCGACGCCAATGGCGCCTATGACCGGCCGCGGGCGCTGGCCATGGCCGAGGCCTTTTCCGGTGAAGGGGTGGTCTGGTTCGAGGAACCGGTCTCCTCCGACGACCTCATCGGCCTCGGCCTGATCCGTGACCGGGCTCCCGCAGGCATGGCCGTCGCCGCCGGCGAGTATGGCTATACCCCCTGGTATTTCCGCCGCATGCTGGAGGCGGGCGCGGTCGACGTGCTGCAGGCCGACGCCACCCGCTGTCTGGGCATCAGCGGTTTCCTCAAGGTCGGCGCCGTCTGCGAGGCCTTCGGTCTGCCGATGTCGGCCCATACCGCGCCGTCGATGCACCTTCACCCCTGTTGCGCGCTGCCGTCCCTGCGGCATATCGAATGGTTCCATGACCATGCCCGTATCGAAGAGATGATTTTCGACGGCACCCCCATCCCGCGCGACGGGGACTTGCAAGCCGATGCCGGCCGGCCCGGTCTGGGGCTGGAATTGAAACAGGCGGATGCCGCGAAATGGATGATTTAGCCATGCCAGCATTCTCCCGCGCCGCCGCCGCCAGATTGGCCGAGGACCTGACCAGCCGTATCAGCGGCGAGGTGCGGTTCGATGACGGCAGCCGCGCCTTGTATGCCACCGACGCGTCAAACTACCGTATGCCGCCGATCGGCGTGGTGGTGCCCAAGACCATCGACGACGTGGTCGAGACGGTGGCCCTGGCGCGGCGCCATGCAGCGCCGATCCTCTCCCGTGGCGGCGGCACCAGTCTGGCCGGGCAGACCTGCAACACCGCCGTGGTCATCGATTTCTCGAAATATCTCAACCATATCATCGACATCGACGCCCGCGCCGGGCGCGCCTGGGTCGAGCCGGGGGTGATCCTCGACACGCTGCGCGACGCCGCCGAACGACACCACCTGACCTTCGGCCCGGATCCGTCAACCCATGACCACAACACCCTGGGCGGGATGATCGGCAATAATTCCTGTGGCGTGCATTCGATTATGGCGGGGCGGACCTCGGACAATGTAGAGCAACTGGAAATCCTCACCTATGACGGGCTCAGGATGTGGGTCGGCCCGACCGGCGAGGAGGCGTACCGGCGGATCCTCGCCGAAGGTGGCCGCAAGGCCGACATTTACCGACGGCTCAAGGACCTGGTCGAGCGCAATGACACTCTGATCCGGCTGCGCTTTCCCGACATCCCCCGCCGGGTGTCGGGCTTCGCCCTCGAGCAGCTGCTGCCCGAGCAGGGGTTCAATGTCGCCCGCGCCCTGGTGGGCAGCGAGGGGACCTGTGTCACCGTGCTGCAGGCCGCCCTGCGCCTGGTGCCCAGCCCGCCGCATCGGGCGCTGGTGGTGCTGGGCTATCCCGACATCTACCAGGCCGCCGATCATGTGGTGGAAATCAGGGGTTTCGGCTGCATCGGGCTGGAGGGCATCGATGACATCCTGATCGCCGACATGCGCAAGAAGCACATGCATCCCGAGGACCTGGCGATTTTGCCGGAGGGCGCGGGGTTCCTGCTGGTGGAGTTCGGCGGCGACTGTCCGGAAGCGGCCCAGGCCCAGGCCCGCGCCATGATGGCGGCCTTGGCGTCGGCGTCGGCCGCTCCCAGCATGAAGCTTATGGACGATGCGGCGGAGAGCCGGCGGCTGTGGCAGGTTCGCGAGGCCGGGCTGGGGGCCACCGCCCGCATTCCCGGCAAGGCCGACGCCTGGGAGGGCTGGGAGGATGCGGCGGTCCCTCCGGAAAAGCTGGGACGCTATTTGCGCGATTTCCGTGCCTTGCTGGATCGCTATGGCTATTCGACCTCGCTCTACGGCCATTTTGGTGACGGCTGTGTTCATTGTCGCATCGATTTCGACCTGCGCAGCCAGCCGGGCATCGCCAAATGGCGCCGGTTCCTCGACGAGGCGGCCGATCTGGTGGTCCGCCTCGGCGGTTCCCTCTCGGGCGAACATGGCGACGGGCAGTCCAAGGCCGAGCTGTTGCCGCGCATGTACGGCGCCGAACTGGTCGAGGCGTTCCGCGAGTTCAAGGCCGTCTGGGATCCCGAGAACCGGATGAACCCAGGCAAGGTGGTCGATCCCCATCCGATCACCGCCGATCTGCGCCTGGGTCCCGCCTATCCGCAGAGGGAGCCCAGTCCGGTGCTGGCCTACCAGCATGACGACGGCCTGTTCAGCCGCGCCGTTCTCCGTTGCGTCGGGGTGGGAAAATGCCGGCGTCTCGATGGCGGGGTGATGTGTCCCAGTTTCATGGCGACGCGCGAGGAGCAATATTCGACGCGCGGCCGCGCCCGCCTGCTGTTCGAGATGATCCACGGCGACATCATCACCGACGGATGGCGGTCCGAGGCGGTGCGCCAGGCCCTGGATCTCTGCCTGTCCTGCAAGGGCTGCAAGGTCGATTGCCCGGTCGGCGTCGACATGGCCGCCTACAAGGCGGAATTCCTCAGCCATTATTACCAGGGCCGGCGTCGCCCGCGCGCCGCCTATTCCATGGGGCTGATCCATTGGTGGGCCCGCGCCGCCGCCTGGGCGCCGCGGCTGGCCAATGCCCTGGTGCGGGCACCGGCTCTCGACCGCTTGCTCAAGGCGGCGGGAGGCGTGGCACCGGAACGGACCATCCCCGCCTTCGCCGATCAAACATTCCAGTCGCTGATGCGCCGGCGCCACCCGGCCGCCGGCGACAACCCGAGCGTGGTGCTGTGGCCCGACACCTTCAACAATGCCTACCACCCGGAAACGGCGCTGGCCGCCGTCGAGGTTCTGCAAGCCGCCGGCTACCGCGTGGTGGTCCCCGATCAGCCGCTATGCTGCGGTCGCCCGCTTTTCGCCTGGGGCATGCTGGAAACGGCCAGGAAGCAACTGGCGGCGGCGATGCGCGCCGTCATGCCGGCCATCGACCGCGGCGCCGCCATGGTGGTGCTCGAACCCGCCTGTCTGGCGTCGTTCCGCGATGAACTGACCGAGCTGTTTCCGCGCGACCAGACGGCGCGGCGGCTGGCGTCCCGATCCTTCCTGCTGTCGGAATTCCTCGTCGGCGAGGCGCGCTGGCAACCGCCCGGCCGCCTTGACGGCAAGGCCCTGGTGCATCTGCATTGTCACCACCATGCCCTGTTCGGCGCCAAGAGCGAACAGGCCCTGCTTGAGCGGCTCGGCCTCGCCTGTCACGTCCTCGACAGCGGTTGCTGCGGCATGGCCGGGTCCTTCGGCTTCGAGCGCGAGCATTATCCGCTGTCGATAGCGGTCGGCGAAAGGGCTCTGCTGCCGGCGGTCCGTGCCGCCGCCGCCGATACCGTCATCGTCGCCAACGGCTATTCCTGCCGCGAGCAGATTGCCCAGGCTACCGGCCGGCGGGCTGTGCATAGCGCCGAACTGGCGGCGCGCAGCCTGTGACGGGTGAGAAATGGCCAAGGCGCTGGAAGATTACGCCCTGATCGGCAATACCCGCACCGCCGCCCTGATCAGCCGTGACGGCTCGGTGGACTGGTTTTGCGCGCCGCGCTTCGACAGTCCGGCGACCTTCTCGGCGCTGATCGGTACGCCGGCCGACGGTTGCTGGGTGATGCGGCCTGTCGGCGCATGCCATGCCAGCCGGTCTTATCGCGGCGACACCCTGGTCCTGGAGACGCGTTACCGGGCGCCGACCGGGGTGGCGGCGGTGCTCGACTTCATGCCGGTTACCGAAAATGACCTCTGCGCC
>Ga0007882_10000315_pt1 | contig 28170 bp, 38 predicted proteins | sample CryBogCBH12Aug01_FD_71195 | JGI IMG/M metagenome (GOLD analysis project Ga0007882, IMG submission 71195) | Freshwater microbial communities from Crystal Bog, Wisconsin, USA - CBH12Aug09.1 | ecosystem: Environmental > Aquatic > Freshwater > Lake | place: Crystal Bog, Wisconsin, USA | collected... | reverse complement strand
AAATTTAGATTTTCGACCACAGATCGAAACATTGGTTGGACAACCTGTGGAACTTTATCAATGGTACTCTGCCCCATTTGGATTGAATGCGCCGAGAGAAACATTTTATTCTATATATAACACAATAAAGGTGTGGGTTCGTTCTTGGTATGAAGGTTATGCTGATCCGTATAGCTGGTGTTACAACGAATTGGTTAGACATGCACAGCCTGGGTTAACAAAAGCTATAAATGATAATTATGCTAGAACTGGTGAAAAACTGATTCTTATTGGACATTCACTAGGAACAAGAATGGTTCTTGAAACAGCCACACAATCAATGAATTGTATTGATAAAATAATTTTATTGAATGGAGCGGAACTTGTTGAAAACGTAATGCCATTTTTACCAAGCATAACTTGTCCAGTTCTTAATATTGCAGTTAAAAATGATGGCGTCCTTGCTGATCTTGGATCTAAATTTTCGGGCGATGGAACTGGTGCTTGCATAGGTCATATTGGTCTTGAAGATAAAGCTCCTGTTAATTGGACTGACATTATTATTGATGATGATGTAGCAATTACTATAGCGAAAGCTAGAGGTTGGGATATAGAAGGCGACGATGGAAGTGATTTTATAGATTCATTAACCAGAAATCATTGGTACTCGTACAGGAATTTAAACAATGCGCCACTAATCAGAGCATTTATTAATGGTGATACTTTATCAGACTTCAAGAGATAAAAAAACAGGGCTTTTGCCCTGTTTTTTTTAACAAATTTAAATAAAAATTAAAGTTGAACTACTGGACCGCCAGAATTACTTAATGTAGCTTGACCAAGTACTGTTGGTGTTGCATATAAATTCCAGCTATAAGTATGATCTTCAAAAGTATCAACTTTTTTATTCATTATTTTTGAAGCGTATTCAACTGGTCCGCCGCCGAAAGGTGTTACTGATATTCTTCCTTGTCCTGCCGCTACAACTGGTCCATCTTGTAATGTAATTTCACCAACTGTTGTTCCGTCTGATACTAAAAAACGAACTCTACTTATTTGTTTAACTATATGAACGCTATTTGCTGCTGAAGCTGCTGCATTACCTGGAATCCATGCATCAGATAACATGATTACCGGTGAATTTCCAAGGCTTGCATCATAAAAGCGTTGATTAATTGGTCTTCCCATTTGTTATACTCCTTAAATGTTTTCTTTTATTTATTTATCACGTCACTTATAATTTTGACTATATTATCATAATTTGTTAATATTTATTGATTATGAAAGGATAATTATGGCTGAAGATAAAAAACGTCTTGATATATTTAGAACATTGACCGCTATAGATTTAAATGATAAGAAATACTATAAAAATTTAACAGACGATGAGAAAAAACTTTTTACTCCATCTGTCGTTGCAAGATGGTTATCATCTGTAACAGACAGTTCTGGTTTATCTGAATATTATTGTTTAATGACTAATGAAATTGTTAATGTTGGTTTTTGGGATTTATATAAACATCCGGAGTTACAATATTTGCTAATGACATTGGTTGGATCTGGAAAGAAAATGAGACATGAATGGATACCTATATCAAAAAAGAATAAAAAAGGCAAAATTGAAGAAATGTTAATGTCTAAATATCCATTATCTAATAAAGCAGAATTAGAGTTATTATTAAATAAACATACCGCTGACGATATTAAGCAATTAGCTCTTGATATGGCATATGATGATAAAACAATAGATTTAATAATGGATGAATGGAAATTATTAAAAAATGAATGAAGACAGATTTTATTGTGAACATTGTAAAAAGGATTTTTCAAGTGAAAATACATTATTGATACATGCTTGCGAAAAAAAGAATAGATTTTTAAATAAAGATGAATTGCATGTTAGAATTGGTTTTGGTGCATATCGTCGTTTTTATGAAATGCAATATCCTGGTAAAAAACCACCTGACTATAAAGCATTTATGAATAGTAAATTTTATATTGCTTTTGTAAAATTTGGTAAATATGTTATCAATACGCATGTTATTAATCGTGACCAGTTTATAGATTTTCTTATTAAAAACATTAAAATTGATGATTGGACTAAACCATCTGTTTATGAATTATTCGTCAGAGAGACACTTAAAAAAGAATCACCGGATAATGCTTTAGAAAGAAATATACTACTAATGGAGTCTTGGAGTACAGAAACTGGCGAGGCATGGTATGATTTTTTTAGAAAGATTGATCCGTCTTTAGCTGTTTTATGGATTAAAACAGGAAGAATATCACCTTGGATCATTTATTCTGCAAAAAGCGCCAATGACATGTTTGATAGAATGAATGATGAACAGTTGGGTTTAGTTCAGGAATTACTTGATCCAGCATTATGGAAAGCAAAAATGAAACTTGCGAAATCTGATGTTGTTTTTTTGAAAAAAACATTAGCAGAATTTAATCTTTAATGATATACTAGGAGAATATTATGCCATTTACATTATCTGATATGTTTGGTGATAAAAAAAGAAAACAAGAAACTGAAGCGACACCAACAAAATATCTCGCTGGTTTAAAAATTACTGGTAGCGAAACGACGAAAATTCAGATAGGAAATCAAACTATTGAAGTTCCTAGTGTAACATATGTTAAAATTTTAGAAAGTCAAATACGTGATTTAAGGGGATTAGTTCGTGAACAAGACAGTACAATATCAAGATTGTCCAAATCATTAGCAAAAATCATGAATGATATTTCAACACTCAAATTAGAACTTTCCAAAAAAATGAATAATACCTTTGGTGAATAAAGGATGACAACAATGGCAACAACAGTTTTATTATCTGATTACTTGCATAATAAACATTTTCATTTGGTTTTTACTGATGATGAATTTGTAACTATAAATTCCAATTGGAATGCTGAGGATCAATTATTGGTTGATTTATCTGATACATCTATTTTTAAAGGAAAGACGATGTGGTCTGAGTTGCAGCCAATACATTATGAAGTTCTTATAACAAAAAATTTATCAAAATTTGACATGCTCAATGAAGATGAACAAATGGATGAGACAAATTCTGTTGTTAACAGCCTTCATTTTTTAATAACAGGTTTAATTAAGTGTTTAAACATCAATACAAATTCATCTATTGAATTATTAAGAATTGATCGTATTACAGATGATAATATTAATTTTATTCATCATGGTAGTTCTTGTCTTCAATTAGAACTCCCAAAAAAGAAATTAAATGGTAATGGTAATAATGGTATAAAAATTATTGTGGATAATACAAAAGCAAATGAATGAATTTCCAAGACACCTTGATTTGACCGAAGGTTATGTAAACACACCAAAACAAGATACACAAATTGCTACCACAGCATATGTAAATGAAAGTGTATCAAATGAATATTTTACTGGTAATATATCTAATGTAGAAGTAAGACCATACGCAAGATATAATTCAACATTTACACCACCAACTATTACTATGACTAATGGTAACATATCATCAATAAACATTACTAATTCCGGTTCTGGTTATACGAGTTCTCCTGTTGTTACCATAAATTCTGGAACATATGCAGGAATATCCCATCCAATTCATCCAGTTGCCGGAGAATGCTTTTATAACACCAATACAAGTGAAATAATGATATTTGATGGTAATACATGGTTATTGGTTTCAACGAATCAACAAATGGGAATATCTTCAAATGGAACTTGGGGGAGTCCTAAATCAAAAAAAGAAATTTTATTACAAAAAGCATATAATTCGGATAATATTCATATTACAAAATTATATGATGAATTGTTATCAGCAGTAAATCATGATAATTTGACCAATGAAAAAATTATTGAAAAAATTATTGCCTCTGAGGATGATAAAATAATAAAATTGATGAATAAATTATTAATTCATATTACATTGATATATGGGGAAAATGATGGATATTGATATTGACTGCAGTGAAAGAAAAGATATATTAGAAATTGTAAAACATATACCGGCATCCATGATTACTGGAAATAAATTATCAAAACATAATTCTGGTGTTTATTTTCAAAATATACCAGTAGATACTGAATCAGGAATATCAACAATTCCATTTAAAACTGCAGAAGAACGCGGTTGGTGGAAAATGGATTTTTTAAATCTTCATATATATAAACAGGTGAAATCTGAACAGCATCTCATAGAATTAATGAATAGAGAAATTCCTTGGGATTTTTTCTTGATGGAAAGTTTTGTTGTGGATCAGGAATTGTTGCATTTTAAAGATCATTTTTATGTTCTCAAACAAATGAAACCAAAAAGTGTCGAAGAATTAGCAATGTGTTTAGCATTAAGATTGCCAGAAAAAAGATATTTAATGGGAAGAAAATGGGAAGAAATTAAAAAAGAAATATGGATTAAAACAGAAACGTATAATTTCAAATATAGTCATTCTCTTAGCTATGCCCATGCTGTGATTGTTCATATGCAATTAATAATTGATAATTTAATGGAAGATTGATGTTAAGAATAACAGATGAACCAAATATTATAAGATCGCAATATCCAAAAGGTAATATTTTGATGTGGGACGTATATCATCATTCTGATAAACACTGTCCTTTATATTCTTGTCCATTGATATTGTTACATGACAATGAAACTTTAACTACTGGAAGATTTAAAAATTTTTCAATGCAACAATTTGAAAATAAAATAAAAATTAGTATGCGTCATCCTGGTATAACTGCTGTCTCCAATTTACCTCCAAGAAAAAATTTATTTGAAGAAACAACAAAATATGTTGAATTAATATCAAAAAATATTAAGGGAAAATGGAGTGTCGAATTTGAATTTTATTCAGCAGACAATGGCGATATTATATTTTCATTTGAACAAAAATCTGATGCGATGTTTTTTAAATTGATTTGGGGGTGAAAAATGTCATCAATTGTGTTATGGGTTATGAAATATGATGTTTTTGCAGCATTACCACCTGATCTAAAACTGCTTTTAAATATTAATTTATCTGATATTCAGATTGATGAATTATCACAAAAATATCATGATAATTATGGATATTATAATTGGGTTTTAACAACTTGTAATAAATTTGATAGAAGTGGGTATTTAAAAAATAATAAAAATGATGTAATTAAATTATGTACTTTTATTTTAGATAAAAGAAATACATTAAAAGATATAGATGATGAAGACAAACGTGTTTTTTTAGCAACTATAGTTTATCTTATTGAATCAATCAAATGAAAGATTCTCTTCAGGTCTGAATAAAGTTATACTGCGTTTTTTAATTCTTTTTGATATAATATCCTGTAATGATACGCAAGGTCCGTGTATTAAATTGAAATCTTTACGAATAAATGTTCTTAAATATGGTCTAAAAATTGACCATTTGGCGTGATGAAATAAATTTATGCCTATTGTTCTGTTAGATTCCCACCACCATATTTCGCCTAAATATATAAATTCTTTCTTTAAATCATCTGATGGTAATAAATTGAATATATACATGGATAAAAATTGATTATCGCTATTTCCTATTATTCCAAGATATTCCTGTTCTAAATACTCACCGTAAGATAAAAAAGGAAATTGTTCAAGTGTTTTTTTGATATTATCGTCCATGTTTTTTAAATCTTTCATAAATATACAATAAATGTAATTTTATTTATCACAGTCAAAAAATTACATAATTATTACAAAAAGGTAATGGATGGCGATAGATATATACAATATTCGACAAAAAGTTTTTGCTACTTGTGTGGTGCCTGGATTAGGAAACAATAATATGACTATGACACAATCGACTTTTAAAATTTATAAAAATTCACCAATTGAAGTAGAATTTCAGATAAAAAATAATGATAGAAAACCAGTTAATTTGGTTGGTAAAGAAGTATTAATAATTTTTGTGGATGAAGAAACTGGTGAAAAAATGCTTCATCGTGATTTACAAATTATAGATATCACTAAAGGTAAAGTATTACTTAAATTATTTCCGCAAGATAGCGTAATGTGGAATTTGGGTTTTCATAAGTATAGTTTATCAATAAAAAATATTGATGGTGATATTACATTATTATATCTTGATGATCTTTTTGATTCTGGTGGTTATTTTGAAGTAATTGAAAGTGTTCAGCCAAGACCAGATGAAGCATATGTTGCTTATACAGATAAATTCTTACCACAAAACTGGAACCAATATGAAGTCACATATTATGTGTCACAAGCATATCCATCATCTGCACAAGTTGGTTATATAAATAATTTACAAACGATAGCAATATATGCAGATAATTTTTCTGGAAAATTGGTTTTACAAGGAAATTTAGAAAATCAACCAAACAATGATCCATCCCATTGGTTTCCAATAAGTCTCAATTCAAATGATGTTTTGAGTGGAAATAGTCAAGAAAAATATAATCATAATGTTAATCCTCCTGATGAAAATTGGCTCGATCCTATAAGCAATCCATTTCCATCATCGCCAGTTCAAATTCCTATGATAAACATAACAAATGGTATGCCAGACAATACATCGTTACTTATGAAAGAATTTACTGGCATAGAAGCATTTAATTTTAAAACAAATGCTATGTGGATTAGGTTTGCTGTTCAAAGTGATTTTAAAAATCGCGGAAAATTAACGAAAATATTGTATAAGAATTAATATGAGATATCAAGAAATAATTGAAAACAATGATGTGAAAGGTTGTTTTATTGCCGCAAAATTATCAGCAGCAGATGAAAATATATTAATAAATTTTTGTCATGAACTCGAAATCGATCCTTTACCAAAAAATGAATATCATATGACATTATTCAAACATAAAAATATTCCTTTACCAGATAATCTTCAATCTTTAAATTTTTCAGTGGAAATAGATAACTATACTACATGGGGATTTTTTACATTGCCAGAAAAAGGTATTAGAAATGCAGTTTTTTTAAGATGTGTCGGAACTGGTGCGTTGGTGAAATATAGGCATGAAATATTACGCAGCATATTACCAGGTAGTATGTTAACGCCATCAGGAAAAATACCACAAAAATATAGTGATTGGGTGCCACATGTGTCAATATCATTTGATGATTGTGAATTAAAGCGTCAGGAATATGATGATAAAATAATGAAAATAAAAACATTATTGTTGTCAGGAAGAATAAAACCACCACTAACTACACTGCATTTTGATGGGCTAATACAAACACCATTTAATAATGATTATGGAAAACGAATCTAATATTGATAATTAATCATAATTACTGTAATATTGATTCAATGAAGAAATATTATGGTTTTATAAATGTCCAATCCTTTACTTGATTTACTTAATACTGTATTGCCTTTTGGTAGGAAAAAAACTGCGTCCGGATGGGAAGGTTTTTCTGGCCATTGCTGCGTTCATAATCATCAGCCAAGGGCAGATACAAAAAAACGCGCTGGGTTAATGGTAACTGCTGACGAAACTATTGTTTATAACTGTTTCAATTGTGGTTTTAAAGCCAGCTGGAGTAAAGGACACCAGCTGTCACAAGCAATGCGAAAAGTTTTAACATGGCATGGGGCTTCAGATGAAGACATAAAAAAAGTAAATTATCAGTTATATCAAGCCCAATTGAAAAATGAAGAGCAATCAGAAAAAGCAACTTTGGATTTTTCATTAAAATTTGAAACAAAAACACTTCCTACAGATGCAAAAAGTTTTACTGAATGGGGTGAAGGAAATAAAGTAAGCAATTCGTTTCTTGGTGTTGTTGATTATGTGATAAATCGTGGTGAAGATATATTTAATAATTTTGAATATTATTGGTCACCATCTGGAGATAATGGATTATATAGCCGCGTTATTATTCCATTTAAATATCAAGGAAAAATTGTTGGATGGACAGCAAGATCAATAAAATCTGATGCAAAATTAAGATATTATACAAATGTTCAACCAAATTTCCTGTTTAATAATGATGTTCTTTATAATTATGAAAGAAAATATGTAATCATCGTGGAAGGACCATTTGATGCTATTGCCATCGATGGGGTTGCAACATTGGGTGAAAAATTATCGAAAGTTCAAATTGAATGGATTAAAAGATCTGGTAAAGAAGTTATATATCTTCCAGATAGGGATATGAAAAGTAGTGAATTAATTGATATTGCTATTGAAAATGAATGGATGGTTTCATATCCCTGGATGGATCGGCTTGGAGGCGATGGATTGTGGGATACGAATATCAAAGATGCTGCTGAAGCATGCAAGAAATATGGAAGATTATATACACTTTATTCTATAATAGAATGTGGCGTCGATGGATTGAATATAAAAACACAATATAATAATATAAAGAATAAAATGAGGAGAATAAATGAGTGAAGATAAAAAAGAAGAATTTACAGAAGAACACCAAATATTATTTTTACAAGCATTAATAAGCAATCAAGATTTATTTTTAAGATGTTCTCCTATATTACGAGACAAATATTTTATGTCAAAATATAGATCAACATTAAGATTTATACTAGACTATGTTGATCAGTATAAAGCGTTGCCTTTACCTGAACAGGTATTTGCTGCTGCACCAGAAAGCAAGAAAAAACTGGAAATCGTTAATGTTGATGAGGGTTTCAAAAAATGGTTTTTGGAAAATATTGAATTATTTTGTCGACACAAAGAACTCGAATCATTAATTCTTGACGGTCCAGATTTATTAGCTAAGGGATTGCATTCTGAAGTTGAAAACCGTGCAAAACTAGCAATGACTATATCATTACAAAAAAATTTAGGTATTGATTATTTTTTTGGGGCAAAAGAAAGATTAGTTGCAATGAAAGATACTAGCAATATGATTTCATGTGGATTAAAAACATTAGATTATAAATTTGGTAAAGGAATACCAAGAGAAACACTTAATATTGTTCTGGGCCATGCGGGTGGTGGTAAAAGTTTATTTTTACAAAATTTGGCAGTTAATTATATTGAGATGGGTTTGCATGTTGTTTATATAAGTCTTGAATTGGCAGAAACATTCGTCGCAAATAGAATTGATCCAATGGTTACAGGAATGACGACGAAAGAAATCTGGAATGATATTGATGAAACCGAAATGAGATTAGGAATGTTCAGAAAAACACATAAAGGTGGAACATTAAGAATCAAAAAGTTACCTGAATCATCGACTTGTTCAAATGATATTCGAGCATATTTAAAAGAATATGAAATTCAATTTGGTATTAAACCAGATGTTGTTTTGGTTGATTATCTTGATTTGATGCGTCCTAATAGTAAAAAAATTGACACTACAAATTTATTTTCTAAAGACAAATATGTATCTGAAGAATTGCGCGGGTTGGCATTTGAATTAAATGCTATATTTTGGTCGGCAAGTCAAATGCAAAGAGGAAGCTATGAACTGGTTGAATTCGATTCAAGTCATGTTGCTGGTGGTATATCTAAAATCAATACTGTTGATAATGCTATTGTTATATTTGCGCCACCGAGTATGAAAGAAAAAGGTGAAACACAAATTCATTTTATTAAGACTCGTTTATCTGCGGGCGTAGGTCAAAAAGTTATGCTGGCGTATGATCCTAATTGTTTGAAATTAACTGATATGTCTGAAGATCAAACAGTTGAAACACGTTCAAAAACAAATGATGAAATAAGACAAGCGTTCACATCCAAATCGACTTCGACAGTTATTAAAAAAGATGAAGATATAAAATCTAGAGGTGTCGATATAAGGAACAGATTTAAAAAATTAAACGATCAGTAGCATTCTGATAAATAGTTTATAAAGTATTAAATTTGGGAGATCATGTTGAGAAATCATATAGATGAAATGAGATTATTCATTCATGAATGCTCACTGCAAAAACAACAAGATGTTATAATTGAAACACAATCATTACCAGTTCAAAATACCGATGAATTGTTAATGGAAGATTTAGAAAGTGTCCTCGTTAAAATGAAAACATATCAAGAAAATAGTTCCGATCAATCCTATGCAATGGGGGTTGAAGTTGGATTATCAATGGCTTGCGAATTACTTGAAAATATTTTAAAACATCATCTTGATGGGAGATTATAAAATGGCTGATAAATTTTCCTCTATTTTAAATGAATTGGATAAATTTGTTCCTGATCGTGATAAACATCTGGTTATAGAATCCCGTGCAAGAAATGTCATAGCATCAGCCGTTAATTTATTAAAATTGATAGATGAAAGTTTTTCTGCTGAAGATGCAGATGAACTAAAAAGACGTTTGCTCAATTCGATAAAAGGTGAAGATGAAAATAAATTCACACGCAAAATAAGAGAATTTAAGGAACGTGATGGGCAAATACTAAAAGAACAACATCGGAGAGTAAAGAAATGAGTGATGCTGCACAAATAAGAAATTTAATGAACTCTTTGCAGATTATTAATGAAAATATTAATAACGAAGATATTCTTGAGGAAGGTTTCTTCTCTGAACTGCTGGATACTGTGCTGGCAAAATTTAGCGACAAAGCAAAGGGGCGTGTTTTAATAACAAAAGAAGCAAAAACTATAAAGACCGCTTGGATAAATTATATTGGGCAACTACAAACAACAGGGAAAAACATTGAAAATGAAGATGATTATATTTCTACATTAACGCAGTGGGCAATACATAAACTAAAGTGCGATAAAGCAGTAGTAGCAAAAGCATTACAGTCGATAGGAAAACAAGCAAAATCAGCATATAGATCGAATGAAAAAACTGATACTAGCAACGCGAAAGCAGCATTAGAAAAACAAAAACAAATAGAAAAATCCAAAGATAGCCAGGAAAACAATACACCAAAAGAAGATCTTTTTGCATCGTATAATAATTTACAAAAATATCTTGGCGAAAGTAAAGAATTTTTAATTGAAGGATTTAATCTCAAGGATAAAGAACTGATGAAATTTTGCTGCAGTCTCGTTCTTTATGGTGAAGAAATGAAAAAACAATCACCATTTATCGATCAATTACAATCAAAAATTGTAACACAAATGAAAAATGGTTCTGCTTCAGATTCAGATGATGATGATGATGAAGATACAGAACAAGAAAATCATGGAAAAACACAAAATCGATCTTCTGGAAATCAGCATAAACTAGATAAACAGCACCTAAGACAAAATTTGAAATCCATAGGAATTACAGCAAAAATAGATGATTTAGCAGATGAATTTAAAGATATATCATATAAAGATGCAAAAAACAACAATAAATTACCTAAAGTCGGTTTTGCATTTTTGAAAACATTAGCAGGGAAAGATGTAGAATGATAGATTTTGAAGTGAAACCACAAATAACATTTTTGCAAGAATTAAATGAAAGCTATTTGATTCCTAGTAAATCACACATATCTTCATATTCATTAAAGGATATTACTGATGGTGTTTTTTTATATTTCTTGACACTTTATATTCTTAAACATGAATTTAATTATGCACCGATAGTAAAAAAATATGCTTATAGAACATATATGAATGGTCATTTTGATAGTTTTATGACAGGAGCATCAGATCTAAGAATAATGCTCACACTATTAATAGGCAATAATGATGATATGAATAAGCATCTTTCCGATCATGAAGCAAATAATGTATTAAGATCGAGAATACATGTTGATCAAACAATGTTAAGAAGATTACTCCAAAGTTTTGAAACACCAAAACTTAATGATTCATATGAACAACGCTGCCTATTTAATATGCAAACACAATTATGTATAGATAATGCAAATTACAGAAGTATGCGCAGACTGATTATAGAATGGTCTGATTTAAAAAAACATGATAAACAGCTTGTTATGACTAGATTACTTCAAGCATTCAGAGCAAGATACAGAAAAAGTGAACTTTTACCATATCTTAATTCGTTGGCAAAACAAGAAAAATTGGAATTAGATAATGTAGCCAATGCTGAAACTGGTGAAGATTCACATGATCATGAACCTAAAAAAGAAGGAAATAAATTTCTTAAAACACTTGGAGCAATTGCCACAGGAATGGCAGCGGGGGTTGTATATAACATTATAAAAAACAGGGGGAAATAATGCGTCTATACGAATTGTCTCCCAATTATAACACTATCTCGTTAATGAATAAATCTTCAATCAACGAATCGCATTATGAAATGTTTAGAATAATAGATGAAGAATTGCTTCCGGTATTATCATCACTCAATGAAGATGATGGTACTATATCAAAAATAAAATCCATATTAACAAAAGTAAAAGATAAGGCACAAAATTCTGCCCCTATTAAAATGGCTGATCAAAAAGCAGATGAATTTATTCAGAAAATAAAAGCAAAACTTGGTGATAATCATAAAGCAGTAAAATATGCCCAGCAGATTGGAAATTTTGCTAAAGAACACCCAAAATGGACGAATTTTGGAATTGGTGCTTTAGCAGGAGCGGTTTCTGTGTTGGGAACGCCGGCCGCAGGAATGATGGTTGCTGGTTTATTAAGAACAAGTGCAGGAATGATGAAAGGTGAAAAATTATCTACTGCTGCAGGTAAAGCAATAGGAATGGCAGCTATTTCCGTTATTGGCGGTGAAGTAGCTAAAGATGTTATACATGGATTGACTAATGTTATTGCAGCGGGTATATCCCCGGATATAGTAATGCATGGAAAAGACCTTGCCGCAGGGATTTCGGAATATAGAGGTACTTTGACTTTGGATGGAAAAACATTTAGTTATGATATGTTAGCCACACCAGAAAAAATGGCAAAATTAGAGGCGTTAAACCCTGCTAATTTAGGTTTGGATATTAATGATAGTAGTTATGACCGTGCTTGGATTAAATATGTTAAGGCTCTTAACGATTATCAAAATGATGCAACCATACAGGCAAATTTATATATTAGATTGGATGCTGTTAAGGATCAATTTAAGATTACTCATTTGGTTAAAAAAATAGGTGATGTTCTTGGACCTATTATTGGCGGTGGCGCTGCAGCAGTAGCAGCGGATCCATCGCAGCCTGACAATACAGATCGTGCAAAAAAGATTTTTTCAGCATATAAACATGATATAGATTCAGCTAATGTTGATATGAATATTAAAAATACTTTGAAATGGTTAAAAGGTCATGCATCTATAAGTAATGATAAAATGCTGGCAAGTGCATTTAAAACTTCTGGTGTAAACATGAAGTCTGATACTGAATTAAATCAACAACAACTTATTAAAATATTTAAAACACTTCTTGATTTGGTGGCTAAACAAAAGGAACAAAAACATGAGATGGCATGAAATAGTAAATGAAATGGCTTCTGTGGGTGCAACTTGTGCATCGGCAATTGCCGTTGTTCCGCAATCCACTGGCGCAATGTTGAGCAGAGGTCAATCCAATGGCGGACAATTCTTTGGGCAAAGCCCTTTTGATCCAACAGGAATGGGTATATATTCCAAGAAACAAAGTTCTAAAAAAAACAAACGTAAAAATAATGATAAATGATAAATAATTTTATATAATATAAATTATATAATATTAACATTTTTGATATGTTTTTTACTTATTGAGATAAATAAATATATCAGAAACCTATTTTATGAGAGGTATTTAAAATGACACATGGAGTAACAAAAGTAAACGGAGTTAGTTACAACTATCAAGGACTTACAGGAAGTTTGAATTATTTCACACTTCGTACATTGGTTAACATCACTGTTGATCCAACAGCAGTTGCTGACGTATATGGAACACCAACAGGTGCAAACCCAACAGCAGGAACACAATTGGCATTGGATCAACTTGTTGAAATCATTTCAACACGTGCACAACCAATTATTCTTGGACAAGTTGCAACAACAACAGAAACATCACCAGCTGATCTTCCAGCAGCAAGTGGTTCAGTTACTGTTTATACATTGCGTTTCGCAATTGAACACAATATGGCATGGGATGTTAATTCATTGATGGAATCATTAGATGGTATCAATGCATTTGTTTATACAACACCAACAACCCATAATAACGTTTCAATCGTTGAGTTCACCGATCTTTAATCGTTGAATTTAAAATAACAAATTAAAAAAAGCAGGAATAAAAATATTCCTGCTTTTTTGCTGTAAATTTGCTGTAAAATAGTAAACTATTTTTATTTTTCGTTATTTTTATTTTTCCAAATTACTAGGGATTTTATTAGATTGTTTGTTATGATATTGTATTGTGAATTCGAATCATCAATATTTGTTTTTAATAACTCTTCATTTTTTGCCAATTGACAAGTTAATTTGTAGAAATCATTATAAGTTGCAATCACATTAATGTAATATTTGTTCCCCCCAAATGTTTCTGTTATCTGTGGATTTTTAATTAATAAACTCAAATGATGTGTTTCTGAATTTAATAATTCTTCTACGTTTATTTTTTGTTCATATATCAATGAAGTTTCTAGCTGAAATTTTAATTCCAATATTGAACTTATTGCCATATTGATTTTTTCGTTTAATGTAACCAGTTGTTTTTGGTCATTTTGCATAGGAACAAATAATCCCATGACGCCATTAAATGTATCATTTAATATCATGGAATTTTTGTAAAACATCCCATTTATAAGATTTCCATTTTTTTGATTCAAAAGTTGACCTTTATATTTGAGCCATTCCACGTGAAAATCACGTAGCTCATCATCCGTTTCTGAGTATAATTTGGCGAGATGATCAGGAAATATTTCATACGGGTATGCACCAATTATTTTTTCTTTTGGCAAACCACAATAAGAAGCAAAAGCATCATTGGCGTCTGAATATTTTCCATATTTGTCTTTTATGAAGATCGGATGTGGTAATGTTTTAAATAAAAGATTTTTCATTTCTAGGGATGTTCTCATTTTATCTTCATAATTTTTTCTGAAAGTTATATCTTTTAGTGTTATTAGTGATGTGTTTCTGCCCTCGTATTTAACTAATGCGCCCCCAAATATAAGACTTAGTGGTTTGCCGTCGATTTTTTTACAACCCAATTCAAATTCAAAAGCGCAATCTTCGCCGTTTATGTGACTGCTATGTGCGAGTTGAAATTGTTCCATATATTCATTTCTGATGAATACTCTGAAATCGACGTCCTGGATTATTTTTACTCCAAATAAATTTAATAGGCTATGGTTTGCTTTGATTATTTTAAAATCCTCAATAATTCCAATCGCATCAAAACTCATTTCAAAAATTGTTCTGTAAAATTCTTCATTTTCTTTTAGTTTTAATTTTGTTGTTTCCTGTTCAGTTATGTCTCTAACCAGTAATAAAGTGATTAAAAGACCATCTGTATCCGCATAAGTCGATGCAGATATATTAACAATAAATGTAGTTTTATCTTTTTTGACGCCCTTAATTGTAGTCAATGCTGAAGTAGTACCATCGTAACATCCTTCTAATTTAAGAGTGTCTATAAATTTTGTAAAATCAATCGTTTTTTCAGTATTTGACTGAAATAAATTGCTTATTCTTTTGCCTCGCAATTCTGATTGTTCCCATCCAAAAACTTTTTCACCAGCTGGATTTATTCTATGTATTAATCCGCAATCATCTACAACAATTAGAGCATCTGTTAAAATTTTTGCTGTTGTTGAAATATGTCTTAAATATGAATCGATTTTACTTGTCATATGATTGGTCAAATCTTTAGAAACTGATATGGTTGTGTTTGCTATATCAATGAAATTTTTATGTATTTCTTGATAATCTTCAAACTTTTTTTCAGTTTCTACTTTTTTATTTTTTTTGAAAAATCCCATAATATATCCTTTATCACAATATATAATATTTATATATGTTTAAGGTATTGAAATAAACTATTATAATTATTTGATTGAATAATTGTTGAATTTATAATTTTGACTTGATTTCTATTAAAACTAGCTTAAGACCACTCAATGCTTCAGATAATGTCAAATTTCCGCGATAATAATTATCGATGATACTTTCTATTTTTTCATCTTTTTTGGTAATTATGTCAGTGAGACGTTTTCTGTCCCAAACAAGAAAAACAATAATAGCGATCAAGATGGCGATCATTGCTCCCTGTCCACCAGTTGCGATCATTGTTATAACTGTTTCAATTACTTGTTCCATGAATACTACCTTTCGTCGCGTTTTCAAAGATATTTATTTATAATCAATGCATAATTAAATTACTATATAAAGTTAAAAAAACCTGCATCAAACTTCAATAATATTTATCAGAACACGTTGAAATTAAGTTTTTTTTTAAAGCTGATAAATAAGATATAATGTGTTTTGGAGTATAATATGCGATTAAATGAGAATTCTTTTAAAGATGTACTTGTTAAAGTGACTGGCGATTCTGAAGATGTCGTAACACATATTATACAACATATGCCTCTTGATGTATTAAAAAGTGTTGTTGATAATATCACGTCAGAAAATACTGATAAAATGGCAAACGCAAGAATTGAATATGATAAATGGAAAGCCAAACTTGGCGAGAGTTTTCAGGAAGGTAAAAAAATGAATACAACAAAATTGTGGCTTACTGTAAAAAATGGCTATAGAACTGGTGGACTTAAATCAATAAAGGAATCATTAAAAAATGTGTCGCAGGCTACTTGGTCTGATATATGGCCAAAAATGGGTAAACCCATGTTAATTGATTTATATGCCCAAGCAAATAAAAGAACAACAACTATTAATGACTATTCATTAACAGAATCATTTTTAGCAAATGAAGTATATAAAAACATTACAGGTGGAAAAATGAAGTCAGCTAGAGGAATTTTGATACCAACACAATTGGCAGAAAATATTTCAAATAAATCATCATTAATTAATAAAGGCTATACACATTATGTATCTTTATCAAGAATGAATACAGATAAATTTATGGATTTTCTTGAAAGCAATAATATTAAATATCTTGCCGATTTAGATGGAAATTTTAATATTAAAATATCAGAATCGAAAATTGATAAAGTTAATACTTTCCTTGAAGCAACCGATGAAAATAATATAAATGCACCAAGATGGGAAATAGATTCAAAAGGACAATATAAAAGTGCAATTCAAGAACCAGATCATGAAGTTGATATGGGCGATGCTATGGATAATAAAGTAACTGCAGGCGGCAGAACAATTGATTCATTATTAGATGATGATTTATTTGCTGTTGATGGCGAAGGAAATATTCATGGTAAAGGAGAATTTAAAAAGACCGGAGATTTCAAATCTACAAAAAACAGTGATGATGACAACGAAGGTTTAGCACAGGTTGATGGTGATACAGAAGAAACGGAAGAAGATTCGGAACCAAAGAAAGAACCTAAAAAACAAAATTTTGAACCAAAAGAAAAAACAGAGTCTAAACCAAAAGATGAAGATGAAACTGAAGACGATTCTGATTTTGATGATAACGAAGATGACGAAACGGAAGAACCAGAAGAGAAAAAGAAAAAAGTAGAAGAAGCATATTGGCCATCAACTGGAAATCAATCTAAACCATTTACGTTCGGTACTTTTATAGAAGACCAAAATACAAATGAGGAAATTACTGTTACTGTAGTAGCAAGATTATGGGGTGGTTATAGAGGAATTCGTGATCCATATCAACGTGAACAGGATGAAAATAGAGGAATAAACATTCTTTCTATAACAGGATCGAATGGAATTGATTATGATTTTGATACTTTGGATGTACTTACACAAGAACGTATTATGGATGAAGCAGGTTGCCAGATTGACGACGAAATGTGCGAATCTGAATTCACATCATCTATGTCAAATATGCTTAAAAATGCAGGCATTGTTTCTGAATCTACAAAAAAACAACCATCAAAACATAACCCTATGGCAAAAGAACTTGGATCAGGAAAATATTCACCAAGAATTGAAAAATCAAAAAAAGAAAAAGATAAACAAAATGATCCACTTGATCGTTCGGCAAAACATAAAAAGGATCCTGAATTACTTCAAGATAAAATTGATGAAGATTTCAAATATGGTGACGAAGTTACTGTATGTGGTGAATCAGGAACAATCAAAATACCAAATGGACCAGCAGGAACAGTGGGTGTAGCAATTAATGGAAAAGTAAAAATGTTTGATAAAGAAGATGTTCATCTCACTGAAGGAGTTATAGGTATGGTAAATATTCCTAATTTAAATCGTATGCGTGAATTAGCAGGATTAAGAAGTGGTCCAGCTAAACTAACTGAATTTTCAACAATCGAAGGTATTCCGGAAATGCCAGGTGAAGAAATAAACACAGTTTCAGTCGATGACGCAGAGGATTACGAACCATTACCATCAGAATTACCATTTGATGATGAAGGCGAAATGCCTGTTGACATGCCAACTGATGAGTTTGGGGATGACATGGATGATATTGATATGGATATTGAGCCTGATATGGATTCCGGTATGCCAGGAAGCATTGGTTCTGATCCTGTAGAAGAAATACCAGAAGAACCTTTAACTGTTGTAGGTGATGCTTATACAGAGATTCAGAACCATTTAAATGGTATTCAAAGATTAATGCCTGATGTTCGTTTATCAGAATATAAATTGATGATTCAAAGACTTGAAGAAATTCTTCAGGCAGCAAGATCATCTGGAAAGACATATCTTGGGGAAACAATTTTGAGAAAGGAAAAATAATTATGAGTGGACAAGACATGAGAAAATTAATGGAATCATTGACTTTCATTAAAGAAGAATCAGTTATAAATGAAGACAGAGAACGTTTAGAAGCCTATAACAATCCAATTTCAAAAGATAAAGTTACTGTAGAAGAATTAGAAAATTTAATGATACCAAAATTTCGTCTAGCAAGTGTAACATACAATAATGAAATGTATAATTATAGTGGATGGAAAATAATAAATTATAATATAAAAGAAGGCGTGTATATGACATTTACAACAAAAAATTATCATCAACCTGATATCGTATTATATAGGGGAACAAGTATAGAACAAGCTGTAATTGCCTATAACTTTATAGATAAAAATATAGGCAAACATTTAGACGAGAAGGAATGGATAGATAATACAGCAAGATCATTAAAAAATGATAAATGGTGATACAATGAGTGGTCAAGATATGAGGAAATTAATGGAATCATTAAAGAATATTAATGAAGAAATTTCACCAGAAACCACAATAACAGTTGGTAATTTAATTGATCGTTTATCAAAATTTGACAGAAATATGAAAGTAGTTATTACTGATGGTTATGGCGGAAAGCATTACGATAAAACTGCATTTATGCTTATAACCAGCTATGATGAAAATGGTGAAATGGTTGTAGATATAGGTATTGGAGGATGTGGAGAATGAGTGGCCAAGACATGAGAAAGCTAATGGAAAGCCTCGAAACACTTTCTGAAGCCAATCCCGATGGAACATATAGCGATGGCGAACAGGAAGAATTTGCTGAATATTTACATCATTTACAAAATGAATTAAATACGTTGGCACTCGAAGGCATTCAAAAATGTGTAGAAATGGGCGGACAATTTAGATCACCATCTTATATTAGTCAATTGAAAAAACAGTTTAAAATGATGGAAAACTGGATCGAATGGACTTATAAAAAGGATTTCAAATGAAATGGATTGAAATATCTGGAATTCAAACGATTATATCAAATGAAGAAAATCAACTTGTTAAAAAAATACAAGAACAAGAAGAAATATCAAGCAAATCTTTAAATGAACGTGAAAATGAACTTGCTAGAAAAATGACTTCAAAGGGAATTTTGAATCGTATAAATAAAGATGATATAATTATATACACAGTTAATGAACTTTAAGAGGTAAATATTATGGTTTCTGGACCTTCGTATCAAGACACGCAAGCAATGAAAAATTTATTAAATATAATGAATGGTGGCGAACCTGAAAAATCTTCATCAGTTAAAACTGATATTAACAAGAAGAACAATGGTCCTATTATTATTGATAACACACCGGATTCAGCAGCAATGAAGAAAATATTGGAGAGTTTTAATTCTGTTGCCAATAATACTGCAAAAACAATGAAAGAACAATCAACATATGATCGTGAAGTTAGAGAAGCATTGGAAACAGAAAGAACAGATACTGGATCAAGAGTTGGATCATGGGAAATAAATGTTAATGTTTTTGAAAAACTTGGTAAAGAAATAAAAACATACGATGTTGTAAATATTCATAGCAACGAACCTATTGCTAAAGACTTATATCTTTATGAAGCAGCACATGGATTGGTAATGTTATTAAATCGTGGCGAAACATTAACCAGTTCTGCTATTCGTGAAATGTTAAATTTCGAGGAACAATATACAAGAAATAGATTGGATGCGATTCGTTTTAAGAAAAGATATCAGGAAAGTCTAAAAACAAGAGATTACACCACAGCAGAAATAATGGAAAGTAGATACGACCAGTCGAGAAGTTTAGCACTTGGGGCAAAATCAAACATAGCAAAATTATATGAAAAATTATAATAATGATAAATAAATTAAGATATTCCTAAGTGAGTAAGAAAATTATGATAGTGAATGATATTACGGTGCCTGAAAATTATAAATTGAAAAAGATCATGAATATATTGAATAATCAGTATGGGATTGATATTAAATTTATTGATACAACTGTATTGAAAGATTCTTATGATTCCTACAAGGAAATAAAAGATAAAATAATTCAGGAATCCAATTTTAATTCGTATCATTCAAATCAAGAATATGTTAAAGCAACACTCATAATGGAAGCAATACAAATTTATTTGGTTGAAATAGCACCAAAGCGTGTAAGAAAAGTTAGACGCTAATTAGGAGATAGAGATGAGAGACATTAAAAAAATTCAAAAACTTCGTGCATTGAAAGAAGAAATGAATTCAAAACTTTCTGCTTTAAAAGAAGCAAAGAAAGCAAAAATGATTGCTGAAAAGAAAAATAGTTTAGCTTCATTGTTTGAAGGTGAATTGGAAAAAGCTCAAATTATTTTGGCAGCAAAAGATGTTCTTGATCGTCTTCAAAAAATGGCTGAAGATTTAGCAAAAATGACTGCTGAAGACATTATGCCAATTTCAGATAATATGAAGGGTATTTTTGGAACTGAAGTTTCGGATCAGTTTGAGCAGGTAGCAAATGAACAGTTGGCTGCTGGACTAGAAGCAATTCGTACTGCAAAAGATCAATTGAATACTCAGGTTCTTCGTATGGAAGGTAAAGTATCTGATGAAGATGCAATGCCAACAAATGATATGATGAATGATGACGAAGGTACTGAAGGTGATGATTCTGGTGATTTAGATTTAGATTTAGGTGGCGAAGATGAAGAAGGTACTGGAGATGATTCTGGTGACTTAGATTTAGATTTAGGTAGTGACGAAGATTCAGAAGGATCAGATGATTTATTTGGTGGTGATGAATCTGCAGCAACAGGCGAACCTTTAGGACGTGCTAAGAAAGAATCATTCAGAAACAAAGGAAAATCACTTTCAGAATCCGCAAAAAAAAAGAGAATCTAAAAGAAACATTAAATGAAAAAACAGATGTAACTGATTGGAAATCCCCTTCTCATGGAGGAACCAGAAAAGAATTATTAGCAAAATATGCTAAATCAAAATCTTCCAAAGATGCAGAAAATGCAAGAAAAGCCGGTGCCACTCAAACAGAATTAAAAAAAGCATCATCTGAAGATATTAACGAAATGTCACATGAAGAAGCATTACATCCATATGATCTTGGAAGAGAATTAGGGACACAATATTTCAAAGGTCAAATTCGTTCAATTCCAAATAAATTCCCAAAAGGATCACCACAATACTCAGAATTTAAAAGAGGTGTTGATGATTCGACGTCAATGACTGAGGATTTAGAGGAAGAACCAAATTTTATTGAAACTACAATAATGTTGGGTAGTAAAGAACAGACAGTAAAAGTTTATTTCGATATTGTTAATGATGAAAAAGAACCGACATATGTTGAAGATGCAGAAACTGGTGAAATATTATTTGATAATCCAGAAGATATGGATGCGGCTGATTATGATAAAATATTGGACATGTTATATGGTGATGATACACTAGAACCAACGGAATCGACAGAATATGATATGAAAATAAATGATGCTGTCGAAGCAGTTCACGCATCTGACGTTGATGATGCTGCTACAATAACAAGAATAGCACATCAGTATGGAGTAATGCCAGAACATCTAACTGCTGCGTTGACTGATAATACTGAATTTGTATCTGAAGATTTAGATGATATTGCAGATGGTGAAATTATTATGCCTGATGATATCGGTGATACTGATATGGAAGAAATGAATTCAGATGTAGTCACTTCATTAGACACATTTGTCACAGACGAATCCGGAAAATCAATACCGGTAACAGTAGAATATATGGAATTAGATAATGATGACGATGAAATTCCAGATGGTGAAATTGTTGTTGATGAAACGACTTATGAAGTAGAACCAGCAGAATTGAATGTTATTGATAAAAGAGAAGAATTGGAAGAATTTGATAATGATCCAATAAAAATAGATGATGTTGGGAACCCAGTTCCTGAAATGGATATTGAAATTGATAAACAACCAAAATCATTTACCACAAGAGATGGAAAAACATATGTAATTACTGCTGTAATCGATAACAATACAGGCGATGATATGATTGATCAGGTATCTGAACCAGAATTAAATCGAATTGAATCTGCAATTGATGACCTTGAAACTGTAGAATTTGATGAACCAGTAAATGATGTTGAACCAGTAGCATATGATTATATGCTAGGTCAACCAGAAACACCAATAACAGTTGAAAGTTTATTGAATCATATTAAAACGATATTCAAAGAAAGATCAATGTTTGGTAAGGAAGGATTGAAAAATCTTGTGAAAGAATCTATTGATAGTTTAACAAAAAAGAAATTGGTTGAAATGGTCGATGGACAGTTATTATTAAAAGAATATGATCAAGATGACGCAAGAATGGATTATGTGGATTCTCGCAGGGAAGCAGCATATAGTTTGATAAGTGATTATTTAAATTTTGAGGCATCTAGACGTGTTGGATCAAAAAGTCATGACGAAATGATGGATGAAATCTATGGTATGCTAGAAGATAGAGGAAATATGATTCCCGAAGAAGAAATAGAAAATATGATTCGTGACAGATTTCCTTCTGAAGATACTGTAAGTAATGATGCAGTTAAAGATTTGGCTTCAATTGTTGCTCAAACATCCACTGCAGATCAGCAAAACGATCCCACTGGTCAAAAATTTCAGAATAAATTGAAAAATGAAGTTACTAGACAAAGTAAAGCATTACAGGCTGCGCAGGCAAATGGACAACAACAGCAGAATAATGGGACTGGAACCGCTCCATCAACGCCAAATACCCCCGGTGTAAAACAAACAAAACCAACAACACCCACCACACCAACAACACAAACTGGCGAAGTAATACCATCTAATCAGCAAAATGGTATGAAAACAAATCAAAATAATCAGCAAACACCTATAACAGACAAAAAAACACTGACTGCAACAACTGATAAATTATCAAAAGATGCAAAACTTGGTAAACTTGGATTTCAAAAATAAGGATTAAATATAATGAAATGGATTGAAATTATAAATGAGAAAATGTCTTTTGAGCAGAAGGTGCAGTCGTATGCTATGGATTTATTAATCCCGCTTTACAAGAAAAAATTACCTAGTGTTTCATTTAAACAATTTAAATCTAAAATGGAACAGAATCCAGATATAACAAAATTAATGGATATTGATGATGATTTTTATATGGATCAACTTACAAAATTGTCATTTGTTGATAAAGTCGAGCCTGATGAAGATACTGATGTAATGATGATATGGTTCAAATCAAAAGAACCATATCCACATGCAAGTGGCGAAGATGATGCAGAAAAGAAAAAGGATCATCTCGAGAAAAATGCAACTGATCAAGCAAAAAAGAATGTTAAAGGCGACAATCCACTAATTTAAGGAGATTTAATATGGCAGCACCATTTTTAACTGCACAAGATGCTCGTTCAGGTAGTCGTAATAATATAGTGATATTTAATGAAACGAGAGATATAGAACATCAAATTCTATTAGCAGTAAATTCTGGATTATTAACAACCACTGTTACAAATACAACATTTACAACAAATCATGCTTATTATAGTTCTTGGCAAAAAACACAACCAAATCAGACATTAGATGATCAGATGAAACAGGTTGTAAATTATTTCACGCTTTTAGGATATAATATTGCTCAAATAGAAAATGCTGATTCTCCTGGATTATTTAATTGGGTTATTGCGTGGTAAATTATTAAAAACAAGGTATATTATCAATTAATAAGATAATTATTATAAATAATAATATATTAATTATATAGGAAACTACTATGAATGATTTTGAAAGAATGCTTTGCCTAGCTGGATTAAAAAAAGCAGAAGATGAGACAAGAAAACCACAAAAAAATATCATTGAAGTACTGGATACTGCAATTGGTCTCGAAAATAAAAAAACTGATTTGGCAATATCATCTGGTAGAAAACTATTGAAAGAATTGAATACTATTCAACCAATAAAAAAAGCTCCATCGAGAATAATGGAAAGTTCCGCATCTAGTGAAAAAGATAAACAATTATTGATACGTCTTATTAAAGAATCAGTAAAATATTCAGATAAAGAAAGTGTCAAAGCTCAAATAGCCACAAAAATGTCTGAATTAGCAGAAAAGTATAATTTATCGAGTATTCATGATTTGATTATTAAATTTGATGGAACTATAATGCAAGATAGAAACGGAATTACAGTAAAATGGAAATAATCGTTCAATAATATTGAAGTATTGCTTGTATATATATTATAATAACCTTAGTTGAATATTACTAAGGCACACAATGATAACAATAAATAAAATTTATGATTATAAAAAGTTAGATAAAACAGAAGATAAACATGGTAATCGTTTATATCAATCCCCAACAGGATCATTACTTCCATCTGTCACGACAATTCTTGATGCTACTAGCGACAAATCTGGTTTAATTGCATGGAGAGCAAGGGTTGGTGATAAAAAAGCAGATCAAATAAGTGCCGAATCATGTGCTCTTGGAAGTTTGATGCATGAACATCTAGAAAATCATATACAAAATATTCCTAGACCATCCGGATCAAATATTGTAAGAAAACTAGCTCATAATATGGCAGACCAAATAATCAATCGTGGTTTAATACATGTGAGTGAAGTGTGGGGTTTGGAATCACAACTTTACTACGACGGATTATACGCGGGAACCAGTGATCTTATTGCAAAATATAATGATGAACCAGCAATACTCGATTATAAAACTGCTAAAAAAATAAAATCAAAAAAAGACATTGAAAATTATTTTTTACAGTTATGCGCATATTCTATGGCACATAATCATTTGTTTGGAACAAATATAAAACAAGGAGTGATTTTTATGGTAACTCGTGATTTAGAATTCGAAACATTTGTTATTGCTGGTCATGAATATGAAAAATATAATGACATGTGGCTTTCAAGATTAGAAATGTTCTATGGTTAATTATAACCAGGTTAATTTAAATAGCATTTCAATTTTTGCATCATCGAAATGAAATGTTGGTCCATGTTCTTCTTGAATAATATCCCATGTTTCATATTCGTTCCCCGTATGTTTTTTACACCATTTTGCAACATTATTAATGTAATTTAAAGCATATTTCATGCCTTCTGGTCCATATTCATCAGAAAACATTACAGTGAATTTATGATCAGATAATTCTTTGATAATCATAGCTTTAATAAAATCTTTTTAACCGCTTTACAAGTTGCGCCTTTACTTCCGCCTGTATTAATAAAAAAATCTGATCTTTTGATTTTTTCTTTTGATGGTAGTTGTAATTTTTTAACATCTTCCAATCGTTGTTTTGTATACCCGGCTCTTGACAGAACTCGCTGTTCCTGTAAAAAATCAGGACAAGCTACTACCATTACAAAATCGCAGAATTTGTCCATTCTTGTTTCATACAACAATGGCACATCTAACACAATAATTTTTTTATTATTCATTCTGCAAGTTCTAACAAATTTAAGAAGTTGGTCGACCAATACATGTTTCATTATTGATTCAAGTAGTTTTCTTTTGTCTGGATTTGCATATACATAATTTGCTAATAACTTGCGATTGACGACACCATCTACCACAAATTCATGAAAATGTGTATTGAATATTTTAGAATGGTTTTTATAATTAATATTGAAGATATTCTTATAAAATTCATGAATTTCTGCATCGCAATCGAAAACAGGAATTCGCATTCGTTTGAGAACTTTCCCAACAAATGATTTTCCCATTCCCATTGATCCGGTTAATCCAATAATTTTCATATTATCCTCCCAAAATATTTACTCGATTATAATTTATGAAAAACAAGAAGTCAATGGATAAATACCATATAATATTATATTAGAGGTATAAAAATGGCAGTTTTACAAATTTCCCAGATTCAAATAAGACGCGGACCAGTAACAGATATTCCTAGTGGAACTCCAGATAACAATATAGGATTAGAAGAAGGGGAATTAGGTCTTGCTGTTGATACTGGAGGGCTATATGTAGGTGCTCCAAATTTATTGGCAATTCAATCCAGAAAACCAACAGCAGATAATCCATCAGGTGAATTTCCTTATGGAAATCTGCAGATATTAACTGAAACAACAAGAAATACTGAAGAGTTAATCCAATATACCTATAGATATAGAAATTTATCGTCCAATCCATCGTTTCCTGGTCCAGGAAATGGAATTGACTGGACTTATGACCAGGCTAAACCTTGGACATCTGACAATCAAACTGTAACGAGATACATTCAAGAAAGATTGGATGAAGTTGTATCTGTTAAATCATATGGTGCTGTCGGCGATGGAGTGACAGATGATACATATGCCATATGGTCCGCAGCCATAGACGTAATACAAACCAATGCTGGCGACAATGTTTCTGGATTTTTGGATCCAAATGGAAATTCTACTGGTGAACAAATAACATCAAGCAGAAGAAAGCTGTATTTCCCAGCAGGAACATATATCATATCAAGACCAATATTACTCCCACCATTTTCAACTTGGGTTGGTGATGGAATTGGTAAAACTATCATAAAAATGACAACAACAACTCAAAATAGTGTTGTTTCAAACATTAATGTTGTCAATGGAGGTTCAGGATATTTACCGACAACAACAAATATATCATTTTCAGGTGGCGGCGGAAGTTCTGCAACCGCTAATCCTATAATAACGAATGGAATAATATCACATATTGATGTTAGTAATGGTGGAAGTGGATATACACAGGCATATGTTACAATAGGTGGATATGGCGCAACAGCAGTTCCAGTTATTACTTCTGGCGTAATAACACACATCAATATTTTAAATGGCGGTACAGGATATACATCTGCTCATACAACAGTAACTTTCAGTGATTCGAATGGTGGTCCAGGAACAGGTGCAACAGGATATGTGATTGTTACTGGTGGTATAATTACTGGTATAGTAATTTCAAACGGTGGAAGTGGGTATATCAATCCCATAATACAAATTAATGGGGATGGGGATGGATTTGCTTCTGCAACTGCAATAGCAAGCGGAATAATTCAATCTATTATAGTAACAAATGGTGGTCAAAATTACTCATCTGCCAATGTCATTATTGGTGTTCCTGGATCTGGGGCAAAAGCAACACCAACAATTGTAAATGGCGTAATAACAGGAATTATAGTTAATAATTCTGGAACTGGTTATTCATCTTCTACAACTTCTGTTGTTTTTGGAGATAGCAGTGGAACAGGAACTGGTGCAAGCGGCTTTGTAACTTTAACAAATGGGGCTGTAACTTCTATCACTATAACAAATGGCGGTCAAGGATACACAACACCAACAATTTCTATTATTGGAAATGGAACCGGGGCAACTGCTTCTGTTGCTGCAGTAAATGGGGTAATATCTTATGCTACTGTTTTAACAGAAGGTTCTGGATATTCAAATGAATTACCAGCAATCGAAATAGTCAACGTAGGACAAGGCGCAAGTGCAATAGCAACAGTTTTATCTGGTAAAGTAACGGGTGTCAATCTGGTATCTGCAGGATCAAATTATCCTACGCAAACACA
>Ga0007882_10000308_pt1 | contig 28501 bp, 24 predicted proteins | sample CryBogCBH12Aug01_FD_71195 | JGI IMG/M metagenome (GOLD analysis project Ga0007882, IMG submission 71195) | Freshwater microbial communities from Crystal Bog, Wisconsin, USA - CBH12Aug09.1 | ecosystem: Environmental > Aquatic > Freshwater > Lake | place: Crystal Bog, Wisconsin, USA | collected... | reverse complement strand
GTAGTGCGCGGGAAATAACATTACCCGCTGAGGAATTGGGGCAGCGCCAACCCGCTGCGGCTTAAAAGGGTTCTATCTTAAACTAGGCAATAAATTGTCTGGACAATGGGGTCCACTGTAGCCATGCTTTTATTGTCAATCGATAGCTCAACTGTTTGCGTCAGTAACGGATATTCAAAAATTACAGTAGTGCCATCTAAGGATGGTATTTGCCATGTGGCGACACCAATCCCCCAAACCAATTCTTGTGGTTTAGCTGTTTCTTCAGCTAGTATTTGATGCTTTAAGGAAAAAATATCACCATATAAAGCAATGCTTTTTCGCCGGGGTTGTTCCAAAATTGCCCAAGCATTCCAAATTTCTAAAAAACTTTCATAAGCGGTTTGTTCCTCTTGATATTCAGCTTGGACTTCTTCAGCCGCAAGCTCAGGTTCGTCATCATCTAGCCAATTTTGTTGGCCTGATTCACCTTCTGTCTCGCAACGAACTTGATTAATAGGTTTTTCCGCCTTGCGGATATCCCGTAAATACTGCACATACTGCTCTACAGAAGGTGGCTTAACGAACAGATTGTTACTGAAATTAAAAAACGAATTAAATTGCTCCGGAACTTCTGGATGATGCTTTGCTTCAAGCCGCTCAATCCTCAGCCAAATATGGTCGCCTTGAAGCTGTATATCAAAATCAACGCCGGGCAAACCTGCCAGTTCCGTATTGCGTTTTACAAAACAGCCATAAGCAGAAAGACAAAAACCTTTCGGGTTGATGTCTTTTGCTTGTTCGTTAACGTATTCGAGTAAACCAGCGAGCAATTCATGAGGGGTTGGCATATTTTTTGTCCAGTAACAAACGGTTATTGTATTATTTCAATATAAATATATCCCATTGAATTAATTTGGTAATTTTTATCGATTACACCTATCTTACTTTGAAAACATACAACTTTGGGTAGTGTTGAAAAAGAATGTGGTCATGTAAACAAGAAGCAACATTTTCAGGACGCGGCTAGCTGAATAGCACCCTGCCCTCCATCAAATCTTTTTGACAAACTCAGATTTCAGCTTCATGGCGCCAATACCGTCAATTTTGCAATCAATATCATGATCGCCATCCACTAGGCGGATATTTTTGACTTTGGTGCCGACCTTAACCACCAAGGAAGAGCCTTTGACTTTAAGGTCTTTAATCACCGTTACGCTGTCGCCGTCTTGCAGCACATTGCCATTGGCATCTTTAATGACACGGTTATCGTCATTATCATCAGCCGCCCCTTCTTTAGGCCACTCGTGGGCGCATTCGGGGCAAACAAACTGGCTGCCGTCATCGTAGGTGAATTCTGATTGGCAAGCCGGACAAGGGGGAAGCGTGGTCATTGGGTTATACCTTTAGTTATAGATTGCCACCCTGCCGGTCACAAAAAACGGCAGGGTGGCAGGGAATGGGTGTGTTGCAGTGAACGGGCATAATGCCAGATCAGGGGGTTTACTGTCTACAGATGCAGCCGCTGGCTTGGCCGCTATGGGCGGATTATTTTTACCTCAGCCAATATCAAAATGGTACTGCCAGCTTAAGCGGTTATAATGGCTCAACTAGGCCATTGCCCATTTCGAGGTTTTTTTGTCAGCTCAATCCCCAACCATACTATTCAGCGCGGGCGAGTCATCCGGTGACCAGCACGCCGCCAATTTGTTTTTGGAACTCAAAAAACACCAGCCTGATATCCAAGGCATCGGCATGGGCAGCGTGCAAATGGCAGCGGCAGGGATAAAGCTGGATTATGATTCGGCTAATATTGGCGTGATTGGTGTGGTGGAGGTATTGCGCCATTACGGTGAAATCCGCCGCGCCTTAAAACTGATGCAGCAGGTCGTGGCAAAGCAAAAGCCTGATTTGCTGGTCTGCGTTGATTATAAAGAATTTAACTTTAAACTGGCACGGTTTGCCAAGCAATGCGGTGTCAAGGTGCTGTTTTACGTTAGCCCGCAAGTTTGGGCGTGGCGGGCGGGGCGGGTGAAAAAATACGGCCAGGTGATCGACATGATGGCGGTTATTTTTCCGTTTGAAACGGCCTATTACGAGGCGGAAAACGTGCCGGTGCGTTATGTGGGGCATCCGTCGGTTGATAAAGTCCATCCCCAGTTGACAACAGCCGAAGCTATGGCACAGTTTGGCCTAAGTGCTGAACATCCCGTGGTGGGGCTATTGCCCGGTAGCCGTGCCAACGAAATCAAGCGTATGTTGCCGACCATGCTGGCGGCGGCGGTACTGTTGCATCAGCAAAACCCCGACATCCAGTTTATCTTGCCGCAAGCCCCTAGCATTCAAGATGCACTGCTGACCCCTTATCTAAATAACGCGCCGGTCAACATCACCGTGGTCAAAAATCAGGTTTATGATGCCATACCTTGCTGCTCGGCAATCATGACCACCTCGGGCACCGCCACCTTGGAAATTGCTTTGCTCACCGTGCCAATGGTGATTGCTTACAAGCTGTCGCCCCTGACCTATTGGCTGGGCAAGCGTTTGGTCAAAATCGCTTTTATAGGTTTGCCCAATATCATCTTGGGCAAGGCCACTGTTAAGGAGCTGATACAGCATGAAGCGACACCTGCCCATTTAGCGGAGGAAATCAACCGTATCCTGACCGATCACGCTTATGCCGCCATGCTGCGTGACAACCTGCAACAGGTTAAGCTAAAGCTGGGACAAGGTGGCGGCTCCAACAATATGGCACAATTGGTCTTGCAGATGTTGAGGGGGGAGGCGTAACTGGCGTCGCCGCGCATTCTGCCATGGCTTTCTGTACTACCCCAAGCCATGTCCGTATGTAATAATAAAGCACTCAGGTTCTGGTGCTGTTTTTAGTGCTATTTTTGCTTGCCTAGCGTAGCTTGGGCATAAGCACCTATCAGGTTAGTCAACTCAACAGCATAAAAGGCATTGATATGGATGAGAACAAAAAGAAGGCGTTAAGCGCCGCTCTAATGCAAATTGACAAGCAGTTTGGCAAAGGCTCGGTCATGCGTATGGGGGATGTGGCGGCTTTTCGGGATATTGACGTGGTGTCCACGGGTTCACTAGGTTTGGATATCGCCCTAGGCTGCGGTGGTTTGCCGCGCGGGCGGGTGGTGGAAATCTATGGCCCGGAATCTTCCGGCAAAACTACGCTGACTTTGCAAGTGATTGCCGAAATGCAAAAACTGGGCGGCACTGCCGCTTTTGTCGATGCCGAACACGCCCTTGACCCCAGCTATGCGGAAAAAATTGGCGTCAATTTGGATGATTTATTGGTATCCCAGCCCGACACCGGCGAACAAGCCTTAGAAATCACCGATATGCTGGTGCGTTCCGGTGCAGTGGATATTGTCGTGGTCGATTCGGTGGCGGCACTGACCCCTAAAGCCGAGATTGAAGGTGATATGGGGGACTCACACATGGGTCTGCAAGCACGGCTGATGTCGCAAGCCTTGCGGAAATTGACCGGCAATATCAAACGCTCCAACACCTTGGTTATTTTTATCAACCAAATCCGTATGAAAATCGGCGTGATGTTCGGCAGCCCAGAAACCACCACTGGCGGTAATGCCCTTAAGTTTTATGCGTCGGTGCGTCTGGATATCCGCCGTATTGGTTCGGTCAAAAAAGGTGATGAAGTCATCGGTAATGAAACCCGCGTAAAAGTGGTGAAAAATAAAGTGTCACCGCCGTTTAAAGAAGCTGAGTTTGAAATTTTATACGGTGAAGGCGTGTCGTTTATGGGTGAATTGGTTGACTTGGGTGTCAAATACGGTTTTGTGCAAAAATCCGGCTCGTGGTATGCCTACGGGGATGAAAAAATAGGCCAAGGCAAAGACAACGCCAGACAATTTTTAAAAGAACACCCCGACAAAGCCAAAGACTTGGAAGCCAAAATTAGGGCGGAAGCTTTTGACAAGCTCAAGCCACCGGTATTGGCAGCAACCGCTGAAGAAGTGGACGAAGACCTCTAGGCGGCTGATTGTTGGTGACAGCAGAAGGTGGCGCGGGGATAAAAGCCATTGCCCTGCGCTACTTGGCAATCAGGGAACACAGCCAACAAGAATTATTGGCTAAAATCCAAGCAAAAGGCTTTACCCGACAAGCCATAGAACCAGTGCTGGCGGAGCTGTGCGGTCAAGGCTGGCAAAGTGATGCCCGCTACGCCGAAAGCTATGCCCGACACCGTATCCGTAAAGGCTTTGGGCCACTGGCCATCCGCTATGAGTTACGCCAAAACGGCGTGCTTGACGTTGATCTGGACAGCATTATGGCGGATATTGCCGATAGTTGGCTAGCACACATGGCGCAAGTTTATGCCAAAAAATACCGGGCAATGCCAAGCGGCGCTGCCGGGACATTAAGCAAAACAGAATGGGCAAAGCGCAGCCGGTTTTTGTTGCAACGCGGCTTTCCCGCCGACCTGTTGCCCGCTTTGTTAAACCATTTAAACATTACCTTGACCTCGATTTAGCCCTACACATTATCATGAAGACAATGACCAGCGCCCAGCTACGCGCCGCCTTTCTCGAATTTTTCCGTCAACGGGGACACGCCATACAGCCCTCCAGTTCCTTGGTGCCCGGCAATGACCCTACCCTACTGTTCACCAATGCCGGTATGGTGCAGTTTAAAGATGTGTTTTTAGGCAGGGAGCATAAGCCTTTCAGCACTGCCGCCACCAGCCAACGTTGTGTCAGGGCGGGCGGCAAACATAACGATTTGGAAAATGTCGGCTATACCGCCCGCCACCATACTTTTTTTGAAATGCTTGGCAATTTCAGTTTTGGCGATTATTTCAAAAAAGAAGCTATCCATTATGCGTGGGAATTTCTGACCCAAGAAATGCAAATACCCGCTGAAAAATTATGGGTGACCGTTTACGCCGAAGACCAGGAAGCCGAAGCTATCTGGCTAAATGATATCGGCGTGGATGCCAACCGCTTTTCGCGCATTGCCACCAAGGACAATTTCTGGTCTATGGGTGATGTCGGCCCCTGCGGCCCTTGCACCGAAATTTTCTACGACCACGGTGAACATATCTTTGGTGGCCCGCCGGGTTCACCCGATGAAGACGGCGACCGCTATATAGAAATCTGGAATCTGGTGTTCATGCAGTACGAACGTGCGGCAGATGGCACGATGACCCCGCTGCCAAAGCCTTCGGTGGACACCGGTATGGGCTTGGAGCGTATCGCCGCGATTTTGCAGGGCGTGCATAGCAACTATGAAATCGACCTGTTCCAAAACCTGCTGACCGCCGCCGCGCAATTGGCAAAAACGGATGATTTGCATAACAGCTCGTTGCGCGTCATTGCCGACCATATCCGTTCTTGTGCGTTTTTGGTCACCGATGGTGTCATGCCATCCAACGAAGGCCGTGGTTATGTGCTGCGGCGCATCATCCGCCGCGCCTTGCGTCATGGTCACCGTTTGGGCATCAACGAATTGTTTTTCTATAAACTGGTCGCACCGCTGGTTGCCGTCATGGGCGAGGCCTATCCCGAATTGGCTGCCGCCCAAGCCCAAGTGGAACGGGTGTTGAAAAAAGAAGAAGAACGCTTTGCCGAAACTTTAGGCCAAGGCATGAAAATCTTGGAAGCGTGTGTTGCCAAACTGACCGACACCGTCATCCCTGGCGATATTGTGTTCCAGCTGTACGACACTTATGGCTTTCCGGTCGATTTGACCGCCGACTTCGCCCGCGAACATCAGTTATCGGTTGATTACCCAGGCTTTGAAACCTGTATGGCGGCACAACGCAACCGCGCCCGCTCTGCCAGCAGCTTTGCCGCCGACTACGACCAAGACATCAAACTGGACAGCGCCACCGAATTTACCGGCTACCAACAATTGGATGATGAAGTGCGCGTGCTTGCCTTGTACCAACAAGGCCAGCCAGTGGACAGCCTGTCCGAAGGTGCGGAAGGTGTAGTGGTGTTAGATAAAACCCCATTTTATGCCGAATCCGGCGGACAAGTCGGCGATTGCGGGCAACTGACCGCCAACGGTGCGGTTTTTAGCGTCCACGACACGCAAAAACAAGGCGGCACTTTATTCCTGCACAAAGGCAAATTGCTCAGCGGCTCACTGACAGTGGGTACGGTATGTGATGCAAAAGTCAGTGCCGAACAACGCACCGCCACCGAACAGCACCACTCCGCCACCCATTTGCTCCATGCCGCCTTACGGCAAACTTTGGGCGATCACGTCGCACAAAAAGGGTCGTTGGTGAATCCTGAACGCTTACGGTTTGACTTCTCGCACTTCCAACCTGTTACAGCGGAAGAGATTGCCACTTTAGAACTGTTGGTCAACGCACAAATCCGCCTAAACCATGCCGTTGCCGCCACCATTATGGACAAGGACGAGGCGGTCAAAGCCGGTGCTATGGCCTTGTTTGGTGAAAAATACGGCGATGAAGTGCGCGTATTGACCATGGGCAGTTTTTCCACCGAACTGTGTGGCGGCACCCATGTTGACCGCACGGGTGACATTGGCTGCTTTAAAATTATCAGCGAAACTGGCGTGGCCTCTGGCGTGCGCCGTATTGAGGCAGTGGCAGGTGCAGCGGGCATGGATTGGATAGCCGCCCGTGACAAAGCCTTGGTGGATATTGCTGGCCTATTGAAAAGCTCGCCCGATAAAGCCGTGGAAAAAGTCGAACAATTGCTGGAAAAAAACCGTAGTCTGGAAAAACAATTGGAACGCCTGAACGCCAAACTGGCCAGTTCGGCAGGTGACGAATTGGCGGCAAAAGCCATCGAAGTGGCGGGCATTAAGCTATTGGTCGCCAAATTGGAGGGCGTAGACCCCAAAACCTTACGCGACTTGGCGGAACAGTTAAAAAACAAACTGGGCAGCTGCGCCTTGCTGTTGGCAGTGGTGGAAGGCGACAAAGTCAGCTTAGTGGCGGGCGTGTCCAAAGACAAAATGGGGCAGATTAAAGCCGGTGATTTGGTTAACTTTGTCGCCCAACAAGTCGGCGGTAAAGGCGGCGGTAAGCCTGATTTGGCACAAGCGGGCGGTAATGATCCGGCGGGCTTGTCGGATGCGCTGGCAGGGGTTGCTGAGTGGGTTAGCGGGCGGTTGGTGGGGTGATTTTTTGCCTGTGTTTTTGGTTTAGGCTTATTTTATTGTGCAATACGTTGATGCTATTTTTGTAGGCTACAGGCTAACTCTTAACAGTGGTGGATGGAAAATTAACACATAACGCGGGGAGTCGCTATTTGGGTATCTAAACCAAATGATATTTACATTCCCATTTTGTATGCTTTAAACTCTCTGACGGATTCATCGTTTGTTTTCCCAATCTTTTGAACTTTAGGCGGTTCACAGACTGGGATACTCCCGATGATTCCCGTCATTGTCAAACTTTGTGAGTCCCCCGGCAGAGCTGGGGGTTTACCCATGATTAATTAAGGCAACACTGCCTTGTGGCACGTCCGCATAGTGGCTGCCATGTATCACATCAAAGCCGGTGCTGCGTGCCACCACTGCCGCCTGTTGCTGGTCATCTTGTTTTAAAATGCTTTGTGCGCCAATGGCTGTGACCAAGGTTTTCAATTGTTGCAGCCTATCCAACAGCAAGGGATGACGCAACAAGTCCACATCACCCCCGGCAAAGCAGACATAATTGGGCGACAATTGCGCGATAAAATCAAAAAACTCGTTGTTTTGAGCCTCCGCATCAAATTGCAGTGCAATCTGATAGCCTCGGCTACGGTAATTGCTGAGTCCGTTGTTTAATTCTTGGTAGTATTTTGCATATTGGTTGTTCAATGAGGTCAATATCACTATGTTTTTGGTCGCCAATCCGCAACGTTCAATAACATCTTCAAAATAAGCCCCATGGTCTTTCTTGATGCCCAAAATATGGCGCGGGTCCACTTCTAAAAACACACTGCCTTGCAAATGCACAACCGGCAAATAGTTCATCAAATGCACTGTACGGCACAAGCGGTCAAAATTGATGATGGACTCGCTCACTGCCGCATTTCTGTCCGAACGTAGTAAATTTTCCACTTCATCGCTATACAAACGCTTGGTTTCATAGGTGGAGACATTGTTCTGGGCTTTATGCCCCACTATCGTAGCCAGGTTTTCCGCCAATGTCAGGGGGGTGAATAAGCTGCTGATACGGATAGGGCCAAAAATGCCGCTGACCAAATCGCCATCCAACACAAATGGGCGAAAGGTGGTGCGGTGTTCGCTGGTAAATGAATCATTGAAATGATCGACTAAAGGTTGTAAATACATAAACTGTTCCTTATCACTATTGGCAATTGGAAAAACGCGTTGCTGTCCAGCCGTTGCCGTTTAGGCTGGCTTGACGATTTGTGATAATTTAACGGATAGATTATATTTAATAAAACGATTAATTTAGAATTGTTAATCTAATTTTTTGATACAATAGCCTTTCTGACCTGCCGACACGGCATCAGCCTACGATAACCCCTTCTCCTGCCAGCACCGCCATGAACCTAAGCCAACTCGAATTGCTACGCATTATGCAAGAATCGGACTTTAACCTGTCCAAGGCCGCAGAAAAAATGCATATTGTACAGTCAGCGGTCAGCAGGCAATTGCAGATGTTGGAACGTGAATTGGGTTCGCCACTGTTTGAACGGAGAGGCAAAAAACTACTGGGCATGACCCCGCTAGGGGCCAGGATTATGGAAGAGGTGGCGGTTATCCATTGTGCCAAAAAAAACATCCAGACCTTGGCATTGGATTTTTTGGATTGCAATCAAGGCGTGTTGCATATTGCCACCACTCATACCCAAGCCAAGTATTTTCTGCCCGTGCCGATTCATCGATTTAAGGAAAAATACCCGGGAGTAAAAATTTATATGGTGCAGGCATCGCCGGAACAACTGATTGACCAGCTTCATAGCCGCAAAGCGGATATTGCCATTTGTACGGAAAAAGTTGATGAAGATGCCAACCTAGTGGTTAAGAATTGCTACGAATGGGGCCATGCCGCCATCATGCCTAAAGGCCATCCTTTATGCGAAGGGGAAATCACCTTGGCGCGTTTAGCCAGCTACCCTATCCTGACTTATAACTTGGGTTTCACGGGCCGTTCGAATATTGAGAACGCTTTCAATAATGTCGGCTTATCTATCGATATCACCTTGGCAGCAACTGATACCGATGTGATTAAAACCTATGTGCGTTGGGGTATGGGCGTGGGCTTGATTGCCAGTATGGCTTTTGAACCGCTGTTGGAAACCGATTTGGTGATAAGGGACTTGTCGCACCTGATCAGCCGTTCGGTCACTAAAGTGGCTTATCTGAAGAACCATTATCTGCCGCAATACAGCCAGCATTTTATTGATGGGTTGCTGCTGGCAGCACAAGAGATGCAGGCTTAGGCAGGTAAAGGGTGGCTTTCATAAGGATTGGCGTAACCATCCAAATAAAAAGTTACCTAACAATTTGCCAAGCCCGAAAAAACGACTATAATAAGGTTACTTTTTAATTATCGGCTACATGATGTCCAAGAAAAAAGAGAAACGAGGCCGGAAGGCTTTGCCGCCGGAAGCTAAAAAACCGCCTCAACCGACGGTAAAAATTAATGAAGCGCTCTACCCTTTTGTCAAATTGCTTAAGCAGGAATTTAAGGCAAAACGGGTGGATGCCGAAAAATTGGCAGCTTTATCCGCCCTGTTGATGAATGAAATTAATGGGCCGACAACTAAAAAGCCGACTGATGATTGTGCAGATGATAATACCGAACCAAAGGGGTAAACCTTAAGCCACCCCTGATTGCGTGGTCATCATCTGCATTTTAAAACGTAAAATTGGGAGATGATGGCAATGAAATGGATCAATAAAAAACTGGGCATGACCGAAGAAGCCCTTTATGGCATATTCGGCCTGATTGTGGTGGCTATTACGTTCTTTACTGTTTTTTGGGGAAACTTTCACCTATAACGCGGTCAGTGTGCGACCTCTGCTGACGCGTCAATTAAAACGGGTACTGGATAACAATTCAGTAAAGGGGGAAATGAGCCTTGCCGAGATTAACATGCTGTCCCGGGCAAAAGGCTCAGCTCTCCCCCCGACACACTGACAGATGAGCTGTCACAACAAGCTTTATTTATCGTAATAGAGGGGTTTACGGTTATTTTGAGTGCTTGGCAATGGCACATCCTGTGCCGCAAGCAAGGCATCGGGGGTGGTGAACCGATAGCCTTTGTGCAGGCAATAATCTAGCCATTTTTGCAAAAAATAATTCAGACGCCATTTATACACCATTATGTCGTGGCTGCGACCAGCATCTTTATACACCGCCGACACTTCGGCGCGGTCTTGGTCACTTAACACCTCAGCCAATTGCACGTCCAAATAAACCCTTACCCTTAGGCCAGGCTGCTGCATGTCTTCTGTCTGTTGCCGGAAACACTGGCTTAATTCAATTGTCAGTGTGTAAACGCTGCGTTCAAGCACGGCAACATGCAACCCACTTTGATGCGCCCCCCTATTGGCTGCCGAGACCTTAAACGACGGTAATGTCGGAATTAGCGTCAGCAGTTTTTGGTAATTGGAGGCGCAAATCTGTTCAAGGCATAGCGAGGTGTTGACTGGGGTTAGCTGGCTCATGGCATCGGCTAATCTTCGTGGTAACAGGCATAGGCGCTGGCTGTTTCCCATAAGGTCACCGCCGCCACGTTAAAGTGGGCTTGTTTGAGGTGCCGGTAAATCATTTTGCTCAGCACTTCGGCGGTAGGATGCTCATCCAAGGCCATAAACCGCTCATTATTGGCGATTAGCATGGGGATGATCGGATCGTCTTTATGCAATAAGAAATTATGGTCGAGTTGTTGGTCGATATAGGCTTCCACGCACTCCCGAATATCAGCAAAATCACACACCATGCCATTGCCATTAAGCTCCGCCTGTTGGATGGCAATGCAGGCTTTAACGCTATGACCGTGTAAATGGCGACATTTTCCAGCATGGTTCATCAGGCGATGACCATAACAAAAATAGACTTCTTTGGTGATGGTGTACATGTTAGGGGATGCTATCAGCTTTGGCTAAGCTTACATTATCGGCAAAGTAGGCAGTGTACTATAAAAATGCCGGTTGCGGAGACCGATGTTATGGCTCAACCTGCCAATAGTAAATTTTAGGGAATTTGACCGCCAGTATATTGGCAAACAGGCTCAAGAGCGGGACAAAGGGAGATAAGGGCAGTTCCTGGCGGCTGGTGTGTCCAGCCGCCTAACACGCCCATAACGATCAGCAAGATCGGGGCATTAACCGGGTTCTTTGATGCTGGCTTCGGTCAAGTTGACATCGTTGCCAAGCGGGGTTATTTTGACTGGAGCAGTGCCTTGGATACCCAATTCTTTGGCGGCCGAATATGACAAATCCAATGCCCGATGATTGGATACCGGGCCACGGTCATTGATCCGCACGATAACGCTGCGGTTATTTCTCAGGTTGGTGACTTGCGCATAAGAAGACAGCGGCAAAGTACGGCTGGCGGCGGTCATGGCATACATATCATAACGCTCGCCATTAGCGGTGCGTTTGCCATGGAACTTGGCGCCATACCATGAAACAATTAAAGGTTTGTCACTGTTGTCCACATAATGATAACGGCTTTTGTGATGATGCCTAACATGGTGATGCTTTGAATGATGGTGCTTCGAGTGATGATGTTTGCTGCCGTGACGCTTGGATGTATCGGCGCTTGCTGTTGGAGCGGTGACATAACTGCCTATTGCAACGATGACGGATGCCAGTATCAGTTTGTTCATAATTTAGTTACCTATTCTGTTTAAATCAATTGGCTATAAAATTATCTATAGCCATGCAGCCGATAGCCTTTTTTGCCGGAGCAGGCATCGGTTTTACACTTTCCTGATTGTTCCCAAACAAGACGTTTTGCTCAGGGGTACGTAAAGGTTATGAGTTGCATTTTTTTAACTTCAGGGTCATTGTGCTGGGCGAATCTTAAATCAACCTTAAATAGCTTTTTTGTAACAGCAAGAAAAATAACAAAATCTTGTTTCTTTGCCGATAAGTTTGTAACAAAACCTTAAAAATCTCTTGGCAATCGGACGCTTGGCAGTAGGGGGCTAGGCTAATCGGCGATATAATCTACGTCCGTAAAAACATGAAAAATTATGACCATGAACCAGCAATGGCAAGCCTTTTTGGCTGCGCAACAGGCACTATTTAACGAAAACCCAGACGAAGGGGCGGCAGCCACCCTAACTGCGCCGTCCGTTTGTGCCATCCGGCATTTAGCGGTGCTCAGCATCGCCGGTAAGGATGCCGACACTTTCTTGCAAGGCCAGATAACTTGCAATATCCACGACACCCGCGCCGACCAAAGCCGTTTGGGTGCTATCTGCACACCGAAGGGAAGAGCCATTGCCGTGTTTGTCTTAGTGCGCCAAAACGAACAATTTTTACTGGTGATGCCCGCCACGCAATTGGCGGCAGTCAAAAATCACCTGCAAAAATATGTGTTGCGGGCTACGGTCAGTTTGACCGACTGCACGGATAGCTTATGTTTGCTAGGCCAATGGCCTGATACCACGGCATCCAGCCCATTATTGCTGACCACGCCTATTGACAATGGTGTAAGCATTGCTTTTGCAAAACGGACATTAGTGATTGCCCCACTTGAGCAGGCCATGGCTTTATGGCTGACACTGTCCGCGCAGGGCTTTAAGGCCGTACACCCCGAGTGGTGGCGCAATGCTGACATAAAAGCAGGCATGCCTTGGCTATGCCCTACGACTGCTGAGCAATATATTCCGCAGATGCTCAACCTTGACCGGATGGGCGGCATTAGCTATAACAAAGGCTGTTACACTGGGCAGGAGATTATTGCCCGCACCCATTTTTTGGGCCAAGCCAAACGGGCTCTGTTCGTGGGCAACTGTGCCGCCTTGCAGGCACCTGCAGCCCAGAGTGACATTTTTAATGCCGCCACACAGGAGAGCATAGGCCATGTGTTGGCCGCGCAATGCCTGCATGGCTCTTGCCAGTTAATGATGGTGTTGCAACAACCCGAATCCGGTGTTTTCCAGGTGGCCTTACCCGATGCCACCCCCATTACCTTCACTGCCATAAATTATGATTGATACCCAAGCTGTCCTCCGCTTCCGCCGCTTAGGCACACTGACTATTTGCGCGGTTTATATTGTCATTTTAGCAGGCGGCATTGTCCGCGCTTCCGGTGCGGGCATGGGCTGCCCGGATTGGCCCACTTGTTTCGGACAATGGGTACCGCCCACCGATGAAGCGCAATTACCGCCCAATTACCATGAGATTTATGCACTGCGTGGCTATCAAAACACCCAGTTCAACCCGATAAAGACATGGACGGAATACACCAACCGGCTAGTTGGTGTGACTATTGGTTTTTTGATTTTTTTGACAGCGTGGTCGTCACGCATTTTTTTAAAAGATGACAAGCCAATTTTTTATCTGGCCTTGACGAGCTTTTTTTTGGTGGGTTTTCAGGGCTGGCTAGGCTCAACCGTAGTCGCCAGCAACCTGAAACCGTTAATGATCACCACCCACATGCTGGTGGCTTTATTGATTGTCGCTCTGCTGATTTACACCATTGCCCGATCCCAATGTGCCGCTTTACGGCAACTGGAGGCCAGCCAATTGCCCAAAAGATTCAAGACGGTGTTGACGGTGGCAATGGCCATGACTTTGCTGCAAGTGGCGATGGGCACGCAAGTGCGTGAGGCGGTGGACACCCTGGCCAATGGGCAAGCGGCCTTGGAGCGGCAATACTGGCGCGAAAGTTTTCCGGTGATCTTTTATGTCCACCGGTCATTTTCTTCGTTAATTCTGTTCACCCATGTATGGCTGGTGTGGCAACTGTATCAGTTCGTACCCAAAGACAGCTTATTGTTCCGCACCGGTCTGGCTTTGGCGGGTCTGGTGGTCAGCGCCATTCTGGCGGGTGTGAGTTTGGATAGGCTAGGAATGCCGCCCATAGCCCAGCCTATTCACTTATTAATGGCCAACCTCATTTTTGGCGTGCAGTTCTTTTTGTTTATTTGTGTCAATTATGCCTTGCAGCAATGGCCAGACAAAGGTCAGAACGGCAACTAACAACAAAAGCCAAACTGCCATCAATTATTTAAAGCACTTGTCTTGGGGCTTAAAGTTACGACGCTGACCCCCAGCTCACTATCTTGATCTGGAAGGTTGACATCTTGAACCGAAAGCCCAACTTCCAGATCAGCCAGCTGAGAACTGGCTATCCATTGAAGGGCATCTTTTTGTGAAACATAAATGAGCGATTTGACACCCTGTTGATGACAGAATTCGATGGCCCTAACAAAATCTTGTTCATTTTTAGGCGCAATCATTATTTTACTATAGGTTAATGCGGCTAATATATTTGATACATTCTCAACCAGAACATATTTTTCTGGGAGATTTAATATAGCTGCTTCGGCAGGATAATAGCGATGCGCATAATTTCGTTGCAAGGTATGGACACCAAATATGCTGTTGTATTCAAAACTAACAAAAAGTGTCGGTAACAAAATATAAACGACCATGTGTTTCCACTTGTGGCTGGTTATATAAATGGCCTCAACTATCAGTCCCAATGCCATTACCGTCCAAGGCAACAGCACCAGAAGGTATCGTGAACCCCATTGAGTACCGCCTGTATTAGGTACAATGAATGCTATACAGGGTATTGTCACCACAATTGCCAGCAAACAAACCAATAACTCTTTTTTGTAAGGCCAATGAGTGCGTAGTGCTATTGGAGCTATTACTAATATAAAAAAATTAAATAAACAAATTTTAAAGGTATCCATTATAAATACAATGGTTCGATATAACATTTCTCTTATTAATAATAACGAACTAACACCTTGATTTGTAATCTGATCCGAATGCAGACCAAGTATCGAACCATAAACCCGCAAATTAATAATAAAGAAAACCGCCACCAAACAGAAAAAACCCAACGAATATAAAGCAATTTCTTTAATTTTACTGTTCTTGAAAACAGCAAGGCTAATGATAATACTGACCAACGTCATCACCAGCACTTCCGGACGGAAAAATACCCCTATGCCCGTGACAGCACCGAAAGCCATGTAGCGGTGCAAGGCATCAGTCGGAGCGTTCTTAAACAGCAAACACAGCGACATTGACGCACAAAAAACTGCAGGGGCATGTTCCCAAAACATGACACCATATAGCGTCAACGGGCAACAGAAAATGATGGCCAACAGCATCACGCTAATGGTTATGGCATTTAAGCGTAACTGACGTGAACAATATATTAGCCATAACCAGAGTAGCGGCAGGCTCAGAGCCGGAGGGACATAAAGGCCACGCCAATCAAGCAATGCGAAAAATGGCGCAGTCAGTAATGAAAAATAAACAGGAAACGACATGATGTGTTTGCCTGAAAAATCATAGACAAAAGGGACATCAAACGGATAAAAGCCCTGATTCCAGAACACAGCAGCCTCTGCGGCAAACGGAAGGCTCAGCGTCATTGACAAATTTCCGGTTGAAAATTGCTTCACCATAAGATATTTAATGCCACCATCGCCACTAAAAAAAGTGGCCCCATTTAAAAAGCTAAGCAGATAAATAACAAATCCTACGCCAAGCAGAAAAATCACTAGAGGTTTAGCTGAGAATGGAATGTTCATGGAAAGTTTTATAATTTGGTTTCGTTTTTATTCAACTGGAAAATCGGCTATGCTTGTATAGGCTGGAAAATATAGCACCTTGACAAAAACAAGGCTGGCGCGGCTATTTTTCGGCTACGGCCCAATAGCGGCCTGCCCCCATTATACACAACCCAATCAAACATAAGGCTCACGGAAACGACTGAGGCTCAGAAGGACATTGGCAATGCCAATCTGATTTGTTTGGCTAGCCATTGATGTTTGCCGGAAAGCAATCCACAACTTAAGGCAACTCTGCCATAAACCTGCAGCATAACCACCGTATCAAACTTATCAATAGTTGACGGTTTGCTTTGTGCGGATTGCATTATTAGAATGATTACAATAGACTGCTAGTTTTACGACGCTGGCATCATTGCCGGATGCCTTCCTTTACATCTCTTCCTGTTAGACTCAAAACCAAACGATGGCAAAATTAAACAAATTCAATTCCGCCCACAGCGGATTGGGCGGTTTTCTGAACAGCATACAAACACTTTTTGTGGGGGTATTGCGGGTTTGGTCAATACCTATTGTGCTCATGCTCAGCATTGCATCCGGCTTCACCACTTACTACGGCCTGTCTTTTTTCATCACCCCGTGGATTGCCTTGGTCATCACCATTGCCATACAATCCATCATCGTCATCTGCTCGCTGGAAATAGCGGGTATGCATTGGCAAGCCAACCGTTTCCGCTATTTGAGCGTAGTGGTTTCTTTGCTGGTGGCCATTTCCGCATCGATCACTTTCTCTTATTTTAAATTTTATGAGGTTTCAGAAAGCGATACCTTGCAGATTAACCGGATCAACGAAATCCGCACCAGCGTCAATGACTATTTGGGACAGATACTTGCTGTAAAAAGCACCCTGCTCAAGACACAAAACGCTGAATTGAATAAAGCCAGGATTGACATGGGCCAAGCTTATTTTGGCACTCATGCCGAAGTACCCCCAGCCCTAAAGAACATCGTCGGCGAAGGCCCGTTTTGGAAGCATTACAACCAACGCTACCAAGATAAAAAAGAACAGTTCGCACGGGTGGAAAATGAATTCAAAAATTTGGATGCCAGTATCCAAGCGTTGCAAAGCAACCTGAACCAATTGGAGCTTGACCCCGAAGACCAGTACCGCAAAATTGTCGACAATTTGCAGACAGTGCAGATGCAATTCAACCATGTGGCGACCAATGCCGGCATCAATGTTCCCCAACCGTTAGTCTTGATGACCTATGCCCAGTTTTCACAAGGCGTGACCCCATCATTTGCAATGTGGCAAAATTTCTCTTTGTTCGCTTTTTTGTGCGCGGCCATGGTCGATTTTTTCACTTTTTTACTGTCTTACCGCCTGGAATCCACGGCACCAGGGCCATTGAACGAGGAAGAACAAGAGTTGGCCTTTGAGTGCTTGCGGCAATTTTCTGACTATAAGATCAACCAAAATGACGAACTGGAAATTATTATCGAGAAGACCGACCTGGAACGGGCCCGCCGCTATTCTGACTGGTCACGCATGTTTGCCGTTGGTTTTTTACTGAGCCGTGGCTTCCTGAGAAAAATTGACAAACGCACGGTAGCCTTCGCACCCAACCTTTATCCATTAATAGCGCAAAAAATGAATGCCAAAATCCGCGCCTTTAAAAATGCATCAACCGCTCGGAATGAACTTAAATAAGGGCTTAACTATGGACAACGCAACCTACACAATAGAAAACTGGCTAAGTGTGTTTGACGGTGCGCAGGATAAGGGCCTAGAAGTATGGGATCCTGGCTTTGATGGCGACCGCTGCCTAGTGGTTGCCAAATTTGGGCCTTTTGCCCGGAAATTTGCCCGCCCGCCTGCATTTGTGGCCACTTTTTGGCACCGCATTTACCCTTTACCCATAGAAAATTGGCAAATCAGTTTTGATACACCTCTTTATGGCGGTTTTTGTACACTGACCACTCATCTGCATATCCTGTTCCAACCAACCATTGAGTTTGCCAAACGCACCCTAGAAGCCGCCCCAAACTTTAACAATCATATCAAAAACAATTACTACGGCTTACTGATGGACATTATCACTGCCGAGTTGTGTAAACTGGATAATGACCACACTTGGTTGGACAATGGCTTGCATCCTGTTGAGCGGCAAATTGCCACGGCAATTAATGAAATCATGATAATACGGGGCATCCAATGCCGCGCCCGCTGCTTGATAAGCCCAGTGTTTGATTTACCGGATGATCCGTTGGCAAGTGACGATGGGTTTACCCATTCGGACGTGTATAAGCATGTGAGCCACAAGCGCTTTGCATTCCGCCAGCAAAAGGAGCAGGAACTGCTTAAGCAACAAGTGCTGCTTGAACAATTGCGGGTTGAACACCAGCAAGCGATGCTGGAAATCATCAACGAGGAAGATGAACTGGAACGCAAAAAACAAGCCTTGGAAGCCGAAGCGGCCATGCGGCAACTGGAAGAAAAAAGGATTCAACGGCTGGAGCGCAATGCCATGCAATTGAGCCTCCATGAAGACCAAGTGAACCATAAGCTACAGCAGAAAACTTATGAATTCACCAAAGAAGCGCAACTACTGAAAAAACAGCAAAACTTGGAACATCGGGTGCAATTGGAAATACAAGCCGAACAAGTGGCGCATGATCTGTTGATGAAAAAAAAGCAGCGTGAAAATGAGCTGATCTGTTTTGAACAAAACCGCCTGCAATTGCTGCAAGCCAAAGACCATGAAGAGCAGATCAGGCAAATTGAAATACAAACCCGCTTAAAAAAACAAGAAATTGTGCAAACTGAACAATTTAAATTAGCCGAGCGGCTGGAAGCCAAAAAACTTAACCACGAGGCACGGCTTAACGAGATGCAAATACAAGCCGAGTTGAAAATATTGGAGATGCGTGCTGAAGCAACGAAAAATAAAGACAGCTTCTTACGGAAAGAAATTGAATGGTTGGTGTTGGATAAACGGCGTGCGGAATTGACCCGGGCGATCAGAGCCGCCAACCAAGATGCCGTGATACCCGATGAGGCTGATCCTAAACCACCCCTTTAACCGGCATCCCAAAGCCAGCCAACCGGTTTGGCCCTCCCCTTCTTTGCAATTTTTCGGACAAATTATGAGATTTTCTTGCCTTACCGCCCTATCCCCTATCGACGGCCGCTATGCCGATAAAGTTACGGCACTGCGTCCGGTGTTCAGCGAATATGGCCTGATCCGTTACCGTGTGGAGGTTGAAGTACGCTGGCTGCAAGCCTTGGCGGCGCATCCCGCCATTGCCGAAGTTGCCCCGTTCAGCGACAGCGCCTGTGCATTGCTTGATAATATCATCAGCCAATTTTCCGAAGCGGATGCCTTGCGCGTTAAGGCTATTGAAAAAACCACCAATCACGATGTCAAAGCGGTTGAATATCTGCTGAAAGAAAAAATCCAGGGTTGTCAGGAACTGGAACAGGTCAGCGAATTTATCCATTTTGCCTGCACCTCCGAGGACATCAATAATCTGTCTTACGCCCTGATGTTGAAGGCAGGGCGTAGCATTATCAGCGAGCAAATGCAGGACTGTATTACCGCCATTACCCGCTTGGCGCATGATAACGCCGCACAGCCGATGCTTTCGCGCACCCATGGACAATCAGCAACCCCCACTACGGTAGGCAAGGAATTCGCCAATGTTGCGGCACGCTTGCAACGCCAACTGGAGCAATTGCAAGCCATCGGTTTGCAGGGAAAAATAAACGGCGCAGTCGGCAATTACAACGCCCACGCGGTGGCTTACCCTGATGTTGATTGGCCGGTATTTGCACAAAATTTTGTTGAATCTTTGGGCTTACAGTTTAATGCCTATACCATACAGATTGAACCACACGATTATATTGCCGAGTTTTTCCATGCCTTGGCCCGGTTCAATACCATCTTGCTGGATTTTGACCGTGATGTCTGGGGTTATATTTCCCTAGGCTATTTCAAACAAAAAACCATTGCCGGGGAAGTCGGCTCGTCCACCATGCCCCACAAAGTCAACCCAATTGATTTTGAAAATTCTGAAGGCAATTTAGGTGTCGCCAACGCGCTGTTTACATTTTTAGCGGAGAAATTGCCTGTCTCACGTTGGCAACGCGACTTGACCGATTCCACCGTGTTACGCAACATTGGCGTGGGCATTGCCCATACCAGTATCGCCATCCAGGCGACCTTAAAAGGCCTATCCAAACTGCAATTGAATATAGAGGCTATAGAAGCGGACTTAAACGCCAACTGGGAAGTCCTGGCAGAACCTATCCAAACAGTGATGCGCCGTTATGGCATTGAAAAACCGTATGAAAAGCTAAAAGAGCTGACCCGAGGCCAGCGCATAACACATGAACAAATGCAGATGTTCATCAATACCTTGGATATTCCCGATAATGCCAAAGCGGCATTGTTGGCACTGACACCACGCCAATACACAGGTTATGCCGAACAGCTGGCAAAACAGCTTTGAATTAACGTGAACCTACCCTATAAATGCCAGACTGTTGCATCAACGCGTAAAATAACCTAAAAATTATTATGCTAACTATCCTCGCAAAAATACCTAACCATTTTGTCATGGGAGTTTATAAACCTGGCGCCCACTACAAAAAACCAATCACGCTGGCTTTGATTGTTTTTTTGCCTTTGTTACTGATGTTGCTACAGGGGCTTGAACTCTCCAGTGGAGTATTCAGCTACACGCTTGATGACCCCTATATCCATCTGGCATTGGCAAAAAATATCTGGTTGGGCAATTACGGCATCAACCTGTCCGAACCATCAGCCCCCTCCTCCAGCATTTTATGGCCCCTTTTATTGGCACCGTTCTCCTACTTTAGCCGTTATTTTGAATTTATACCCTTAGTGATCAATACCTGCTGTTTGGCTTTATTGGCCGGGGTGATTGACAGGATTTTCGCCGACCTCAAGCTGGCTGTCCGTTTAACGGTAACAGCAATGATCTTGCTGTCATTAAATGCCTACGGACTGGTGTTCACTGGTATGGAACACAGTTTGCAACTGTTGCTGGTGGCACTTATCCTGCTGCCGGTATTGGACCATAACAGAGGGTATAACGACCATTATAAAACGCCTGGCTACGCCTTATTGGCACTGGTTTTACTGCCTTTGGTGCGTTACGAAGGGTTGGCCATCTCGCTGCCCATGATCGCTTATATCTTCACAAAGGGTGAATGGCAAAAAGCCCTGTTGGCTTTTAGCATCATTGCCCTATCAATGATTAGCTTCTCGCTATTTTTGAATAATCACGGCTTGGGTTTTTTGCCCGCGTCGGTTTTGGCAAAGTCTTCACATGGCGGCATGGATTCAACTATAAACAACCTGAAGCGCAACATTTTGCAATATGGTTTTTTGTTTCTGCCATTAGCTATTGTTGCCTCCACACTTTGGCACAAAGACCGCGCACTTGGCCTAGTTATCTTAATTTCAGCCATACTGCATTTTTTGTTTGGCAAATATGGCTGGTTTGAACGTTATGCCAATTATTATTTGTTGTTTGCCGTGCTCATCTGCCTAAGATCAAGCGTTAATATGAAAGTGCCTGTGTTACCGGTGATATTATGCTTGCCCTTGGTGTTTTTCTCCTGTGTGCAAGCCACTACAAAAACGCCCTTGGCTACGTCAAACATTGTTCACCAGCAAGCACAAATGGCCCAAATTGCCACAATGCTGGGTGAACCGATAGCTGTTAATGATTTGGGATTAGTTGCTTTAAGGTCTGGACAATATGTGCTGGACTTATGGGGACTTGGCTCTATTGAAGCATTGCATTACAGGCAATCCCAAACCAATGCTGATTGGATAAGTGATCTCATGGACAAAAAACACGTTAAATATGCTTATGTTTATGATGATTGGTTCATCTACAAACCTAAAAACTGGGTCAAAGTTGGGGAACTCAAATTATTACAACAGCGCATCACCCCCGCTCGTGATACTGTAACCCTGTATGCCACAGACCCATCCAGCATTGCCAAACTGTCCGCCACCTTAAGGGAGTTCCTGCAACAACAAAACAACCCGCCATTTGCGCTGAACATTATGCAATGATTGTTTTACCCTGCTCACCATCCACTGTCGAAAATGAAGGCACTATGAACACGTTAACCTGCAAAACCACATTGTTCCACACTCCGCAAATCGGTAAACTACCTTTAATGCTGCTAGCCTGTTGCGTTGCCATAGGGCTTTTTACCGTCCATCAAGCCAATGCCGACGACGACGGTGGCCGTGGCGGATGGTATCAGCAGCGGGGGGAATGGCAAGGGCAGAGGGGCGGCGATGAGGGTTGGCGCAACAACTACGAAGGCGGAAGAGATGATGGCTGGCGGCGCAATTATGAGGAAAGAAGATGGGATGATGACGATCGGCGGGGTTACTACGGCTACCAATATGCACCGCCTGCTTACCAACCACCGGTCATATATGCCCCACAACCGATGTACCGGCCCCCCGTACAGTACTATCCACAACCCGCCTATCCACCAGCCGTAAATTATTATTATCCCCAATAGCTGCGTGTTGCTATCTAGGGCAATTGGCAAGATTAGCCGCCATCCTTGCTAATAATGGCAGCGGAATAACTCAGAAACTCATCCAAATGCCGGGTGATGATATTGATCGTAATCGGCAGTTGCAGGGGTTGGTAATCGTGTACTGCAATATTCCTAAAGCCCACCATGCGTTTAAGCGCTTCCGCCAATCCAGCATCAATCCAGCCGGCTTGTGCAAGCAAGGCAAACACATCGCGGGCACTTTGCGGCACGCCTAATTGATCTCGACGGATCAAATGCTGCCCCATATCCAAGGCCGCTTCGCAAGCCCGTTGGATGTTCAGGATAGCGGCATCCTGACGGGTAAAGTTGCTGCTGAAGCTTTGCGGGTCGGCTTGATATTCTTCACGGGCACGGGACACGCAACGCTCGATGGTTGCCGCTTTATTAATCAACACATCATCGGCCATAAATACTGCCCCGGGTTTGAATGTCGTTAAGCAACGGTGCGCGGGCGCTATCCAATGCGGTCTTTTCACTCAACACATAACACTCGAACAAACCCGCCTGCGGTTGTTGCCCCCACAAACGGCGACCGGTCTGCAGAATCTGAAATTGCATCACCGTAGAAGCGGCACGCATGTCCAACAAATCCACCGTACAAGCAGCAATATCTGCCAGTTTGCCGGATAACTCCCACAAGCCCAGCGGTTCTGCATAACCCGCCACCAACACCGCCATATCCAGATCGCTATCGGCATGGGCACAGGCATTGATGCGGCTACCGAAAGCATAGACAGCCAAGGCGTTGGGATACTCAGCACGGATGGCATTCACCAGCCGGCCGCTATTAGCAAGGGTAGTTGCCAATTCGGCTTTATCATAGGGTTGGCTAGGCATTTAAATTTGCATCAAACTCGGTGGCTTTTTGTTAGGCTTGTGCGATCAGAAAAACTTCACTGCTTTTGGCGAACCGATTTTCTAAACTCACTGAACCAGCATAGCCCGCCAATTTGGGCAAATTGATCAAAACCACCACACACTGTTACTGGAGTGGTGGTTTTATAACACCACATAAGAACCAAGACAAGGCAATAATAAACAAGTAATTGATTTTATTGTTATTAAAAATAATTAATCCATAAATAAATTTGGCATACAACCTGCTTAGTTATAAATATAACTGTGTGGTTATATTTCTCCTTGTAAGTAGAGTCTGCTTTAGTCTAAGCAATGGCGCATTAATCCGACTCCGGTTAGTGCGCTTTTTTTTTGCTTGGCTGGTATGCCCCTGCCCGTTAAGCCTTTTCACCTTATGCTTAACAGCCCCGCCTAATGCAATCGTGCCGACTACGGCAAAGCCGGTGTCAATGTGAAAGACGCAGGCGCACCAACGACAGATGTTGTACCGTTTAAATTCTGCAACATGACAATTTGATAGTCTTGGCTGGGCGGCAGCTCTGCCGCGAAGGCCATGGTTTCGGCACAAATCTGGTCGCCCGGTGTTTTCAGCCAAAAACCGCCGTGGGCATCGGCCTTGATTTTGCTCATCCGATTGCTAGGGGTGCCGGCCGGAAAAATGCCTATCCAAGTGTTTGCCGGTTTGGCATTGGCAGGCCGGCAATAGTGGATTATCAGATTGGCCCCTTCGCGGACTTCAGCCTTACTATTTTGGGCCACGCCAACAATTTCAACGCCCGGATTGTCCCTAGTCACAGCTGCTTTTGCCAGTATACTGAACACCGTGGCGGCCTGATGGGGAGGCTCATCGCCGTAGCGTAACCATGCGCCATAATAGCCCGGCGGCAAACCTTGGGTCTGGAGGGTGACGCTATTGCTATTAGGGTCGATGGGGGAAGGCGTAGTGTCAGCATTGGGCAGCACACCCAATGGTGCCAAGTTGACCAGCATCGACGCATCGGTTACGCCGCCAGAAGCCACTAAGGTGAGCGGTTGGTTTTGGGCAATGGCTGCGGCGGTGCTAACCTGCCCAAAGGTGTCCGCAAGCCTGCCGCGAACAGTGGCTTTTTCTGGTTGCAATACCGTGGTCTGCACAGTGGCTGGGTTTTGCTTAAAAACATCATTCAACGATTCGGCATACTGGTCAAAACGCCCCAAGCCGTCCAAGCCAAAGGCATGTTCAATGGTACGCAACACGCTGTAACCGTCATAATGTTGATTGATGACCGCACCCGCATTCAGTAAGTCGGCTGAAGCGACCAACAGTGTCGGCACATGGTTATCAGGCCAGCCCCATCCTAGGCTTTCATCCCAGGTAATAATCAATAAGGAACGGGAATGCTGCCAAGCGGGTGACGCCAGTAACGGCTTGATGGTTGAGCTTAAGAATTCATCTTGTTTGGCAATCGAATAACCGACATCTTTATTGCCCCACCAAGCCATTTCACCATCCCACCAGCCATCAGCGGCCAGCCAAGCAAAATTAGGCAAGTTATTGGCGGTAATGGCCGCTGCAAAATCAGTCAGGTCACGGGTAGTGTTGACACAGCGGGTCGGGTTGCTGACCACGTTGCGGAAATTCATGAACGGTTGATCATCCGGTGCGTAATAACCTTGTCCATTGGCATCCGCCACCTTATTGCAAGGGGTTTTCATATTTTGCACATAGGCTTGCCAGCTTTTGCCATGTGCTTCCAGCAAATCACCCAAGTGGCTGACTGGCAGATTGTAATCAGGGTAGTACACAGAACCGTAGCGGTAAGTGTCGCCCGCCACCATAGCCACATAGTTTTGGTCGCTGGGGTGGTAATTGCCCCACATATTGGTCAACAGCACACCTTGTCCTGCCAATGAAGCCAGAAATGGCATTTGCGGGTTGACTGAAACCGAACCGGCAGTTGTGCTGACCACATCGGCATAGTTGGTGTTTTCCATCATCACCACATAAACATGATCCAATGCGGGAATATTAGCTTGGGTACGCAGCGCAGCGGTTGGGCTGAGATTGGGCAGGTCGCCGCTCAGGGTCAGGCTGAGGTTATCGGCGTAGGCGTTGTGGTAAGAGCTAAGACCGCCCAAAAACTGTACCGTGACAACAATCTGGCGGGTGTTGGCTGGCACCATGCCAGTTTGTTGGCGTGCCACCAGCCCTGTCAAATTTGCCCGTGCATTAGCGTCGGCATCACTGATAACGACGGGATTGCCGGTGGCGTGATGCGTTGCATCCAAGAACACAGCGGTCAACACCGCCCGTTCTGCGCGGTTTCGCCAACCGCCCAGCCATGCCGAAAGCTTGAACTGTGTGCCGCCAGCATCAATCGCAGCACTGACTGCGCTGACATCGACCGTTTGCTCTATGGCGGTGTTGGCGCCGGGAGCGGCAAACAGTGCGCTATTGGCAACTGCTGTTGCTGGCAGGCTGGGTGTTTCCTGTGCCCAATTGAAAGCGGAGTAGCACAACACACTGGCTGCACCGTCCAGCACACGCCAGCCCGGCACTGGAGTCTGCGCTGTCCAGTCTTTAGTGCAGCGATGCAGCTCAGCATCCCCGTTAAGCAAGAGATTACCCGTTTCAAGGGCATGGGACGAGATCGGCCACATGAGGGCGATCACACGCAAAACAAAACCGACCTGCTGTAAACTGCCCTTTAACATTGCAACGCCATCCCGCCTGTCAATAGTAGTGGATTATGGCAGCAGTATATTCTGCTAAAATTTCTTTTTTATTACAGGGTATTCGGCATGTGGTGTTGTAGATTGGCTGGTGGTTGGGTTAAACGGGGAGAAAACCCCGTTCTGTCCTTGGCAGCTGGATTCCAGTAATTCATGCCAGAATGACCGATTAAACATCACTGGGTGCGAACGGATCCGCAGCTACGGTGGGGGAGACTCGGCAGTTTGACATTGACCCATAGGCCACTGGGTAAGCCAAGTTTTATTTACCATTGGTTGACGGTTCAAACTCAGTGACCTTCAAGTCTTGCAATTTAAATTGATAAGCCTCGACAGTATTTTGGCTGGCCACTTTGCCTATGCCGGTTATCGGTTCCATTTCTGCCACTGAATCCCAAAAGCCTTTTTCTTGGTATTTGCCTAGCAAGGATTTATTGGCTTCAATAAGCGCGTGGTTGTTGTCGCCACATTGTTTAATCCAGCGTTCGCGTTCTTGCACGGCTGCCACTAACAGTTGGTTGTCGGTTTGGATTTGCTTGGCTTGGGCGACAATTTCTTTCAGCTTGCGGTGTAAGTCTTGTTGCTTGTTTTGCTCGTTGGCCAGTTGTGTCTCTAAGGTGTCGTTGCTGTTGCGTAAGCTGTCGGCTTGGCTTTTATGCAAGGCCACTTCGGCCTGTAAGGGGGTGAGTTGTTGCGCCACCGCTTCCAGTTTGTTCACTTTCGCCAATAGTTCAGCTTTTTCAGCCGCTAAGGCTTGCTTCTCTTCGGTCAATTGCCGCACCATGCCTTGAATTTTTTTATAGGCTTGTTGTCCGGCAGATTCAGTCTTGGGCTCGGCTGGCGCGGCTGTACTTAGACAGCACAGCACCAACAAAACCGCATAGTTTATTTTCTGTTGCATGATTGCCTCCTTTTACATGCGCATGTTCAAGTCCATGGTAAGGGTATTGATGTCCAATGGCGGCCCATCAATGGCTTGGGTGCTATACCAACGCAACAGCATCCAGGTATTTTTTGCCAAACCATAATTGCCGCCAATCATCCAGCCTTTGGCATCGGTGCCGCCTTGATGGAAAACCGTGTCGGTGAAGGCATCCAACACCGCATCACGCTGGAGATACCGGTAAGAAAAAATAGCGCTCCAGTCCTTAAAGCGGCGCATTTCGGGATGGCCTATATCAAAGCGGACTTGGAAGGCATTGCTGTGGTCTTTGTTGTCCAGCCCCGGTTGTCCGGTAAAATAATTGGGGAAATTACGGGCAATGGCATTGGCGTTATAACCAAGATTTTTGGCGAAATCTACGGTCATCATGATGTGGGTCGGGGCAAAATCGGCAAAGTCGTACATAAGGGTGGTGTTAAAAATTTTAAAATCCGATGCCAGTCCATATAAACAGCCTGAGTTTAACGAACTTTGGCTGCTGGTGCAGCGGCTATTGATGCCATCATTGACATTGATGGGCACTAGCGTGTTGCCTTTTTGCATGAATTGCGGGGCCGTCCAATCATAGGTGAAACTATTATCGGCATTGGCGCGGGCACTGATGTTTTCATAATCGTAGTAGGCGGTGGCCACTTTTAGGCGGGAATCGTTATGCACCAACCAATCGGCGCCCATTTGCCCACCAAACAGCCATTTGCTTGAGGTGGATAAATTGGCTTCTTGTAGGGGGAACGCACCTAAGGTCAGAAATAAAGAATCAGGGGTTTGCGGCCCCGTTTGTATACCAAAGCGGCTATTGGCAGGCGCAGCGGCATAATTTTTTACGGTCGGGTCAGCTTGGTTCATGTGCCAACGGAAGTTGCCGACAAAGCCCTCAAAACTCAATTCGGGGCTGTACATCATTTCCGTGGATAACCAAGGATTGGCGATACGCCCACCGGACAGCGTGAGCCAATCGTTTTTATGGCTATCAACATAGTCATATTGGATGAAGGCACGGTCTATGGCGACTTGATAGGTTTGACCGGTGTTGCCTAACAGCTGGTTGGTGGAAACTGGGCTATAGCCGTTCGTGGTTGAGAATCTAAGCCCTGTCTTTAATGCATCGGTGACATTGGCATCAAAGGCCAGACGGAACCGTTCCAAAAAGCGTGTACTGTCAAAAGTGCTGTTTTGGTACTCTTGATTTTTGTTGTAGGCCGCCAAAAGGCCGCCATCTTGGTTGATGGCCGAATAATTCAGGTAAGAATTTTGGATGTTCGACGAGCCATACATGTCGTCTTGCATCCGCAAACGGGCATCGCCAGTAACCTTAATGGCGCTGATCCATTCCGGCAGTGCGGCGGGCACCCCCCATTTTTCTTTTTTGGCATCGGCCTTCACTTCAGTCACCACCTTGCCGGTCAAATCCTTTATGACATCCTGGCGGATTTCTTCCTTGACAAATTCGGGGACATAGGCGAAACGGATGCTTTTAGGTTTGGCCGGTTCAGCCGCAGTACTTGTCGTGGCGGTTGCGGTTGACGTGTTGGTACTGGTCGTGCTGGCGTTGTCTTCAAGCGTGGTTGTGGAGGTTTGTTGCTGGCTTTCCTGCACGGCTTTGCTTTTGGCTGATTTCATCAGGGCTTCGGCTTTTTGTTTGTCCAGCAAGCCTTGCTGGACAAAAATATCAATCAAGTTGGTGGCGGTGTTTTTCAGCTC
>Ga0007882_10000302_pt1 | contig 28898 bp, 23 predicted proteins | sample CryBogCBH12Aug01_FD_71195 | JGI IMG/M metagenome (GOLD analysis project Ga0007882, IMG submission 71195) | Freshwater microbial communities from Crystal Bog, Wisconsin, USA - CBH12Aug09.1 | ecosystem: Environmental > Aquatic > Freshwater > Lake | place: Crystal Bog, Wisconsin, USA | collected... | reverse complement strand
CAGTACACAGTTATTGAACATGACGGCGTCATTTTTGGCTGCGCAGCGCTATACCCCTATACGGACCAAAAAACTGCTGAGATGGCAGCACTTACAGTCTCTCCTCAGTCACAGTCTCAGGGCGACGGCGAGAAGCTATTAAAACGCATTGAATCCAGAGCTAAAGCGATGGGGCTCGAGAGCATATTCGTACTTACCACCCGAACTCAGCATTGGTTTGTTAAACGCGGCTTTGTTATCGTGGATACAGAATGGCTACCTCCCGCGCGCAATAAAAAATACAACTGGGACAGAAAGAGCATAGTGCTGGTAAAAAAATTAGTCTAAAGATTGAATTTCAATTCATCAATTTCAATTAGCACTTTTGTAGGCTTTAATTTGCAAAATTGCTAGATAGGTAAATATCGCTAAGAAACACAGATAGGACCAATTAGCGATTGAACCGCCAAGTAAAGTCCAATCCACCACAGAGCAATCACCATTGCCTTTAAAGATCATGGGGATTGCGCGTTTTAGCGGAAAATTCTCTATCATGCCGTATAAGTCTCTTCCACAACTCATGGTTTCTGGGGGGAACCATTGCAACCAACTTTGTCTGGCTGCAACGAAAGCTCCAAAGGCTGAGAGAAACTCAGCTAAAACCGATAGGGTCAGGTATATTTTTCTGCGGTTAGCCACCCAACTCAATAATGCACAAATCGCAATCAAAATAAAAGCGTATCGCTGAACAATGCACATAGGACAAGGCTCAAGACCTAAGACCTCTTGCAGATAAAGTCCAAAGCTCAGTAGGGATATACAAATCACAGCGATTAGAGCACTGGCAAAACGAGGTTTATAAAACAAATCTAGGGTCATGAAATAACCTAACTTTATAGGGATAAGCGAAAATACTATTATCTTCGCTTATCATTGGTAAATTGTTCTAAATATTTTAAAAATTTCATATTACTAGTTAAGGAATAAGGTCTATGGCACGCATGGTAAATTGCATCAAACTCGGACACGAGGCAGAAGGGTTAGATCTACCTCCCTATCCAGGGGAGCTTGGAAAAAAAATTTGGACTAACGTTAGCAAGCAAGCTTGGGCGGAATGGCTAAAACAGCAAACCATGTTAGTAAATGAGAACAGATTGAACTTAGCTGATCTTCGCTCTCGACAGTATTTGGCCCGACAAATGGAGAAGCATTTCTTTGGCGAGGGAGCGGATACAGCACAAGGATATGTGCCCCCGCCAAGCGCTTAATTTGATACAAGAGCCTTCCACCGCCCTCAAAGCCAATAGGTTTGACAACGCGCCCTCTCATGGCGAGAGTCCCGTGCAGTGGAGTGCAAACGGCACGCCTTTAAGCAGGCACTTCCCGGATCATTACAGAAGTGTTTTGTCCTGCAAAGAAGCTTCAGGATCTGAACACTCGGTCCAAGACTTAGGACTCAATCAGTCTAGGGAGGTTTTTCTTAAGGGGGCGGGATTAACCGGTGACGCCCCCCTTTGGAATTACAAAGAGCACTGGAATATTTTAGAAACGGGTTTCGGTCTTGGCTTAAATTTTTTAAGTACTTGGGCACTATGGCGCAGCCTCCCTGAGCGCGAAAGACCAAATCGTTTGACTTTCGTATCCATTGAACAGTACCCAGTCCTGCCCGAGGATCTACTGCAAAGCGTTGCACCCTGGCCAGAGTTGTCCCCCTTAGCTGAGCAACTAAAAGCTCAGTGGTTTGGTTTGGTACCTGGATTTCACAGGCTCAGGTTTGAGCACGGATCGATCACACTTGTTTTGTGCGTGGGCGATATACAGTCCGCTTTAGATCAACTTCAAATGCGCGCTGACTCCGTTTTCTTAGATGGGTTTAATCCACAAGTCAACCCTCAGATGTGGACTCACAAAGTGCTTGGACACATAGCCAAGTTTGCGCATACCGGCACCAGGCTTGCAACCTGGTGTGTTGCAACGCAGGTTTTAAAGAGCCTTCAGATTCACGGCTTCAATTGCCAAAAGAAAACTGGCTTACCCCCTAAAAGACACCGATTGGAGGCAGTGTTCACAACACAGGCGCGGCAGGTAAGTAAAGACTTAATACATTCAGGCCTAATACAAACCAATGTTAGTAGAACAAATTCTGATCTGACTCAAAGAACTAAACGCGGCCAATGCGCTGTCATCGGTGCAGGTTTAGCCGGAGCATGTGCAGCTTACTCCATGGCCCAAAGAGGGTGGAGCGTTACGGTGTTTGACTGCGCACCAAAACCGGCACAAAGCGCCTCAGGTGTTCCGCTAGGTATTGTCTCTACACAATTAAGCGCAGACGATAACGTCGCAGCAAAACTCTCAAGAACAGGACTAAGACATACACAACACCTACTGGAGGAGGTTTTGCCGTTTGGCGTTGGCGTGGACTGGGAGATGCGGGGGGTTTTGGAGATCAGGGCAAGTAAGGGCTTGGGATCAAAGGAAGTTGAGGAGAAGAACGAAAAATCAGACCCAGATTTTTCTGAAAAACCCAAGCCTATAAAAAAACGCATCTCTGATCCCAGAACATTTGAGATCTTCCAAACACCAGCCGGTAGTGATTGGTGTGAATTACAGGGAGCGGAGTTAGCCAGTGCACGAAATCAGCAAAGCCCGCAACCTCACTCGACGCCTGCAAACCCTAACGTTTGGCACAAACGCAGTGGTTGGGTAATTCCCTCCACTCTAATCAACGCAATCCTTAGTCGATCGGGAATAAAGTTCTGTGGCAGCACACGGATTACTCAGATCAGACGATGTACTAGCTCTACGGAGACACAAAACTCCTGGCTATTACAAGGGGTCAAGACTTTTGACTCTGAATCTAACTCTGAATCTAACTCTGAATCTAACTCTGCTTCTAATTCTGGCTCTCCACCTGCACATGACCTATTAAATGATGACGATCTGGCATTAAAAATCTGGGACCACGTCATAGTTGCCAATGCAAAGGGTGCCTCTGAATTGTTAGAGCCCTTACTACAGGATTACACGGACCAATCACGCTCAGTGCCCACTGACTTAGAGAGCACCTATGGTCAGCTAACCTGGGGATCGCTTCCCAGCTCAGCTTACACGGAGTTGCCCTCATTTCCCGTCAACGGCGAAGGAAGTTTTATGATCCGCCCCACCAACGATCCAGCAACTAAGCGTTGGTATGCAGGCTCAACTTTTGAGCGTCTTGGCGCAGACAGCTCAACTAACGATCAATTGCCGCCCTCACCTGCTCAAATAGTTAAACGTAACCAATCGAATTTATTCAAGTTAAAGGCGTTATACCCTCCCGCCTTTGAAGCAATTAATGATTATTTAAAACTGAACAAGAACAACAAAAAAAACTCAACCATTGAAGCCGTTAATGCCTGGGGACAATACAGGTGCAATACGCGTAACCGATTGCCCTGGACTCAACACTTCGGATCTTTGTTTAAGCCCAAAATTGACAGTCAGCCCAAAAACTTAGATGGTTTGAGTGTCTTAACGGGATTTGGATCCAAAGGACTTGTATTGGCACCTCTTTGTGCTGAAATAATAGCTTGCACTATTCACCAAGAACCTTCCCCTTTAGAACGGAATTTAGAGAAAAGTTTGATAAAAATTAAATCTTAAGAATTAATTTTATTCAATATACCTAAAAGTCATATATCCAAAACTATTCGATATTTTGATTTCATATATCAAATGGTTATAGTTAGCCCATGGAAAATATTGCATACATATTGGCGGGTTTTACCGTTGGATCGATTGTGGGATTGACTGGGGTGGGCGGAGGATCGCTCATGACGCCACTTCTGATCTTTGGATTTGGTATTCAGCCCGCATTAGCAGTTGGAACCGATTTACTTTTTGCTGCTGGAACAAAGTTTGGCGGATTAATCCACCTCACCCGTCGCAAATTGGTGCCCTGGCGCGTTGTTCTCACCTTGAGTGCTGGCAGCATCCCTGCCTCTCTTATTACGATTGCAGTTTTGCACTTCGTAGGATCAGAGACCAAGGCAGTTCAACATTTGATGAGTGTCACACTGGGTGGAGCACTTTTGTTAACTGCTGCTGCGACCCTCTTCAAGGTCATTCGAGGTCCCAAACTACCAGCGCAAATGCCAGAGGATAATATAGAGCTGAACCAAAAGCCTAAACACATTGCTTACCCGATAGTGTTTGGTGCTTTGATTGGCGTCCTAGTTACTTTGACTTCTGTGGGTGCGGGTGCAATTGGTGTCACTGTATTACTAATTTTGTACCCGCTCTTGCCCCTGCAAAGGATCGTAGCGAGCGATATCGCTTATGCAGTTCCACTCACCTTGGTTGCGGGGCTAGGACACGCCTCATTGGGCACAGTGAACTGGGAAATGCTTGCTTTCCTTTTATGTGGCTCAGTGCCAGGTATCTGGATGGGCTCTTTGGTTGTTGCCAAAGCGCCCGAGAGAATGATCCGTTTTGCCCTTTGTATTCTTCTCACCTGGGCGGGTAGCCGCTTGGTGCTTAATTAAAAATCATGTATCAGTACACCTCTTTTGACCGCGAGTTTATCCGCGACCGTGCCCTCCAGTTCCGAGATCAGTTAACTCGTTTTCAGAACGGGAAATTAACCGATGATGAATTTAAACCTCTCAGACTCCAAAACGGTTGGTATGTCCAGCGCTACGCTCCCATGCTCAGGGTTGCAGTGCCCTACGGAGAGCTCAGCGCCGCTCAGTTACGCGTCCTCGCGGTGATTGCCAGGGATTTTGATAAACCAACCGATGAACTCCTACTTGAAGCACAGTCCAAACAAGACAAAATCGGCTCAAGCCCTGCACCTAAACTTGTCAAAGGTGTAGCGCATTTCACAACTCGCCAAAATGTGCAATACAACTGGATTCCTCTGGACAAAAGCGCAGATGTGATGGACCTGCTAGCTAGTGTTGATATGCACGGTATCCAAACCAGTGGCAACTGCATTCGAAACATTACCAGCGATGAGCGTGCAGGTATTGCTCATGATGAAATTGCAGATCCCAGGCCTTATGCGGAGATTCTTAGACAGTGGAGTACTTTGCATCCTGAATTTGCGTACCTTCCAAGGAAATTCAAAATTGCAATAACTGGATCCCATGAGGACCGCGCAGCAACTGCTTGGCATGACGTTGGGCTACATCTGTATAAAAATAAGTCTGGTGAACTTGGATTTAGGGTACTGGTTGGCGGAGGTATGGGACGCACCCCGCTCATAGCCCCCGTACTAAGGGAATTCTTACCAGCCAACGAGATCATCAACTACATTGAGGCGGTGGTTCGTGTTTTTAACCGCTGGGGCCGACGCGACAACATCTACAAAGCAAGAATCAAAATTTTGGTTAAAGCTGAGCAAGAGCGCTTTACACGTGAAGTGGATGCGGAGTTTGAGCGTATTCACATAGAGGATAAGGCTCCGCACACCATTACTACTCGCGAGCTAGAGAGAGTGCGTGCGATGTTTGAAGTTCCCGAGCAGGTCAAAAATCAAACTAGTGCAATCAATGCAGCGCCCTCACGTTCACCGGTTTCACCCGTTCCACCCCTATCTATTGCAGCTGAACACAAAGCTGCTTTTACGAGGTGGCTAACTCAAAACGCTGCTCCGCATCGCTTGCCTAACTATAGGATCGTGACCCTCTCATTTAAAAGACCTGGTCAAGCGCCCGGTGATGCAACGGCATCACAATTGGAGGAGGCGGCAAAAATATGTGAGTCTTTTTCCTGCGGAGAAGTCCGGGTCACTCATGCTCAAAATTTAGTGCTCCCTTGGGTTCACGAAAATGACCTGTATTCTCTTTGGCTCCAAGCCAAAGAGGCCGGTTTCGCGCAACCCAATATCGGATTGATTTCGGACATGATTGCTTGCCCTGGAGGAGATTACTGCGCACTTGCAAATGCGAGATCCATTCCAGTTGCGGATTCAATTACCCAGCGCTTCACTGACCTTGATGAAATCTTGGACATCGGTCCAGTCGATCTTCATATCAGTGGGTGTATCAACTCTTGTGGCCACCACCACAGTGGGCATATTGGCGTCTTGGGAGTAGATAAGGACGGTCAGGAGTGGTACCAAGTCACATTAGGCGGTAGCGACGGCAGTGATCTTGGAGGTTCGCCTACGCCTGGACGCGTAGTGGGGCCTTCCTTTTCCTCCGAGGAGGTTGTGGGTGTTATAGAGGAGGTACTTGCTCACTACACGACATTACGTACGCCCGGTGAGGCATTTATAGACACCCTAAAAAGAGTTGGCTTTGATTCTTTTAAGGTTGTTGCAAACGCTGCTCGCGCGGACCGAAAAACTGGTGAAGCTCTTACAAACTAAGCTACCAAAAACCGACTCCAAGGCAATAATCCCCAAGTAGTTGATGGTGGCTGATATTTTCCTTAACGTCATTAAGTATTTACGATTTTCTGGTTTTTATTTATGAAACTAAATTTATTTCACGCACCTGCTGAAAAATCAACCGTAGTTGAGCCTGGAGTTTTGGAGCTTACCAACGATGTTGATCCCTTGGAAATCTCACTTGAGGGAGTTAGCAAAATTCGCCTGAGTTTTCCAAAATTTACGGATGGCCGTGCGTTCAGCCAAGCTGTTATGCTTAGAAACCGAAGGGGCTTTAAGGGCGATCTTTGTGCAACGGGTGATGTGTTGATTGATCAGCTCATTCAGATCGCTCGTACAGGCTTTACCAGCGCAGAGTTAAGAGCAGATCAAGACATTGAGCACGGAAAAAGGTTGCTAACTCATTTCAAAGGCTTCTACCAAGGCGATGTCATAAACGCAACCCCAGCTTTTGCCCGCTAACCCGCTAACCCCCTCACTTCCTCTCGGCCCATTTGTATAGCCTCAACACAGCACAACCTTATGTTGCAAAAGCCCTCCCCCAAAGCCACTGAAGTTAACAACCAACCAAGCCAGACGTACGCCGATAAGCTCATTAAAACGAAAGATTTGTTGACTCAAGCCGCTCGTGATTTCAGCCCCTGCGTTCAAGCATCAAGTCTTGGTGCGGAGGATATGGTAATCACAACTTTGATTCACCAAATAGACCTTCCCATTAATGTCTTTGTACTTGATACGGGTGCTTTGCACACCCAGACCCTAGCCCTTTTAGAGCGAGTACAGTCCCGAGCAACACAGCGCTCTAAGGTGCTTGTTTACAAGCCTGAGTTAACTCAGGTCATTGAATTTATCCGTCGCGAGGGACAAGACGCGATGTACAAATCTCAAACGCTTAGAAAAGAATGCTGCAACATAAGAAAGTTAGAGCCTTTAGCGCGCGCCCTCAAAGGTCAAAGGGCCTGGATCACTGGACTGCGCGCTGAGCAGTCTAACAACCGATCACAAATGCAGTGGATTGAGGATGACCTTCAGTCTGGCAACCCAATTACAAAATTCAACCCTCTGATGCAGTGGACTTGGGGAGATGTTTGGCATTTTTTAGCTGAAAATAAAGTGGACTACAACCCTTTGCATGATCAGTTCTATCCAAGCATTGGTTGCGCACCTTGCACGCGCGCGATTAGCTTAGGAGAGGACTTTAGGGCGGGGCGTTGGTGGTGGGAAGACGCATCAGCTAAAGAGTGCGGACTGCACCAAAAATAAACATATGACTCCAATTTTGTTTTGACCGCATCCGATTTTTAAACTTATTAATATTATTTTTTTATTCTCTTCTTATTGAATTTAATTCCATGAACGCACGAAGCTCCTCCGACTTAACTCACCCTCTAAGCAATGCGCAACTTAATGCATTGGAAGAGGAGACTATTTTTATTCTGCGTGAGGTTGCGGCTTCATTTGAACGCCCAACCCTGCTTTTCTCAGGTGGCAAAGACTCACTTGTTATGCTCAAGTGTGCTGAAAAAGCATTTGGCATAGGACGTATCCCCTACCCACTGTTGATGATCGATACGGGGCATAACTTTCCCGAGGTAACGGCCTTTAGGGATAAAAGGGCTCAAGAGCTTGGTGCAGAATTAATTGTTCGTAGCGTTGAAGATTCAATGGCAAGAGGAACGGTTCGCTTATCCCGTCCAGACGAACCACGCAACGCCCATCAGTCCGTTACGCTTTTAGAGGCAATTGAAGAGTTTAAATTTGATGCACTCATGGGCGGAGCACGCAGGGACGAGGAAAAAGCGCGAGCCAAAGAGCGCATCTTCTCACACAGAGATAGCTTCGGGCAGTGGCAACCTAAAGCACAGCGCCCTGAGTTATGGAACTTGTTCAATACCAAGTTGCATCCAGGCGAACACTTTAGGGTGTTTCCTATTTCTAACTGGACAGAACTAGATGTTTGGCAATATATTGAGCGAGAAAACATTGAACTACCCAACATCTACTTCACCCACCAACGAGAGGTAGTTGAGCGCAAAGGTCTTTTGGTTCCCATCACAGAGCTGACGCCCCCGCTGGCGGGTGAAACTGTTGAGGTCCGTAGCGTTAGGTTTAGAACCTTGGGTGATATAACCTGCACCTGCCCTGTTCAAAGTTCTGCAGCTAATGCACATGACATTGTGCTGGAAACTCTCACCGCTGATGTAAGCGAACGTGGCGCAACGCGGATGGATGATAAAACCTCCGAAGCCTCAATGGAGAAAAGAAAGAAGGAGGGTTACTTCTAATGAGTAGCTCAACCCTAAATATGCAGGAAGTATCAACTGTGAACAATCCAAACTTGGGCCACTTGGCCGCTCTTAAATTTATAACCTGCGGGTCAGTTGATGACGGTAAAAGCACCCTCATCGGTAGGCTTTTAGTTGACTCAAAGGCAGTGCTTCAAGATCACCTTGCAGGTATTGAGAGTCACGGCGAAATTGACTTGGCGATGCTAACCGACGGCTTAAGTGCTGAGCGCGAACAAGGAATCACTATTGATGTGGCATATCGATATTTCTCCACTGAGCGCAGGAAATTCATCATCGGCGATACCCCAGGGCATGAACAGTACACCCGCAACATGGTTACTGCTGCCTCTAGCGCGGACGCTGCGGTAGTGTTAATAGATGCTACAAAACTTGATTGGCAAAACCCCGCGCTTGAACTGCTTCGCCAAACGCGGCGTCATAGCCTCTTGCTTAAGCTACTGAGGGTACCTCATGTAATATTTACGATCAACAAACTAGATGCTATCAAAAGCGATAGCTTGAGCGATCAAGAGGCTCAAACACTTGCCTATAAAAATATCAGTGCCGCAATTGAACAGTTTGCCAAACAAGTACAAATCACAGCCAAAGCTTTGGTACCTATATCTGCTTTAAAGGGTTGGAATGTTGTTAATTCATTTGAAGGATGGTGCAATTACAACGGGCCCTCACTCATTGATGTACTTGAGAGTTTGAGTAATACACCGGTTGACATTCACGCTCATTTTGCGCAAAGCGTTCAGTGGGTTGAGAAATTTCACGACTCCTCCACTACAGCTCACGGCAGACGAATATTTTGGGGCAAAGTCTCTACCGGAACTGCTAAAGTGGGGCAAAAAGTTAAGGTTTTCCCTGGCACACAAACAGCAGTAATCTCCCAGGTTCTCAATACAGTGCGCGCTCCGGGCCAAATTAGTGAGGGACAAAGCGCCGGTATTATTTTGGACAGGGAGGTGGATATTTCTAGAGGTGACGCGTTAATTGATGCTGATCACCCTATTGAAGGTTCGCGCGAAGTTAATGCTGTCATTGCATGGATGGATGATGAACCGTTGGTCGCCGGAAGAATGTACCACGCCCTTCACGCCCACAAATGGGTTAAGTGTAAAGTGCAAAAAATCGCTTACAAAATCGATATCAATACGCTTGAGCAAACCGAAGCCAGTGAGCTTGCTCCAAATGAAATTGGTCGAGTCGTACTGATGTTGCAACAAGAAATTCCGTCACTAAAATTCAGTGAGTCTAGAAATTTGGGGGCAATGATACTCGTTGACACAGCCAGCCACAGGACATCTGCCGCAGTTTTGATCGACTAAAGCCCCTCCTTGCTGTAGTACTTCTTTGTCCAACCCTACATACACTTAAAGCTAAGTTTTGAATTAAAATAACGTCTTAGCAAATAAACCAGTACTTGAGTGCACTTTTTGAGTACTGAGTCATTTGCCAAGCGAATTTTTAAATTCAATTCCAATTTCAATTCGTATTTACCTCTTTTTTAAACTGTTATGACCCACGTAGTAACTGAAGCTTGTATCCGCTGCAAATATACCGATTGTGTTGATGTCTGCCCCGTCGATTGTTTCAGAGAGGGTCCTAACTTCTTGACCATCGATCCCGATGAATGTATCGACTGCGCAGTCTGCATTCCTGAGTGTCCTGTCAATGCTATTTACGCAGAAGAAGATGTCCCCAGCGACCAAGAACACATGACTCAACTCAATGCAGATTTGTCCCGCATTGGTTGGCCCAGTATCACCAAACGCAAAGCACCACTTGCTGATGCTGATGAATGGAAAGATAAAACCAACAAACTCCCCGAGTTGGTTCGTTGAGCCCCATTCAAACAGAAGTACTCATCATTGGGGCAGGACCCGTTGGACTTTTTCAGGTCTTTCAACTTGGGCTGCAAGAAATTAGCGCACATGTGCTTGACGCACACGACCAAATTGGCGGTCAGTGCAGTGCACTCTATCCAGATAAATATATCTACGATATTCCTGGCATTAAAAAAATAACGGGCCAACAATTAGTTGAGCAATTACAAAATCAGATAGCACCCTTTAAGACCCCAGTGCACCTTGGGAGTTATGTGCAGTCCCTCAAACCACTAGAGGATGGATTTGAAGTTACGACGCAAAAGGGTGTTACTTTTAAGGCTAAATGCGTTGTGATAGCTGCCGGAGTTGGCGCGTTTGTGCACAAAGAACTCCCCCTTGCTGAGCTAAAAGAGTTTAGAGCGAATAAATCTCAAGTCTTCAACAGCTTGCCCGAAAACGCGGATTTACCTGGGAAAGATATCGTCATATACGGTAACAATGAACACGCTGTCACCACAGCTCTTAAAGCACTAGAGAGCATTAAAGCAGTAAATAACGCACCTTCAAGAGGTTCAGTCACTCTGGTTTACCGCCGCGACAAACTCGAATTAGAGGAATTAGACAGCTCTGGACAAGAACTACTTCGTACAGGATTTGAACATGCCCTTAAAACGGGTGAGCTCGACTTTAAAGTTGCTCAGATTACGGCTGTCCAGACTAACAATTCATCACTATCACATGTAATTTTGACGGGCACTGATGGTCTTGAATCACGCATTAAATGCGACTACTTGATTGAGTCCCTTGGTTTATCCCCCAAGCTAGGACCGATCACTGAGTGGGAGCTAGCCATGCAAAGAAGGAGCCTGACTGTGAGCCCGGAGACCTTTTGCACATCTATTCCCGGAGTTTTTGCGGTTGGAGATATCAACACCTACCCAGGCAAGAAAAAACTCATCCTCAGCGGCTTCCATGAAGCAACGCTTGCCGCATTCGCTATTGCCTCTCATTTAACGGGCAGGCAAAGCGGCCCGCTTGAATATACAAGTTCATCAACTCGTATACATAAGCTCCTGGGTGTTTGAGCAGAAAAAATTAAATACTTTAAGAGCACTGACTCAACCGTAATTTTTGAGTAGATCTGCTTGTAGTGCAAATAAGGGGCTTGCCCATTCACCAGGGTTACTCTGGCGGTACAAAAATAGACTCTTATACCAATAAGAGCGCTCTGAGCTGAGCCCCCAACGCCAATCAGCACTGAAGGGAAGAAGGACATAAGTCGCCCTATTTAGAGCTCCTGCTAAATGAACAGTTGAATTATCAATTGACACGACAGCGTCGCAAGCATCAATGAGCGTTGCAAGTCCATCGATATCTGAAAAGTTATCGATATCGGCATAAGAAAGCACTTCAATACCGAGCGTTTCGCGAACGATTTGAAGCTCTTCTTGGGTGGCTCCGTATTGAAGATTAATAAAATTAAAACGGTCTAATGCAAAACCTCCCGAACTGTTAAGGCAAAGAGCGCCAACTAAATCGAGTGCTGAGATGCTACGGTCTCGTCCTTTCTTGTCATTTTTACTGCGCCAACTTATCCCAATGGTCGGTTTTTGTTTAAGAGGTATTTGCTCTTTTATTTGACTTCGTCTAGTTGTATCACTCAGCAAGTAACCCGCAGGAATCGTTTTAAAAGCGTCTTGATTCTGACAAAAAATCTCAGCCAGTTGCCCCATTGGCATGTGCTGATCGTAGTTACTCTCAGCAATGACCTGCCCTTTGGGGAGGAATTCATAGTCGGGAAAACTGCGTCTAAAAAGCGGGATCAACCTTTCATCAACTTGAACAAGTATCTTGGAGGCCAAGACGCAGGCTCTTGGGAGTAAGGCTGCGAACATGACCTCATCTCCTACACCCTGCTCAGCCCAGATCAGCAAACGCTGGCAAATCGGTTGGTGGACTACACCCGTGGAATTTTCAGGCTCAGCTGAGTTAGGAGATCCGAACATAGAGCTCGTAATCCAAGGATTTGTACTGCTCAGTACTGGGGAGATCATGACCTCTTCTCTCCAACGAGCACCGTAGAGTGCAAAGCCGTCTTTGAAATTTCCGTGCAAAAGAAGCAGTAAAGATTTATTCCATAAGGCTTGAGCGTGGTTGGGGTTTAGATTAAGTGCCTCATTGAAACTTTGCATCGCCTGAGCCCATAATTTGAGCTCGGTATATAAGATGCCCATGTTTGAGTATGCATCACTGTAGCCTGGATTAACGCGCAGTGCGTTGGTATAGGACTCAAGCGCCAATTCATAGTGCCCCATTTCCTTTTGAGCTAACCCTTTGTTAAGGTAGGCAGGGGCGAAAGCTTTGTTCAATGCCGTAGCGCTCTCAAAGCTTTGTACAGCACTAGCGTATTCTCCAAGGTCTTTAAGGGCGTTACCACGGTTGTAGTAAGCATCTGCATAATCTGCTTTGAGCAACAAGGCTTGATCAAAGTAGACAAGCGCTTCTTGGTTATTTTTTTTTGCGCGCTTTATATTCCCCAAGTTGTACAAAGCCTCCGGATATTTAGGGCGCCCTTTGAGGGCGCTCAAATAACTCCGTTCGGCTGCGTCTAATTGACCCGACTCTTGGTAAGCCACACCAAGGGAGTAATAAAACACGGGATTAGAAGTTAATTGCAGAGCACGGGACACATAATCAATTGCGCAGCCATAGTCTTTGAGTTGACAATACAAAACTCCAAGTAAATGCAGCGCATCAAAATGCTTAGGCTGGGCTTTAATGACTTGTAAATACCCCTCCCGAGCGCTCTCCAATTGGCCTTTAATGTGGAGTTGATTTGACTGCTGAAACAGTTGGCCGATTTTTTTTGAGGATTGACCGACAAAAGAATTCATTTCAATGAAATTTTAAATTGACTGAATAAAGTAACAAGTTAATGCGAAATCTCTGAATTTATCTCACCCTCTATTTCAAGATAAAAGGACTTTGCTAATTTAACAACCGAACTTGGATAGGTGCTAACCCCAACTCGGTGAACATAGCACAGTATAGAGTAGGAATTTTGGACATTACAATGATGGTTTGCTGAAATAGCTGCAAACCGGTGTATTTTCCCCGTATAAATTTCTTTTATCGAACAACATTTAGACAGAGACTATTTTGAATACATTCGCCCTCACCTCCCTCATTACGTTGCTTGTTGTTTTACATATGTTTGTTAACGCCTTAATGGTCGGACGAGCGAGACAAAAATATGAAATCAAGGCGCCTGCCGTAACGGGAAATGAACAATTTGAGCGCGTGTACAGAGTTCAAATGAACACAATAGAGAGCGTTTTATTGTTTTTGCCAGCTCTGTGGATTTACGCCTTCTACGTGGGCGACAAAGGGGCAGCAAGTACGGGATTAATTTGGCTAGTGGGTAGAGTTTGGTATGCCCAGGCCTATAGCTCCAATCCCGCTAAACGCGGACCAGGCTTTATGATTGCAATGCTCGCTACGTTTGGAGCTTGGTTTGGCGGGTTGTACGGTGCCGTTCAAGTATTGATGCATTAATAGCTTAATCTCCATCCATAAAGTTTAAACATTCAATCTGTCGAGTCAGACTATGCCAAGTAATATAGAAATTGCACAAGCCGCTAAAAAACGTCGCATTCTGGAATTAGTTAAAGAAAAATCTGTAATCCCTGAAGATGCGTTAGAGCCTTATGGGCACTACAAAGCCAAACTCTCTCTTGAGTATATTGACACTCTAAAGGACAAGCCGCTTGGCAAGTTAGTTCTGGTGACCGCCATCTCCCCTACTCCCGCCGGTGAGGGCAAGACCACAACCACAGTAGGACTTGGAGACGGGCTCAATCACATTGGCAAAAAAGCTTTGATATGCCTGCGTGAACCCTCACTCGGCCCAGTCTTTGGCATGAAAGGCGGAGCAGCCGGAGGGGGCTATGCCCAAGTCGTTCCCATGGAAGACATCAACCTTCACTTTACGGGTGACTTTAATGCCATCTCGCTGGCGAATAATTTACTTGCCGCACTTATTGACAATCATATCTATCACGGTAACGCGCTAAACATTGATACCAGACGTGTAACGTGGAAACGGGTCATTGATATGAATGATCGAGCACTTAGAAAAATCACCATCGGACAAGGTGGCCCGGGTAATGGGTTTGTGCGTGAGGACGGATTTGATATTGTCGTTGCATCTGAGGTTATGGCAATTTTCTGCTTAAGTAAAAGCCTCGCTGATCTTAAAACCAGGCTTGGAAATATAGTAATTGGATACACACGCGATCTAAAACCAGTTCTAGCACGTGACTTAAATGCTGAGGGTGCGATGACGGCACTCTTAAAGGACGCTTTCGCCCCAAACATTGTCCAAACCATTGAGAATAATTTAGCGCTTATTCACGGAGGCCCTTTTGCTAATATCGCTCACGGGTGTAATTCGGTTATCGCAACTACAACAGCTTTGAAACTTGCGGACTATGTGGTTACTGAGGCAGGATTCGGAGCCGACTTGGGGGCAGAGAAATTCATCGATATCAAGTGCCGTAAATCTGGGCTTAGGCCCTCCGCAGTGGTACTAGTTGCTACGATTAGAGCGCTCAAATACCACGGCGGTATAGAGGTTAAGGATTTAGGAGTAGAGAATTTAGATGCGCTAAAAGCTGGCTTGGTCAATTTAGAAAAGCACATCGATAATATCAGAAATCATTTTGGATTGCCTTGCGTGGTTGCAATTAATCACCGTACCGAAGATACTCAAAAGGAGGTTGATCTCTTAAAAGCAACCGCAGCTCGTCACGGGGCTGAGGTGATATTGGCCAAGCATTTTGCCCAAGGCGGCAAAGGAGCTGAGGAGCTAGCACACGCAGTAGTTAAGATGTGCGAGCAGCCCAATACGTTTAAATTTGCCTACCAAGATGATGAAACGCTTTTGGGGAAAATACAGTCCATAGCAACAAAAATTTACGGTGCCTCTGGGGTTAGCGCTGATAAAAAGATAGTTGAAAGGTTAAATGAGCTCCAAGCTCAGGGCTACGGGCACCTGCCAGTATGTATAGCTAAAACCCAATACTCCTTCTCCACTGATCCTAGTCTTAGAGGCGCCCCAACAGGTCATGTGCTGGGTGTCCGAGAGGTTAGGCTGGCTGCAGGTGCAGAATTTATTGTTGCAGTCTGCGGCGATATCTTAACCATGCCAGGCCTGCCCAAGGTGCCCGCAGCCGATCATATTAATACCGAAGAGAACGGGAAAATTGTAGGTCTGTTTTAGCTGATTTAACTCCTCTAAAGTACAGACTGCATCGCTTTGTGAGCATTATCCTCTAACCACCCTAAATCAAGTTGTTGATGAGCCTCACAAATAAACCATGGTTCGCGTGAATCGGGCTCTAGCATCACACCTAAGTCAATCAACTTCCAAGCAAATTTTTGATACAACGCGCTGTTTGTCAAACGCCAATCCCTGTAGTTTGTGGGAACGCTTGGTGTGAAGTGAATACCGAACATGGCCGGTGGTCCTGCAAAAGCGTGTTCGATTCCGGCCTTTGTGAAGACCCGACCAAGAAGCTCTTGAATTTGTGTTCCAACACGGTCCACGGTTGCTAAGGCGTTGGTATGGGTCAAAATATTCAACGTCTCATGCGCCGCGCTCAGTGCAACTAAGTTACCAGTGTAGGTACCCCCGTGGACTACCATCCCCTTATTAGAGCCTACCGCGTCCATCACATCAGCGCGCCCTCCAAAGGCTGCAACTGGGTAACCATTACCCATCGCTTTAGCGTATGTTGTAAGGTCAGCATGAATCCCGTATAGCGACTGAGCACCGCCTTTAGCAACTCTGAAGCCTGTTTTAACTTCATCAATAATTAGCATGGTGCCGTGCTCGGTACACAGGCTCCGCAGTCGAGCAAGCCATGCTGGGCTTGCAGAGATGCTGCCGCAGTTGCCAACTATAGGCTCTAGGACCACCGCGGCCAATTGATCGCTGTACTCTTTAAAGAGTTTTTCTAAAGCGGCGTCACTGTTAAGGGGTATGACCTCGACCAAATCTCTTGTTTTCTCTGGGATACCACCCCCAAATGGAATCACTGTTGGGTCAGCACTAGATTTGGGATCCCAACTCTCAACATCGGATTTCCACATCATCTCATCATAGAGCCCGTGAAATCCACCCTCCACAATTGCAATTCGCTTGCGCTTGGTAAATCCGCGCGCAGTGCGCACTGCACCCATTACTGCCTCTGTACCGGAATTTGCAAACCTCATCTTCTCGATATTGGGACACAGGGCTTTAATTTGATGAACAACCTTGGCATCTAATGAAGTGGAAAAGCCAGTAAGTGTTCCACGTTGAGTGATTTGTTCAATAACGGCCCTATCGACCCGCTTATCTCTGTAACCCAAAATGATGGGGCCATAACCCAACCGAAAGTCGACAAAACTACGTCCATCGGCATCTGTGATGTAACACCCCTGCGCCCTATCAACGAAAACAGTTTGATCATCACCCCAGTACCTGTAGTTCTCAGCAACACCCTGTGGCATGACGGTCTTAGACTCTTTGAGCAACTTTTCTTGCACAGGTTTGGCCGCTCCCCCAAGGGCTTGCCCTTTTGTTGGATGAGGTTGTTCGATACCGTGGGGGGGGCGAAGAAGCATCCCTACCCGGTCCTCCAACAGTTTGGCAACGTGTAATTCGCCCACACCTCCCCCGTAGGTCGCTTGCGCTTGTTCAAAAAGCGATTTAGCTACTCCACCCATGGTTAAAGAGTAGCCCTGAGAGTTTGCTATTTCGTTGACCAGTGTGAGATCTTTAACGCACAAATCCAGCGAGAAGCTTGGATCATAGTGCCCTGCAAAAATTGAGGGAACATCATGCTCCGCAACCCATGAGTTTCCGGCACTTGATTTGATGGCCTCCCAAACGGTGTTCAAAGGAACCCCGGCCTTGCCCCCCAACATCAAGGCTTCACCAATCGTTGCAGCGCTTACGAACCAAAGTAAATTGGTAAGTAATTTAACCGTTGCGGCGTTACCAGGCTTACCCACATAGAAAATTTTCTCGCCGATGACCTCAAGCACTGGCTTGTAAAAATTAAAGGTTTGCTCATCACCGCCAACAAAAATAGAGAGTTTGCCAAGCGCAGCAAAATCGACTGCGTTAGTTACAGGCGCCTCCAAGTAATGAACCTTATTTTGAAGTCCTACCTTAACCAGTTCTTGAACCAAGTCCACTGCGCTTGTCGATGTATCTATCACTGTCGCACCTGACTTGAGGTGGGCTAGCACTCCTTGCTCGCCCAACATTACACTTCGAACTTGCGGGGGGCCGGGAAGGGAGGCCATGACCAGGTCAGCGCCTCTAGCACCATCTGCTAGCGAGTTAGCCCAAATACCGCCACTCTTTAGTAGGTTCTCAGCTTTTGCACGTTCTTGATCAAAGATATGAACACTATACCCAGCTTTAATCAAATTCATCGCCATGGGGTTACCCATGTTACCAACGCCGATAAAGAAAATTTTAGGTTTCAAAGTAGAAGTCATTGCTTACTCGAATAAAAATTAGGAGTCAGTCCAAGGCATAAAAAAAGAGATGAACTTTACGGGGACATCTCCATCTAGTTGTAGCCATAAATACAAGGTTAAGACAAACTTATATTTTTTTAAATCTAAGGAAGAGTTTGTCTTGATGAGATTCTTTTTGGTACTCAAAACCGTGAGATTTAAGTAGTTTTTGGGCGCTAGCAAAATCATAGGTTCTGTACTGAACAGTTTGAGCCATTAAGTTATGCCCCTTGTCTGCAAGGTAATAGTGCTTGATGAAACCGTCCTCGCAATGATCAATTTTTTGCGAATAAGTCATTCCGTTAGAAATTACTTTTTCGTAGTCAAAATGAGGACCTTGGATACCAAGAAGTAATGTACCTGATTGGCTTACATATTTAGAGAGTTGCTCAAACCCTTGTTCGTTAGCATGAGCGTCTGGAATATGACTTACTAAAAACGGTTCATTGTCCCCATCAATCACAAAGTACCAAACGCCGCCATATGAAAAAACCAAGTCGTATTGCTTATCTAAGGTGAGTTTGGTGACATCTTGATTGGAGAGCTTTAGGTTCGAGAAGCCCCCAAGACGCTCCTGAGCAATAGCAAGCATTGACTGAGTCAAATCCACGCCCATAATACTTGTGACGTGTTTTCTTTTGGCTAACTCCTCCAATATGAGGCCAGTTCCGCATCCAATTTCTAAAACATGTTGATACGGCTCGTGCTCTAAGAGGTTGTCTACTATTGATTTGTAATCGTAATAACCAGAGGTCATTATGGCATCGTAATATGCCGACATATTCGTGTAATCACCCATGCTGTCTTTCTGAATATTTTTATTGAATTTCTAACTATCTATACAAGATTTATCAAAGCAAATTTTTGTTTGGTCTTTCCCTCTTACTTGCTTTGATTAAAACTCTCAAGAACACCAACCGCAAATCAAATACTGAGCAACGGGCACGGTGAATCAAACCTAATTATTACACAGTCGATACAGTTCCTTTACTATTTATTGACAACTCTGTGCGGTTTATACAAAAGTCGTAGGGCAAGTCTTTACAAATTGATCATTCCCATAATTAAATATTAATTATTAGAAGGGTCTGCTCTTTATTTCTAGATTTAATGTCATTAAAATAGTTCTCATATCTAAGGACAACCCAAGGGGTATCTTATGCCTATTTGCATGGTCGCCAACCCTAAGGGAGGCGTTGGAAAATCAACTATATCCACCAATATAGCGGGATATTTTGCGTCACTTGGCAAAAAGGTAGCCCTAGGGGATCTTGATCCCCAGCAATCTTCCAGACTTTGGCTAAGCCTAAGACCGCCTGCCGCACCACAAATTACGGCATGGGATTACGACGAGGATGCACCAAAAGACTCACTGGGTAAATTTAACTACGGGGTGCTTGATACGCCGGCAGGTTTCGATGAAAGAAAACTAAAGAAAGCCCTCAAAGTTGTCGATAAAGTGATCATCCCAATTCAGCCGAGCGTATTTGATATTTTTGCAACCCAGCATTTTATTAATATTTTGCTAGAGATGAAACAAACCAAATCACTGGATATTGGGATTATCGGTATGCGCGTTGATGAGCGAACTATCTCTGCTGCAAAATTAGCAGAATTTCTTGCAACACTCCCCTTTCACCATATTGGGAATGTGCGAAGTACACAGTACTATGTTCACTTAGCGGCTCATGGGTTAAGTCTATTTGACATGACACCAAGTAAGGTTGTAAAAGACTTGGAGCAATGGGCTGCCATAGGCGACTGGCTAAAGAAATAAATCACTATTCTTAATAAACAAAAAGCGCCAAACAGATCTTCTGTCTAGGCGCTTTTTATTTTCAAGTGTGGATTTGTATTAGAGTTCCACCATCGTTCCAAGCTCAATCACACGTCCAGGATCGACCTTAAAGAAGTCAGCCGCCCGAGAGGCGTTTTGCATCATGGAGATGAATAAATGCTCTCTCCACATGGACATTTGAGGAATCTCGTGCGCTACAACGGAGTCACGTGCAAGGAAGAAAGATGACTCTTCAACAACACAGTTAATATTGTGATTGGTGTTGAGTAATCTAAGGATGTGTCCAATATCAGGAGTTTCCTTAAATCCATACACAGCACGAACTAAGAACATGTTATTTCCCAGATCCTTAAGTGCGATACGCTTTTCATCGCTTACCCTTGGAACGTCCCAGACACTAACCTTTAAAAATATCACACGCTCATGTAGAACTTTATTGTGTTTTAAATTGTGCAGTAAAGCTGCAGGAACATAGTCAATGTGCGCAGTTAAAAAGATCGCAGTGCCCTCTACCCTTGCTGGTGGGTGTTGCATCAAAGAACTTAAAAAGTCTTCGATTTGAATCCCGCTATCGACAGCGCGTTTTCTAAGAAGTTGACGGCCTTGATACCAAGTCATCATAAGCAAGAAACAAATTGCGCCGATGACGAGTGGAAACCAACCCCCCTCTAAAATTTTCGCAAGATTGGAGGCAAAGAAGCCGAAATCAACAACCATGAATACACTGATAACGAGCGTTACGAGTAGTGGATTCCATTTCCAAACCACCTTCATCACCACCGCAGCTAAGAAAGTAGTCATCAGCATGGTGGTGGAGACCGCAATTCCGTAGGCAGCGGCTAAGTTATCTGATTTTTTAAATGCCAGTACAACGATAACAACGATTAGACATAGCATCCAATTGATAAAAGGCACATAGATCTGACCAATTTCACGCTCTGAGGTAAAAAGCACTCTCATACGGGGTAAAAATCCGAGCAATATAGCTTGACTGGTCATTGAGTATGCGCCTGATATACAGGCCTGAGAAGCAATCACCGTTGCCACCGTTGACAAGATCACCAAAAACAGGGAAAAACCTTCTGGAGCCATCAAGAAAAAGGGATTTGAAATCGACTCAGGATTAGTTAAAAACATAGCCCCTTGCCCGAAATAGTTTAAAAGCAAGCAAGGCATTACTAGAAAGAACCAGGCAAACTGCACAGGCTTAATACCGAAGTGACCCATATCCGCATACAAGGCTTCAGCACCCGTCAACACAAGAAAAATAGAGCCAGTTACAGCAAAGGCAATTGCTGAATCGTGACGCATGAAGTCGTAAGCATAGATCGGATTAAATGCGAGCAATATTTCTGGTGCGTTAAAGATTTGGTAAAGCCCCATGAGTCCAATAACGCTAAACCATACCACCATGATAGGACCAAATAGACCACCAACGATCGCAGTTCCTTTTTTCTCAAAAACAAAAAGAGCAATCAAAATTATGATTGTCAAAGGCAAGATGTACGGGGTCAATCCGTCTGAGATGACCTGCATACCTTCCAAAGCTGATAGAACAGAGATTGCGGGGGTTATTACCGCATCACCGTAGAACAAACATGCACCCAACACACCAACGATTGTTAGGGTCATGGCTCGCTTGGTTCCAACTTTGGTAGTTCTTATCGCCAATGCCATGAGAGCCAAGATACCGCCCTCACCGTGATTGTTGGCGCGCATCACAAAAAGCACATACTTTAGTGACACTACGAAAACAAATGCCCAAAATACCATTGAGATGACGCCGAAGATTGAGTCATGATTTAAAGGTATGCCGTTGGCAGGATCAAAACAGGCTTTAAGCGCGTATAAAGGGCTTGTGCCAATATCGCCGAACACAACACCTATGGCGGCCAGTATCAACGCGGCCGTACCGCCCTTACTGTGTCCATGTGTGTTTTCAATATCTACGGGGGGGAGCTGCTTAGATTGGGAATACTCAGGATTACTTAGAGACATAAACTGCTTTAAAGCTAAGGATTGCGCATTGTAGAGGAATAAAAAGCCTCGTCAAGGCCAAACCTAGCCAACAAATAGCGTCCAGATAAGTCTCTGATTTAATTAGAGATTTCAGGCACCCTGGCCGCGAAATCCCCGGTATAAATGCACTGAAAAAGGGAACTTTAGGGGAAGTGTAAAGTTCTGTAATCCTGCGCCTAAATTCGCTCAGTGTTGTGCAGAAATTCCTTAATTTTCAACCACTTTTAAATGGCTGCAGCTTTAAGCTTTTGGGCTCGTAGATACTGTGAAATTAGTGCTACACAAATAAAAACTACGCCTACTGCATCACTTGAAGTAGATGGGTAAACGAGAGCAAATCCTGAAACCACAAAAAGCACTCGCTCCAGTAAGGTAGTTTTAAGCCAAGCCCAGCCCTGAAAACCGGCCGCTATAGCCGCGATTCCTAAGGCTGCGGTTACGGTAACCTCTGCAATGGACAACCAGTTTGCATTTGCAAGTGCCTTTGTCGAGCCCATCAATAAAAGTCCTTGTCCATTGGTATCAAGTACAAACATGAAGGGAAGCAAAAAAGCAGGAACCGTATATTTCCAACATTGCAATGTGGTTTTATAAGGATCGCCGCCAGTAATGGCTGCTGCTGCAAAGGGTGAAAGTGCGGTGGGGGGCGAGACCTCACTAAGCACTGCATAGTAAAAGATAAACATATGCGCAGCAAAATCAGGAACACCTAATTTTATGAGCGCAGGCGCAGCTATGACCGCACAAATAATATATGAGGCTGTAACGGGTACAGCCAGACCAACAATCCAAACCACCAGTGCTGTAAAAATAGCAGTTAAAAGCAGTGATCCATCTGCATAATCAATCACAATTGTGCTGAACTTTAACCCAAGTCCAGTGAGAGTCACGACACCCACAATGATCCCTGCTCCAGCGCAGGTTGCCGCTACGTTTAAAACTCCCAATGAGCCCCCCTCCAAGGCCTTTATTAAAGGGGACTTCCAAAGGGCTAACCACTTGTTGCCTATACCCCTGAATAGGTCATAGGAAATTAGGGAAGTATCTTCGCGAATCATACTAGTGAAAAACGACACAACTGTCGCCCAAAAGACAGATAACACAGGCGAATAGCCCCACATCATGAAGAAAACAATGGAGATTAAAGACAGGAAGTGATACCAGTACCTACACGTCAGTCGCCACAAAGAATCACTAGCCTCAATAATGCTATCTGCAAAACCGTATTTACGTGCGTCAATCTCGACCATCAAAAATAAGGCAAGATAGAACAAACAAGTTGGAATGGTCGCCATCAAAAGAACATCTAAGTAAGAGATGTTCAAAAATTCAGCAATTAAAAATGCCGCAGCACCTAAGACGGGTGGAGAAATAATGGCCCCTAGCCCACCAGCAGCCAAAAGCCCACCTGCCGCATTTTTCTCATATCCGACCTTTGCAAGCATGGGGTATGCCACAGCCCCCAGAGTAACTGTCGTAGCAACTCCAGAGCCTGAGGGGCCGCCCAGCAAAAAAGAGGAAAGAACTACGGTGCGCCCAGCACCGGTTGCTTTACCGCCCATGGCCGAAAAGGAGAAGTCAATATAAAACTTACCCGCGCCTGAATACTGCAAAAATGCGCCAAAAATTGTGAACAGTATGATCAAAGAGGAAGATACATCTATCGCAACTCCGAAAATCCCCTCCAAGGTCATATACATGACACCCACTAAACGTCCAACATCATAGCCCTTGTGAGTCCAAGGAGCTGGAAGATAAGGACCAACTAAGGCGTACAAGATAAACAGTGAAGTGATAATGGGCATAACCAAACCATTGGTTCGGCGCATGGCCTCCATTACTAGGAAAATCAAGCACAGACCAAAGAAAATATCCAAGCCCTCTGGCATGGTATTACGGTCTGAGAAATCATCACCACCTTGAATCATGTAAAGCACTATCACAACAGACAGTGCTGCTGCAATCCAGTCCCACCACATAATCCTGTGCCTAAATTTGGAACTGATGGGAAATAAAAGAAAGCATAAAAACAAAACCATCGCCACGTGCACGGGACGCATGATCTGGGTCGGAACAATAGAGTAAGCCGCGTATAAATGAAACAACGACATACCTATGCACATGACAGTAATCATCACGGCGCGCCATCCTGAGAATTTATTAGCTGCGCCCTCCTCTTCCTCAATGTAGCTCTCAGCCTTTGCTAAAGACTCTTCACTAACCTGCTCTAGTTCATCAATATTGATCGACTCAGCGAGTGCATGTTGCTCAGGTTTTGTGTTCATCAATTAACCTTTATCCCTTTTTCTTTAAAGTAACGTAGTGCTCCAGGATGAAATGGGATTGGTGTTGCAACTTGTTTTTGATCAGCTAAATTTAAATTTTCAGCTTCCTTATGAGCTGCCACCAAATCAGCTTTATGTTCAAACACAGTTTTAACAATGTTGTAAGCGGTTTTCTCATCCATATTTTCGTGACACACGAGAATATTCATAACAGTTGCTTGTTTGTTATCAGCATTCATACCGCGGTAGACAGATTTTGATATTACATCCGAGATATATAACTTTCCGTATTTAGCATTCATCGCATCAACCAATTCTGCATGGTCGATCAATTTAACTTTTGTACCTGGTGTGTTTGCCAAATCTGTTACAGCCGCAGTAGGTAATCCTCCTACCCAAAAGAAGGCATCAATTTTCCCGTCTTTAATTGCATTAACGGACTCAGCGGCTCCCAGGCGCTCTCGTTTAATGTCCTTATCCTTGTCAATACCTGCAGCCTCAAGCAAACGAAACGCCATTACTTCTGTGGCGCTCCCTGGAGACCCAGTAGATACGCGCTTGCCCTTCATATCTTTCATCGAATTAACGCCCGTCCCCTCCACAGTTACCACATGCATCCTGTTGGGATACAGGATCATTAATGTACTTAAAGGTACTTTATTATTTTTGAATTTCTCAATGCCAGTAAATGCGTCTAAGCCCGCGTCGGTCATCGTAAATCCAATGTAAGGCTTACCGCTTCCAATTAGCTTTAAATTATCAACAGAACCACCCGTTACTTCAGCAGTCGCCTGAAACCCTGGAATGTACTTAGAGAAAATCGATGCCATTGCGCCACCCATTGGGTAATAAACACCACCTGTGCCACCCGTAGCAATGGATATATTTTGGGAATATGCAGAGACACATAAACTCAAGCACATTGACAGTATCAGGGTGAATTTTTTTAGCAACATGAGCGCACTCCAGCGTAATAGTAGTTAGCGCCAAGGCTAACAGACTCAGTGCGCACTTGAACCTAGAGGTAATACGTAGAAAAATTCAGTGGCTTAGGATGATTCAGTTAGCTTTTTGGCCTTCTGATTAAACCCACTTTGAATCATCAAATACTAGGTCCTCAAGCCTTAGAGAAGCGATCCAATTGTTCATGTATCTCAGCAATCAAATCAATCATATTTGAACCGGCTCAGCGCTCCAACCTGCTGCGACTAGATCAACTGTTAGCTTGTTGGTTTGATCAGAGTTGCGAGGCGTCATAGGAGGCATTGTTCGCATCCAACCCGAGTCAGAGTAGAGGACCGATAGGGCCGCTTTAACGCTCGCGACTAAAGACTCCTGAGCTAAGATCGTTCTGTGCTCAGTCGCCCGTTGAACCGATGACTCACCCCTCGGTGTACCCTGCTTGGACCATGCGATCTGAGAGTCCGCAGCTGTTAGATTTGTGGTTGCAGAGATGCATCCTGCAAATCCGTTAGTGCTGGACTCATATAAAGTTGCCTCAGAGCTTGGAAACACCTGAAACCCCGGTACTTCCTTCACAACCGCCTTGGAATAAGCAATATCGCCGGCGCTGTCTTTAATACCCACCACTTTGTCGCTATATTGTTTTGCCAATTTCGAAACAACCTCAATCGGCCAAGGAACGCCAGTATTTTGAGGAATGTGGTAAAGATAAATTGGGATTGTCGCAGTACCAAGCAACTGAATCAGTTGATGGACATAGGACAATAGTCCAGAGGGGTCAATACCCTTGTAGTAAAACGGCGGAACGATCAACGCTCCGTTAAAACCCAACTGATCTGCAGCAGTCGTCAACGTAAGGGTTTCAGCAAGCGAGGATACTCCCGTGCCCACCATGATGCGTGACATGGGCAAACCCGCATCCTTAACCGCCTGCATAATTTTTATGCGCTGCTCTGTGCTGAAGGAGGCCGCCTCGCCCGTTGTACCCAGTAAATTGATACCGTCACAACCGTGATCAAGTAAATATCTTAAATGCTTTACCAACCGCACAGTATCAGGGGTAAAGTCATCATGAATGGGGGTTGCAGAGGCGGCAACAACGCCGGTAATGTATTTTGACATTTTAGTTTATCAGTCGTACCGTAAAACCCGGCTTTGCAGGGGGCGGAATGAGGCAATATAAATGAATTTGCAACAGCTAACCTAAGCACAAAGCAAATGAGTCTCACTTCATTTGCTTAGGTATATTAAGTTAAGCAGGTGATTTATCTGGTTCACCCTCGGTTGCAGGCTCAGGTGCTGCTACAGGTTTTGGTGGTGGAGGTGGCGGAGGAGTAAGAGCGACTGGAGGCGTAATTGGAGGTAGAGGAACCTCAGGCTCGACAGGGTCAAGAACTTGCATCGTTTGAGTCACGATTGAGCAAAGTTTACCCGCATCATTTTGAATGCTAACTTGCCAAACCATTGTCGATTTACCTCTGTGAAACGCCCTAGCCTCTGCCTTAAGTACTGAACCAACTTCAGCAGATGCCATGAATTTAGTGCTTGAATCTTTGGTCACTACTTGTGTGCTACTTGGGTTATTCATAAGTGTACCGACCACACACAATGTATCTGCAAAGGTCATATAAACACCCGCGTGAATGACTTCGCCCACAGAGAAGAAGTCCTCTCTTAGCTCCAATTCACCTAACACTTTTTCAATGCCCACCTCCGTCACTTTGACACCGAAGAGTCCGGGGAAAATAGGCTCAAGTAGTTGGGTAATTGATTCGACGTCGTACATAACCGCCTTTTGCATTAAAAGTTAGAACTCTGACCAGTTAGTAAACCAGTGATGTTGGCAATTATATTCCCGTCCTAACCTTAACCTCCCCCCCTAGTTTTAACTAAAGTTAACTAGGGCCAGGCACTAATTAGGTGACAGGAGGAGCAAAAAAGCGGTTTTAGCAGGTTACTTTCATTTAGGCTGTTTAACTATTCGTAAATACGGTTTCACAGCGTTCCATCCTCCAGGGAAGAGAGTCTTGGCATCCTCATCTGACACAGAGCCCGCAATAATTACATCTTCACCATTTTTCCAATTAACCGGAGTTGCCACCTTGTGTTTAGCAGTTAACTGCATCGAGTCAAGAGCCCGCAGAATTTCATCAAAATTACGCCCGGTGGTCATGGGGTAAGTCATCATTAGTTTGATCTTTTTATCGGGACCAATAACAAAGACGGATCTAACTGTTGCACTGTTAGCTGCTGTTCTGACCTCTGAGTCGCCCTTCTCATCTGCGGGAAGCATGTTGTAGAGTTTCGCAACATTGAGGTCTGTGTCCCCAATCATTGGATATTTCACAGCTGACCCTTGGGTCTCCTCGATGTCTTTTGCCCAACTTCCGTGACGGTCAACAGGATCCAAACTCAGACCGATCAACTTGCAATTGCGTTTTGTAAACTCTGTCTCGATCTTAGCCATGTAACCAAGCTCAGTTGTGCACACAGGCGTAAAGTCTTTGGGGTGAGAGAAAAGAATCGCCCAACTCTCACCTATCCAGTTGTGAAAGTTAATCTTGCCCTGAGTTGTTTGGGCTTCAAAATCGGGAGCAGTATCATTTATTCGAAGTGACATTATTTCAATTCCTAAAAAACATTTAAAACCTAATATTCCTCAACCCTTGTACTCTAAAACATGAAGTCCGCCGTTCCAGTCAGTGACGTACATCAAACCCTCAGGCGTGACGTAGGCATCGCAAGTTTTGGCAGCAAAAGCGATATTGGGTCTTGGATCCATCATCTTCTTGGGCAGTGGTGGTACCCAATAAGCGAGTTCTTTGGGTTCAAAAGCATTTGAAATATCAAACACCCTGACTCCGGCGTTATTGTAGGTAGCAAAGATTGTTTCTTCACTTTGGAAAGATCCAGGCCTATTTTCATGAAGGTTATGTGGACCAAACGTTCCAAGACCGCAATAATCTCTGTCTTTGGGAGTGGGTAGAGTCGAAATCGGCACAGGATTTTCGGAGACTCGCACATCCAAGACAAAGGTGTGGAATATACCCTTTGCACATTTCTCAGCATTGGCCTCGTCGGCCACTACACAAAGACCACGCTTTGGTAAAGGCAACGGAGTATGAGTGCCGCCTGGGAATGGAGGTGCCCAGTTGATGTGAGAGAGTAGTTTGGGCGCAGTGGGGTCACTTAAATCGTGAATAGTGAACCCCCCGTCACGCCAAGCCCCATAGCCCCTGTTACCTGCTGTAATCATATGATGGAGCGCCATCCGCTTGCCTTTTGGCATCGTCGATACCTCGCCGGCCGCACGGTTTTGGCCAGGCATCCACCACTTTGACACAATTTCAGGTTTAGTAATATTTTGCAAATCAACGGTGACCAAAATAGTATCCGTAAAGCCGTCCAAGTGTGCAGCAATGTAAGCATACCTTCCACCGACCCACCAAAGACGGTTAATGCCAATTCCCGGCATCTCAAGAAAAGCAATTTCTCTCATCTCAGTCGGATTAGAGATGTCATGGATGGATAAGCCTGATCTAAATTTCTTGCGATTGGTCAGACTATCTGCAGGGTTGTTTTCAAAGTAACCACGCATGTCGTTGTAAGACTGCATAGCAACAATGTTGGCTCCGTTCGCAAGTAAAAGTAAATTCTCTGCAACTTGTAAGTGGTGTGTGCGAGTATATTTACCAGCTGTAAAGAAATTAACAGGTTTCAAATCCTTTGGATTTGCAGCGTCCAAAATAGTCACACCATCACTGTGCATGTGGCCTACATAAA
>Ga0007882_10000296_pt1 | contig 29119 bp, 19 predicted proteins | sample CryBogCBH12Aug01_FD_71195 | JGI IMG/M metagenome (GOLD analysis project Ga0007882, IMG submission 71195) | Freshwater microbial communities from Crystal Bog, Wisconsin, USA - CBH12Aug09.1 | ecosystem: Environmental > Aquatic > Freshwater > Lake | place: Crystal Bog, Wisconsin, USA | collected... | reverse complement strand
TGGGAGGAAAGCGAGGGGGACGACGACATGTCCCGTCGGGGGAAAGCGGTGTCGTGCCACCGCAGTCCAAAGTTGTGGCCGGGCTCCAACAAGTTGGCGCAGCCGGAAACGGCCACATTTTTTATAAGCCCGATACCGAGCCACCCTTCACGAACCACCCATCATGGTGCAAAGGTTGGACCACGAAATTCACGAGATACACCAAAGTGCCGAGGCTTGGCAAAGGAGATCGCCATGAACCCCCAAGACCAAAGTAGTTTCCAACCGGCATGTCATTGTTTGCTTTACCGGGGGGGAAAGCTATACCGGTCCGCTACGGCGGCACCGGGCGAAGATTTCACATAATCCACGGTAGCTTTTTCAGGGGAGACCGTGACGCGAACATGGCCTGCATTACCGAGAAAGGTGCCTTGCCGGTAACCGTAGTTTGCCAAATCCCGGATACGGTCGTTCCCGGCGAAGCTGGGCTGGGGAACCATCAGATAAAGAATCCCGTCCAACTCCTGACGGGCGTAGAAATTATCATGCGCCTTGAAAACAGCCGTGACGCGATTACGGAGGAGGAGTTGGTGAATTGGCAGGGGCCAACCGGGACGATGTTGAGCAAAGCCCTCGGTTCCATCCAGGTTTTTGCCGCCCCACTCGTTGAACCCGGCGATCTCCACACCACCGCGGGAAGCCTGGTCGCCGCAGAGGAGATTATGCAGGAAGACGAATTTGAATTTTGCGCGGCTGCCGGCCAGCGTCCGGGCGAGCCAATCATATTGTTCGCGACCCAGCGACCAAGCCCAGCCATCGCCGCCACCGCCGCGCTGGCGAAGCGAATACCGATAGGGGTCGAGCACGACGAACAGCGCATCGCCCCACGTCCAGGCATAATAATTTTCGAGCAAACCGCAAGGCGTTTGGGGAATGGCATTGCCAGTGTAAAAAGAGTCGGGAACCGGATTGGGAAAGTAGCCTTTGCGCAACCGATTAGACCAGACAGCCAAGCTGTCGGGGGAGCCGTCATCGTAGCGGCTGCTCTCGCCGTCATGCACGCCCAGGGCAAGGAAGAGGGGAACGGAAGATGCGATCTGCCCCAGGTAAAACCGTTGGGCCAAATACTGCCGCGCCGCCTCAACCCGCGTTGCGTGCTTGTCGGTCATGAAGAGGTTCCCGAGGTCAATGTGGAAGTCCGGCTCTTCGGCACGAATGTTGGCGAGTGATTGCGCATACACTTCCGCGCTGGTGTGTTCATCCAGATGCACATCCGCCGTCATGGTGAAAGTGAAGGTGCTACCGGGTGGCCGCGCCGTGGAGAAAGAATAGTCCGGGCGGTTGGTGAATGGGGATGCGCCAGTCAGCCGCGAATGGAATTGGTAGAAATATTTTGTGTTCGCTTGCAGCGGAGCAATAACAAATTCAACCGGAACTCCGGGTTGGAACTGGCGGATCGGCGTCTGATGGGTGGGGGCGCCGGCTTGCATTCCGTAGGAAACAAACCCTTCCAGGTTTTGATACGCCAAGACGCTCAAGGTGACAGAACCCGGCTCCGGCCGGGCGAGAATCAAATCATACGCATGAGCGGGCACGGCGACGTTAAAATAATTCGTCACGGCTTGCCCGTGATGGCCATGTCCCTCCGCAGGTTTGGCGACCGACGCCGAAACATCGAACACGACGGTTAGCCAGACGCTGGCGATCACGACCGAAAGGGCTTTATCAGGCATGGCTCGTTTTCGCTTTGATGGTGTAGCTATGAGCAATGTCGCCGGTCTTTTGTTGCGCAGTTTCATCCGACGGGAGATAGCAGCGAAGGTAATCCACCTTCACATTTTCCGGCGAGACGGTGACGCGTAAATGGCCGGAATTCGGCAGCTTTAAGCCGGACTGGTAGCGATCCTCATTATAGGCAAAGTAGCCTTGGTCGGCGGGCATGGGCACTTCCTGATAAACGACGCCATCACGCTGTTGCAGCGCATAAAGGTGATCATGCCCCTGAAAGAAAATGGTCACGCCATGCTTGACCATGAGTTGATGGACGGGCAATTCCCAACCCGGCCGACGCTCGGCGAATTCCCAATCACCGCGCTGGTTCCGGCCACCCCATTCATACAAGTCACATTCCTCCACGCCGCCACGGCCGGAACCCATGACGTGATGGGCGAAGACAAATTTATATTTGGCCCGGCTCGTCGCCAGCGTCCGCTTGAACCAATGATATTGGGCATCGCCGAGCGTGAGCCCCCACCAATCGCGCGATTTGCCACCAGCGTGGCCGCCCCGACCGCCGCCCAGGTCGTTTTCATGAAAACCGCTATCCACCTGCACGGGTGAATGCCAGTAGTTGTCGAGAATCACAAACAGCGCATCGCCCCAAGTCCACGCGCAGTAGTCTTTGCGCAGCCCGACAGACGGCAACGTTTCGGCGTCCCCGGAATAAAATTTGTCCGGCGCGGGGGTTGGAAAAAAACGGTTGCGCGCGTTCTGGGCGTGAACCGCGACGGCATGCCGTTCGTCCGATTGATTAAAATTGAAAAGCGATGCCTGTTCGTGATTGCCGTTGAGCAAAAACAACGGCGCACTTTGGCTGACGAGACCGAGAAACGGACGTTGCAGAGTGTAGCGTTCGGCCACAGCAGCGAACGTTACTTCGCGAACCGGCGCAACGCTGAAATCGTCGCCCATGCAGATATAGAAATCCGGCTTGTCCCGGGCGACGTTCAACAAGGTACGGGCATATAGATTCGGCTCGCTCATCTGGGGGCGTTCGGGATGGGAATCGCCCTGAATGGCAAAAGTGAAGGTGCTGCCAACGGCGCGCTGGGTATGAAAGCGGCATTCGGGGCGGGCGGTGAAGTTCGTTTGGCCCGGCGAGCGGAAATTCAGCCGGTAAAAATATTGCGTGTTCGGTTGCAGATTATCAAAAACGGTTTCGACAGGCATGCCGGAAGCGAAATGGAGCAAGCCAGTCTTAGCGGAGTAAGCACCCGGCGCAGTTCCATACTCAAAAAACCCATCAATCGTTGCCTGAGCCAGCGAGTTTACGGTCACCGATTGGTCGCTGACCCGCCCCAGCACCAGCGACAAGCCGTGGTAGGCCGACAGCTCCGGCGGCAGCACATAATCCTGCTCGTCGCGCCGACCGCGTCCACCGCCGCCTTTTTTCCGCTGGCCGGGTGGCTTTTCCTGAGCCATAACCGGCAGGGAAACCCAAGCCAGCATAGAGGCCAAAACCCCGAGGAATTTTCTGCGATTGGTTAAATATTTCACACGATTACCATTTTATCAGTCGGGGTCGCGGCGCACGAGGCGAACCTAGTTCATATTTGTAAATGGCATGACAACTATCGGGCAAGACGGCGCGGCGGGGAGGCCAAGCTTGGGAGCGAGCAAATTCAAAGGGTAAATATTTCTTTTCATGGGACTCAATCAACGGCACCAAATAGAAAGTCCGTTTGCGGAATGGTCGGCGACGCGATCGGGTCGGCATAAACAAAGGGGGTTTTGGCGGAGAACCCGGCGATGCCGCGAAGTTGCTGCAATGCGGCGCGCTGCGCGGGCGCGAGGGTTTTATTCACGACGGCAAAATGCGTCGCATAATAAAACGACAGTTCGCCGTCGAGTTCGCCGTAATGGCGGCACAGTTTCAGGACTTTTTCCCGGCTGGCTGAACCGCCGGACATGAACAGCCGCAGTTCCGTGGCGACGGCGCGGCGCGTGCTGACGATGGCCAGCAAATCGTTCCGTTGTAAATCAACGAGGCTCGTGATCTGTTCACGCTGCGGCGGGTTGAGGGCGGCGAGAAAGGCCTCGCCGCTGTCGCCGGTGAGCGCGGTGCTGATGGAATAATTCTTCTGGTGCACCGCCGGTGCGTCCTTGAGGTAAAAGGAACCGAAGTAAGTGCCGTGACCTTCCGGGCAAAAATAGGTGTCGGACTCCACCGAACCGGCATACCAGCTGAAGAACTCGCTGGCGTAGGTCATCATCGCCACATGGACGGGGTGGGACACGGTGCGCCGATCAAAGGCATCAGACTCCGCCACTTCCGGCCAGGTGCGCGAATCGCCGAACTTGAGCCGGGCGAACTCCGCTTTTTGCGCGGGGGACAACGAACCCACGATCTGGCCATAGACTTCCGCGCGCTGATACGCGAGCTCACCACTCGATTCAAAAATAACGGATGTGTATTTCATAACCGCCGCGCGATTCAAGCCTTGGCTGCCGGCAGGAAAATCGCCCGCGAGCTGGCGACAAAACGCCTGAATGAGCGGCAGTCGTTTTAATGCCAGATCACGAATTTGCGGTGCCTGGGCTTTGCCAAGCTCGACCAACCGTGCCTTTTGCTCAGCGTTCAAAATGCGCAGCACGTTATTGGCAATGCGCGTCAGAAAATCCGTGTTATGCCCCATGGCCGCGCCGTCAATATCGCGCAGGTTTTGAAAACCGAAATAATCAGATATTTTTCCCGGCGGCAAAAACGTGTCACAGTTGAAATCGCCCGTGAGGAAGGCCAATCCGTCAAAGGCAATGGTGTTCAACTGGGCGCGGTCAGAAGTGGCCTGTTCGATGGAATATTGCCGGTGGTTTCCCGGACTGTGGCGCAGCGGCACGGCGGTTTCCGACGCATCCGCAAAACAGAGGGTGGCACCTAGCATCAATGATCCTGCCGACAAGACAAAGGTAGTTTTCATAGTTGTTGATTAAAATTTAGCCGGATGATTTCGGGCATCCTAGCATGAGCAACCTTAAGCAAACGTGAAGAAATTGCGGCTGCCCGGTGCAAGCAGGCGGGTGAGCGTCAGGTCACCGGGGGCAAACCGGAGTCGGCAGGGATGGGATTAACGAATCAAAGCAAACCAAAGGCAGTTGACCGGCCGCAACTAAGTGCAAAAGGCGCAAAGGTTGGACCACGAAACACGCCACAAAAAAACACCGACAGTTTTTTTGCCCCAAACGGCAAGATGCCAAAAAAGTTTAAAAAAACACAAATTCCGGTTAGAGCTTTAACGCGGTCACATTATGATTGAATAACGATTGACTTGGTAGTTATTTGTGATAGATATATTTCCAGTCAGCTGAATGACCAGACTTCTGGAGTTCTTTTACTCCCACCAGACAACTGGAGGTTTAACCCATATTAAACCTAAATTTGCTTCAGACCAGTAGGCTGGATGGCGCATGAAAAACATTGTTTTATCATGAAAGAATTTGAATTCCGTTTTCCAAAACTTAAACAGCCGGCTTTGGCATTGTCCCTATGGCTACTGGCGGTCCTATTGGGATCGGGAATACCCCTGCGAGCAGGCGCGTTCTATTGGCTTGGCAATGGCAACACGGCTGCCACCAGACAGTGGAATTATTCAGCGACGCTTTGGTCGCAAAATGCGGCGGGAGGTGGAAATAACTCCTTGCCGAATTTTACCACCGCGCCCGGGGATGATCTGGTGTTTGGAAATTATAACACCTCAGAAAACACCCTGAATACGAGAAACACTCCCGGCACATTTTATGCCCATTCAATTACCTTCACATGTAACGGATGGATTTTGGTCGTCAACGCCGCCACGGACAAGCTGGTTCTCGGGGCGGGCGGCATCACAAACAACATTGGAAATGTAACCGGTGCCCCGACTTCGGGCGTGAATAATCCGCCGATTAATGCCATTCGCGATTACATTGAGTTAGGTGCCAGCGCGACGATTTACAACGGTGACACCAATCAGCAGCTCACGATTCGACAGGATCCAACGGACTTCACGGCGGGCAATGGTTATTGCCTAGATAACAAAGGATACACGCTCACGTTTGACGGGCCGGGAACCAACGTTTTTAATGCGCCTACCGCCGGGTCTCACGCCGGCGGGGCCATCAAGGGCGCCGGCGGCGTGATCAAGAATGGCACTGGCTTAACAACTTTCAGCGCCACCAATACTTATACTGGACCGACGGCGGTCAACGCAGGTCAGCTATCGGTCACGACTTGGAGTTCCGGTGGTGGTGCTTATACCGTAGCCGACGGAGCATCCCTAAACGTCAAGGTCGGTTCAGCGGGGACGACCTTGAACGTATCCAGCCTGAACATCACCAATACGACGACCACCAACTCTTTGATTTTGGCCTTGTCATCGTTGGGAAACCCCACAGTGCCGGTGGTCTACGCCACCAACTTCATCTTGAACGGCACGGTGTATGCGACCATTACCGGTTCCGGCTTTTCTCCAGGGACAGTTCCATTGATTCAATACACCGGGAACATTCAGGGGGGCGGCACCTTGGTTGCCAACCCGCTGCCGGCGGGTCTCGGTGCCTACCTGACCAACAATACCGGCGCAAAACAAATTCAACTGGTGGTTTCTTCCGTTCCCAGCCTGGTGTGGCTGGGCAAAACGAATTCGACACTGGTTAACACCTGGGATAGCGGCGTGACGACAAATTGGTTTGACCCGATTGCCGTCCAGCCGACTTATTATGCAAATGGTCTACCGGTGCGATTTGACGACACCGGGTTCACCAACCTTGTCACCCTGGCTGCGACCGTGACCCCTTTCAGCCTCACGGTAAGCAACAACGCCAAGACGTATACCCTGACCAATGATGGCATCAGTGGGTTTCAAGTCATCCCCAGCACAGGTTTTATAAAAGACGGCCCAGGCAAGTTCATTGTGGCCACTTCCAACAGTTATACCGGTTTTACCTTTATCAAACAGGGCATCCTTCAGGCGTCCGCCGCCAATGCAATCGGACGTGGTCCGGGACAAGCCGGAGCGGGGCTAACCAATAATGGCATCCTTGATCTAAATGGCTTCTCGCAGAATATTGGTGCGCTGAACGGCTCGGGCCTGATCACCAATAGCACGGCGACCCCGGTCACCCTGCAATCGCAAACTCCAGGAAATGGCGGAACTTTCACGGGCCGGATTGATGAGGGAACCTCAGGAGGGCAATTCACGTTTAACAAAAGCGGTGGCACCTTGACGCTTTCCGGAAACAATAATTATTCCGGCGGCACGTTCTTCGTGTCGGGCGGGGCGGCGGCAACCCGGTGGATTATTTTAGGGGGGGACAACGTATTGGGGACTGGCCCCGTAACTTGGAATGTTAATAGCACGCTGACGCCGGATGCGAATGCACGCTCATTAAACAACAATATTGTTTTCAACACCTCGGCCACCCTCGGCAACACTGGTGCCGGCCGGTTAACCCTTGCCGGACCGGTCACGCTTCAGAGCGGGGTGGACCAGTCCCTTACCGTGAATAGCGATAGCGCATTCTCAGGCCCAGTGGCTTCAGGCACATATCTCGTTGGCGGACTGCAAATCAAGGACGGGCCGGGTGAATTGAGATTCCTTAATAACAACGTTTCCTTGATACAAGTGGCAAACGATCTGGAGATTAATGATGGCGGCATCATTATTGATGGCGCCAGCTTTGCCATTGCGGGTTCAGCCGCGCCAAAATTCCGCGTCCAAAGCCAGTTGACGAATGGGCTGGCCAGCCTGGTGGTTACCAACAATGGTTCCCTCACGGTCGGAAATATCAATGGCTATTACCGCCTCCAATTGGGCGATACGTCTTCCGGTACGGGCAGCACCAACCTTGCCGATATCTGGGGCAGTTTGACGGCGGACGGGGTCACTTTAGGCTATACTTCGACCAATAGCGGCGGGGGTTATCTGGCTCGCTTGAATTTGCATAACGGCAGTCAGGCGACGTTAAGCCAGATCAGTGCCAGCACCGCCAACAGCACCACCCTTACCGAAGTCAATCTGGATGGGACGACCCTCAACATTCCGGATGCCGCCTCCGACAATTTTCTGGAAGGCCTGACGAGCGTGTTTCTTCGCAGCGGCGGGGTGACTCTCAATGGGGCGAATACCAGCAGCATTCATATCCGCCAAAATCTGCTGGATGGCGGTGGTGGCGGCGGATTAATTTGGAATGGCACCAATGTTTCGGCAGCTACCGCCACAGGGCTGCGGTTAGACGGCACAAACACCTTCACCGGCACAACTCTGGTCAAAGTCGGCACACTCGGCGGCATCGGTTCGCTGGCTGGCCCGCTGGTACTGGCCAACGGAAGCTCACTTTCCCCCGGAGGCGACGGGAACATCGGCACATTCACCGTCAATAACGACGTAATAATCAGTAATCAGGTTAATCTCACTTTTGAATTAAACACGACCAATGCCCTCTATCAGACCGATGGTTCCGGCGTAGTTACAAACGTGGTGCCATTGGCCACGAATGACTTGCTGATTGTAGCCGGCGCTCTAAATATCAAAGGTGCCTTACTCACAGTGACCAATATCGGCACAAATCTGGTCGCGGGAGATTACTTCAAAATTTTCAGCAAGGGAGCCACCGGTTTTACCAGCGTGAATCTACCGGCACTTGATCCGGGGTTGACCTGGCTGAACAACCTCGCGGTGAACGGATCGATTCAAGTTGTGGCGGCGACGAGCACGCCACCAATCTTAAACGCTTCAGTCGCGGGAAAGATTCTGACTTTCACCTGGACGGGTGGAACTTTTCATCTGCAATCACAAACAAACGCATTAAATGTGGGACTCTCCACGAACTGGCTTGACTATCCGGGTGGCGGCACCAGCGGGGTAAATGTGACGAATAATCCGGCGAACCCCTCGGTCTATTTCCGGTTAAGCCAGTAAAATAAAACCAGCCGGAAACCATCTCACGTTGGTTCGGACAATTAATCTTAAAGACACATGAACACACGGCCTAACATATCGATTACCGGACATTCGCGGGACCCAAAGCGAGGTTTCACCCTGATTGAATTGCTGGTGGTGATTGCCATCATCGCCATTCTGGCCGCCATGCTCCTGCCGGCGCTAGCCAAGGCCAAGGAAAAGGCGAAACAAATATCATGCGTATCCAATCTAAAACAGGCCGGAGTTGGTTTGGCACTTTACACCGGCGATTACAATGAACTGTTTCCACCGATTACCACCTACGCCAATAATGATCCAACCAGTCCCTATAGCATTGCCTGGCACAAGACTTTAGATCCATATCTCAAGCAGCAGGGAAACAATGCATCGGCAGCGACGGGTAATCTGAACACATCGAGGCCAAACAAGGTCTTTGTTTGTCCTTCGGCCAACTATGGTGGACTGACGGGGCCGGATTTACTGTCCCACACGTATTCGGCAGCCGGATCTTTAGATGGATTAAATCCGGCGAATGGCAAGGCGGTCACGGAAAACATCCCTCGCAAAGCGGTCTTTCGTTTTGGCCCCATCACCGAAACCATTCTATTGGTGGAAGCACAGTGTCACAGCGTCCAAAATGGTGGCAACAGCACGAATGGTTGCCGGAGCCATATTGATTGGTCGTTGTCTTCGGGGTTGGGCTGCCGCAATGATCTGCTCGCGCCAGCGGCGGCGACAGCACATTATCTGGACTGGCGTCACGGATCGCTATCCATGGACGTTTTGTATGGCGATTACAGTGTCCATTCGGTCAAGTTGCAAACGGCGGTCGCCAACTGGACCCAATTGCTCTGGGATAACAACAATATATTTTAGCAACGATCAACAATTGAACGTCAGCCCGCCCTCGGGAGGGCAATGACATGAAAATTCAATGCCCCGCATGCAGTTGCATCACCCGCATGATTGTTAAACATTGAAAATGAATTTGAGGGCGATGGCGCTGCAAGCAGAGAGGAGCTTGCTTCCGCCAGCAACATGAACACCGTTTGTTATCAAGAGCTCCGGCAGTGACAGGGTATTTAATTTTGCCGATACGCGGATTAGCGGTTTCACCGCCCGGTTTTATCGTATGGCCATACCCAAGCCGCAAATAAAAAATCAAGAAATATGAAAACCACCGTCACATTGAACGCCCTACTCGCCACTTCCGTGCTGACCCTGAGCGCGGCGGAATCACGATCCGCCAATGCCCCGGCCCAGAAGCCCAATGTGATCTTTATTCTGGCCGATGATCTTGGCATCGGCAGCTTGAGTTCCTACGGCGCAGATCACTTCAAGACGCCCAACATTGACCGGCTGGCACAGAGCGGTATTCGCTTTACGCATTGCTATGCCGCGCCGCTCAGCGGGCCGTCGCGGGCACTGCTGATGACCGGCCGTTACGCTTATCATACCGGCATGACCGGCAACGACAGCGGACCGCTCCTAAAACCCGAGAATGAAACCATGATCCCGAAAATCCTGAAGCCGGCGGGTTATGTGACGGGCATGGTGGGCAAATGGAGCCAATTGCCCTTGCAGCCGAGTGATTGGGGGTTTGACGAGTATCTACGTTTCAAAGGCAGTGGCGATTATTGGAATACGCAGGACCGAGCAAAAGTTTATACGGTGGACGGCAAACAGACGCCGTTGCTGGACGGGGAGTATCTGCCAGACAAGATGCAAGCCTTTGCGTTCAGCTTCATTGAACACCACAAAAATCAGCCATTCTATTTGTATTATGCCATGTCGCATGTTCATGAGGACATCCTGCCCACACCCGACACCGTGCCTGGCACCACCGATCAGTTCAAAATATACCAAGATAATGTGGCTTACATGGACAAACTAGTTGGACAACTGCTGGCGGAACTCGACCGTTTGAAGTTGCGGGAAAACACCTTGATTGTATTCGCCGGCGATAACGGCACCGCTCCCGGTTACGCGGATCGCTGCACCATCAATGGCGGCAAAGCCATTTCCGGGCACAAGGGAACCATGCTTGAGGGCGGTGCGCTCGTGCCTTGCCTGGTTAGTTGGGCCGGAAAGACGCCGGCAGGCACGGTGACGCAGAATTTTATCAGTCTGGCCGATTTTTTCCCGACGTTTACGGAGATCGTCGGAGCTAAAATACCGGCAAACCTCGTCATTGATGGTAAAAGTTTTGCGCCCCAATTGCTGGGTCAATCCGAGGCCTGGCCACGCGACTGGATTTTTGTTGAGCTCGGCCGTCATTGGTATGACCGTGAAAGCGCCTGGAAATTAAGCGAAGCAAACGAGTTGAGAGACATGAAAAATGCGCCTTATACCGAACCGCTCGTCGCGGCCAATACGCTAGACCCAGCTACCATCGCCGCCCGCCAACATCTTCAGACAATCCTCGACCAGCTCAATCCCGCAGGCGGAATTGTGGATCCGGGCGACGGGTCAGGCAAGCATGCCAACCGCGATAACAAAGCGGCAAAAAAAGCGGCCAGAAAGAAACTCAAGTCTGGTTTTATGACCAATGCCATTGATGGTGACGAAGTCAATGGGCCCAATGATTGATGAAAATCTTCAATGAAACATCATGGCGACTTCTCATTAAAAATAAATCCGCATGAAATATAACAACAATTTACTCCTGCTTGCCGGCATGGTGCTGGCGGGCGGGGTCTGTTCCGACAGTGCGGCCGCAAACGCGCCAACAAAGCGGAACGTCCTTTTTCTGGTCGTGGATGATTTACGGCCGGAACTGGGCTGCTATGGCAAGGACTATATCAAGAGCCCAAACATTGACAGCCTAGCCAAGTCGGGCGTGGTGTTTAATCGTGCTTATTGCCAGCAGTCGGTTTGTTCGCCTTCGCGTTCCAGCGTGATGACTGGTATGCGACCGGACACGACCAAGGTGTGGGATTTGGTCACTTCCTTTCGTGATGCATTGCCGGATGTGGTCACGCTGGGACAACAGTTCAAGACGAACGGCTATTTTGTGCAGGGCATGGGCAAGATCTATCATGGTGGATTGAATGACCCGGCCACCTGGTCGGTACCCTGGCAGGATCCCAAGGCACCGGTTTACGCGCTCCCGGCCGACGCTGAGTTGGCCGGCAAAAATGTTGAGCCGGTGGATGAAGATGGCTCTAATAACAAAGGAACTTCTCCAAATGCGTATTCGTTGCCGCCAACCAACGAGGTTAATCCAGCAACCCCGGTCATCGCCTCGACAGAACTGGCCGGGAAGAAAAAAGGCAAAAAAAAGAAGGCGGCGGACGGCACGCAAGGCACCAGCGATGGCGGCAAGGCGAATTCCCGTGGCCCGATCTATGAATGTGCAGATGTGCCAGATAACTTCTTTGAAGATGGCAAGACGGCCGACCTCGCGGTAAAAACCCTGGCCGATATCAGCCAGAAGTCGGAACCGTTTTTTTTGGCGATTGGTTTTAGAAAGCCGCACCTACCGTGGGTCGCGCCGAAAAAATACTGGGATCTCTACGACCCCGCGAAGATTCAGCTCGCCCCCAACCAGTTTCTCCCCATTGATGCGCCGGAATACGCCGTCCTGCCAAACGACGGTGAAGTCCGTGCTTACAAAGGTGTTCCGCCCAGCGGTCCAATTCCGTTAGAAATCCAACACAAATTGAAGCAGGCTTACTTTGCCGGGGTCAGCTATAGTGATGCGCAAATCGGCCGGGTGCTAGCGGAACTGGATCGGCTTAATCTGCGCACCAACACCATCATTGTGCTTTGGGGGGACCACGGCTGGAAATTGGGCGAACACATGGCATGGGGCAAGCATAGCAACGTGGAGAACGACGTGAATGCGCCGTTGATTTTTGCCGCACCCGGCATCAAAAGTGCCGGCGCGCATTCCGACGCGCTGGTGGAGTTTGTAGATATTTATCCGACGTTGTGCGATTTGGCTGGGATCTCCAAACCAAACACCCTTGAAGGCACCACCCTGAAACCTTTGTTGGACAATCCGAATATTGCCTGGAAGAGCGCCGCCTTCAGCCAGTATCCACGCAATGCCGGTAAAACCGGCGTGGGCAAACTCATGGGCTACACGATGCGGACGGACCGCTATCGTTTCACGATTTGGGTTAATAATAACGACCACGCGAAGTTCGAAGCCACCGAACTTTACGATCACCAGACCGATTCACAGGAAAACTACAATCTCGCCAAAAAACCGGAGAATGCCGAATTGGTCGCCAAGCTGATAGATCAATGGAAAAGAGGCTGGCGCGGGGCAATGCCCATCGCTGCTGAAAAATAAAAAGCGCCATGGTACCCCACCCTATCCTTATACTCGCAAGCGCATCTGCAATCACGAAACGGTAGATTGAAGTTCGACAAACGCAACCGGCATTGGTCCGCAGGATGAGATTCAACCGGGTGACAGCGCGTTACAAAGCGCGTATGCGGCAACCAGCCAAGAATCTAAAAAAACACAAATCAATTTGACCAGGCGGCGGTCAAATAAATCTGGTGGCTGGCAATTAAAATAAAGGTTCATGCGCGGAGGTTGCCGAATGGGGGAAGCAATTTCAGGGAACGAATTTCCATTTGCGCCACTGACGGCCAAGCAACAACAAGGTTTCAGGCTTAAGCGTTTTCTCCAGAATGGGGTGCAAGTTTTGCTCCTCGTGCCGAAATTGTTTGCGCGTGGCCGATAGCGCTTTATTCAGCAGACGCGAGGCCTCCGCCGCATCGCTGGTGCGGTGGATCAGCGCAAAATGCCCATCAATTGTATTACCAGCCTGAAATGCGGGATGCGCCGCCCCGCGCTCGGCAAGAACATGATCAATGACGGAATAGGCAAGGCGGTTTTCATTTTCGCGGTGATTACTCAACAAGGACTCCGCCAACAAGGCGAGTTTTTTTACTTCCTTCGCGGAGGGTGAGCCGGTCAAGAAGCCTTCAATTTGCCCGAACATCTGGCTGAGAAACAAATGTTCCTGAACCAGGACTTCAGTAATGGTTGCCATGTTGGTTATGAATAGCTGAACGGCCCGACCACAAAAATCGGGCTGGTCAACAGATGAATTTGCCAGGCTGGAAGCGCCTCCAGGTCTCATATTTGATTAAGCTTACGGCTAAAAAAGGTTTCGGGCTTCCGGCGCGCACACGGTATTCAGCACCGGAAACCCGCTCACCCCGAACTTCGGGGTAAAAGGTCAGGCAAAAACTTCATCGACCACGTTGAGCGCCCAGTCCAGCCGCCGCAACTGCGGCGGAGCTCACGGCACTCCTTGTGACCGGTGCAGTGGCACAAACCAGTTATCCGCAGCACGGATAACTGGGCTGCGTTGGCAGATGGGTTTAATTTCATGGTGTTTAAAGTTTGGCTGCCGTCGGTCGAGATCCTGCGCCGTATTGCCGCACCAAGGTGGACAGTTTGGCGCGGATTTGCCGATTCTGCGGATCGTCGGCGATGTTTTTTAATTCCAGCGGATCTTTCGGCTCGTCAAACAGCATCGCGGTGCCGTCTTCAAATTCCGTATAACGCCAGCGTTCGTTACGCACGCCGATACCTTGGAGGGTTTTGCCATTCTCACTCCAGACGGTGAAGGCGGGATAATTCCATTCCACATGCGGATTTTGCAGCAACGGGGCAAGGCTGCGGCCTTCCAAATCTTTCGGCGCGGGCAGGCCGCATAAATCCACGAGCGTGGGATAAAAATCCAGCGTCTGCACGACGCGCTCGCAAAGCTGGCCGTTGCCGGCCGCGGACGGCAGATAAATCACATAAGGCACACGCGCGCCCTGCTCAAAGAGCGAACCCGCCTTGGACCATTTGCCGCGTTCGCCGAGTTGATAACCATGGTCGCCCCAGAACACGATGATGGTATTCGTGCGGAGATTCAAACGATCCAGCTCCGCGAGCACGCGGCCGACATTTTGATCCACGTAAGAGCAGGATGCCAGATAAGCCCGGATCACTTCCTTGGCGGCATCCGGCGTGGCATCGCGACCGATGAAGAGATCAGCGTTCTTCGGACGAATGGAAAGTTTGGGAAAACCTGCCGGCACAGTCGGGCGCGGCGCAAAATTTACGGGCAATTGGATCTCATCGAGCGGGTAGAGGTCATAGCAACTCTGCGGCGCGCTCGGCGGGCTATGGGGTTTGGCGAAGCCGCAGGCGATGAAAAAATTCGTGTGCTGATATTTGCCCAGTTGTTCAATGGTTTTGTTTGCCACGCGATAGTCATGATCCGTCTCGCCATTGCCGGCGAGGACGATCCAACTGTCGGAGCGTTTTTCGTTTTGGCCGGTATCGGCGTTGCGCAATTCGCCTTCGGGCACCGGCGTTTGCGATTTTATGACGCCGTTCGTAAGCCCGATGGCGGTGACACGCGCGGGATGACGTTCCTTCGCGAGACGGGCTTTTTTCGACGCGTTGGTTTCACTCCCAAAACCAGCCAGCCAGCGGGCTTCGCCGCCTTCATTCCATGCTTCGGTGTCATCAATGCCGTCGTGGAAAATTTTCCCCGAACGCGCGGTGATGTAGCCGTGATCTTTGAACCAACGCGGCAGCGTCGTAAATTCCGGATGCATATCGCCGACCCAGGTACGATTGCCGAGTACGCCGGTGTGGGTGGGCGCATGACCGGTGAGCATGGATGACCGCGACGGGCAGCAGAGCGGATATTGCGCGTAGCCGTGTTCGAAGCGCACGCCGCTGCGTGCAAGCGCGTCAATGTTCGGCGTCTTGGCAATACCGCCAAAGGAGCCGGGTTCCGCCCGCATGTCGTCGGAGATGATGAACAGCACATTGTATTTCGGACGCGCTGGTGACTCGCCCAGCACCTGGCAAGGAGCTGTCAAGTTCGTCGCGGCGGTGACCCACAATAATAACTGCGCACTGTTTTTTAGCTTCCGCTGCATAGGCAATATCTGGTGTTGCATTTTTTACTCGCTGCATAATTCGTGAGGCGGCGGGATGAATAGTCCCCTGCCCGCCGCCAATAAAATTTATGGATACACCAGCCGATAAAACACCGCAGCCGCCGCCGGATCCACGGTGATGTTGTTGCTGTTGACCAAGGTCGAATGGGGAATGGTCACCCAATTCGTGCCGAGGCCGGTCCCGGGGGAATTCGTCTGCACCTGCAAACGCCAGCCGGTGTGATCGGCAGGCCAGCTCAAAGCGAGCACGCCGTTGCTGAACGAAGAAAACAGATTTGTCGGCGCGGTGTTGACCGGACTAGCCCCGACGAGCAATTGGATGCTGCCATCAATCGCGAGCTTGTTGGTCCAGTCGTAAGTGATTGAACCGGTCGCATTTTTCAGCGGCAGTTCCACCGTTGCGAAACTGCCGGTGACCGGCACGCTGAAAAGTTTGTAACTGCTGCCGGTGACCAGGTCCGGGCCAAGGTTGGTGACGATCAGACTTCCGCCGGCAATGACCGAGGCCGCCACGAGTTGATCATTAGTTGCCGGGGAGTTGGTGCGGTTGAGTTTAAATACCGACGTGCCCGCCAGGGTAGCCAGATTCGTCACCGTCAAAGTTCCAATCCCCGGTCCCGGAGCAAGCACACCGGAAACATTGATGCTGCCGAGCACTGTGCCTTGGCCACTCAACGTCTGGCTCACGCCCAGATTCAACGTCCCGTCGGTCAGTGCGGATACATCCAACACGGCACCACCGGCCACGGAGATGTTTGCACTATTGGCAATGGCATTGTCGGAATTCAGGGCCAGCGTGCCGACATTGATGGTGGTATTCCCTGTGTAGGTGTTTGCGGCGGACAAGGTCAGCGTGCCGGCACCTTGTTTGGCCAACCCTCCAGTGCCGGAAGATCCCAGCGTGAACGGGCTGGCGAAAGCGACTGAATTGGCTCCGGTGTCAATCGCAGCGGTAACGCCGTCATCAATTTGCAATCGGCTGGAAAGATCGGTGGAGACGCCCGAACCCCAGAGTAGCGTTGAATTGCCGGAGAACTCGATTGTGCCGGTAGATCCGAGTGATGTTCCGCCGCCCAGCGAAATCGTGCCGGCATTAATTCTGGTGCCGCCGTTATAAGTGCTACCCGTGGGCAAGGCCAGAATATTTCCACCAGTGACCGTCAAACCGCCGTCGGTCGTGCCATTGCCGTGCTGCAAAGCAGAGCTGCTGGTGATGTTGCCACCCGCGGTATTTATCGTAAGACCCGCCGGATTAATCTTTACCGAAAACCCGCCGCCGATGGTGGCCACACCAGCCGATTCCAAAGTGCCGTTATCAAGGTAGAAAGCCGGAGTAACATGGCTGCCGGAATTTTGAGGGCTGATTGTAATACTTGAAAAAATTAGCGTGGCACCATTGGTGACGTATAGTCCGGCATTGATGTTTTTGGATACGTTCCACTGGTTAATCGTGAGATTGGTGATGGCAGTTTGGCCATTGGTCAACACCAAGGTGCCATTGTTGAGGGTGGCTGAACTGAAACTGTTGACCGCCCCAGACAAGAGTATGGAGCCTTGCTGTGTGCCGCCACCTGTTTTCGGATTAGTGCCAACGATCACGCCGTAACTGGAGCCCGAGACGTTGCCACTCACGATCAAGGTCTTGCCAGCAGTTTGGCTGGGCACCCAAGTTTGACTCGCGCTCAACACCACCGGTGTTCCCAAAGCGAAGTTGACAGAGGAAGCCGAAAAATTAATACCACTGGAACCATTTGTCAGCGTGCCGGTGCCACTGACATCAATGTCCGTCAAGGCACTCGCCACGCTGATGCCGCCCCAGGATGCGGAATTGGTCAGGATTAGAGCCGAGCCCAGCGAGGAACTATTCCATGTGGCCACATCGCCAGAAGCAGGCGAGCCATTGATCCCACCGCCGCCGCTCCAAACCCCTGCGGTATTCCCGCCAAGATCGGTTCCGGTTGACTGCTTGGTCGAAGTCGCCGCCGGTGTGCTAAAAGTGCAGACCAATGCCAACATAGCGAGGAAAATTGGACGGGGGGTAGCAGATACTTGATCGAAGATTTTTAATTGTGACCTTATTAGGGCAGCAGGAGCTACGTCCCTCGTCGGCAGAAAGGGCACGAGACTGATTCTTGATTTTGTTTTTTTCATAGTTTTATTTTTTCAAACTTTTTTTGATTTTTTGTTCTGGTGTCTGGGTAAATCCGGGCTTCCGGCGCGCACACGGCATTCAGCGCCGGAAACCCGCTCACCCCGAACGTCGGGGGTAAAAGGTCAGGCAAAAACTTCATCGTCCACGTTGAGCGCCCAGTCCAGGCGCCGCAACTGCTCGCGGACTTTGCGGCGCTCGTAGCGATGCTCACTGGTTTTGGCCACAGCGGGACGCACACCGCCGGCACGAAAACCGGTTGGGGTGGTGGAATGGTGAGTGGACTTGGTATTATTTTGTGTTTTCATATTTAGTTGCCAATTGGTTGTCAGTTTGGGAACACGGGCGGCGGAGAAGATCCGCCACCCGTACCCCGACTCCTTTGGTTTGAAAAATTATCGGGCATGATTTCAAGGCGGGTTATTTGACCACGCCGTTGCGCCCAAAAGCCACCGCGCCAGCAAGGCCGGTTGGAAAATAAAACCAGTCCCAACAAACTTGTGTTCATAACGGCTTTTCATTCTGCCACATGGTTGTCGATTCATATTTGGCGCGGGCGGCAGAGTCGTGCGGCCACCCGCAAGGGGGGGTTCTCTTACGCACCGCTAACCGCCGGTGAATCCGCGGCGGATTCACACCGACATCCGCCGATGTCGCCGGCGCGGGCGTTCCGAAGGAGGCCGCCGCCAGTGCGGCGAGTGAAACATACTTCCGTTTCATTCATCCCTGGCTGGTTGTTTGGTTTTCCCCAAAGGCCGGCGGTTAGTCCGGCGCGCAACGGGCTTTGAGGGATTGGCACCGCCCAAGGAAGGGTCGGAAGAGTCTAAAATGGTTTGGGAGACAGCGGACGCCAGCGGAGCGGCGGCGGCGGAGAATCGGGCTTCATGATTCCGGCGAACTTCCCAAGCTGGAAGTTCCCAGATTTTTTGCCGGTAATCGAACCGGCAAAGTAAAAGCAAACGGCTTAAGCCTATTGGAGCTGCGGAGGGCTGACTTTGAACTGGATATTGAAAAATGGACATTTTGTTTTTTCATAAGCTCTTCCAGTGGTCCGGTCAGCGGCTGTTAATGGTTGGTCAGGTCAAGTTTTACCCGGACGAATTACCGGCTTATCCAGCCGTAACCGCTCGGTTTTATCGATCTGAATCACACGGGAATCGTGGACAATAATTTCCACGACGCCAAAGCGCAGCGACTTGACGTTCCGCGCGACCAAGTCCACCCAAGGCTCATCAGTGCGGGCACCCAATGGCGGTTCCTGTTGAATTTGATTCATAGAGAGTAATTTTTATATACGATCAACTTGATCGTTTTTTAAATAAAATAAAAACTTTTTTATGGTTTAAACAAATTTAAAAGCTGTATCTATAAAATCATAGACGACCTTTATGGTCGTATAATAGCACGATGATCGTTTCTGTCAAAAGAATTTTTATTTTTTGTAGCCGCGTTCCGGTCGATTAAATAAAGGGGTTTTCAAGCTTCCCGTCCGTTGGGAATTTATACCGACGGCGGCGGCAAGGATTATCTGAAAGCCATATATTTCCAAGGCGCAAAGGGGGAGTTGGTGATTAACGTCGGTGCTGGGAGGGTGAGCCAGCGGCTTTGGGATTGCTTGGCCATATTGGTTTCAAATCAAGATGGATTCGATAGGCAGGCCGGGATCAAGATGATTCTCTTTGAGCCAAGTTGGATTAAACAGCTTAGACTGGTATTTCAAACCGGAGTCGCATAACAGGGTCACAATCGTTTGGCCCGGCCCGCGGGTCTGGGCGCAGCGCACCGCGCCCGCGAGGTTGATACCGGAGGACAGCCCGAGAAACAGACCTTCCTCGCGCAGCAGTTGATACACGATGGTGAGCGCCGGTTGATCCGCGATGCGGTAGGCACGATCAATGACGATCCCCTCGAGGTTTTTGGTGACCCGCGACTGGCCGATACCCTCGGCGAAGGAATCGCCGTCGTTGATTTGGGTATGGCCGTGCGTAAACCACGACCACATCGCCGCGCCAAAGGGATCGGCGCATACGGCGGCAATGTCCGGGTTGCGCTCCTTCAGATACAACACCGTGCCAGCCAGCGTGCCGCCCGTGCCCACGGCGGAAACGAAAGCACTGACTTGACCATGCGTTTGCTCCCAAATTTCCGGGCCGGTGGTGCGGTAATGGGCGAGCCGGTTAGCGGGATTGTCGAATTGATTGGCCCAGAACCAGCCGTTCGCTTCCGCGAGCCGCTGCGCGACGCGGTTATAATTGCCGGGATCGCTATAAGGTTTTTCGGGCACGGTGATGACTTCCGCGCCAAGGGTGCGGAGCAGTGCGATTTTTTCCGGCGACTGCGTTTCCGGAATGACGATGACGGAGCGATAGCCTTTCGCATGGCCAATGACGGTGAGACCGATGCCGGTGTTGCCCGCCGTGCCCTCCACGATGGTTGCACCAGGCATTAGAAGGCCTTTCGCCTCGGCATCCGTGATGATGCCCAACGCGGCGCGGTCTTTCACCGAGCCACCGGGGTTCATAAACTCCGCCTTGCCGAGAATCTCGCAGCCAGTCAGCTCCGAAAGACGCCGCAGCCGGATCAAAGGAGTATGGCCCACGTGTTTTTCGATTCCGTGATATCGTAAAATACTCATGGTTTTAATTTTGATGGTCGGATCCCAGCACAAAAATGGCGAGGTCGGCATTAAGGTTCGCATCCACCGAAATTTCTTTTCCCGCTTCAGTGTCGAGCGCGATGCGCCGCAGGATGCGGATATTCTTTTCGCAGCAGAAGTTTTCAAAATCCGCGATGGACAGAAAACGGATGTCAGCCGTGTCATACCATTTGCCACGCAGCCAGCCACAGGCACACGGCGCGCGGCCATCTTCGGCCAGTATGCGGCGCAGTTTGTGGAACGCCAGATTGGGAAAACTGACAATACCTGTCGCGCCCACGCGCAGCATTTCGGCAATGACGCCCGCCACATCCTTAACCGCCGGCAAGGTTTGCGACAGCACCACGCAGTCAAACTGCCGGTCGGCAAACGCGCGCAGACCCGCGTTCAAGTCGGCTTGAATAACATCCAAATTTCGCCGCAACGCGCCGAGAATTTTTCGTTCGTCGAGTTCGACGCCGACCAGTCGCCCGCGGCCGTTATGTTTAAGCCGTGCCAGTAGCCGGCCGTTACCGCAGCCGAGATCCAGCACACTGGCGTGCGGCGGAATCAATTCCTCGATCCGATCGTAATCGAGACGGCGCTCGTGAAAAATACTGGTGGTGCCGGGCTGTTCTTCTTTTTCGAAGGCCGGAGCGTTTGGCGCAGGCGCGAGGTTATTCACGAAAGCGCGAACCATTTCGCCATAGCGGTCAAAATCATCCGGCAGCAGAAACGCATCGTGGCCGCAGGCGCTCTGAATATCGCAATAACTCACGGCGGCGTTGTTCCCAACCAAAGCGTTTGCCATATCGCGCGACTGGTCAGACGGGAAAAGCCAGTCGCTAGAAAAACTCAGCACCAGCCAGCGGCATTTTGCCGAACGAAAGCTGGCTGCCAGTTGTTCCGGCGTGCCGCCAAGGTCAAACAAATCCATCGCGAGCGACAGCGTGAGATAGCTGTTCGCGTCGAAACGCTCCACGAACTTTGTTCCCTGATGACCGAGATAAGTGCCGACGGAAAAAGTTTTCTCGAATTCAATCGCCTCCTCGCGCGGATGCAGCCGGTCGCCCTCGAACTTCTGGTTCATGGCTTCCGGTGAGAGATAAGTGATGTGGCCGATCATCCGCGCCAGCGCGAGGCCGACGGCGGGACCATGCGGCTGGTCGTAATACTGGCCGCCGTGAAAAAACGGATCCCGGCGAATGGCGTTCCGGCCCACCACATCGAAGGCGAGCGCCTGGCTGGTCAGGCGCGGCGAACTGGCCAGCACCATCGCGCCGCGCAGCCGCTCGGGATGTCGCGTGGCCCAGATCAAAACCTGATGACCGCCAACGGAACCACCGATGACGGCGACGAGCTGGCCGATGCCCAGTTGATCCAACAGCCGGCGCTGGACTTCCACCATGTCGCCGATGGTGATGGTCGGAAAATCCTCGCCGTAAGGTTTGCCGGTCGCCGGATTGAGACTGCCCGGCCCGGTGGTACCGCGGCAGCCGCCAAGGAGATTGGGACAAATGACAAAAAAACGGTTCGTGTCCACCGGTTTGCCCGGCCCGACCAAAATATCCCACCAACCCGGATCATCCCCGGCGTTGTGGCGAGCAACGTGCGAATCGCCGCTGATGGCGTGGCAGATCAGAATGGCGTTGCCGCCAACTTCATCCAGCCGGCCGTAAGTTTCAAAAGCCACCGTAACGTTTGGCAGCGTGCCGCCCGATTCCAAACCGAGCGGTTGGTCAAACGTGACACTTTGCGCATAAGGCAACGGCTGCGCGGTACGCACCGTGTCGCTGCTTTCAAAAATGTCCTTGGACATTGAACTTAGATTCTAAAACCGCCTCCGGCGCACCGGCGATTTTATTAGTCCTGCCGGTGCGCGGAGCTCGGGACTTACTTCTGCGAGGCTTGCAACGCCTGCTCGATGTCGGCCTGAATATCAGTCACGTCTTCAAGACCGATGGACAGGCGGACGTAATCGGCAGTCACGCCGGTTTCTTCCTGTTCGGCCGGCGTCAATTGTTGATGCGTCGTCGAGGCCGGATGAATGACCAGTGATTTGGCGTCGCCGATGTTCGCCAGATGCGAGAGCAACTTGGCCGAGTTGATGAATTTCTTGCCGGCGGCCAAACCGCCCTTGATGCCGAAGCCCACGATGCCGCCGAAACCGTACTTGAGATATTTTGAGGCCACCTTGTGACCCGGATCGTCCGGCAAACCGGGATACGTCACCCAGCTCACCAGCGGATGCCCCTTGAGAAATTTCGCGATTTCCAGCGCGTTGGCGGAATGTTGTTTCTGCCGCAACGGGAGCGTTTCCAGCCCCAGGAGGAACTGATGCGCGTTGAACGGACTCAACGCCGCGCCGATGTCGCGCAAAAGCGTGACGCGAATTTTCAGGATGAAGGCGACGTTACCGAGGCCGGGCACGTTGCCCAACGCGTCCCAGTATTTTAAGCCGTGGTAGCTCGGATCGGGCTCGGTGAATTCGGGGAACTTGCCGTTGTTCCACTGGAATTTGCCGGCGTCCACAATCACGCCGCCGATGCTCGTGCCGTGGCCGCCAATATATTTCGTAGCCGAAGTGGCGAGGATGTCCGCCCCGTAATCAATCGGACGAACGAGGCCGACGCCGACGGTATTGTCCACGACGAGCGGAATGCCGTTATCGTGCGCGATTTTGGAAATAACCTCAAAGTCCGGCACATCCAGCTTGGGATTGCCAACCGTCTCGACATAAATCGCCCGCGTCTTCGGCGTAATGGCCTTGCGGAACGCTTCCGGGTCACGCGAGTTCACAAACTTCACCGTGCGGCCCAGCTTCGGGAACGTGTAATGAAAAAGCTGGTAAGTGCCTCCGTAAAGGTTGTTGCCGGCGACGATTTCATCGCCCAGCCGCGTGATGGCTAGAAGCGAATAAGTAATCGCCGCCTGCCCGGACGCCACGCCGAGCGCACCGGTGCCGCCTTCAATCGCGGCCACGCGCTGCTCGAAAACGTCGGTGGTCGGATTCATCAGCCGCGTGTAGATATTGCCGAATTCTTTCAGTGCAAAAAGATTCGCCGCGTGATCCGTGTTTTTGAAAACATAGGAGGTCGTTTGGTAGATCGGCACTGCGCGCGAAAGCGTGGTGGCGTCGGGTGTTTGGCCGGCGTGCAACGCCAGCGTGGATAGTTTTTGTGTGCTCATATTTTTCTCTTTCTCTTGGTTGTTGGTTGATTTGGCGGCGGATCCGGGCTGCGAGGGCGAATCGCTGCGGCGGAAAAAACGCCGCCAGTAATTGCTCAATTTTTATTGGTTCAGCCAAACTGGGAATCCGGCGTGGCCGATAGGGCGAAATGCGGAGGAACCACATTCCATACCAGCCACACCGGTTCCAGTTTGCATGGAAGGTTTAGAACTCCCACTTGGTGGTAAGGCCCCAGACGCCGTCGGCTTCATGGTTCAGCACGTTTCCGAAATGGCCGTAGCCGACCGCAAGCGTGAGGTTCTTGTTGACGACATAGGCCGCGTCAATCGTCCACCAGTCGTTTTCCACGCGGACAAGATTGCCGATGGCTTTGTAATCAGTCGGCTGCTGCTTGTATTCCGCCGCCAGCGCAAAGTTGCCGGTGACGAAGACCACGACGTTGGCTTCGGCGACAAAATTGTAACTGCTGGTAAATCCGCCCAATCCATCCCATACGGCGCGGGTGGCGCGGGCGCCGACTTCGAACAGCACCGGACGCGGCAGTTGCGTGACCAGCTTGGAGGCGTAAAGGGTGAAGTCTGTGCCGTTGTCGCTGGTGATGCCGTGAGAACCGAGCGCGCCGCCGACGGCGTTGTTCACGTCATGAATGCTGTCGTTGTATTTTTCATGCACGCCAAAGGTGATCGCCGGCAGCCATTTCTGTTCGAACCCGCCTTCCGGCACGATTTGGAAGCGGGCGTTGAAATTATGGAGGCTCACGTCCGTCGGTCCGAGATAGCCGCTGCCCAAAGCGCGCGGCAAATCGCCGAGGTCGAGGTGATCCCAGCCGTAGCCGAGTTCAATCCGTTTGTGCGGCGACTCGGTGATGGTGATGGCTTCCAGATTATCGCCGTGTCCTAGGTTGACATAGGCAAATCCCACGCTGGGCCGGCCCACTAGTTCCCCGTCCCGCGGAGGATTAACTAAGTAGGCCGACAGCGTGGAAAAAATACCGCCGCTGCCTTCAATCTGATGCAGCGGAAGCGGCGCGGGTTTTTCGGCCTTGGCGGGTGCGGGGGCCTCCGCGGTCGCAGCATCGGAGCTAACAGCGGCGCCCCAGCCTGTGACCGGGACAGCTGCCACCAGCAGCGCCGCCAGCGCGGGACCGAAGTTGATCGGAAGTTTTTCTTGCAATCGGAGTTTCTGACCGGTTTTCATTATTTTTGATAGTTTTCCCAAAACAAATCCCCAGAAGTCTGGTCGTCTTTGTTTTATTGTTATTTGTTATTAATCCAGTCGTCTGGCAGATAATGCTTGTTTTGAACAAGCAAATACGACTTACCTTGTCGCTATTTAAATTAAAAGACTATCCATTTTTTGTTAATTCCATGACTTTATTTGTTTGTTTTAATTAATGAAGCGCAGCCGATTTATTTTACCGCGGTTTTGAAGCGCAATGATGAATCGAGGCTTTCATGCAGCAGGCGCACCGACGCCACGAGGGCGGCGACATCGGCAGGCACCCCGGCAAACTGCTCCGCCGGATTGGCCGTGGCAGCAGCGTGGGCACCGGCCGCGATGACGCGGGTGAGAGCGGCATCCACCAGGCCAGCTTCGATGAAATGTTTTTGGAATAGCGTGAAGGTTTCCACGTCGCTCTTCGGTTGCGCCCGCTGGACGACGAGCAGTGCCCGCGCCGCCACGAGTGCCGCCGCGTAAAGCCGACCGGCTTCCTGCGATTCCCGGGCGTTGGCCAGATCCACTTCGATCAAATCGAAGACGCCGGCGCTACATTCGCCCTGACCGCGACCAGCCAGCGAAAACAGAGCGTCGGCGTCCCAGTCGTAATAAAATTCCTTCCGGCGGGCGAGGGACGGAATTTCCTGATGCCGGGCCAGAATTTCGCCGGCTAGTTTCTTGCCGCCGCGGTCGAAAAATTGGTGAAAGTCCGTCGCGTCGGGAGATTTTTTCCACGCAGCGAGCAGATCGCGAACAAACGCCGGGGCGTTTTTCGCGGGCACGGCGCCGACATTGGCACCGAAGCGCGATTGGCCTGCCGCCAAGCGGCCGCCGAGCTGCACGGCATAGAACGGAATGAGGTTTCCGTCCACGCGCCGCGCGCCGCCGGAGAAACCGAGGCTGGCAATCGGATGGCGACCGCATGAGTTCGGGCAGCCACTGATGTGAATAGAAAAATCGCCGAGGCAATCGAGATCCAGTTTGCTTGAGGCAAGCTCACGGCGCACCGCCTGGGCGAGACCGCGCGAAAGGCAGATTCCCAGGCGGCAGGTGGAAGCCCCGGCGCACGCAACGAGATTGCGCAGCACCGGCGCTTCGGGGTCGGCCAGTCCGAGAGCGGCGAGCTGCTGATGCACCACCGGCAATTCCGCCGCCGTGATCCAGCGCAGGCCGACGTTCTGCGATTGCGTGGCCCAGAGAATGTTGTCGCCATGCGCCGCCAGAATGTCGGCGAGGGCGGCGGTCTTGCTGGCGGGAATATCACCGAGCGTCAATGGAATCTGCACCTGGAAAAATCCCGATTGCTTCTGCGGCGCGACGTTGTGCGCGAACCACTGCCTGAACCCGGGGGAATCATTTTTGACTTCGCCATTCGCCGTGGCGGTGGCGAGCGACGGCAGCGGACGCAATGCCAACGGCGCTGGATTGCCGGCGCGCACGGCGGCCAGTTCCTTTTCATACAATTCACGGAACGCCGGCAGCCCGATTTTCTCGACGAGAAAACGCAGTCGCGCCAGATGCTTGTTTTTGCGGTCGCCATTTTTGTCAAACACGCGCTTGATGGCTTCGGCGACAAGAAAAGTTTCGGTCGCCGGAATAAATTCATGCAGCAAACTGGACAAACGGCTTTTGCCGCCCATGCCGCCCGCGACATAGACCGCAAAACCGGCCACGTCGTTTTGCTTACGCGCGATGAAGCCGACGTCATGCACCGTCGCGCCGGAACAATCCTGCTCGCACGCGGCAAAGGCGATTTTGTATTTGCGCGGCAACTGGAGCGACAGCGGATCGGCGAGGAGACGTTCCGAGGTGGCGACGGCGTAGGGCGTCACGTCAAAAACCTCGTCGCGGCAGACGCCGGAATCCACACAGGCGGTGATGTTGCGGACGGTGTTGCCGCCGCCGCCCTTCGTGGAGAGGCCGGCTTCAGCCAGCCAGCGGAGCGCGGGAATTATGTGATCCAAGAGCACGCGATGAATCTGAAATTCCTGCCGCGTGGTGGTGTGGACAAGGCCGTTGCCAAATTTTGCGGAGACTTCGCCGAGCCGCCGCAAGTGCGCCGCCGTCGCCCCCCCGGCGGGAAACCGCACGCGCAGCATATAGGTGCCGTTCTCGCGCTGTTCATAAACGCCGGCGGGCACGCGGATGATGCGAAACTGGCCTTCGTTAATCGCGCCGGACTTAAACCGGGCGATGATATTTTCAAATTCATCCAGTTCAGCCTGAAGGCGGTTGGAAACCCGAAAAGTCCAGGCATCATTTTGAGGCATGCTCATATTCGTCGCCGATATTTTGCATTTTTCACTGCGAAAGGAAAATCAAATAACCCGCGCAACTTATTTTCTGGCGAGCAGATCAGGGATGGCCACCGGCCGAGGGAACCGCAACTTGTGCCTTACCGCTGCAGTTCCACGGCGCCTTGGCCAGCACGATGGCCAGCCCACAAATGTCAGTCACGCCGGCAAAGACCAGTCCCGCGCCGACAAAAGCGCCGATCAGATAGAACCCAGGATGGACAAACCATCCCAGCGCCGTGCCAAGCAATACGAATGAGCCGGCCCCGATACGAACCTGTCGCTCAATAGAAATGACTTTGCGACCGCGATCCACCGGCAGACCGGCGGCGGCCCAAGCGTTGGTGCCGCCGGCGACCACGACCACCTCGGCGAGTCCGGCGCTGCGGAGTTGTTCCGCCGCCTTGGTTGCGCGGATACCGGAGGCGCAGAGCAAATAGACCGGGCCGGATTTGCCGCCGCGCGCGGCTTCCACGGCTTTCAAATCCAGCGCGGCAAGCGGCACCAAGTGCGCACCGACCGCGTGGATTTCACCAAATTCCGCCGGTGTGCGAACGTCCACCAGGACGCCGTTGCCGATGCTGAGCTGGGCTGAAACCTCGACGGGAACGACGGTTTGTTGCGACATATATTTCTCCGTTCGGGTTTGGATTTTTACAGTATCCAGCCGATAGCCAGACCAAACGTATCCTGACTCATGGACAGGTTCGCATCCGAACTGGGACCGAAGGCGTTGCCGGAACCACGCACGGTTTGCTTGAAGGCATGGGCGTAAAACGCGTTCAGCTCCCAGTTTTTGCCGAGGTGGAACGTCAAGCCGGTGGTGAGGTGGTGCTGGACCACCCCGGGCGCAAGGATGTTGAAGTAGGTTTGGTTTGAGGAAATGGGCTGGGTGCTGAAGTTGTAACCAAGCCGCAGCGTCAGGCGATCGTTGACATCGTAGGCAATGCCGGTTTTGACAGCGGTGACATCGCGCCAACCGAAGCCCGGCCCTTCGTCCGAACCCAAGCCGCTGGCCAAGCGCAGCAAGGACAGGTCGTTGCCGACGGACTTCACCTCGCTGTAATAAATCTCCTCCACATCGGCGGCGATGGTGACTTGCTTGACCGGCTTAACGGCCAGGCCGAGAGCAAAGTTTTCCGGGATGTCAAAATTGCCGCGCTCAGCAAACAGGTGGTCATACTTGGAAAAGTGCGAAGCGAAAATCCGGCTCTGGTACGTGGCCCCAACGGTCAGCCAGTCCGTAAACTTGCCAGTGTAGCCGACCCGCACGCCGCCGCCGAAAGAGTTGTCATAGCTCTGGTCGGGAATGCCGAAATTCTGCAGCCCATAAGCCTTGAAACGCTGGTAGGCCACGATTGGCGCCACACCGATGGCTTGGTTGTCCGTAATTTTGTAGGCGAACGCGGTGGACAGAAACAACTGACTCAAATCCACGCCGGCATGCGTGGTGCCAAACCCGGGATTCTGGCCATAATCCGTGTTCATGCCGCCATTGCCGTAAACCGCGATATCCAGGGAAAGGTTGGTCGTCAATGAATGGCGATAGCCGATTTCCGGCACAATAAATTTATTCTGGCCATTGCCGCTGAATTGAGCCGAGCCGATGGACGCCGAACGGTCGGGCTGGAAATAGGTCAGGCCGAGATCGAAGCGGTTATCCAGAAACGCCGAGCCGGCGGGATTGGAAGCCGGCGCGAGCGAATCCTGGGGGAAAGCGACGCCAGCACCGCCAATGCCCTTTGCGTTGACGCCGTAACCGTAGTCAAAATAGCCGTCGGTGGCATAGACAGAGGAGGCAGCCAGAGCCGTAAGACCAAGGATAACGACACGAGGCGCGGATTGGGAACGATGGGAGTATTTTTGTTTCATAAATAATCGGTTTTGCTTATTTGATTTTATGGAACCTCCAGTCATCCGGTCGGTGCCGTTGTTGATAGGTTTGACGCTAAATCATCCAATCGAGCGGCGCTTCTTTGCGGCGCGTGGCTTTGTCGCGGATGACGAGTTGCTTCTCCTCGTATATCACCAGCGATTCCGCGG